>JADMIO011426190.1_pt1 | contig 45547 bp, 40 predicted proteins | sample 8958161 | NCBI WGS metagenome assembly JADMIO01 (sample SAMN16585339, study PRJNA669376) | soil metagenome | isolation source: Crop rotation soil | place: USA: Cullars Rotation, Alabama | collected 2011
AGAAGGGCTGGTTCGGCGGCGGCGGCAACCAGGATCTCGACCTGGGCTGCATGTACGAGCTGGTCGACGGGACCAAGGGCGTCATCCAGGCGCTCGGCAATCTCTTCGGCTCGCGCACCGCGGACCCCTTCATCGCTCTCGACGGTGACGATCGCAGCGGCTCCTCGGCCGACGGCGAGAACCTCGAGATCCTGCGCCCCGACCGCATCAAGCGCGTCGTGCTCTTCGCCTACTTCTACGAGGGCTCGTCCGACTTCAAGGCCCTCAACACCAAGGTGACGATGCAGGTGACGAACGGCGACGCCGTGACGCTCGACCTGAGCACCCCGGCCAGCGGCAAGACCTTCTGCGCTCTGGCGCAGGTCTCCGTCAAGGACGGTCAGATCGTGCTCACCAAGGAAGAGAAGTACTTCGCCGGCCACCGGGACTGCGACGCCGCCTACGGCTTCGGGTTCAACTGGACGACCGGCCGCAAGTAACTCGTCCTCCGATACCTGTAGGGGCGGCAATCCCGCCGTCCCTGCAGTTACCTCAAACTGTAGGGGAGGCAGTCATGCCGTCCCTGCAGTTACCTCAAACTGTAGGGGCGGCAATGTTGCCGCTCCTGCGCTTATAGTAGGAGACACCCTATGAAACTGAGACTCGTGCTGATGAGCGATACACATCATCACCCGCTCTCTGAGTGGGTGATCCCGGATGGAGACGTCTTCATCCACAGCGGCGACTTCATGAAAGGCAAGAAGCTGAGGGCGATCACCGCTTTCAACAACGAACTTGCGAAGCTCCCGCACAAACACAAGCTGGTCGTCCCGGGCAATCACGACTGGCCCTTCGAGCGAGCGCCCATGTTGGCGAGAGCTCGGCTGACGGCAGCGACATTGCTGCAAGACAGGGAAATCGTCATCGACGGCGTTAAATTCTACGGCAGCCCCTGGCAGCCGGAGTTTAACAACTGGGCTTTCAACCTGCCTCGCGGCTCGCTCGAGCTGAAGGCAAAGTGGACTGCCATTCCCGACGATGTCGACGTGCTGATCACGCATACGCCACCAAACACGGTGCGCGACTTTGTCTTGCCGCGCGGCGAGTCGACCGGTTGCGCGCAGCTTCGCTGGCGCATGGAAGAGATCTCGCCGATCCTTCATGTGTTCGGACACATTCACGGCGGACGCGGGGACGAGATGGTCAATTCCACTCTCTGCGTGAACGCCGCCAGCACGGACGAAGCGTATCAGCGCGTGCCCACCGTCATCGTTGTCGACATCGACACCGAGACGCGCACCGCCACCATCGTCCAGATGTAAGTGCAATAAGAGTTGAAACGGCTGTCCCAGGTGGTTTCACGACCAACTGGGGCAGCCGTCTTCAATCTCTTGATGAAGACCAAGCCGCCGGGCAAACACCTGGCACAGAACAGAATCTCGCGGACATTCTGAGCAAAGCAAGTCCGCCAAACACGGAGAAGGAACAATGGGTTCCATACTCCCCGTCGCCGTCCTCTTCCTTGTCATTGCCGCCGCACTCATCGCCGGCATCAGGCACACCGCCAATCTTGCCATTAAGCGCCACATGGCAGCTTCAGAGGAAGAGCAGCGCGCAGAATTCGATGCCCGCATCAACAGGCGCTACCGTCCGTAATCATCGGACAAGCGCCCGGGTTTCGAGAAAAAGAACGAGACCAACAATGCAAGACTCACCGAACCTCTGGCGCCGCTGGCTTCTCAAAGCCATCGCGATCACCCCCTTTGCGATCGCGACTGGTGCCCTTGCACAAACGACTCTTCGCCGTGCCGGCGCTCGGCTCACACCGACGCCTCAGCAGGTCGAAGGTCCGTACTTCCTGCCCAACTCGCCGATCAGACCCCGCTTCATCCCGCAGGGCATGACCGGGGACGAGATTCACATCTCGGGAACTGTCGTCGATGTGGACGGGAATGTCATCCCCAATGCCACCGTGCATGTGTGGGTGGCTTCGCCGACTGGTCGCTACGACAACCAGGACGCAGCCGGCAATCCGACAGTGATTCCTCCCGCAAGACAGAATCTGCGCGGACGGATAATCACAGGCGCACACGGTGCTTACGCATTCGAGTGCCTGCGGCCCGGCAACTACAACCTGGGTGACGGCACTGTCAGACCAGCTCATATCCACGTGAAGGTGGAAGCGGCCGGCTACCAGACGCTGACCACCCAGCTGTACTTCGTCGACGACAAGTTCAACCTCAAGGACTTGAAGGGCCCCGGCTTCTTCAAGCCTGAGCTGCTCGTGCCACTGTCTCCGGCAGTGCACGTGAACGGTCAGATTCAGACCGGCAATTACACCTTCGTTCTGGATCGCTAAAGCGCTCAGGACGACTGTCTGACCCAGGACGTTTGAGAACCGGGGCGGGAGACCGCTTTCGCCCTGGTTCTCTTTTTGCCGTCTTTCTTTTATATACTTTAGTACAAAGAAGATCCCGAACTAATCGCTGTCTACCCATGGGGTTTTCCAGGTTTTATTCTCAGCTGAGCGTGAGCACAATAGGGAACAGCAGGTTTCTTCCAGTTTCTAAGGCACTCGCATGAAGAACAGAAATAAAACCATTTTGGCGTCGATCATCGCCTTGAACTTTGCCGGCGCAGCCGCATTCGCAGAAACAGACAGGTTCTCCGTCTCCGCACTAGAGCAAAAAGTAAAAAAACGTCTTGAGCGCAACGGGCAAACTGACGCTCTCTACAGGCGCTACGTCATGGACCTGGCCAGGGCATATCATCGAGAAGGCAGGCGAGAGGAAGGCGAAAAGAACTTTCGATACCTGGTCAAACTCTGTGATGCAATGAACTGCCCAGCGTTTGCATGCGACACTATGGTCGAATGGGCAGACGTGATTACCTATGACGTCAATGGGCGGGCGCCTTCAGCTCAAGACATTTCAGAAGCAAGAAAGCTCACTCTCGATGCAATTGCACGAGGCCGCTCTCACAGTGCGGCAGAGAGACGACGGGTACTTGAAAAAACTGCAGGTATTTACAGAAAGCTCAACCGGAGCGATTGGCTAGCAGCGCTGGATAATGATCACGACCAAGTAATCAGCACTTTGGAATCGACCAGAAGTTTGTCGGTGTCTGAGATAGAGCGTCTTGCAAAAGATCTAGATCGTCAGGCAGACCGTTTAGCAATCTTCGCCAGGGAAAAAATGAGCTACGACAAACCTGGCGAATTCAGCAACACCAATGCTTCCGATGCAACCAGCAAACCCTGGCGACCCAGACTATTCACCCACATGACGGCGGAGTCCACCCGGTACTTCCTTCAAGCAGAGCAACTCAAACTGCGGGCGATGGAGCAATTCAATCGGCTCGAACCGACTAACTCAGAGAGAATAAAGGCTCAGTTTGCATTGGTCTCTTTCTACGAAGAATTCCACGAACCTGTAAAAGCAGGATTGGAAAAGAGCAAACTCGCCAATTTGATGAAGACAAAGAGCGAAAGCGGGTTGCTTCCAAAATGGACTTGCACTGGATGCGGCAGGGGTTAAGTATTCGCGAGTAATTTCCCGAATTTTCGAAAAACAACCGCTGCATAAACACCGGCTGCCAAGCGCTCGCGCCAGCCGCACAAACAACGCGAACAATTCACGGGTTTGACAACCAGTCTTACGCGCGCAGCCTTTATTCGCGTGCCTGCGCAGAATTTTAGTATTTATGTGAAAGCGATCATAGAGCTTCAGAGTGAAATACAATTACGGCTTGTAGCTTGATATAAGCCCACGGGCTTTGAAAGATTGCAGTCCTCAATCAACAACAGTTCCAATCGCAGAAAGTTCCTTTTTCGAAACCACCCCCACGCAATATCCAGACGCCAATCGTGCATGTTTAGTGCACCTTACTAAGTCCATCACTGAGTCCAAACTGAGTCCAACAACGGAACGACTCTCAAGCCGTTTCACCAAGGAGAACTCCGCGAAACCAAGCACAAAGTCCAAATGCAGGTCGGTTTGATTGCCGCCCCTACTAGTTAGGACTTCGAAACAGTTTCACCGAGCTCTTTATCGAAATCGCAAGGAGACCGCATGAAATCGTCAACACTGTTAGTCAAAGCTCTCGAGAACGAGGGCGTTGAATACATCTTCGGCATTCCGGGAGAAGAGAATCTCGACTTCCTGGAAGCGTTGAGAACGTCGAAGATCAAGCTCATTCTCACCAGGCACGAGCAAGCGGCAGGCTTCATGGCCGCCACTTACGGACGCCTCACCGGCAAGCCCGGAGTCTGTCTCTCGACGCTCGGACCCGGCGCTACCAATCTCGTCACTGCCGCTGCCTATGCTCAACTCGGCGGCATGCCTCTGGTGATGATCACCGGGCAAAAGCCGATCAAGAAGAGCAAGCAGGGTCAATTCCAGATCGTCGATGTGGTCGGCATGATGCGCCCGCTGACGAAGTTTACGCATCAGATTGTCGACGGCTCGCGCATTCCCTCCATCGTCCGCGAAGCGTTCCGCGTCGCTGCCGAGGAGCGTCCCGGTGCCGTGCACATCGAGTTTCCCGAGGACATTGCCGCCGAGGAGATCAGCGACTGCGATCAGCCGTTCGCTATCCATCAGGCGATGCGTCCCTATCCTGACCCGACTGCGATCACCGCTGCCTGCGCCATGATCGAAGCAGCCAAGCGCCCGCTCATTCTGGTCGGCGCTGCTGCCAATCGCAAGCGCACGCGAAAGTCGCTGCTCGATTTCATCACCAAGACCGGCATCCCCTTCGTCAATACACAGATGGGTGTCGGCGTCATCGACGAACGCAACCCGCTCTACCTGGGCACGGCTGCGCTTTCCGATCACGATCTGGTGCATCACGCCATCGCCGAAGCCGACTTGATCATCAACGTCGGTCACGACGTGGTTGAGAAGCCGCCCTTCCTCATGGTGCGCGGTGGTGCCAAGGTGCTGCACGTCAATTTCTTCTCTGCCAAAGTGGACGATGTCTACTTCCCGCAGCACGAAGTAATCGGCGACATCGCCAACGCATTCGTCGAGATGACGAAGAACATCACCGTCTCGAAAGACTGGGACTTCAAGCCGTTCATGGAAGTGAAGACGTACGGCGACAAGCTCATCGAGCTGCAGTCGTCGTCGAAGAGCTTCCCGGTTGTGCCGTCGCGGCTGGTTTCCGACGTGCGTGAAGCGATGCCGTCCGACGGTGTCGTCACGCTCGACAATGGGCTCTACAAGCTGTGGTTCGCGCGCAACTATCGGGCGCATGGGCCCAACACGCTTCTGCTCGACAATGCTCTCGCCACCATGGGCGCCGGTCTGCCGTCGGCAATCGCCGCGAAGTTGATCGCGCCTGGACAGAAAGTTCTTTCTGTCTGCGGCGACGGCGGCTTCATGATGAACTCGCAGGAGCTGGAGACGGCTATCCGCCTCAAGCTCGACCTTGTGGTCGTCATCCTCAACGACAATGCCTATGGCATGATCAAGTGGAAGCAGACGGAGAACAAGCAGGAGAACTTCGGGCTCGACTTCGGAAACCCGGACTTCGTCACGCTTGCCACATCCTACGGCGCGCACGGTCACCGCATCGAGCGCACTCAGGACCTTCTGCCCAAGCTGAAGGAATGCCTGAATGCCAAAGGCGTGCACATCATCGATGTGCCCATCGACTACACGACGGGCGAGAAGCTCAAGCTCACCGACCTGGACGTCGCCTATCTGACGGCGCCCAAGGAGAAGCAACCGGCACGCGAGCGGCTGGAGGTGCGCTCTCCGCATGATGGGAGTCTGATCGAGACTCTCGAAATGCAGGGGGCTGATGCTGTGGAGAACGCGCTTGCCACCGCGCACGCGCTCTTCAAAGACCAGAGCAAGTGGCTGCCCGCCCATCAGCGCATTACCATCCTCGAGCGGCTGGCCGAGAGGCTTTCGCATGATCGGCAAAACCTGATCGACACGGCCGTGGAAGAGGGTGGGAAACCATACAACGACACGGTGGTCGAATTCGACCGGGCGGTGCAGGGTGTGAAACTCGGCATCGATGCCATTCACAACTTGCATGGCACCGAAATTCCGATGGGATTGACGGCAGCTTCGACGAATCGCAAGGCGTTCACTTTCCGTGAGCCCATCGGCGTCGTCGTGTCGTTGTCGGCGTTCAACCACCCGATCAACCTCATCGTTCACCAGGTGATTCCGGCGATTGCTGCCGGCTGCCCGGTGATCATCAAGCCAGCCGGCAACACGCCGCGTTCGTGCATCGCCTTCGTCAAGATGCTGCACGAAGCCGGTTTGCCGAAGGAATGGTGCCAGGTTCTCATCGTCAACAACAAGAACTCCGAGAAGCTGGCCACCGACAAGCGCGTCGGCTACCTGTCCTTCATCGGCTCGTCTCGAGTTGGCTGGTACCTGCGCTCCAAGCTGGCTGCCGGCACCCGCGTCGCTCTCGAGCACGGCGGCAGCGCGCCCGTCATTGTCGACGCTTCGGCGGATTTCAATGACATCGTCACGCCGCTCACCAAGGGCGCTTTCTACCACGCCGGTCAAGTGTGCGTTTCAACCAAGCGCATCTACGTGCCCGCCTCGCGCATGGATGAGTTCGCAAAGCTCATCACTGCCAAGGCACAAGCACTGAAGGTCGGCGACCCGAAAGCGAAGGACACTGAAGTCGGTCCGCTCATTCGCGCAGGCGAAGTGACGCGCATCGACCAGTGGGTGAAAGAAGCAGTCGCAGCCGGCGCCACACTCCTGTGCGGCGGCAAAGTGATTGCGCCCACCTACTACGAGCCGACCGTCCTGCTCAATCCGCCGCTCGATACGAAAGTCAGCACCGACGAAATCTTCGGACCAGTCGTCTGCCTGTATTCGTATGAGAACATCGACGATGCGATCAAGCTCGCCAACGGTCTGCCTCTCGCTTTCCAGGCATCGGTGTTCGCCAAGGACATCGACGTTGCGCTGCATGCGGTCAAACAGCTCAACGCCACAGCCGTGATGGTCAACGACCACACAGCTTTCCGCGTCGACTGGATGCCCTTCGGCGGTCGCGGCGAGTCGGGCGTGGGCATGGGCGGCATCGCCTATAGCGCGCACGAAATGAGCCAGGAAAAACTCATGGTTCTGAAGAGCGCCAAGCTGTAAGCAGATGCAAGGCTGGACATTGGTCTAGTCAGGCAATCTGCCGTTAAACTTTGAACTGGGGTGCGAAAGCAATTTCCGCCCCAGTTCTTCTTTTTCGGCTTTTTATTATACGTTTTAGTATATTTCAAAAAAAACAATGAAAGCACTCGGGCAAAGTTCGAAAACGCCAGACAGGTCCGGCAACAAATTGGCAACTGGAACTGGGTAAAGTGCAAAGAGGAAACCCGCCAGAAGACTCCCCAACAAGGAATTCTCTATGCGCAAAATCGCAACAGCTGTCTTGTCTCTCCTGTTTTTCGCTGCCGGCGCTCAAGCAAAAGATATGACCGGTGTTGTAGCCCTCTCCGGAAAGGTCATCATCCCGATTAAATACAAAAGCATTCGCCCAGTTGGCGATTGGCTCTTTGTCTGCGAGGGCTTTAACTCACCGCCCGGTGTCGTATCACCAAAGCTTCCCAGCGTACCGCTTAGTGGATTGTCTGCAAAAGAAGTGGGCATGGCGCAGTTGCAGGGCGAGATGGCTCATATCCCCCAAGCGACAACTTTTCTTTTCGACAAATACGGCAAACCTGTTTCCGCCAAAATCCCCGCCGGCATGGTCTTATATGACGTCCACATTCCCAACAAATATCAAATGTTCGAACCGGTCGCGAAGCTCCCGCCCGACACGCTGATTACGGTCGTCGGAAAGAACGGCTTCGGGATAGTGGACGGCAACGGCACGATAGTAATTGAGCCGAAATACCGCAGCGTCGGACACATGACAAATACCTATGTTGGTTTGCGAAGTGTGGGAGAAACAGAGCGTAAGCTCAACGGCGACAAGTTTGACCTCGATCTGCCCTTTCAACGCAGCCTGCAAAAAGAAACAGCGGAAGGACAGGCAGCCCTTGTGCCGCACGAAGGACTGGTCAGATTCAGCGAAAAGGGGCTGTTCGGCTTCAAAGATGCAACTGGCAAAGTGAAGATTCCAGCTAAGTACTATGCCGCAAGAGAGTTCTCCGGCGGCTATGCACCGGTGCGATTGAATCCCTTTTCAGAAGATGGACGCTATGTGTACATCGACCATAACGGAAAACCCGCAAGCAAAGAGTATTTCCGCGCTTATCCTTTCGTCGGCAAAACCGCCATAATTGCCATGTTCTCGCAGAACTGTCAGACCTTTGGACTGATCGACAACAAGTTTGCAACCCTGATAGATGCTTATTGCCACGAGATTACACGAATGAAAGACGGCTCTGCCGTGCCCACACTCGGCACAGTCACCAAGGTCTTCGATAAGAACGGCAAGCCGGTGTTCGATCTGGGTTACAACCGCGCCCTGGTCAATAACGGTGAAGAGGGTCTGGTCTTCCGCTCGCCTGCAGGCAAAGGAAAAGAATTGCGCGAGACTCTCGACACCACGGGAAAAGTCATAAAATCAGTTACGGTCGATGTGCCTGATCGATCAGTACATGAGTTCTACGACGCCGATACTTCCGAGCGCCCCGATGGCACCAGAGTGACTACTCTCAAAACTTTCGACGGTCGCAAGACCTTGATCGAACCGACTGAAGACGACTTGTACGTCGCATTTAACAACCTTCTTATCAGGACCATTCATTCCAAAACCTTCTCGAAAGACGATTGGAATGGACCAGACAGCAACCGAGCACGGGCATTTCAAATATTCAGACAGAAATGCAAACCAGTCGGCATGACGCGGACTGAAGTCGAAAAATATCTGGGTAAAGGAAAAGACGAAGGTAAGGATGCAATATCCTACGATCTGGCACCAAACGGCTTCAGAGCACCACTGGGAGTGATCAGATTCAAGGACGGAAAAGTGGAATCCATTGACGTACTCCATGCATACGTGAGTCGGAACGGAGTGGAGATGCCGAATCCACAAGCGCGAATGATTCCAATCAAAGTGGAGTCGAAGAGTGGTTTTAAGTACCCGGCATTTCTAGACGCGACGCCGGACAAAGAAACTGGAAAACCGAAAGGCACTGTACACATCAGGTTGTGAACGCACAAACCACTTCCGTCTATGCAGGGGCGGCAATGCGGTTTCCTGGTCGAACGAAAGCACCAATCAAAGGTCAAAAAAACTCTTAAAGGTAAGAAAGCGGCAGAGAGCAAGATTGCTCAAAGCCGCTTTTTGACACCATGCAACCGACCGCTACGCAGGATAATTCAACCTGCGAATCAGGGCTTCATATTCTTCTTTTCCAGCATCAGTCAGGTTCCAATCTTTCTGGCTTGGGGTCAAACAACCATCCAGCTTTGGCTTTGGATTCAGATAGCAATTCAGCTGGTAGCCACATGCTGCTGCATAACGAATCAGTGTAGTCCAGTAGATAGGGAACGCTGGATTCGAGAGCTTCTTGAGTATCACTTCGCGCTCCTTCTGCATTTCACGGCTGTCACCGCGAAAAGCTCTCAGAGTGCGGAGTTCTTCCAAGAAGGCAATGAGTTCATCGTGATCATATTCCGCTCCGAAGGTGAGGTCCCGCCCGGGTACTGCGCGAGCAAATGCAAACGGGTAGTTCCGCCAGACCAGCCTCAAATTGAGCTTATCAGCCAGCTTGATCAAGTTTTTCAAACACGGCAGTTTGTTGTCGTAATAGATGGTCTTGAAGTTATCGGCGCCAAATTGCTTCGGTCCGACCACTCGTAAATTCGCATCACCAGCCCATTCCTTCATCGCCTTCCTGAGAATGTGACACAACTTTTGATTGTGATATTTCAGCTCCGCATCGACAACCTTTGAAAGTTCGGCGGCTGTAGTCGGGCAGGTAATTTCTTTGGCCATTCGCCTGTTGAAAGTATTCATGCAAAAAACCTCAAAAGAACAACAGCCGGCAAGCGCCGGCTGTGTTGTTCGTGTAGTCGTGTTAGTTACCGTTTTCGAATTGCTGCGCCACCAGATGCGGCACTAGTCATATTCGCGCTCGAGCATCAAATGTGCAAAGAAATCTCCGGTGGTTTCCATGAGTTCTTCGCGTGTGGGCACGTACCAGCCGAGCTCTTCGTGAGCTTCTTGTTCGGCGTCAAGAACGGCTTCCAGAGCCTCTTCCGGATCAGCATCCGTAAGGAATGTGAGATCTAAACGGTTCATATATTTCTCCTAAAAAAATGCAGCCGTCGAACGAGTCGATAGCTGCTGGTTTGTTCTACTTTTTGATTTTGCGATTGCGCTATGATGCGTTTTCGCGATTAGTTGACCGGCACTGTGTCGGTCGCCAGGTTGACCGGGTTAATGCGCCAGACACTGGACGGCAACTTCAGCGGCAAGGGCGGACACTTCAAGGTTCTGCACTCAAATGCGAAACCCCGACAGAGATCACGAACATCCAGCAGAGAGTTGCGCAAGCGCACACTCGCTGCTGTCACAAAGCGAAGACTGGGAATATAGCCTCCGCCAGACATCATGATCTCGTCGGATACTTCTCGCACCAGCGCTCTGTATTCTTCCAACTGCGCTCTTCTGGATTGTGCTGCGGACCACCGAGCAATGCGGTCCGAGTGGGGTTGACCCGACCAGAAGTCGAAAGCATCTCCGATCAAATACGTGTGCATGTGTTTCATTTGTTTTTTCCTCTTATCAGTGTGAGCGTCCGTCGCTCTCAACCCCAATACACAACCGGAGTGTCATCAACAACCGCGTAAGCAAATGGCTTTAGCCCTGCTTCCGGCGCCGTGTATGACTCGTCCAGAAACTTGACCGTCGCTGCCGCACGCCCGAGTTTTGACAAATCACCAGAGACTTGCCAGCGTTCGCACATCACTGAATTGTGAATCGACCAGATCTGAACGCCGTTTTCACCCATGGCTACGAGCCTGTGAGTGCGCGGGCAAAACGCCAGCTTATGAATGAATCTGCCAAGACCTGTCAGTTTCACTCCGCACATGCCGAACAGCTCGTGCTGCGACACGAGCACTCCACACTCACCACCGAATGCTTCCAATGAAAGAACCGGATGGTGCGCATAGGCGTAGCAGTTCCAGTCGAATACTTTGCCGTCTCCAGCAACCAACCTTGGTTCTGCCTTCGCTTGCACCAGCACTTTCGGCGTCACCGCAAAATGAAATGGCACGCGATAGCATCGACCTGATGCAGTAAGCGCGACAAGACAGTGAAAGCCGAAATGGACCTTTACTATCCTTTCATTGGCGATGCGACACTCGACAATCGGCCTGGCTTGACCGTCTTCGTCGAGGCACCAAACAAGCACATTGCCATGCTTGCTGCCCGCTGCCAGGAGCGTACCGTCGTCACTGTAAGCAACAGCCGACGGATGCGCAAAAGAAAGCCGTCGCATTCTTTGTACGCCGTGCAGTGAGTACCTGTCGATAGATCCGCTGTATCTTTCCGCTACCGCCAACTCGGGCGCAGTCGGTCTGAGCGCATATCCATCGACCAACCCCGGCAAAACAGCGATCTTATTCTCGGGCTTTGCACAATCCCTGATAAGAAGATTGCCGTTGCCATCCAGCGCGACGAGCACCTCTCCGTTGGCACAAGTCTCCGCGTCCTTTATCAATCCGGGACGGCAAAGCACCACATTCTCAACTTGTTTTCCCGTGGCTGCATCATTTGTGTGTTGCATAGTTACATCCTCATAAAGCGTGCGAAATCGACCGCCTTGCGCAGTTGCGCAAGCAGCCTTGACGTCACCGGTAGTGGCACGGAATGGCAACGCAAAACTCTGAGGCGCCACAAAAATAAAAAACAACTTCCACGTCTCACTCAAAGTAAGGCATGAAAGTCGGCTTAATTAGTGCTTTGGCGTATGCTTCAGGGTTTGGCGGTGATGTCCGATGCGAAAGTGGTCGACGAATTTATCCCGACCCTACCGTTGCCGAGGCACAAATGCGAACAATTTTATGATGCCGAAAAAAACGCGCAGCAAATCGTGGGTTACCTCATGTACAGCGCCTTTGCAGCAATTTACGGAAACGATTTCCCTCTCCGCAGTTGCAAATCATTGTGGTTGATTTACGAAAACCGTCGACTATGTACTATTGATCTCACCTTGCGCACCGACACGTAAAAGTACGGCTTCGCTCCAATATGAGAGGCTTTGCAAGCTAGCGCAAGGAGGTGCGATTTGTGCGAAATACGATGCGCAATTCCCGCAAGCAGACTGCTAAATGAGACACTTCACCAGCTATCGCGAAGAATGCATTCCTGGGAGCGCCGGCGGCTCGCCGGCTTTCGGGCGGCATGTAAGCCGCCCCTACGAGTTTTGGATCGGAAATTTCAATTCACTGTTCAATTCCACATTACGCGGCGATTTGAAAAAACATATTCTCTCGGCAGACACGTAGCTCCTGAATTTGTAGGGGCGGCATACATTTCGAAGCGCTCCGGGTTCCGCTTCGCTGCACCCTTCGCTCCGCCCGCACTACAGATCACCGCTTCTGGAAGAAGGAGTATTTATGCCAGTCATTACGACAGACATGGAAGTTGCCGCCGCACGCGTTCGCACCGTGCCACTTCGCTACAGGCATTTTCGCCAGTCCGTTTGGCAGAATTACACAGACGTCGGCAGCCGCGCGCTGGCATGCGGCGAGACAGATCTCGCCCACAGAATGTTCAGCGAAGCACTGATAGAAGCTCGCAAAGAATACACGGTCGACTACCGTCTCGCCGTTAGTTTCGCTCATGTCGGGCACAGCTTGCTTTCACAAGGCAACTTTTCACAAGCAGCAAACACCTATTTGCGTGCGCTTTCAATTGCAAGAAACATCGGCAATGCTCCTAAGAATTTCGAGATCATGCTTTTGGAAATACTAGGCGACATCCGCCTTAGCCAGTTGCAATTGCGACTAGCGAAACGTCATCTTTCAAGAGCAGTCAGCTTGCGCGAACAGTTTTTCCCGGCAGAAAAAGAGCAGCTTGCAAAAGCATTGCTAAAGCTCGCCAGCGTTTTCTCCAAATTGGGTGATGCCGATCAAGCCCTTGCTCTGTATGAGAAGAGTAAGTCACTTCGATAAGAATAATGTGGGGTCGCATTGCATGCGACCAAAAATCGAGGTCGCATGCAATGCGACCCTACGAACCTCAGAAGAGGGCATGCATTGCCGCCCCTACATTTTCAGAAGTTACGGTTTAGGAGAGCGGTCCGGGTGGTCCGTCTGCGCCGTATTCGGCGAGTTCTTCCAGAAGGTTTTTCAAACTGAAGTGCGGCTCGTAGTTCAAGAGTTTGCGTGTATCGCTGATGTCCAGCCGCTTCGGTTTGTGCGACGGATCGAGACCATGTTCGCGAACAATGTCGAAATAGTCAGCATAGTATTTCTTGAACGTACTGCCTGAGCCGTCCCTGTCCCAGGTTTCCAAATCCCTCTCACTATATTCATAGGCGCCATCCACCGCCAGAAAAATCGGTTCCGCCAACTTGTTGGCATCAAGAAACTCGACAGCCCGCATCACAGCCTGCGCTACGTCATTAATATGCACGGCGCCGCCCCAGAACCACTTCGCCCATTCGATGTATGAAGAGTAAATCGTCCTATTCCAGTGCGGAATGAATGCCCGCGGCCGCAGGGTCAAAATGCTCATGCCATGCCGAGCCGCATAGGTACGCACCATCTCCTCGCACAAAACCTTGGTGTGCCCGTAAATACCGAATCGTTCATCTATACTCGTGCTCGAAATGAAAACTATCTTGTCGATACCGGCATCAGCTGCGGTTTGAAACACATTGAACGTGCCGGTGACATTGAGATCCCAAAAGTCATATGCATTCTTTTCCTTGCGAAACTCATGCACACCATGCCATGCAGCAATGTGAACAATCATGCCGGCGCCAGGCAGAGCCGCCTTGAGAGCATCTCGGTCGGTAATCGATGCATCGACGAATTCCACACCACCCTGCGGCGGTCGCACATCAAGAACCACGGGCGTATCACCGCGCTCCGCCAATAAGGGACAAAGTATTCGCCCCAGGTCACCGGAGCCGCCCGTCAGAATAATTCTCATGCTCTCTCTTTCCGTAACATGGTTTCTCCCAAGTGCGGTGGGTACCGATTGCCGCCCCTACAGTCACATACATGGGGATATACCGATTGCCGCCCCTACAGTCACATACATGGGGGTATACCGATTGCCGCCCCTACACCCGGAGGCAAAGCATAACGCATCAGCCGGGCAACTTACCAAATTTCGGCGCCTGTCAGCCTTTCGCTGTTTCGCCCCAGCTTTTAACCCCATGACCCAAAAACGCCCGGTCGGCGACCCGGAATGCTCCCAAGCCGTCCGTATTGTGAGTGCATCGAGGGCAACGCAACTCCCGCCCAAACAAACACCAGGCTTAATAAATCAAAGGAGCGACATCATGGGTTACGAAGATATTCAAAGAGCTGAGCAAGCCTCCAAAGACGCCAAAGCAGGTTCGAAATACTTCCTCAACAGCTCACTTGAAGGCGAAGCCAAATTGGTTAACTTCGTTCTCGACATGCAAGACAAATACAGAGACAACCCCGCGCAATTCACAGCATCGATGTACGCGTTGAAGAACAGACCGGAAAACAACGCTATGTCAAACCGAGTCGGAATGTTCGTCGAAGATGCAAATCACGATGGCTACCTGGATGTGACAGAAATTTGGACCAGCGAACAAACTGGTGGATTCCGCTCTCAGCATCAAATGCACGACAGACAACAATACCAAAACAGCTCATCCGGTTCTCCTCTGGAAAATGCAGTGAAAAACGTGCAGGACCGCAACAGAGCAGTGGAAGGCAAATACTAAATCTAAGTTTTCACGGGAAGCCTGGTAACCGGAAGAGAGCGTCCTCAGGGGCACTCTTTTCACGGAGGGGGAGGTATTGCCGCCCCTACTGGCTAGAAACAAAAACCTGCTTTCGTATGCTGCATAACAGTTTTAAGCCTCCCTTTAGTATAAGAACCTCTATTAAATGTCCAAGAATCAAGAAATACGGGTAAAAACTATTAGCTTGTCCTCGACCGGGGCCAAGTCGACGGACCCTCGCACACAAAATGCCAGATAATTCCGAGCCGATTTCCTATCGTCCCTACGTGTCGCGTTTTTCGCAACCGGAGCCTTCTGCCGAGCAAAATCAGGGCGAAGGTCAAACCGCAGCAGCCAACGGTGATGCCAAAACTGCATCGACCGGGCAGCAAAAGCCGCAAGAAAAGGCGAGTGTGATTGAGGACTTCGGCCGGTCTCTTTTGCATACGGTTGCTCAAACACCGGTCAATGCGCTTGCCCAGCCGATCGATAGGGTGTTCGGCACACACATATTGCCCAACGTTCAGTTCATCGACGCTCCCAAGGCCGCCGAGTTCGGCACCGCCAATTACTGGGCGCAGCAGGGCGGCAGCGCCGTCGGCATGCTCGGCACCTTCTGGTTGGCCGGCAAAGGCGTTAAGTCGGTCATGCGCGCAGGGCAGACCGAGGCAGCGCTGGCAACGACTCTTTCCAGCCGGACCCAGATCGGGCTGACTCTGAAGGAGGCGACCGCCACAGGTTTCGTCCATGACTTTGCATTCCGCCCTGTGGAAGAGGGCGACAAGCGAAATTATCTCTGGGCTCGCACCTCCAATGGTATCACCGGCGGTCTCACCATGCTCACACTTGCGGGCACAGGCGTGGGACTGAAATCGCTGGGCGCCAGCGTGGAAAGGTCAGCGGCTTTGCCTTTAGGCGAAAGCGCATTCGGCAAAATGTTCGCTTCTTCGGCAAACTCCCTGAAGTACAAGGTGGTTGCATCAGGTCTCAAGAACGAAATCGCGGGCAGCGTCATTTCCGCCGTGCCTGCCGGTCTGCTGAGCGTCAACGCAAATACCTTCCTCAAGGATCGCCGTCTCGCCACTGCTCAGGAAAATTACGAGTCAGTGCTGACCATGGGCGTTATCGGTGCCGGTTTTGGAGCGCACCAGCAGTTCAAAGGGCGTTACGAGAGTGGCCGCAAAAACTTCGAATGGTCGCCGAAAGAGCCGATGGAAAACGGACAAACCACGGCGGAATTCAAAATCGTCGGCGGCGAAAAAACGCTCAACGAAGCGCTTGCAAAAGTGCAAAAGGGCGACGGCGCCATGGTCAAGGTACGCGAGCATATCGGCGCAGGAGGCGGCTGGAAACGCTTCCTGGGCATGCAAGACTACGGACCGGAGAAAAACCTCTTCATCCAGCACAACGACGCGGCAAAAGGCATCAATTACGACGCCGCGAAGATGGCGGACATACTGGCTATTTGCCAGCTCGATCCGGCGCTCAAAGGCAAATCAGCGGTCATTGGAGACGACATTTCGCTGCGCGCAGGCAAAGACCGCGTGCGCATATCCTCCGAGCCGCAGGAGGTCAAAGAGGGGCAAAACAAGCCGATTCCGCTGGGCGATCGCGTTCAAAACTTCAACAACAACATGGACAATTTAAACCAGCGCGTCAGCTCTCACGGCGAGGAAGCGAGCGTCAACGACATTGTGCGACAGCAGTTGAAAAAAACCGGTCTGGAGGCAAAAGGCTGGCAAACCGCAGTCACCGAGCAGGGTTCTTTGATGGATATGGTGGGAGCAGACATTATTTTGTTCAATGAAAAAACCGGACAAATGTACATGCTCGATTGCACAGAACAAGCAAAAAACCCGCCTGCAATCAGAGCTGAAGGCATTATTCAGATTCAGAAAAGCTGGTTCAGAGCTTCCGGCAGAGGTCCGGAAATGCCCGATTATTTCCCGGCCGAAGTCGGCGACATGCTGCTCAAACTCACTGGCGATAACGGTGGGGTCAAATCGTCATTCAATCTTCGAGACGTTCAGTTGCCGAGCATCAAACAAACGTCCGACGTAAATCAGCTGACCGAGATGCGCCAATTTGTTCACGAACTCGAGCGTTTGTCATCCGATCCTCAGTTTCGCGGCAACAAAAAAATGGTCGACGACTATGCATCTCTGATGAAAGAAACCACGCTCGACCACCTGGAATGGGCTGTTCACGGCACGACCAATCGTGAAGTTACACGTTCTGCAATTGACTCCGCAAAAGACGCTATTATCGACTTCTTCCTCAGCGGCAAAGCACCGGTATCGCCAAACCTCGGCGACACAAAGGTGTTCGTGAAGCACAATCAAGTTAGACCGGAAGCCAATGAGCTAAGATTCCGCTCCGAAAGAGGAGATCGCATTCAGATTGGCACATTGGAATCGATCTTTGAGGCGGCTCGCAAGGAGATGTTGCCCCTCAGTTCAACTAGAGCCAGGCAAGTGGAGCAAGGGATAGAGCTGGCGCGCCGCGACGTTAAAACGCGAGAGGCTGTTGTTGAAGCCATTATGGAAAAACGGCAACGAGCTAACACCTGGGATGAATTGAAGTCCCTGGATTACGAGCTAAAACTGGCAAAAGAAGAACACTTAGCGTCAGTCGAACAAGTGAAAAAATGGTCGCCGGAAAATTCGATAATTCAACGATTGGCGAAGGCGGGCAAAACAATTACCCAGTTCGAGCAATTCCTTATGAGCGAACAGGGTGCCATCCGCAACGGCGGGCGCATTGGACTGGCGGATCCTAAGCAGCCAGGCATTTTGGAAACGCTCATCAAAAACAAATTGACCCACAAACCCGAGGACTTCCTTTTCAGGAACGGCGGCAATGGAGAGCGTCCTGTAAAAGGCTTTGAGGAAGCAGGAATTTCCGCGCAAACGGCAAAAGAATTCCAAACCGCTTTCCATGATGAATGGGGCATTCCAGAACTGCCGCCAAATCAGGTAGACGAGCGAGTCGCATTGTCACTGTCGATTTTCGCCGAGTCAGAACCAACAGCAGCCAAGCTTGTTGATGGTTATGAAAAAGGAGACCCGGAAGCCATCAGGATTGTTCATCGCCTCGTGACTGAACGGTAGAAATCTGATCGTGGTAGCGCCGGCGGCTCGCCGGTTTCTCGAAAAACGGCTGAAGAGGAGCGCGCAAGATGGAAAAACTAAAGACCAAAAACGGGCTAACCATCGTCGCAGCGGTTTGCATTGTAATTTCAGTCTTAGCAGGATTCGGCTTCCTGACTGCCGCCAGTGGCGTCAATTGCATGTGGCACTGCATGTTCCCGCAGTACAGGGAAACAGAGACGCGGCTGACATTGGGCGGTACATACGCTACAACCGCTACTCACGACAGCGGACTCTCAGTACGTGTGCTAAAACGAATCAAATAACAAAAGCCATCGCTGGACCGCCAATTGATGCGTCACATTAGAAACAAACCAAACGTGGCATCAACTAGTCGGTCCTACCCATTGTTTTTGCCATCAATACTGGAGTAGCGCCACCCAAAATTCGCACGAGCGATATAATCAATCAGTTCGCAAAAGGCGTTGCCAGTGTCCGAGCAAGAAAAAATTCGCATCGATGAACTCAACCCTGAGCTGGTTGAGAGTGCTCCGCACTCGCTGAATCAAATAACAGCTCAATTGGACGAGCACGGACATAATCCAAGGCCGAAAGATACTTCTGAAGACTCGGCGCCGAAATTCATCGGCGGCAAGTATCGCGTCGTGCAGCTTTTGGGCAGAGGTGGCATGGGCGCCGTCTACAAAGTTCATCACCAGGCTCTGGATAAAACCTTTGCGGCGAAAGTTTTGCACAAAGACGTAATGACTGATTTTAAGCTGCTGCAACGCTTCGACCAGGAAGCGAAATCAGTCGGTGCTCTCAATCACCAAAATCTGATCGCCGTACATGATTACGGGACATCCGACGACGGAACTCCTTACCTGATAATGGATTTCCTGGAGGGTCACAGTCTCGACGAAGAACTGAAATCGAAAGGACCACTGGGAGAACAGCGCGCGCTGCATATCTTTGGTCTCGTTTGCGATGCTCTAAAACACGCGCACGAGAAGGGCATCATCCACAGAGACATAAAGCCAAGCAATATCATGCTTGTCAAAACAGAAGACGGCAAAGAAAGCGTCAAGATAGTTGACTTTGGCATTGCAAAACGTGAGTTCATCGACAGCAAAGTAACACAGACGGGTGAGGTGTTTGGAACGCCGCTGTACATGAGCCCAGAGCAATGCCTGGGCAAAGCATGCGATGCTCGCTCAGATATTTATTCACTCGGCTGTGTCATGTACGAGGCACTGACAGGAATTGCACCTTTTGCTGCGGAAAACGCAGTGCAAACGATCTTCAATCACATCAATGAAAAACCGGAGCCCTTGCGAAAAGCGAACCCAGAAGCCAAATTGTCGGTGGCCGTAGAACAACTTGTCGCCGCATGTCTGGAGAAAGATCCCACTGACAGAATTTCTTCAGTGGACCAGGTCGTTATCAATTTGCGCCGCATCGAGAGCGGACAAAACCTCATGCTGGGCGGCAATTTCTTGAAGGGAAAGAAAGAAGTTGCTTTCAAAATGGGAAAGTCAGCAGTTCATCTACTCACCGCAATAGGCATCACAACGGCGATCTTCGTCTTCTATTATTTCTATGCAAACTCGGCTCCTTTTTTGAAATATGCAAATGAAGGCAATGCTGCCCTAGATAGAGCAGAATTTGCTAAAGCCGCAGCCGCATATGAAGAAGGAAGCAAACTTGCGCGCGCCGCAAATGCTCCAATATATGAGCAGGTCAAATTCCAGCAAGGACTCATGAGCTGCTATTCGGGTTTAGGTGATAATGAAAAGGCCTATGGAGCAGCAAAAGAAATTACTGAATTACTCATTAGTGCCGATGAATTCAAGCAGGCGGACCAGTGCGCTGTTTCCGCATGGCACTATTCGAGCGCAGCGCATCTGCCTTTGGCAGAGCGGATGGCCGCCATCGATACTGCTATTAGTGTTGGTGAAAAAGGCTTTGGCAAAGAATATCCGCAACTCTATTTACGATTACTTCATAGAGCTAGATTGCAGTACGATGCAGGCAACAAAAAACAGGCAATTGCTGATACTGAACGCGCGCAAAATCTGGAAATTCAAAATCCAGAAGCGATCTCAAAGAAAGACCGCTACACTGCCACCAGAAACCTTAGTGGCTATTTCAACTTAGATGGACAGCACAAACAAGCATTAAAACTTGTCGACGACGCACTGGAAAAACATCAGGACATACCAGCAGACATCGTTGAGTATCTCAAGAAACAACGCGCAAAAGCACTTTCAAAAATCAAATCCGGCGGTAACAAGTAATCGCCATGTGGTAAGTGTATAAAAACCGATCGTGGATAAAATGCCCTTCAAAAGCAGCATCTCAAACAAAGGACTGTTACTAGTATCGATACCGCTCATCTTCGAGTTGCTGTTCGTGGGCACATTAGGCGTTTTACTTAAGCAGTCTCAAGAAATTACCAGAAAAGAGACGCGATCTCGGGCAGTCGTGGCAGAGGCCAATCAACTGTCCAGATGCTTATTCGATGCCGGTTCCGCGCTAATTGCCTGGAAGTATTTCCGCTCTGATGCGTTTATCAATCGGGAAAAGGAAAACATCAATCAATTTGAAACCGGCTTGGCCAGGTTGAAAGATCTGACCGCCGAAGACGCGCGACAGAAGCACCACGTTCTTAAGCTTGAGGTGATGGGACATAGAATTATCGCCCTCTTCAATGAGTATCAAACTGTCGTCGGTGCAAAAACAACCTATCCAACCCTTGAGCCACTGCAAAGACTGCGTTTTATTCAACAAGGGCTAAACCCATTCTTATCCGAAGTCCAGGCGCTCGACAAAGAAGAGTCAAATCTAATCGAGTCTTATCCACTTTCGGCGAAAAAGGCTCAGGAAACGCTCGACCATGTGCTCATTGCCGGTGTCCTCATCAATATTTTCATCACGCTCGCGCTGGCAATTTATTTCAGCAAGGAAATCACACGCCGAATACGTGTCGTCATCGAAAATTCACAACGCCTGGCAAGCAAACAGCCGCTGTTGGAGGCAGTTAGCGGCAACGATGAAGTAGCTGAGATGGACTCGGTCTTTCACCAGATGGCAAAAGAGCTTGCCATTTCCGAGCGCAAGCGCCGAGAAATCATTGAAATGGTTGGCCATGACCTGCGCAGTCCGTTAAGCGCAATAAAAGTCACGCTTGCCCTGCTAAATGAAGGTATTTACGGTGGTTTATCTGATAAAGGGAAAAACCGCGTCTTAGCGGCAGAACAAAGCTCTGAGCGCCTGTTGATGCTAATAAACGATTTATTGGATGTGGAGCGTCTTGAGTCCGGAACCTTTGTGTTGGAAACAGATGACATTGGTATGAAAAACGCCATTGAAGACTCTGTAGCCGTGGTCAAACCACTTGCAGACAACAAACGTTTGACCATCGTTATTGAGTGCGATGAGGAGTTGCAGCTGGAAGCAGACAAGAAAAGGCTTGCTCAAATAATGGTCAATATTCTTTCTAACGCAATCAAATTTTCACCGGAAGGAAAGGCCATCAAAATCAACGCGAAGGCTTTGGAAAACACCGTCAGAATTGAAGTCGAGGATGAAGGTCCGGGAATCTCTGCGGCAGACAAAGAACGCATCTTCGAGCACTACCAGCAATCCACGGACAAGGATTCTTCAAGTGATTCCGAGCCCAGCTCCGGGCTCGGCCTGTCCATTTGCAAAGCCCTCATAGATGCACACAAAGGCACGATCGGAGTGGACAGCAATTCAGGACACGGAAGCACATTCTGGTTTGAACTTCCCCTCTAACCAGACGGGAACACTTACCGGCTCTATGATTTGCCGCCTTCCTCAAGCATGTACCCGCGGCGATGAACGGTTTTGATAATGGAAGGTTGATCCTTCACGTCCAACTTCGCCCGCAACTTGTTGATATGAACGCGAACCGTGTCGGCTGCCGCCTCATTACTCACCGACCAAACCTCATCCAGCAATTCCTCCTGGCTGAACACGCGATTTGGATGTTTCATCAAAAAGACAAGAAGATCAAACTCTCTCGGTAAAAGAACAACCTCTTCATCATTGCGCGTCACCTTATGAGCCTGAAGGTTGACTGTTATCGCGCCAACCCGTAAGAGAGAACCGCCCACATCGATGGAGCGGCGCAAAAGTGCTCGCAAACGTGCCGAGAGTTCTTTCGGGTGAAAAGGTTTCGTCAAATAATCATCGGCACCGGCGTCAAGCCCTTCTTCTTTAGCTGAGAGCGAATCGCTGCCCGTGAGCATCAGGATTCTGCCCCTGCCCCCTTGAGCTCTGTATCGCTTGCAAATTTCAAAACCATCAACTCCAGGCATAGTCCGATCGAGGACGATCAAGTCATAATGCTTGGCTTGCATTTTTTCCAATCCGGCTGTGCCTGAGCTGGCCGCATCAACGGCATAGCCCTCTTTTTCGAGCCAATCAATGACTACGTCAGCCAACTTTTTGTCATCATCAACCACTAAAACGGCTGTCATGTTGCGCACAACTCGGGAAGTTGCTGCATTTTACAACTCCATTACGACTTCTTGCAGCGGCTGTCGTATCATTTTTCATGTTCGCCCTTACTAGCACGGTTTAACCAGCGCGGCTCACTACCGGCCCGGTTCTTGCCGGTATTTCTTCCTGCTCTTCTTACCTGCAATTCTACAAGCGACTGGGCCTCCCAGCGCAGGAGTACTGACATGTCGAGATTTGAATTCCAAACCGCAGACAATCACGTTCAGCAATTCGGCAATTGTGAGGCAACCAACTGGGTACACAACGAGATGCGTACTCAAGATTTCTGCAGACAGCGGACTACAAACGATCTTCCAAATCAAGGGTTCATCGACTTCGCACACTTCCAGGATCCCTTCAACACTCAAGATGTTGCAGAATCGAAAAGCACTTGCACTCCGAATCCCGCCGATGCCGCCTGTAACCCCGGCAGTCAAAACAGCGATCAAGCGCTGGTTCAAAACATGTTTGACACTCTGGAGAAATATGTCACCCCTCAGCAGATGATTGATTTCCTTGAAGATATGATTCAAAGACTACTGAATAAGACGTCCGGCAACTCGCAAGACGGAGGCAGCCCGCCGAACGACGGACAAACCGGAAATGGTGACGGCACCGGTAGAGGCGAATCAAGTGACAACGGAAATTCCGGTGGCAATGACGGCACAAAGCAAACACCGGGCAAAGACACTGTCGATTCGCACGGCATGTCAGCGATACCGAGCCATGCCACCAAATTCTCAAACGTTGAAACATCTGAGTGGAGAAAGAACGGCAACCAGGCTGAAACAGCGCTACCTGCCGGCGCGGATGCATCTACTGCTAATCCCAAAAACAAAATTACTCGCATGGATGTAAATCACGGACCAGATGGAACTACCTTCTACACCGAAGGCACAAACTATGCCGACAGCCTCTTTGCGCACACTCTTTCCAACAAAAAAGAAGACGAAAACGCCAATCACTTCCGCTGGAGCTTTGACATAACAGGTGGGAAAAACGCAGACAAAGCGCAAGCAATGGAAATGGACTTATGGCAAGCCAGAAAAGAAGGTGACCACCATCAGCGCTATATGTTCGGCTCGCAGATAACCGGCAACAAATTCCAAATCTGGGATGAAAAAAATCAGCACTGGCTAACAGCAGCAGAACTGCCTACTTTGAAGCCTGGTCAGACCTATCACATGGAGTATGACCTCGTTCGCACCGACGACGGGCGCATGTGGTACAAAGGCGTTTCAGTCAACGGACAAAAGCTGGATCTTCAGCACAACATCCAGATGTCTCGCAAAACAGACTGGTCCAACCCGTCTATCGGCCTTCAATATCAGCAAGACTTGAAGAATGGTGTGCCGTGGAGTGAAACGGTCAACAATGTGCACGTTGCAGCATGGCAAGACACTTCCATCGACGAGCAGCTGCGCCAGGCCGGGCTGAAATGATCCTTCAACGCCGATGAAATCCGTTGTTTAGGTCCATAGTCGCACCAGAATAATGTCGCGAATCATCAGTTAGCAAAAAGAGAATAGTTTTCGCGACATCTTCAGCTTCAATGGGTTCCTTTATCAGCTCCGTTTTGCGATACCACTCTAAAACATGCTCTGGCACTGTTGCGAACATATCAGTTCGCACAACTCCTGGAGCCACTGCATTGACTCGTATGTATGGTGAGAAGCTGAAAGCACAGCACCTGGTCAGCGCAGCGACAGCTCCCTTCGAAGCCCCATAGATAGCATCAGCACTGCCATATTGGGCGACCGACGCTACATTCACAATAACTCCTTCACTTTTGCTTTCCATCAACGGTCGAGCAAAGGCTTGCGTCATGTATGCTGCGCCCAAGACATTAATACTGAACACTTCATTCATCTCTTTTGGCGAATAATCTAGAATATTCCGCGCCGGGTAAACGCCGGCATTATTAACCAGGTGGGTCGGCTTGGCATCGAGTTCAGAAAAGAACTTCGTGACTGCATCGTAATCTGATACGTCAAAACAGTGCGTGGAAACACCGGTGCTGAACTGCTCCCTCAATGCAACAAGAAGCTCAGCGTCGACATCACAAGCTAAGACTTCAAAACCTGCATCAACACATGCACTCAAAGTCGCATAGCCTATACCCTTTGCTGCGCCAGTAATTACTACGCGTTTTTGCGCCACGAAAATCTCCTTTGCTGGAAGCTAGCTGGTAACTCACCAAACTATCTACCCACAAGGTGGCGTTTCAAGAAAGTTACCATAACCAACAGGGCAACTTATTAGAAACTCTTGAGTGGGTATAAACCTGAATATTCAGAATTCCGCTTGCTGGAGTCTTGCGCATGGCCGATTCAACCACCATCAACGACAAAGACCTCCAAGATAAAGCCAAAGAGGTCATAGCGGAGTATCTCAAGGCAAGGGCTGTCAACAGCTACGGAAGGATCTCGGATGTCGAATACATGAAGACAATTCTTGCTCTTTCAGCGGACCAGCAGTTAGCAGTCTTAATTTCAGCAATTGAGTGTGTCTATGACGACAATTCCCAACTGGGACCGATTCTTCATGATGCCAACAAAATTAGAGAAGTACTATCAAATCCAAGAGGAGATAGGGCCTTACGTGCAGAACTAGCTACCGACAGCCATTTTTACAACTGGAGATTAAAGGATCTCATTTCTTTTCTGTGCAAAAGAGTACCAGTGCTTAGTGAAGACCAGTTACTCTTTCTTATTCGCTTTAAGATTTCTGAGTTTTTCTATGGAATAGGAACAGGTGATGATGAGAGATATTCTGATGCCATCATATGCGCAGAGAAATTCGCAAAAACTAAGGAGCTAAGCTCGAATGCGAAGGTCTTTCTAAATCTCTTCGCCGAGTTTATCAATCGCGTCAAGACAGGACAGGCCGGAAGCCTGTCGAAACCGGCTCGGAATGTTATCGCACGTATTCAGGCACTCACTCAAACCGAAGATGACACAAGCTCCTCGGTCTCGCCAATAGTTCCAGAAGATGCATGGGCTGATCGCGCTATTGCAGACCTTCAAGCGATGAACCTGCAACAAAGAAAACAGTGGTTCTCCCTTTTTGCTATTTGTCAAAAGGCAAGTTCAACCAAACCTTCTGCAAAATGGTCAAAGGAAGCGGAATCAATCATTGCGGAGATTGGTGAAGAAACATTTGTCAGATTTGCCGAATCATGGTTTTCAATCTTTCCGTCCAAGTCTTCAATAAAGCATGATCCATCATGGCTCGATGATGTGATGAAACCGGAAAACCAGGATCTATTGCGGGGGCTTGCCTGGTGTTGTGGACCTCGCAAAGATGCAAAACTTGCACTGGCGTTAGGGAATGCGGCTGAATCATGTTTCAAAAAGGTACCGAACTTTGGACCGCGCTCGAAGGTTGTCGGAAACGCGTGCTTGTACGCGCTTTCTGAGATGAACACAAAAGAAGCGATCAGCCAACTGAGCAGAGTCCAGACACGCGCAAAACACGCATCCTCACAGCTTCAAATCGAAAAAGCACTCAATCGCGCAGCAGATCACGCTGGAATGAGCGTAGAAGATTTGCAGGACATAGGTGTTCCCGATTTCGGACTTTCGCAAGACCGCCAGCGTATAGAACAATTCGGAGAGTTTAGCGCCGAACTCACGGTGTCCGATGTAGGCGAAGTGGAACTAAACTGGCGCAACAGCGCAGGAAAAAGTCAACAAAGTGTTCCTGCAACAGTGAAAAAGGACTTTGCCGCACAACTAAAGGCGCTTAAGAAGGTCAAAGACGATCTCGAAAAGGTACTGTCAACCACGACTCGACGAGTAGAACAAAGCCTGATAAACCAGCGCCATTGGACTTTCTCTTCGTGGAAAGAACGCTACCTCGATCACCCCGTTTCTTCCGTTATTGCCAGACGATTGCTTTGGAATTTTAATGGAAAGACTGGAATTTGGCACAAGGGAAAGATCGTTGATCTGCAAGGAAAGGAAGTAAAACCAGAAGATTCAGAGATTGTCGAACTGTGGCATCCCATCTCTGTAGAACCGGCAACTGTTCTAAGTTGGCGTCGATGGCTGCTTGATCACAATGTCACTCAGCCGTTCAAACAATGCTATCGGGAAATCTATGTTCTCACTGACGCAGAGAAACAAACAAATACATATTCAAACAGATTTGCAGGACACATTCTGAGACAGCATCAATTCCAACAGCTCTGCTCCCAGCGCAATTGGACTTATCGGCTTATGGGCTCCTTTGACAGCCACAATGTCCCTACCATTCACTTGCCGAAATGGAATATGTCGGTCGAGTTCTGGGTGGATTTTCCGGAAGGTGCAGATCAAGGAATCATTTCGGAATCTGGAATAGCGACAATTGTAGTGACCGATCAAGTGCGTTTTTCTCGTAAGGATCACGGAGAGATTGCCCTAACTGAGATTGTGCCAATAGTTTTCTCTGAAGTAATGCGCGACGTGGACCTATTTGTCAGTGTTTGCAGCATAGGGACGGACCCCAACTACACAGGAGGATACGGCGACTACTGGCGCCATTTTTCATTTGGAGACCTAACAGTCGCAGGAACGATGCGGAAGCAGGTCCTGTCTGATTTATTGCCCATGCTGAAAATAGCTGACAGATGTGAAATTCGAGAGAAGTTCTTGGTTGTGCGTGGAGATTTGAGAACTTACAAAATTCACCTGGGTAGCGCGAACATCCTAATGGAGCCAAACGATCAATATCTGTGCATTGTTTCCAGCAGGGGCTCGCAATCAGCTTCAGTCGGTCCGCTGCGACTACCGTTTGAAGGTGATAGTGTTTTGTCGCTCATCCTAAGTAAGGCATTTATGCTAGCTGAGGATGCAAAAATCAAGGATCAAAGTATCACAGGCCAGATAGGACATCGCGGGTAGTCGACAATGAGTACAACAGTTTTAGTCGAAACAAAAATTCCTGGACAAACGCCACCAGCAGCATTTCAAATTTCGTTGCAATCTGAGCAAATTACTGTTCGCGACCTCCTGCGAGAATACGTCACACATCAAGTCGAGCAGCACAATTGCCAACAGAAGACGCGATCTGCAAACTTTGAATCCGAAGACGAGATGATCCTCAACAACAAAGTTCGAAAACCAGTTGGTCAGTTGCAGTGCAATGTTGAGTGTGAGCGGGCATATAAAGCGTTTGAATCCAATCAATTAGTCGTCCTTATCAACAAATACCAACCTTCAGAACTCGACGAAACCGTCACTGTGACTGCTGATTCGAAGGTTACATTCTTGCGACTGGTTCCCTTAGTCGGCGGTTAACCTCAGCACTCTAGACGAGTTTATGACCGAATCCAGGGGTTGTTTTGTTCGGTTCGCTTATAAATGCGCCATTCCTTGACGCGATCATTCTGATATCGAAACTCTGCAAACCACATTGAACTTCCACACCCTGCACCAAACCAATTCAGTTGGTAGGAAGCTATGTTTGGATCCAGTCCATTTTTGTCAATTGATTCGAAATCTCCCTCTTGCTTGTTTCCACTTCCTAGCAATGACTCCATCTGCGATCTGCTCATACCAATCGGATTGTAATCTCGAAGAAATGCATAAAGCTCGTGATCTCGAAATTCATCCTGAATCCTCCAATCATCTCTCTCAAACTTTCCAAACTTCGACTTAGTAGCGCGATCAACTTCCGTAATTTCAAAATGCGCCCGTTCCGGCGACACCAGCCAAACACCGCCCGTCCCAAAGATTCCACGCATTCCGGTCCATTCATTGCTCTCATAGACTAGAACCACGGGAAGCCGAGTAGAGAAAAGCCAATGCTTCTCAAACCTTGGAGCACACATGAACTGGCCATCTTTGTCGTAGAAAAAAAGCTGATTCAAATCCCCGCAGCTCCTAAACATTAAGCCACCAAAACCATCTTCCAGTCTTGCCGGAACCGGAGTTTGAAATACTTCCTTTCCTTCAGAGTCAAGTACAATCGTTGGAGCAGTAGAATCTTCTATGATCCAGTATCCTTTGTGAAATTTAAATTCTCTGTCTCCACTACACAGAAATCGGTAGTGAAAATTTCGATCAACCAAGCCCAATTCTGGCTTACCCGGATCACCGACCGGCCTTACAACCGCAATGTTTCCATGAAATGTTCCAGCTTCGGCAAAAGTAGGTGAAATTACCTTGTATTGTTTGTCGATGTAGTAACTACCATGGGGCTCAGCGAAAATTCTCTTCCGCGGAATTGACTTTCCTGCGGCTGCAATTCCGTTAGAGTATTCAGAAACATAGTCAAAGCTAGGAGATACCTTCGCTCCGGTCTTATCAATGAAACAATATCCCCCACCGTCCGGACCTGGGCAAACCGCTGCCATGCCGTCTGAAAAGTCGGATGCAGAGTCGAACTTTGCAGCAAGTACTACTCTTCCACTTTCATCCATGTATCCGAGCTTCCAGTGTTCATCATGGAATACGCCTAGTCCTTCAGAATAACGCCTAGGATTCTCGAACTTTGTAAGACAATCTGTAGATTTTTTTTGCTCCTTCTTTGGAATAAACCGACTGGCTACTGGACAAACGTCGTAAACATACTTTTCTTTTAACGCCTCGATACTCGGTTTCACCAGAATGTCGCCCTTCGCGTCACATGCACCGAATCCCTTTTTGTTCAAAAAATAGACAATCGCATCATTGGGCAATGCTTTCGCTTCAAACTTATCAATCTTCACGGGAGTCCAACGATCATCTCCAGAAGGAAGATATATATGAGTTAAGACCGCATCTTTCGGAATTTTCGGATTCAGCCTGGCTCCATTTCGTGTAAGCAAAACTTTCTCAGAATACTCACTGTGTTTCTCAACTTTCTCAAGCAAATCTCTGGGAATCAGGTTAAGCAACTGCTTCCCCTTAGAATTCGGATCCGGAATCTCTTCGGCTAAATAGAAGCCGCATCCAATGTACTCCATGCTTCTGTACTTGCACGGAATGATTTCCTTCCCATTCAGATCAATCAAGCCCGTTAAATCTCGCGCAAATGCAGGCGCGGCCAAACAAAAGACGCATACGATAGCAATCGTGAACCGAATACAGAATTCTCTTTTGGAGGTTGTTTTGTAAGCCATCAAACCATTACGCCAGCTGCCAACTTTTACTGGTTCCAGTGATTGTTATCACCGATACTAGAGTACCGCCAGCGAGATACTTTATCACCAACGTACTCAATCTCAATGCTCCTATAAGCGTTTCCGCAAGTTGAGCCAAATCCAGAGATTGTGTAAAAGGTGTTAGCGGCCGAACCCTGCTTGTTTCCCGGACCGAGCAGACTCTCAACCTCGGACCTCTTCATTCCCACTAGCTTGTATTGTCGCAAGAACAGCTGAAACTCTCTTGCACGGTCTCGATCAGGAATATCCCAATCTTCCTTGACAAAAACTGCCCCAAAAACTTTCTTGATAATTCGATCAGGCTCGGCTTGTTTGAATTCCGCGTTTTCCTTTTCGATAAGATAATTACCCCTGCCGTCCACAACCGCACTGTACCGGCCATATCCATAGCTTCCTGTAGTTACTATCGTCGGTACAGGTCCATGCTGAGCAGGTTCGCCAACAACCTCTTTCAGCGGTTTCCAATCCTTGTCGTAATAGAGCAGTTTTCTTTGACCAGCACTGGATGTAGCAAAGACGTGTGCGTCGTCGTTTCCTCCGCCGCCTAACAGGAATGCGCGCTCGGGAGTGCGAAACACTTCTTTGCCCTGCCGATCTAAGACCTTTGACGGTTCGCGACCATCACCAATAACCCAATATCCTTCCGGAAGGTATTTGATCGTTGTCGGCGCAAGCGGCAGGAAATATTGATATTTCCTATCGATAAGTCCATAAAGGTCCTTGCGATATTGCATCCTTCCGACCGGCTCTTCGCCTTTTTCCGAAACTAGCGCATAGTCGCCATAAAAGCCCCAAATGCGCCAGAATATAGGAGAAACGATATTGCCCTTTTTGTCGATAAAACAATGTTTTCCCTTCTCTGGCCCCTGCCATGGATTCAACCGGACGGCTGCCACACCGCCTGAGAAGTGGCCTGCAAAATAGTACTTTGCCGGAATTGCAACCGTTCCTTGCTCATCCACATAACCATAAAGCCCTTCAGGACTACGGTACACCGTCATTCCCTCATATGCTTTTTTCATTGCCTCCGGAAGCTCTCGGACATGTTCGGTAGCTTTTGTCGATTCCGTAACGTCGCTCAATTTCCGCAATGGAACTTGAATCTGAGAAAGCTTTTTCTTCGATTCATTCCATTGCAGTGCCGATATGTTGCCGGAAGCAGCGGTTCCAACAGTAAGAGAAGGATAGATTGGGTCAACTAAGTAATTCCCATGAACATCACAAACGCCCATACCATCAACACCAGCGACAGCAAGCAATGCATCTTGAGGCAAACCTGCTACTTCAGATTTCCTTTTCTCATCGATCAAATATGCGCGTTGTGTTGTGTCTGGAATGTAAATATCCATCAGCGCGCATTTCTTTGGCAAATCAGGCTTAACCGATTTACCATATCGATCCAGTAGAACCTTTTGCTTGCGAGAAAAATAGTGTTTTGCAGATTCTCTAACTTCGCGCGGAAGTGAGCTGAATGGAACAAAGCTCAGGAATTCTGATCTCGTTCCAGGTCCACTTTCAAATCCCTCACAGAGATAGATTCCGCAACCGACATAGCGAATGTCTTTGTACGTACAAGGAATCACTGCACGATTTTTTAAATCAACCACGCCCATCATGTCGCGCGCTTGAACCGGCCCGGCAGCAAAGAAAACCGCACAGAACGCGGTCATGAACTCCAAACTGCAACGCATAGAGATCGCGAAACGGTGAATTGAGTTTCTTAGACTCATGGAGATACTGCTGCCACTACATCCGCTATGAACTCAAAGGCGAGATCTTAGATGAAAACAAAATCCGGCGCTGGTAAATGCAAACGAACGTACCGACAAAATCAGTACCGATCGCCAGCTCCTCTTTCGATGGAAGAAAACCCTTCCATTCCTCGCCTATAACAGCGACGGAGTAGCCACCCGGCTCCTTCTTTTCGATTTTGCATTTGAAAGTATTGCCGGGGCGGTGGTGTTCACCTACCGTGAGAGAGCGGCTGGAAGAACCGGCAGCTGCCGCTGCGACCTTCTTCTCCTCGACGTGTTCTTCACCATTGTGTTTTCTCTTCTCGGGCATTGCAAAAACTCCGCATGGCGTCTTAGCTCTACATACCCACGCAGAGGATTGGGCTCCTATTAAATCTTAAGCGCACCTGCGTCTAAATCTCGATTGCTCTCGTCACGCCTTCGCGCAAATGGTCCGTTGCAGGTTTTGCAATTGCTTCCGGTCTCCACCGTTCGACAAATTTCAAAAATGCCTCGGATGAGACTGCATTTGAACCCACATCGTTGGCAGTGCTATGAATTCCAACCATTTCAGGTTCTTCCGCTGCTTTATTCCATCGCAAAAGTGGACTTCCGGACTGACCTCCTGTAGACCTTATGCTGTACCGGGCAGTGCCTTGTTGCCACCCGATAGGATCATGTCCACGATGCACCAGTACGCTGTGATCGAGAGTTTCAAGGTTGCCGGCACTCATTGTAATTGTCTTGGATCCCGCCGGATGTCCAAGAACATAGAGCCTTTCTCTAGGGAGCAAAGATACCGAATGACCCAGCTTCAACGCGGGATAACGAGTAAGGTCCTTGTCGACGAAAATTAACGCTACATCGTTCTCCGGGTAAGGCCCCATGCGAACATCTTTGACGCGCGCAAATGTGCCGTCGGCAAAATTCACTATGGCATTCTTCGGATTCTTGAACTCTTCCAATACATGCGAGGCAGTGGACAAAACCTTTTCTCTACCCATATTTACGATAGAGCCAGAACCTTCACCGAAGAGGTTCAATCCATCAATTCTAAGAATTGAGCCTTTTGCGCTCTCATACACACGCGCCGGAATGTCCGATGCATGATGACTTTCCACTTCGATCCCGTATGGATCTTTGTGGAAGTACGGGATCTTCACTTCATGCTTGTTCAGAGGTGTTAAATCCGGCTGGAACACGCGGGTGCGCCAATGACCCATTGACTCTCCTGCCATTTTTGCAGTGAAATCATTCTGATTGGCGATGCGCGCCCATTTCGGCAATATTTCAAGCTCGCCCAACGTCCACTTCGCGCGTTGTTCCATTACGCGAGCCATAGGTACTGAATAACGGCTTATTGCAGAACCCGTTGCAACAGTTGCGCCAACCGCTGCTTCGATTAATTCCAACGAGGGGGCTGTTTTGATCAAACCGAGGACGGCAGACATGCGCGTACTCCAGAAGGAAAGGTGTTGGGGACTCTCAAGATAGCGGACAGAGGGTGAAAGCGTCGTGAATTGCTCATTAATGCCCCAGCCTGGACGTTCTTCAAGCTTCTCTTATATGTTTTAGTATTAACAGTTTCAAAACAAATGAAAGAATCCGGCGCTCTGAGCATTCGCGCTCAGAGCATCCGAATACATCAAACACTTATCGCCCATCAATAGTGCTGACGATGGGTGCATGACGCGGAGGTTGCACCAACAGGAATGTTCCTGTGATGGCGAGAAAGATAGCCAGAAGCTTCAATGCTATGAGGATGTTTTGGCGCATCTTTTGCACTCCTCACCAGACTCTTACTGGACTTCCAGTGTGAATTCGACTTGCTCGTCCGAAACCTGATGGTTCTGGTCGGCAGGGTTGGAAGCACGTGGTCCGTGTTTGAACACCAGCTGATAAGTGCCGGGCTCTTTGACCGCGAACTTGAAAGTCATCGTTCCCGGTTCGTGAATCTGAATGAATCCATCGACGATTGGCGGAATCTGCCAATCCTGCAAAAGGAAGAAATCCTGTGGTCCGGGAGTAATGTGGTCGAACCACCAGACCGTTTCTGCACGGTGGAATTGCGGGAATCGCACTTCGATTATGTTGCCGGCTTTGACGTGCAGAGGCACGCCGTTTTGAGACTTGCCGTCGACCTTGAAGTCGATGGGAGCACGCTCCATTTCGACCATAAGCTTGTCATAGTCGACAGTCGCCGGCGAGGCAGCGAAGGCAGGCACGAACGCAGAGGCGCAGGTGATGCCGAGAACAATCGCGAGAGTTTTTGCGATTTGCTTCATTGAGAAGCCCTTTTCTGTTTTGGAACAGTTTTTTGGGTCTACGTAGGGGCGGCACATGTGCCGCCTTTCTCAAGGAGCCGCATTCGGCTCCCCTACGAAGGTAAAACAGCAGATGAAACCGGAGACGCGGCTGCAGACATCGGTGAAAACCAATGCACTGCTGCCGCAAAACTCCAAGTGTGCAACATGGTTCCGTAGGGGCGGAATTGCGCCCTGTAAGAAACCCGATTGCCGCCCCTACAGTTTGGTCAGGGCATTGCCTCCCCTACATTTTCAGGGGCTACATTTTGGTAAGGGAGACACGGTTTTGTTTTGCCGCGTTGGCAAACCAGTGACCGCTGTCTTTGATGGTGCGCTTTTGCGTCGCGAAGTCCACATACACAATTCCGAAACGCCGAGAGTAACCCTCAGCCCACTCGAAATTGTCCATGAGTGACCAGGCGAAGTATCCGTGGATAGGCACGCCATCTTTGATGGTGAGCGCGACTTGCCGCACGTGTTCGCGAATGTAGTCGAGACGTTGTGTGTCCGCGACCTTATCGCCATCGATTGTGTCATCATACGCCGCGCCATTCTCCGTCACGTACAGTTTTGCACCGTACTCCTTGTAGATGCGCGTCAGAAGACCGCGCAGCGCCCACGGCGACACTTCCCAACCCATGGCTGTGTAAGTCGAGCCGGGGATGGGATACGGCAATTCGCTCTTGCAAGCGATGCCGCGCGAGTAGTAGTTGATCCCCAGAAAGTCGAGCTTCTGGCTGATTATCTTCAGGTCGCCGTCGCGCAAATCACCGATTTTCGCCGCGTGATCGGCGGGATATGTCCCGCGATACAACGGGTCGAGATAGGCGCCGCAACCGCCTCGCCATGCCGCTTCCGCCAGCGCGACATCCTCAGGATCGTCGGCGTGGAAGGGCTCGGTGATGGAGAGGTTGAGCACGATGCCCACCTCGATTGGCTTCTTAGCGTTCTTTTTGGCAGATTCTCGCATCGCCTGGGCAGCCATGCCATGAGCGAGCAGCAAATTGTGCGCCACTTGCGCAGCCAGCTTTGGGTCCTTCTTGCCGGGCGCGTGGTAGCCGTTCTCGTAGCCGAGATACGACGTGCACCACGGCTCGTTGAAGGTCGTCCAGTGCTTGACGCGGTCGCCGTAGCGTTCCACGCACTTAGCCGCGTAGACTGCGAAAAGTTCGCAGACCTCGCGATTCCCCCATCCCCCCTGGTCTTCGAGTGCCTGCGGCAGGTCCCAATGGTAAAGGGTGACAAACGGCGTGATGCCGTTTTGCAGGCAGGCGTCGACAATGCGGTCGTAAAAATCCAACCCATGTTGATTGAACTCACCACGACCGTTTGGCTGCAAGCGCGGCCAGGCGATTGAGAAGCGGTAGCTGTTCAGATTCAACCGTTTGGCGAGGAGGATGTCCTCGGCAAAGCGGTTGTAGTGGTCGCAAGCGACGTCGCCCGTGTCGCCGTTTTTCACTTTGCCGGGCGTGTGGCTGAAGGTATCCCAGATGGAGGGGCCCTTGCCGTCGACGTTCCAGGCGCCTTCCACCTGATAGGAGGAAGTGCCCGTGCCCCAGACAAAGTCTTTCGGGAAGACGAATTCGTCGTCGTTTTTCTTCGGTTCTTGCGACACTACCGGCTCACCTTGCGCATCCCGTTCTACTTTTCCCCGACTGCCGGCAGTGCTTTGAGCACCGCCACAGCCGAAGATCTTACAAGCCAGCGAACGGAGAAAACTCATGACTTCACGTATTGTGCGAATCATTTGTTGCCTCCTCACTTGAATTCGCGGGGTTTGTAACTGGATGCCGGATAGCTCTTCCAGGAGCCATCGCCGGTCAGCTCGAGAATCTGCGTGTGGTACTTGGCGAGAGTCATGCCGTTGCCGACGCTGACAACCGTGGTACCCAGCGTGCGCAGGAGCGTGTAGAAGAGATGCTCCGCCTCGGACTCGAGCGCGGATGTCGCTTCATCGATGACCACGTACTTTGGGTTTTGCTGGATGATGCGCGCGATGCACAGACGCTGCTGCTCGCTGAGAGACAGCATGTCATGCCAGTTTTGCACGGTATCCAGGTTGCCCGAGCGCTGCACGAGGTCGTTGAGATTGACCATGCGCAACACTTGTGCGATACGCTCGTCATCAGGGCACAGGTTGATCCCGGGATAACAAATCGCTTCGCGAAGTGTGGTCGGCGGCAGGTACGGATTTTGCGTGAGGAACATCAGCTGGCTGGAAGGCGGACGAATCAGCCTGCCGTTGCCGGCGTTCCACATGCCCGCGATGACCCGCAAGAGCGCGGTTTTTCCTGCACCATCAGGACCGGTGATCAGCAAGCTCTGACCGGGCGTAACGTGCACGTTGAGTTGCTTGACCAAAACCTTTTCCAGGTCTGGAGTCGCGATGGTGGCGTTGTCGAAGGTGATGCTTTCACCATCGGCAACTTCGATGTATTTGCCGGGCGGGAGCTGTTCCACACCAGCAGCATCGAGCGCCTCGATAAAGGAACCGAGACGGTTGATGACCGCGGTGTAGTTGGTAATGCCGCCGAACTGTCCGATCAAGAACGTGGCTCCGTTGAAGATAGCGCCGAAAGCCATCGTCGCCATGGTGATGGTGCCGAAGGGAATTTCGTGCTGGAAGTAGATGGGAGCCATGATGGCGGCGGGGATGAGCCCGACCAGCATGTTGTACGGCGTGGTGAACAACTGGATGTTGCGGTACACACCAGCCATGTTGATCAGCGTGGCAATTACAACCGCCAATCGACCTCTCGACTGACGGTTGGCGATTTCCTCGCCACGGTAGAAGGCAATTGCCTCCGCTTCTCGACGCACTTCAGCAAGGCCGAAACGCAAATCCGCCTCGGTCTTCGACTGCTGGAATTGCAGGTTGACGAGCGCGCGCCCGATTACAACCACAATCAGCGAGCCGATCAGCGAGTAGGCAATGACGCCGCCGGTGAGCAGAGGGCTGATGGCCCACAGCACTCCGAACATCATGGCGACATTGACCACGGAGTCGAGAATGGAGATGAACAAACCGACCGAAGAGTTGCAGAACGAGTCTACGTCCTGCGTCATACGCTGGTCAGGGTTGTCCACTTCTTTGTTGCGCAACAGCTTGTAGTACGCATTGTTGGCGAAGTAACCATTGAAAAGGCTGGCTGAAAGCCAGCTTCGCCACATAAGCGCCAGTCGCGTGCGCAAATAGCCATAGAACACCTGCAGCGGTGTTATAGCCAAAATCAGCAGAGCTGACATCATCAGGTAATGTTGGAAGTCAGCGTCATTGCGCTGCTCGATCGCCGTCATGAAATGACCGGCAGTCGAGTTCATATACACCATTACCCAGGCATTCGCAGAAAGCAGACCGAGCACAGCCACAAGGTGCAGAATTGCAGAGATCCGCTTATCCGATACCCAGAAGGGTTTTCCTATTCGATACAACCTCTTCCAGGGAAGTGATGTGAGGGCATTTTTCATGACCCGATACTCAGTTGGAGAAGGAGACGGCAGCGCAGAGCGCGACAGCAACGTTTAAACCAACGCAACTGTTCGTGCCTGAACTTCAGACACGATGCCGTTTTCCATCCCTAGGTGGGTTCTAGCCGTCAAAAGGACGACCGGTGATTTTCCCCGTATATTTTTTGAAAGCGCTCTCGATTAGAACGCTTCCGACACTCGCTCCGGCCGCCTCCTCGGCGCCCTTCGCTCATCCGTCGGAGTGGAGGCGCGGTGAATGCGCCCCGCAATTGTAGGGACGGCATGAATGCCGCCCCTACGGAGTGTGAGCGCTTACTCGAAGCGCAGCGTGGTTACGGAGTCCGCATCGAGCGGAACCGTTGCGATGCGGTTGCCCATCTTCACCTCGACGGTGCGAGCGGCACCGCTGTTGGTGATGACGAGGACCTTCTCGCTCTTGTCGGTCACTTTCTTGCCGAACATGTCGACAGCGACCGGGTTCTCGAAAGCGACGTGCTCCAGGTCTTTGGCAGCGCCTTCAGACCCGATGCGATACGCGTCGCGCTTGACGAACTTGGAGTACTGCGCCATAGCGAAGTACTGACCGCTCGGCGAGATTTCCTTCGTCTCGCCGTGAATGGTCACAAGACCACCGCACGGGAAGGGGCCGATGTTCGGCTTGCCTTCATGGTCGAGCGCGAAGTTCCACGCCGTGATGCCGCGGCACCAATTGCGCAGATTGCCGGTGAACGTGCGGGACCACTTCGCCCAATCGGTCGAGTAGTCCTTGTTGGTCACATCCGGACCACCTTCGGTCCAGTAGCAATCAATTTCCGGATACGCGTCATGGACAGTGGTCATCTTGTGCGCATCGCCGACGTAGCCGTGCCAGGCGATCGCCGTGGCATACTTGCGCACGAGCGGATCTTCCAGAGACGCGATGGCGCGGCCCCAGAGATTGTAGTTGTGGTCGATCATCCAGATCTGCGTGTCCATCTTGGCGTCGCGGAGCGCCGGCCCAAGATGCCACTTCACGAAGTCGACCTCGTACTCCTGCGGCCACAAGCAAGCGGGCATGCGACCATCCTGGTCGGTGTCCACTTCGTTGTTGACAGTGACCGCGTTGATCTTCACGCCGTACTTGCTGTAGGCGTCGAGGAAACGCACGAAGTACTGGGCGTACTGCGGCATATACTGCCGCTGCATGTTGCCGCCCAGCATCGACTTGTTCGACTTCATCCAGCCGGGAGGGCTCCACGGCGAGGCGAAGAGGAAGATGTCGGGATTGATCTGGCGCGCCTCTTCCACCATCGGAAGAATCCATTTGGTGTCGTGCGCGATGGAGAACTTCTTCAGCTCCGGATCAGGCGTGTCGCTGTCACAGTAGCTGTACTCATGGGTCGCATAGTCGCTGGAGCCCATGCAAACGCGGTTGACGTTCAGCCCGAGCTGGCTCGGGTGGAACAGGTCATGGAACAGTTTGGCGCGCACTTCTTTGTCCAGCTGTTTGAACATGTAGCACGCCGCATCAGTGAAAGCCGCACCAAAGCCCAGAATCTTCTGGTACTTCTTAGCCGGCTGCACTTCGATCAGATCGTAGTTGACGACTCCACGAAAAGTCCGCCAGGTGAGCGGCTTCTCGTCGACGAGTCGCTTTTTCGGGCTGGTCACGTGGACCTTGATCGGGCTCTTGAGCAGCGCTTCGGCGCGCTCCTGGCGCTTGATGGATTCCTGCACTTGTGCGTGCGTTGGCTGGCACTTGTGCATAACCCAGACGATCAACCCGATTACCATTACACCGAATATCAGTGAAGACATGGCAGGGGGTATCCTTCGGTTTGGTCGCGTTTTCTTCTTCGCGACTGGTTGCCCCGCGCTGATTCCTCCACCTCCAGGTGTCAGAAACCAACGCTTCAAGGCATTGATGGAGACAATTGTCGAATGCAAGAAGGTCTTCTTCATCTTGCAGATACCCCGTCATATCGCATGGTCACTTCGTCTTCGAATAACGAAGCAACCTTGTCAGTGGGCAGATTATTGGAGAACAAGCATGTTGTTTGAAACATCATGCAAGCACCAAACCATACAGCCGCAAATTCTAATCACACCCGCTTCCTAACTCCAGTCAAGTCCACCTCGCAGTAGCAGAGTGCTACAGATACTGTTGAACAGCATAAGAAGTGGCTTGATTCGAGCTGGGAGAAAGAGACGAGAAATATATGACGGGGAAGAGTAATAACCTACTCGGCGAAAACACGCGGAATCTTACGAATGCCGCATCGTTTCATTGCTTCACAGAATCAGAGAAAGATGAAATGCGATCGTTGAAAGCAAGAGCCCGCCGCGATCAGCAAACCACTTGACAGTTTACATCCAACAATTCACCCAGCTCACACAGGCACACGCGAGTGCAAAACGACCGGCCACACCTCGTTTTCAACAAACGCACAGCTAGCTCAGCTTGACATCATCCGGTCTTGTTGAAACTGTTTTTCCATAAGGCCTTAAGATCAAACATCTGACCCTTGACCGCCTTAATCGTTCAGATGCGCAAATTTTGCTTACTCCTTCCACCAATCTTCCTGGCGACTTTGTTCGGCATACTTACGCCAGTGTGTTCAAAACCTCTCCCTGATGCAGAAATCAAGAAGCTACACGACAACTGCAAGCGAGCAATTCTCCGCAGCTGTCACGACGGTCTGGAGAATGGACGATACACGAGAGGTGTTGACCACCGCTGTTTCTCCTCAAAGGATGTGCGCATCTATATTGCAGTGACAAGAAATGATGATGGAACACCAAAATTGCAAACAGTACTTCAGGAAGGCACTGATGCCGATTTGTTCTATTGTCAGCAATCAATCTGGGAGTCTTCGCCCAAAATATTTGAACCCATGGAAGGCTTCTCGCTGTGCCAGTTTTACGGAGGCGGTCAAAGTTGGGCGTCATGCGAACTAGCCCCGGATGAGAATTCAAAGAATCTGAAGATGCACTCAATCCCTCTATTTGTAGTTACTGAATATAACTTTCGTCGCAGCATAGTTCGCAACGATGACTTCATCGTTGAAATAAAACCGGACCAGATCAACGATCCGAGATTGCAATCGTTTAGACGGGATTGGATGGACTTTTTCAGAACGCATCAAAAAGCCTCTGTATATGAGGTATTTCATCAAGCGGCCAAAATCCGCAGAAAGTACAAAGACTTCCTTCTGGCCGCCAGCCGGACAGACGAAAGCGCTTTTGAGAAAAACGCTAGCGCAATGGAAACACGCTATCCGTGCGTCATAAGACACAATTTTGACCAGGCTCGGAAATGGACGGAAAGGTGGATTGCGAATAAGGAGCAAGCATACAGCTATAGCTCAGGTGACAGAGCAGAGACACTGTTAAAGGCCTCTATGTCGCTGGGGAAGGGCGGTGATTGGAGTTGTGCAAAGCAATACGCTTCTGAAGCAATTCAGACTGTTGAACAAGCTCATACGGGCAACATCGTACAACTAGGAGATTTGTACTTTCTGCGTGCTTTGTTTTACTACAAGGCAAGATGTTTCCAAGAGTCACTAGAAGACCTTAAGACGCTCTACCAGCTAGCGGAAAAGTCTCCGGAGTGGTTGAGTAAATCACCAATTTGCCTTGAGTAAAGTCTAGATTCCTACTGCATTCCATTTACCGGAATGACTCTGGCGTTTGATCTCGCCAGGCGTTGGTATTCCCGGTCATCGGCCGCCGACTTCGCTTTCTGTCCGGTCTTGAGATAGCAGACAGCACGCAATCTATAGGCTGCCTGATTCTTCGGATCAGCACCGATCACCGCAGTGGCATCTGCAATTGCTTTCTTGTATTCCTGAGCAATCGCATAACCGCTTCCGCGCATGTAGAGATAGTCCAAGTTTTTCGGATCGAGGTCTACTGCTTTCTTCGCATCCACCAACGCATCATCAAACTTTCTGACGTCGCCTTCGTATTGGGCCTTCGTGTAATACAGCTTCGGATCATCAGGCTTTATCGCAATCGCCTTCGCCATATCTTCAATGGCATCTTCTGTCTTGTTCATTACGTGGTTTATGTCACCACGCAATTGCCAGGCGTAATAGTTGTTTTTGTCAGCCTCGACAGCCTTGTTAATCTCAACAAAGGACTCCGGTATTTTGTTTGCAGAACGCAATTCATATGCAGCCTTGAGGAATTTGCTGCCATCCTTGCGCTCTTCAGGTGCAGTAGCAGTGCTGCCTGTTCCGCCACTGCAAGAGACAAGCGAGAGAGAGACTCCACAAAGAAGAACAGTTCGCAGCAAATTAGAACGCATATTGAAAACCCCAACCCGGTAGAAGCGATTTTAACAGCGATTAGGTTTTCGTACCCGAGGGTGACTTACGAAAGCCCATGCGAGAATCGAACCGCTTCAAACTTTCATCAGAGAAAGCGGACTGACCGTTGCGATATGTTCGAAATCCTTGTCCGTAGTCAACAAGCTGCAGGAATGTTCAATAGCTGCCGCTGCGATTAGATAGTCAATTGTTCCAACTGTTATGCCGGCTTGTCTGCATACCTGAGAAAGCTTAGCTGCGCAGATATAGTCATGTTTGGTGAGAGTCATAAGTTCCAAAGCATCGAATTGTTGTTCAATCTGCCTGAAGAGCGTTTCGCTGCGAATACCCTGAAGAACTTCCGTCAGAATGACACCCAAATAAAAGATCGAGTGTCCTGACACAATCAAATCTCGCAATACCTTTACTGCTGGATCGTTCGATTCTTGCTTTCGCCTAAAGGCGAGGCTCCATACTGAAGTATCTACCAGCACGTTCATCGCGATTTACGAGCCTTTTTATAGTCAAACGTGGGATCAAAATCGACTTTCCCAAAGAGTTTGAGAATCTCTTGCTGTTTTCTTCTTTTCACGTATTCATGAAGCGCTTCATTGACCGTCTCCCGCTTGGACTTCTTGCCGCCAAGACGTAGAGCTTCGGCCAAAAGGTCGTCATCGATGTTCAAGTTTGTAGACATTCATGTGCCTCCAATTACACAATCATTCTACACTACCTTAGCTACAACCAGTTGTGTGACACAGTACACACCAATCTAACTAGCGTGCCCACCGTGGGGTTTTCATTTCGATTTCAGACCGGATATACGGATCTTACTATATCTTCTAGTTTTGCGTATCCAAAAAAGCAAAACCTCAAGAAGCTGCGAAGGCTTCCAGAGGTTGTGCTTCGTACTCTACGCGTGTGGCTCACTTCCAGTCGACGCTGCGAATCAGCAGTGTGACCAGGAATCCGAGCATGCCGAGCGCTGATAGTCCGGACATCCAGGTGCAAACGATTGCATAGGAGTCGCCGGCCAACAGGATAGCGGCAACGATGCCGATGGTGCTTACGATGAAGCTCCAGACTCCGGCTTTCCCATAGTCGACCTTGAGCAGGTTCGCGCCAATGAGAATGCCGCATAGCGTCGCGGTCAGAATGCTGAACGCGGCGGTGAAGATGATGAGTATGACGGTGAAAACGCCCATCATGATGCCTTCTGAGGTGGGAGTGGATGGGATTGCGTTCAGAAACATGAAAGAGGTGAGCACTGCAATGCGCCCACCTCCAACACGTTCCTTGCACGAACGCAATGCGCTCGCGACAGCAAGACGTTTCTACCAGCGCCTTGCTATCTGGACAAATCAGGTCCGATTAGAACTTGATCTTGCCCGTCAGGATGTCCTTGTACATCACCCAGTCGCCCATCAGGCTGTAGAGCGGGTGATTGAAGGTAGCCGGCTTGTTCTTCTCGAAGAAGAAGTGTCCGACCCAGGCGAAGCCGTAACCGGCGAACGGCACGGCAAGCAGCCACAACCACTGCTGGCTGACCAGTGCGAAAAGCACCAGCGCAATCACCAGCGTGCTACCAACGAAGTGCAGGCGACGGTTGACCCGGTCCTGGTGCTCGCTGAGGTAGAAAGGATAGAACTCGGAAAAGCGGTTGAATCGCTTCTTTTCCATGGGATTTAACTCCCTCAAATACAGTTCTGAGTATGCACCAGTCAAACAAGATGTGCACACCCATCAGCGCCAAAAACATCATGCCCAATGCACGATGACCGTGATCTGCAACGAAGCACACAATTGGACGAAAGCGTCGGCGAGCCGCCGACACTCCAATCAAACCAGCGCACTCCAAAGAAGATCAAGTGAGGAGGCTCCGAAAAAATCCTCCTCACTTGAACTCCTCGACAGATTACGGAACGCTCGCAATTACGGTCTTACGATGCGAGTGTTCTTTTTGGCTTTGTTGGACTTTGGCTTTGCCAGAATCTTGTAGGGCGGGGCATAGTCTCTGCCCGCGCGCCTTGCAGCAATCCAGCGCAGCTGATATACCGTGATCGGGTCCGAGTCGCCGCCGGTGATGAGATGCGGGAGCACCTCGAGAATGGCATGCGCAGCGGGATCATGGTAGTAGTCGATATCGATTTCCACCTTCACGCAGACCACGCCGTCGATTGTGGCGGTCGTGTTCTCGTAAAAGGTCACCTGCAGGTTGGCTTCACCAAATCGCTTTTCACGAAAGCTCGATGTCGAGCCGTGGTGGAAAACGAAGGAAGCCGGGTCGGCTTGCCAGGTGTCGCGCTTCACTTCTCTCTCCAGCTCTTCCTTCAGACGCTTGTCGGCATAGCCGAAGAAGCGGTCTTTGCGCGGGTTCTCGTCCTCCTTGGAGTCGAACGTGACGCGGCGCACGAATGGAAGAATGGGGCTGCCAGACGCCAGTTTGGCATCGTTGAGTGAAGTGGCGATGTTGAGCAAGCAGATGGCTGCAAGCGGGTCTTTCTTCTTCAATGCATCCCAACGCGCCTGCGCAACTGCCTCAGTGTCTCCCGAAAGAAGGAAGAGATAGAGGGGTGAGTTGGCGAGCTTGAGCGCATCGAAAGACGCATCGGAGAAGTCGATGTCGTACTTGGACGGCAGCAGCATCAGGTCGAGAGTTGGCGTATCTTCCGGCTTGTTGCTGATGTGCACCGGAGTGAATCCGGCTTGGCGATAACCGTCCGTCCAGACGATTATCGTGTAATTGTCACCGAAGTTGTCGTAGAACGGCAGACCATCGAAACGAATCGATGGACCATCGTAATAACGATCGACGATGAACTTCTGATTGCCGTCGATGATTCGCACCAGAAGCTTGGTTCCGGGAGCGACCAGACGGCGCTGTCCGTCGTACACATTCAACACGACGCTGCCGGTCTGGTTGGTAGCCTTGGGCTGAACTGGCGTCGCCTTACCGCGAAGGAAGTCGATGCCGGCCATGCCCATCGTGATGAGAGCCGACGAGTTGAATGCAAAAAGAAAAAGCGCGCTGGATATTCCAGTGGCAACCAGCGTTCGCTTTATCGATTTTCTGTTCATCTAATTAACTGCTCCCAGGCTCAGTGTGGCCCGCACCGGAAGTCAGCCTCCAGAAAAGACACCGCCCGGCAGCCGGAGTGTGGACATGATAGCAAAGCGACAAACGCACTAGCGCTTGTCTTGCTGCCATGTACAACACAACGACTGTCGGACGGGCTTTCAAAGGAACGCCTTGCGCACGCCCTTAGAGGGAATGCCGGCGTTCCGGTTATTGGGTCGCATCAGGCGACCGAAAGTACGCACGGGTGCGAATACACCCGAGCGCTAGGACATGCGCCCTTACGGCTATGGAAAACCGTAGTAATAGGGCGGCGGGGTGGTTACCGTCTTCTTGGGCGGAGTCGGGAGCGGGTCCTCGACCGGGCGCACAAGATACGATCCGGGGAAGTTCTCGCGAACATTCTCCGCGGCGGTGTAAGTCTTGGTGCTTACGACGTCGCCGTTGCTGTTCTTCTCTTCCACCTTCTCGATGGAGCCGTCGGCGCGGAACGTCTTCCTGATGCCACCCCAGTATGAACCGGGCGGCTTGGGGATGAAGACGCTGTTGGGCGTGACGCCGTCGGCGGCGAAGTCGATTTCACGAGTCACTTTGCCGGAGGCATTGAGCTCGTCGACCTCGCGAAGAAGATACGTCTTGACCGGTTTGCCGGTAGCGGGATCCACCTTCGTTTCGACGCGGTACTGCATACGAACGGTGGGAAAACCCTTCGCATCGTAGCGAGTCCAGGCGGCGTTGCCAGAGGAGTACGTTGTCTCCTGATACTGCAAACGCTGGGTGCCGTCAGGGCGGTTGTACGTAACCGTCACCTGGTACGAAGACCACTCAATCTTGCGGGCGACAGTGACGCCGTCCGGGAAGTAGTAGGTGGCGGTGATGTTATCCCAGTAACCGGTGGGAACGATGGTGACCGACTCGGTCTTGCCGTCCGCAAAGTAGGAGGTGATGGTCATCTTGCCGGTGGAGTCCACCTGCGTGAAAGACCGCAGTGCGCCGCTGTCGCGGTACACCTGCTCCAGAAGCGGCTTGCCGTCAGCCGAGACAATCTGATGACGCTCGAGCTGAGTGCCGTTGGCGAAGTA
>JADMIO011456519.1_pt1 | contig 45547 bp, 41 predicted proteins | sample 8958161 | NCBI WGS metagenome assembly JADMIO01 (sample SAMN16585339, study PRJNA669376) | soil metagenome | isolation source: Crop rotation soil | place: USA: Cullars Rotation, Alabama | collected 2011
CTAACACCGCTGAAACCGCCTGTTGCACAGCGTCGAACGCCGGATGTGCGCCGGTGCGACGCCACCAGTATTTCGAGTTGCCGGCATCGCCTTCGCGGCGGTGCATGATGGCATGCCAGTAGCTTCCAGTCGAGTCGTGGATGTCTTGCGAAAGCGTGTGTGAGGCGTCCAAATCGTCGTTCCAGAGCAGCAAGCCAGAGCGCACCGCCGCGGAGAGTCCCGCTTGCTGCTGAATCTGCGTCGACAACTCGCGGTTCCAGACTTTGGTGGGGTAGAGCGGCGGTAGCGGAGCGCGCGCTTTCAATTGGGCGATGGTGGCATGTGTTTGGTTCATAGACGGCGTTTAAACATTGCAATTCAGTGGGCTGGCAAGGGCCAAAACCCAGTTAAGCGCACAATCCAGGCGGCGAGTATGGTTGCTACACAAATTACCAATGAAGGACGCGAAATTTTCTCCGATGGGCGCCACTGGGAATTGAAAACACCGGCGCCGACTATTAGAGCGGCGGACACGAAAAAAAACGGCCCCAGTGGGTGATAAACGAATGCCTGGGTTACTTTCCCGTGACCAAAATTGATAAACGAGCGGGTCAGTCCACAAAATGGACATGGAATGCCAAAAAGGTTCCACGACAGGCAAACGGACGGTAACCCAACGACTCTGCCGTCTACCGGCAAAGGTAAGAGTATTGCGGCTGCCAAAACGGCAGCCGCAATATGCCAGGTTTGGAACTTCGGTTTTGCCATCGAATGCGTCGACTTGGTTTTACCGAGCCGAATCACGGGTTTTCAAGCGGCACAGGTGACGTCCCGTAGAAAACGTCGCGATAGACGACGGCAAGTGTCAACTGCGTAAGCGCAAAGGTCACCAATACGCCAACGCAGCAGGCAAGAACGCCGACGAAGTTCAGCAAAACCAATACAATGAGTAGCACGAAAAGGGCGCCCAGACGGCTTTTCATGCCGCCCCAACTGCGTGTCATGGCGGCTATGGCATCCAATTTCTGATCGACAATAATCTGGTTAGTCATCGATAGGCCGAGCCCGAGAATAATGCCGGGAATGAGGCAGGCCGCGGCTCCCAATACCGTCACAATAAAAGTAAGTACGGCAGCAATCAGCACGTTGATGAGAACATCACCGACATTGAACATTTCGCCAAGTTCGGCCCTGCCGGTGCGGACATTTTCGATAGCCAGACGCATTATGCCGGCATTTAAGAATTGGCCGAGGATGAAACCCAAAAAGGTAAATAATCCCCACATAGGGCCAATTTGCGGTTGGCCGTTTGGCTGTTTTGGGAGCACCACTTGCTGGATACCGCTAAAAATGCCGGTGATGACGAAGTACACGACAATGGCCGCCAGCCATGTCCCCATATTCGGTTTCAAAAGCGCCCACGCTTCGCCGATGGCATCTGTCGAAACTATGCCAGAGCGTGAGGAGGGCGGCATTGTCCCCGCCGGCCCCGCCGACGTTGAGGTATAACCCGTCGGTGCCGGGATGGGTGGCGGCGCATAGGGCGGGGGAGCGCTATAGGGTGGTGGGGGTCCGGCAGCTGGTGGCGGGGTATAGTTTCCCGATGTCTGGCCGGTGGGAGATACGCTGCCCCACGGCGTGTTGCTGGGTGGGGTGCTGGATACGTGGCCGCCCACGCTCGCAATTTGCTCGGGGGTGACCCAGCCGTTTCGTACGATGATGTCGGCGAATCCCACGCCCGGCGCGCGCTGTGCGGACGCAGCGCGAATCTGTTCCTCTGTCAGCAATCCGGCTTGATAAAGTGCTTGAGCTAATTCTTTTTCACTCATGTCCATCCTCCTCATGCTTGCGACAATTATAGCATACGGCTAATCCCGCTTAATTGTTGGTAATAGCCTAAAGATTTCCAACTAATTTCATGGAAATTTCTATTTTTTGCTTGACTGATTTAAGAACCGGGCCTATAATTGACCTTCGGGTTAGCACTCTCTTGGCGAGAGTGCTAAAACCAAAATCTACAACAGAGCTGAAAAGGGAGAAGTTCGCAAAATGGCGAATATCAAACCGTTGGGCGACAAAGTGTTGGTGAAACCCAACTCGAGCACCGAGAAAACCGCTGGTGGCATCGTGTTGCCGGATACCGCAAAAGAGCGTCCGCAAGAGGGCGAAGTCATCGCTGTTGGACCGGGCCGCGTTCTGGACAATGGCAACCGCGCAGAAATCACCGTGAAAGTTGGCGACACCGTCATCTATTCTAAGTACGGCGGCACGGAAATCAAATCGGACGGCACGGAATACCTGATTCTCGACGAGAGCAGCCTGCTGGCCGTCAAGGAAGCCTAAGCTACGGCTTGAGCTAAGGAGCAAAATCAATCATGGCTAAAGACCTTCGTTTTAATGAAGATGCCCGTCGCGCGCTGGAGCGTGGCGTGAACAAAGTGGCCGACGCCGTCAAGGTGACCCTTGGCCCGCGCGGTCGCAACGTTGTAATCGAAAAGAAATTCGGCAGCCCCACCATCACCAAAGACGGCGTGACGGTTGCTAAAGAAATCGAATTGTCCGATCCGATGGAAGACGTCGGCGCCAAGCTGGTCAAGGAAGTCGCTTCCAAGACCAACGACGTTGCCGGTGACGGCACCACCACGGCGACCGTGCTGGCTCAGGCGATTGTGCGCGAAGGTCTGCGCGTTGTCGCTGCCGGCGCCAATCCGCTGGCCGTCAAGCGCGGTATCGACAAGGCTGTTGCCGCCACCGTCGAAGAAATTCGCGACATGGCCACCCCGGTCGAGGACAAAGAAGGCATCGCGTCGGTTGGCGCCATCGCCGGTAACGACCGCGAAATCGGCGAACTGATCGCCGAAGCGATGGACAAGGTCGGCAAAGACGGCGTCATCACCATCGAAGAGTCGAAGGGCACCGGCACCACGGTTGAAATCGTGGAAGGTATGCAGTTCGACAAGGGCTACCTGTCGCCCTACTTCGTGACCGACCCCGAGCGCATGGAAGCCGTGCTGGAAAATGTTCTGATCCTGTTGCAGGAAAAGAAAATCTCCAACGTTCAAGACCTCGTTCCGGTGCTGGAAAAGGTTGCTCGTTCGGGCCAGCCGCTGCTCATCATCTCCGAGGACATCGAAGGCGAAGCGCTGGCGACCCTCGTCGTCAACCGCATCCGCGGCATCCTGAACGTGTGCGCCGTTAAGGCGCCCGGCTTCGGCGACCGCCGCAAGGCCATGCTCGAAGACATCGCCATCCTGACCGGCGGCAAGTTCCTCTCCGAAGACCTCGGCATCAAGTTGGAAAATGTCGACATCTCGATGCTGGGCACCGCCGAAAAGATCATCGTGACCAAAGAAGACACCACGGTAATTAAGGGCGGCGGCACCAAGGACGAAGTCGCGGGCCGCGTTTCGCAGATTCGTCGTCAGATCGAGAACACCGATTCCGACTATGACCGCGAGAAGCTTGAAGAGCGCCTGGCCAAGCTGGCCGGCGGCGTCGCCAAACTCAGCGTTGGCGCTGCGACCGAAACCGAACTGAAGGAAAAGAAGCACCGCTTCGAGGACGCCCTTTCGGCGACCCGCGCAGCTGTGGAAGAAGGCATCGTGCCCGGCGGCGGCAGCACCATCGTACAGGCGGCCAAAGTTCTCGACAGCCTCAAGGCTGACGACAGCGACGAACAGACCGGCATCAATATCGTGCGCCGTGCTCTGGAAGAGCCGTTGCGCCAGATCGCCTTCAACGCCGGCCTGGAAGGCAGCGTTGTGGTCAACAAAGTGCGCGAACAGGCTGTCGGCTTTGGCCTGAACGCCCTCACCGAAGAGTATGTCGACCTCGTGAAGGCCGGCGTCGTCGACCCGGTGAAGGTTACCCGCAGCGCGCTGGAAAACGCCGCTTCGATTGCCTCTTTGATCCTGACGACCGAAGTGGTCGCCACCGAGATCAAGGAAAAGGCTCCAGCTGGCGGCGGTCACAACGACCACGGCGGCGGCGGCATGGGCGGCATGTATTAATCCGCAGTAACCTCTGGTCAGTGTCCGTTGACCAGAAACAAAAGCGCCCCGCTCTCGAAAGAGAGCGGGGCGCTTTTGTTTTGCGCCTAATGATTGTTTCGATAGACTTTCAGGCAATAGCGAGCGGCATGCGCTATTTGTTGGTTGTGCGAGTGGATCTCCTTTAACAAGATTGAGGCATTCTGTTTTGTGCCAGAGCTGTATTCTTCATTTGCCAAATTCATAGCGAATGCCTTCAAATTCCGTTGGCCCTGATCCTTTGAATAGAAAAGCAAAACTTTGCCTGGGAATTTGCAGAATAGATCGTGCCGAACGTACTGCAGGACTTCAAAACCGGCGCCATCGCTCGAGCCTGTCATGATATCCCGAAACAACCAGTCGGATGGTTGTTTGCAGTAGATATTGAACCTCATGGCATAATCGGCTTCAGCGAAGCCTCCGAATCGGTGAACATTTTCACGCTGGTTAACACCGAAGTACGCCAAGGTAAATGCAATACACGATTCCTGGTAGCGTGTTTTGCTCCGCTCGTCACCGTGAGCCCAGTCATTCTGGTTGCCTGCTAAAAACCAATCATTCAGCTTTTTCAGCTTCACTTGGCATGGTTCGAGCCTATGTCTAAATTCGGAACGCGGCATTGCGCTGAATTTTCTTTTCGCCGCTGGTGCGAATTTCGCGTTGCCAGTGCGTATGCCGTCTGGAAAGCCCTCAGAAAATGACACGCAGTAGTTAACCCAGCGCTGTTGATATGGGAGCAATGCGGTGGGTTTGGCTTGTCCTGCCGTGGAAATCTCAATTGAGAGGGCAAATATCCCAAAGTAAAAACAGAAAGAAACCATTTTTCTCATCGGATTTCTCACCTGACTTACAGCGGCCCTTCTCTTTCGAGATCGGGGCATTTCGCAATCATTTCGCAGCCGCTGCGTTGCTGCGGCTGGCGCGGTGGTTCCAGCCGCGCAGGACGAGGCGGGCGTTGGGATGCTTGTTCCAGTCTTCCACTGCGTCGTTGCCAGCATGAAGTTGGGCCAGTACAGTTTTGCGGGTTTGGGGTGAGCGGTTGGGCATCGAGCCGTGGAGGGTGAAGTAGCTGAAAAACAGCACGTCGCCGGGAGCTGCTTCGCAGATGGTGGCGTTTTCGATGGGATATTTAGCGAGGAATTCGGCGTTACTCTGGCCCATGGTGTCTTTGACGCGGCCCAGTTTGTGTGAGCCGGGATAAACGCGCAGGCAGCCCATTTCGTCGGTCGCTTCGGAGACGTGAATGATACCGGCGATCATGCTGTCGTTTTCGGTGGGGAAGTAGCCCCAATCCTGGTGCATCGGAAACGGCGAACCTTTCTCCGAGGGTTTCTGAAACAGCTTCGAGTGGTGCAGCAAAATATCGGGGCCGAGAATCGCTTCGGCGGTGTCGAGAAAGTTTTGCTGTTGGAAGGCGCGCATCCAGCGTTCGCTGAAGCATTGCACGTTGTGCGTATGCACGATGAACGACTCGCCGCCGTCGAGGCGCTTCATCTCTTCGCCACCCCAACGCGCGTTGATTTCTTCGCCCGAGCCGTGCAACTGGCCCACGATGCGGTCGAAATCTTCTTCGAGGTCGCGCGTCTCGTCCGGTGAAAACACGCCTTTCGCGTGATAATAGCCGTTCTCGGCAAAAAATGCTTTGATATCGCTCTTGCTGTCTGCCATTATGCTTCTCCTTCGGGATTAGCGCATATTTTAGCGGCGCCGACACTCGTTTTTAACCCAAATCACAAAAAATCACGCTGAAGGCGTTGCAAAACACAGATTTTCTGAAAAATCATGATGCTTTCGTGACGGTACGCCGGGTAACATTCGGTAAAATGGAAATAGCACCCTGCAGTCCTGGGTGTCAATCATCGAAAGTATCGTCGTGCCAAACATTTCTACTCGTTCATTGTTGCCCGTTTTGGCTGTTGCCGGTCTGTGTTTTGGTAGTTGGGCTGTCGCTCATAACTCCCGCCGTGCATTAGCGCCTGTTTTTCCCTCTCCGACGCCATCCGTGGAGATTACGGCTTTGCCCGCCGATACCGAGGCTGTTCCGTCGGAATGGCGGAGCCGGGTAGTGCGCCACGGTTATACGAAAGAAAAGGTTTTCGCCCTCACTTTCGATGACGGACCATTTCCGAAATACACCAAAGAAGTGCTGGCGATTCTCCGCCAGAATCACATTCGTGCCACCTTTTTCATGATCGGCAAGATGGTGCACGAGCACCCGAAGCTCGCGCGCGCCGTACAAGCCGAGGGGCATGTCATCGGCAACCACACTTGGGCACATCCTGCCGAGCCGCGTGCGCCGCAAAATGAGGTGCGCGAAACCGATGCCATTCTCGAAAAAACGCTTGGCATTCAGCCGGTACTGTTTCGTCCCCCCTATGGAAAATTGAGCAATGGATTGGCGCAGATTGCCAAAGAGGACAAGCAAACGGTTGTACTGTGGAATTCCGTCGGCGCCGATTGGTCGAAGAAAGCGACGACGGGCAGCATTGCCTCGCAGATAATCAAAATGGCGCGGCCCGGCGGCATTGCGCTGCTGCACGATGGCGGTGGCGACCGCAGCGCTACCGTGGCTGCGTTGCCTCGCATCATCAAAGAACTCACGGCGCAGGGCTACCGCTTTGTGACGGTGCCCGAACTACTGGCGATGAGCGAACTTCCCAAACCCAAAAAAGCTAAGCCGCTCAAAGTGAAGTCGCACATCGCGAAAAAGCCTGCTTCTGGCCTCGTTTCTGGTGCCAAGACACCGACTTCGCCGCATCCAAAAGCCCCGCGCAAGACGGCTTGAGGCGTCGTGCAACGCCGCAAAACTTGACTTTTGGCGCCCGGTCGGTCTACAATCTTTTGGGCGATTCGCAAGAATCGCTTTTTTATTACCGCCCAGTGATTTGGTTTTCGGACTAAAAGAGCAGGGCAACGCCGGCTAAGAAATCGGGCCGAGCGTAAAAAATTCGAGTCGCAAGGAGGCGATGCCTGGTGCATAATCCCGCACCAAGATCGCACCGTGAGGCGACGACGCGTTCCGAGCAAGCGTTGGAAGCTTGGACGCAGCAGTTCGTGCCCTCACAGTCGGTCGGCGCGCGATGGCGATGGTTTCTCCTCAGTGGAGTCTTCATTGCTGGTGCGCTATTCCCCGTTGGAAAAATTTCCAACGCCGCCAACGAAAATCAGAAAGAATCGGTTAAAGACGCCACCCAAACCCCGATTCAAAACGACGGACAAACCGCTGTAAAACCCGCAGTTTCGTCACAGTCTGGAAAACCGGAATCACTACCGACCACCGATTCCCCTCTCTCTCCGGTTTCCACTGCAGCCACCGACGCACCTTCCACCGCAGCCGTCGCGCAGGGTTCCACCTCAGAAGGTTTTACCCCGGACAACGCGACTTCCGCCGCAAATTCAACGCCTAAAGAAGCGGTTTCCGCCGACACCTCTGATTCGGCCACGCCTCCGGCTCCTACCACGGGCCGTACGGCGACGCTCACGCTCACCGTTGATGGCAAGACTCGCCGCGTTGCGGTCGCCGCTAAGGGCAACGTTTTTCAAGCGTTGTATACCTCCGGCGTAGAAATCCAGAAACTCGATCGCGTCTGGCCCGATGTTAAAACACCGGTTAAAGACGGTCTCAAAGTGCGCGTCGAAACCGTGCGTCAGAAACTCGAAACGCGCGACGAAGCCCTCGCTCCGGGCTTTCGTGTTCAGTTGACCTCGCGCATCGCTCCCGGCAATGAACAAGTTGTGCAGTGGGGCAAATCCGGCGCTACCCAAATCACCGAAAAAGTCGTCTATGTGGGTGGCAAGCGTGTTCGCAAGGCGTTCGTATCGAGCAAAGTCGCGGTTCCGGCGCAGGATAAGGTAATCGCGGTTGGCGTCGATAGCCGCTTTTTGCCGCAATCTGTGCCATATCACAAGCGATATGCGCGAGCTTTTCAGTTGCAGCGGCAAATGAGTGCCCGCGGTGGTTCGCCCCGTGATCGCATGGGCGGAACCGCCGAAAACGTGACACTGCGTCCCGTTAAGACTTTCTTAGCGCATACCAGCGGCTATGCTGCGGGGCCGGCGGGAGGTTCGCTTGGCAATTACACGGCGACCGGCATGCGTTGCGTGCGTGGCGCAGTAGCTACCGATCCTCGCATTATCCCGCTTGGAACTAAACTCTACATCGAAGGCTACGGTTACGCATTCGCCTGCGACACCGGCGGCGCCATCAAAGGCAATCGCATCGACCTCGCTTTCAATAGCGTTGGCGAATGCTACGCACATGGCCGCCGCACCAATCGCGTGTGGATTTTGGCCGAGTAAGAATCGGACGTCCCAAATAAAAAGCCTCTCGCGCGATGCGGGAGGCTTTTTATTTTCGCAGATGCGGCCCCAAATCTTCGATATCTTGCCCCACTAATTTACCGCTCGTGCGGCGCAAATAATTGCCGAACAATTGCACTGGCAAACCAAACACCGCTTCGATGAAGCAGCCGAAAAACGCAAAGGACGTTCCTATGGCGTATAAACCGGAACCGAGTGAATAGAGAAGCACGGCACACATTTCTTTCAGCATTAGCCGCTCCAAGGCCTTAATCCTTCGCCAACGCCACGTGATGTTGTTGCAGTATCTGGTTGAAGAGTCTTTTCGCATCGAAGGAGATTCGCTGATGCTCATAAACTTGACCATCCAAAACAAAAATAACGTCTTGGCAGGCAAAGCATATAGAAACATCCAGTTTGCGGCTGCCACGAACTGCACGTATGCCGTAATGTGGCGTGTGCGTGTGATCTGGATTGATTTCACTATCCTTCCATGGAAAAAGATTCTCGGCTAAAGCGGTCTTTTCGTTGGCGTCAGAGATAATCGCTTCGCCTAAGATCGGCGTTTCGTAGAACTTATTCTTACTGGTTGGCTTCGCCGGATCTGCCTTCGGGTCAAGAGATAGCAATGTGCAGGAATCGCTGTTCTGTAGCAAATCCCTCAAATCCAATGGGCGCGGACGCTGTACATAATTGGCTATTACGAGCAGGGACAGGCAGCCCACAATCAACCAGTGGTTTCGTTTCATATTGACATTTATTCCTTTGCTAACGGCAGATGGTGCTTACGAAGCGTTTGGTTAAACAACTCTTGGGCCTCGCGCGACATTGAAGTGTGGAGAATCTTCACTCCATTTGAATAAAACTGCGTGTTCCCACAGTCAAAGCAAACCGTCGCATCTACCGTGCGATCGCCTCGCACGGCACGAATGCCGTGGCGTGGGTTATGGCATTCCGCTTCCGTCCCGCGACCAAGGCTATTAAAGAGGGCATTGATGAGAGTGGCTTTTTCGGTTGAATCCGTGATAACGATTTTTCCCAACACCTCGCGCCTGTAAAACTGCTCCGCATTCGGGTTATTTTGACCCATTTCCTTTGACAGGCCTTTCCAAGGGCTCGTTGAATAAAGAATGAACTGATCGCTATTCTCAAAAAAGTTATGTTGACTTGCAGTGCGTGACCAGCGAGCAAAGCTCACGGCTGCTACCATCATCAAAACTCCTACGATCAGCCAACGCATTCGTTTCATGCCGTTAATTTACTGCGATTCGCGATTGTGCTTCAACGTTTTCCCGCGTGGCGCCACACCTTCGCTATAATTTCTGGTGACTCCAATTTCCGAAAGACTCTGAGGTTTTATGACAGACAAGACACAAAACGCCGCGCATCGTGAGCATTCCTCGAAAATGTTAGATGGCCCCGACCGCGCCGGTTCACGTTCGATGCTCTACGCCGTGGGTTTCAAACCCGAAGATTTCCAGAAGTCGCACGTTGGTATTGCTTCGGCTTGGAACATGGTGACGCCGTGTAATATGCACCTCGACAAACTGGCGTGGGCCGCCTGCACCGGTGTGGACGGTAACAATGGCAAAGGCGTCATTTTCGGCGTGCCCGGCATCTCCGACGGCATCTCGATGGGCACCGAAGGCATGAAGTATTCGCTGGTCTCGCGCGAAGTCATCGCGGATTCGATTGAAACCGTGATGGGCTGCGAGGGCTTCGACGGTCTGGTTGCCATCGGTGGCTGCGATAAGAACATGCCCGGCTGCATGATAGCCATCGCGCGCCTCAATCGCCCGTCGGTGTTCGTCTATGGCGGCACCATCATGCCTGGCCATCTCGAAGACAAAGACGTGGATATCGTTTCGGTTTATGAGGCCATCGGTCAGCATGCGGCAGGCAAAATCGACGACGCCAAGCTGAAATCACTCGAAGAGTGCGCCATTCCCGGTGCTGGTTCGTGCGGCGGCATGTATACGGCGAACACCATGGCCAGCGCCATCGAAGCGATGGGCATGAGCCTGCCCAACTCGTCGGCGCAAGCGGCTATTTCTGAGGACAAAGACCTCGACTGCCGCACCTCCGGCAAAGCAGTGATGAACCTCATCGCGCAGAACATCCGCCCACGCGACATCATGACGCGCAAGGCATTTGAAAACGCCATCACCGTGGTGATTGCTCTGGGCGGCTCAACCAACGCCGTATTGCACTTGCTCGCTATCGCGCATGCTGCCGAAGTGCCGCTAACCATCGACGACTTCACCGAAATCGGACGCCGTGTGCCGGTGTTGGCCGATTTGCGCCCCAGCGGCAAATACATGATGAGCGACCTCGTGAAAATCGGCGGTCTCAAGCCGCTGATGAAGACGTTGCTCGATGGCGGCTACCTGCACGGTGATTGCATGACCGTAACCGGCAAAACGCTGGCGGAAAACCTCGTCGACGCCGGGACTTATCCCGAAGGCCAGAGCGTCGTGATGCCGCTCGGCAGCCCGATCAAGCCGGAAAGCCATCTGGTCATTCTTTACGGAAACATCGCACCAACTGGCGCGGTGGCGAAAATCTCTGGCAAAGAGGGCCTGCGTTTCAGCGGCCGGGCGCGCGTGTTTGATGCGGAAGAAAGCGCGCTGCACGCCATTCTCGAAGGCGGCATCGTGCCGGGCGACGTTATCGTGATTCGCCACGAAGGTCCCAAAGGCGGCCCCGGCATGCGCGAAATGCTGTCGCCGACCAGCGCTGTAATGGGTAAAGGCCTCGGCAAAGACGTCGCGTTGATTACCGACGGGCGGTTCTCGGGTGGCAGCCACGGGTTCGTGGTCGGCCATATCACGCCCGAAGCCTACGAAGGCGGCCCCATCGCCATCATCGAAGAGGGCGACACCATCACCATCGACGCGGTGACGCACACCCTCAACCTCGATCTCAGCGACGACGAAATCGCCGCCCGCCTCGCCAAATGGAAGAAGCCCGCACCGCGCTACACGCGCGGTGTGCTCGCCAAATACGCGAAGCTCGTCAGTTCCGCTTCGCTCGGTGCGGTAACCGATCTTGGCCTGTAAAGCCAGTTATAGGAGCGCAAACGCCGAACTATTTAATGAGGTGTTTGCGCTCCTATAATTGGCTAAATTTAATGAATTCTATTGTTGGTGAGCAATGAGTATGCGAAATAGGAGTTGAATGAAAAGTCACCCTTCGCAGCAATACGGACGAGCCGTGCCCTTAGTGCGTTGTTTAGTTTCTTTGCTACGTCATCAGATGCATTCATTTTTGCAAATGAATGCTTGCAAATTAACCTATAACCTATGGCTGTATCTAAGACTCGCAAATCAAACATCGTGCAGTCTCGCAGCTTAAGGGCTATGTCTTCATCATAAGGGTCTATTTCAATAAAATCATTTATCAACTCACGCAGTTGTCGCCGAGACTCCTGCTCGGAAGGACTGCGTAATGCAGCGCAGACGTCTTCCAACATGCACTTACCCATCAGTTCATTGAAAACCGATTTTGAGTGGCTAACTACCTCAAGGGCATGCCTTTTTGCTGCCATCTTCCCTCTTTTGTGTGAATGCTCGTATTGGCGCATGTAGCACTCATGCAATAAACGAAGACACCAGATTTTGGCATTATATGATTCAATGTCGATGTTATTGTATGTTCTAACGGAGGAATCCGTGATGCCCTTCAGGAGTTCCAGTGAACCATCGATTGCTTTAACGGCGCTTTTGAGATGGTTAATTATTCTCCCCAAGTAAACTCGTTGCTCTTGTGGTGTATTTTGCTTCTTAAGCAATTCCTGAGATATTTTTGCATACCATTCGTAGCTCCGTGCAAGACGAATCTGCAATTCAACTCGTGTTACGATTGCAGCATGGTTTCCTCGGTGGAATTGCTCCCGAAGTTCATACATTTCTATTGCTCTTCCAATCCAATGAACGCATTTCTCCATTTCTTCTTGAGCTTTGTCCAATGTATTGGGAGAGGTGGACTGATCTCCTCGCATGTGGTCTACGAAGTGGGACTCCGCTTTTAAATAGTGATACTGCGATTTTCTAAAGCGAGCAAAATACCGGATTTCTGAGTCATCATGCAATTCGCCAATATAATCACTTTTTGCCAAAAGATCGGCGATGATTTCATCGTCATGGGCAAAAGGAACATTGCACATTCGACATACAGCTTCTTCTATTTGAAACTGAGCTTGTTGGACTGAGTCTGACTCCTGTTGTTGAACCAACGCGTGTGCCACGGAGATTGCATCATTTACATACCCATATGCCAAATTGTCGTAGAGCAGGAAAAGATTTTTATCGGTGGCTTTGCTCCGCTCTAATGTATCGGTGTTATTGGAGTGCTCAAAGATACGTAAGGATCTTTCGCTGTAATCCGCGCGATAGTCTGTGTCACGGCGCCATTCATCCATTACCATTTGCAAAATGTCATCGGCACTTGACAAACTAAGACCATAATTGCGGAATAGACCTTTAACATGCTCACTTAGATGCTCTCCTTTATATATCATTTTGTGCTCCGGTTCAGCCCAAGCATGTTCTAATACGGTGCGAATTTGCAACTCAAACAAATATGTCACATCTCGCAGGTGAAAATATAAATTGCGTTGAAGTGTTGCATATCCCGTGTTCTTAAACTCAATGCTAATGCCGTGGCGTTTAGCCGAATCCAATTTTGTGAATGCATGTAAAAATCTTTCTGAACCCTGATCTTCCGCAGTAAGGCTGGTGATATCTCGGAGTGCATCATGGAATTCTTGTACAACAACTGGACGGTAGTAGGCTCGCATCATTGGTGGATTGAAATATTTCCACGTCTTATCGTCTTCAGTTGTTACAAAGGGGATATCGAGTTCTTTCCTTCTTTCGGTTTGATTTAATTCACAAAGATATCTTATGGCTCGATAAATCTGATATTTATTGCGCTGGCTACGCACGATAATTCTAACGCCAATAAAATCCCGCAAGTGTTTGCACCACACACTTGGTTTGTCGCTATCAAGAAGATCCGTCAAAGCACGTCCTAACTCGTCTACTTTCTTTATGGTGGCAGCATCATTCGCACTATCTAAATCTCTAAAGCCTCTGACAAAATTATTTTTGATAGAGTCCAGCGACTTTATTCGATAATCAATATCTACGGTTCCAAAGGTATGCGGGTCTTGATTATTACCCGGTGAAAAGAATGCTTTCAATAATTCAATTTCGTCCTCCAGGGCAATTTCGGCAGCTTTGCCATCTTTTTTACGCTCAATCCTCTTTTTAACCTTGTCATATTGGTCCGCTAATCTCCTGGAAATTTCCTCGTTGAGAGCCGTGCGTTTTGAATCCAAAAAGGTCATGTGAGTCTCCAATCAAAAATTCTTGTGTCGTATTCTGCTAAAATCGAATGAATTATAACTATGCAAGTATTCTTAAGCAAATCTTCACATTATGATATTACTGGTGACAGTTTTTTGATTGTCTGTAAACGAAGGAGGGTGTTAAACCGATGTTTAGCAATTTGGCTTTCTTTGAACATGGGATATGGTTGGAACATAGTTAATGTATAAAGATACCGATGCTTAGAAGATCACACTTTTTCGGATTTAGTTCTTAAATCATGCGTGTGGTATGGTGGCATAAGGACCAATCGCCATCATCGAAGAGGGCGAAACCATCAACATCGACGCGGTGACGCACACCCTCAATCTCGATCTCAGTGACGACGAAATCGGCGCCTGCCTCGCCAAATGGTCTAAGCCCGCACCGCGCTACACGCGCGGCGTGCTCGCCAAGTATGCGAAGCTCGTTAGTTCCGCGTCGCTCGGCGCAGTAACCGACCTCAATTTGTAAAAAAGAGTGCCCGGCGGTAAATACCGCCGGGCACTCTGCTTTTACGCGGGTGATTGCTCAAAACACGCGCTGCCGTTAACTCATGTCAGCGTAGCTCTACGTAGAAAAACTCACGCTCAAACTTTCCTACGCTCGTAAGAATTCCAAAGCGACAAAGTGTTCGGGCTGGCCGCCAAAACTCAGTCGTGCGCCTTCCAGTGGGCCAAACGATGCGCCCCAAGCTGCATGGTCAGCATGGGAAAAACAGGCGACTAAGGCGAGCTCTATTTCGCCCGAATGTCCAATGAACAAACCGGAAGTCTCAGCGGGAACAGCGGTTAGAATATCGCGCCACGCTGAGAGGAGCGCATGAGCGTAATGATAAGTGGCACCTTTGGCAGAGAGTACCTGTGCTATGGCTGGAAAAGGCTGGGGTAGTTCCCACCATCTTATTGAATCTGCTTCTGCATAGACTTCCTCGTCTGAAGCTAAGGTGACGATTTCGTAGTCCACGGCAAACCCCATGGCAATAGCCGTTTCGCGCGCCCGTGGCACGACGCTGGTTACAACACGCGAGAAGGGGATAAGCGATGCGCCAATTTGTCTGGCGTAATCGACTCCTTCCTGAGACAGCTGCGAACCTCCACCCTGTTTACGCATGCTATGGCGGCGTATTTCCAATGTTTTCATAATCTTGTGTGCTTTTCGCAGATTGCCGCAGGCATCATTTCTCTGTCAATTCTCTTCCGCTATAACTCGCCGCGCACGCGTTCCATGACGGTGCGTACCGTCTGCGTGAATTCGTGCCACTGGCTTTCAAAGCGTTCGGTGGCGACTTGGGTTGATTCGTCTGGGAAAACGGCGCGCGACCAGGCTATAAATTCTTTGCTGTCGCGGCGCGCGGCGTGACCGGAATGATCTTGGGTGAGCTGTAAGCGAAGTTCGACGCGGCGCAAAAATGTGTGCGCGTTGAGAAGCGCTGTAGCTTCGTCGCTACCGAGCAGACCGGCAGACTGGGCCATTTCGATCTGGTCGCGGGTGTTGGTGGTTTGCAGATGGGGGAAACGCGCGCCGAATTTAAGCGCGAGCCACTGGGCGCAGAATTCGATGTCGCTGAGAGCGCCTTTGCCGAGCTTCACATCGAAAATTTCGCCTTTGCCGCGCGGCGCACTCTTGCCACCGCGTTCGCTTTCGACACGCGCTTTGATGTGGCGCAATTCGTCGCCCCAGCCTGCGCGCCACGTTTCGGGAAAGGCGACGTGGCGCACGGCGGCCAACAGCGAGGCGGCGATTTCCGCATCGCCGGCCACAAAGCGCGCTCGCGTGAGCGCCTGACGCTCCCACACCGCTACGCCGCGTACTTCGTCTTCAAAATACTCGTGAAAGGCCGCCAACGACGGTGCTAAAGCGCCGCTCTGGCCGTAGGGACGCAGACGGGCGTCTACCTCGAAGCCGCTGCCCTCTTCGGTGAATTTGCCCATCCAGCGTATGGTTTCCGAGGCACGGCGCGTGGCGGCGTTGGCGGCACCTTCCCAAGGCGATGGCGCTTCGTAGACGAAAATCACATCGCAGTCGGAAGCATAGTGCATTTCGGCGCCACCGAGCTTGCCCATACCCAGCACCGCGAAGCGAATACTCTCGGACTCCGGGCGTAGTAGGATGCCGGTTTCATCCACGGCCAAGGCCAGACAGGCGCGAGCCAAGTCCGCGATTTCGCGGGTGATTTCGTGCGGTGGCGCGTTGAGAGCGAGGTCACGCAGCCCGATGCGCAGCAGTTCGCGGCGCTTCCAGCGGCGCATGGCTGCGGCACGGTCGCGAAAGGTCAGGCAATAGCTGCGGCAATCGGTTCGGGCCTGCTCCCACGTCTTCGGCTCGGCAAGTAATGGGCGATGTGCCGCCAAGTCCATTAGTTCCGGGGAACGAATCAGCGTGTCCGCGAGAAAGGCCGAGCCGCCAAGCAGCGCCATGACTGCTCGTGCGAATTCGGGTGCTTCGCCCAAAGCGCGCAGCAGGGATAGGCGGTTGCCGGAGGCATCGCATAAACGTTCGAGATTGGTTAAGGCGCGCTCGGGGTCGGCGGTGTGGTCAAGATGGGCCAGCACTGGCGGCAGCGCCGCATTGATTTGCCGCGCCAAAGGCGCCGGGAAGGGATGTGACGGGCTGCCGTGCGCCATGCGCTGCAGGCGGGCTGCGTTAGGGGCTGAGATGGCAGGAGCCTTCTGTGGTTGGGGTGGTAGCGAGGCTCCTTCCTCGAGAACTTCGTTGGAAGCGGAAGTTGTGCTTGCTGGCTTATCTGACGCCGCATCCGTCCAGCCCCAGAAAAGGCGTTCGCACAGCGCGCGGATTTCACCACGATAGCGCGTCAGGTCCTCTTCCATGCGCATGGCGGCGGTGGCGCTGCGGGCGCGGTAGCCCAAGCGGCGTGCTAATGCGGCTCGTTCGTGTTCATCGGTGGGCAGGGTGCGTATAGCGCGTTCGTCCAGTAGTTGTAAGCGATGCTCGATGACGCGCAGGAACATATAGCCTTCGCGTAGTTCGCGCGCTTCGCGTTCGGTCAGCGCCTTAAACGAACGAAGCGCGTTAATAGCGCCCAGTGTGTCCGGCACGCGAGCGCGAGGATGCGTCGGGCCAACCATCATCTGCAATTGCTGTACAACCCATTCCGCGTCGCGAATCGCACCTGGCCCCTGCTTTACATTGGTGGCGTCGCTACCTTCGGGGGTGGCTTCGGAGCGCTTTTTCATTTCGACGACGGCGCGCAAGTGCGCATCGTCGGGCCGCTTAGCCCACGTCACACCACGGGTGAACTTGCGAAAGCGACGTCCCAGCCGTGCGTCGCCAGCAATTGCGCGCGTTTTGATAAGCGCCTGCCATTCCCACGCCGCCGCGAAAGATTCATAGTAGCCCAGCGCATAGCTAAACGGCGTCACCAACGGCCCGGTGCTGCCTTCGGGGCGCAGGCGCATATCGACGCGGTAGAGTGTTCCTGCCGCCGTGGTCTCCGTCAGTTCCTTGAACAGTGTTTCGCCCAGACTGCGGAAATCAGGGTTATCACCTTCAGCCACGAACATCAGGTCGATATCCGACCAGTAGTTCAACTCGCGCGCGCCGAGTTTGCCCATCGCCAGTACCACGAAACCGCTGGTATCGAACTCGCTGCCCAGCACTTCGAGTGTGGTTTGCACGATAACTTGCGCGAGATCGGAAATCTGGCGCACTACCACCTTAAAGTCGGCGGCCTTGCGCCACGTTTGCCGCTCCATATCAAGCAGCCCGATACGAAAGCTATGCGCGCGACGAAAGCGCCGCAGACCGTCCAATTTTTCCGTGCGCGAAGTGCCATCTGCTACTGCTTTACCGGCTCGGCGCCTCAATTCGGGGCGTGAAAGTGGCGTCGGATGATGCCTCAATAAATCGAGAAGCTCTGGTTGGCGTTCGAGCGTATCGGCCAAGGCCTGCGAGAAGCCCAGTAAGGTGCAAAGCCGTTTGCGGACGCCGTGATGCTCGTGCAAATCGTGGAGAAAGGCGGCGCGATCCTCCACCACGTCGGCGAGACGCGAAAAGTTGAGCAAAGCGCGAAACGGGTCGGCGCTGTGCGAGAAATCGTCCAGCAGCCCGTCGAGCACGGCTAATAGCGCGGTGCGCTCGTCTTCGCCTTTTGCCAGTCCTTCGATCAGGCGAATGGTGCGTGTGGTGGAAATTTCGGGCGCTGCCGGTGCGGCTTTTGGCCCCCAACGTTTTGTTTTGGTTTGCAGGGGTTTGATACGTTCGTAGAGGCCGATTTGTAAGAGAGCCTGATGCAAAGCCGCTTGATCTTGCGCTTGCCAGAGTGACGAAATGGTGGGCATTGGGATGAGTGTCCTCAAGCGACGCGGTGCTGCAAAGTCGGCACCGGAATACAATTGGGAGACAATGATTCAAAAAACAAAGACGCCCGCCGAGATTTCGGCGGGCGTCTTATTGTACATCACTAAATGGGTGTGGTCGAGTGTGAAATCAGCGAGTGCGACTCCGATTTTGCAACTGCTGGTCGACCAGCACACCGATGAGAATCACGGCACCGATAATGGCGAATTCCATCGAACTGGGGATACCAAGCAGGTTGACCATGTTGCGCAGCAGGATCAAAAGCGCTGCGCCGAACAGGATACCCACTAAGGAGCCTTCACCACCACGCAAACTACAGCCGCCCAACACGGCGGCGGCGATACCGTAAAGCTCGTAGAAATTCGCGTGGGTAGAGGGCGTAATGGACGGTGTGTCGAATACGAATAAAACGCCGGAGACTGCCGATAAAACCCCGCAAACTATGTAAGCTATGGCGATGACGCGGCGCGTGTTCACACCGGCAAAACGTGCGGCTTCTTCATTGCTGCCGACGGCAAAGAGATGTCGTCCATAAACGGAGCGGTGCAAAACCACCCAGGCGATGGTGGCGATAAAAAGTAAGAGCCAGAACGGCGTCGCCACTCCAAGAATCTTCCCGGACGCCAAAGTTTGCAGGCTGTCCATATTGGGGACACTACTAAATCCTTTGGTGTTATCCCCTGAACCCAAGCGTGCCACACCACGATAAAAGAGCAAGCCGCACAACGTGACGATAAAGGGCTGCATCTTGGCTCTGGTGATGAGAAAGCCATGAAACGACCCCAGAAACGCGCCCACCACCAAAACAACCGCAAAAGCGCCGGGGAAGCTCCAACCCTGTTCGTTCATCAGAATGGAGAGGACAACTCCCATCAAGGCCATCGCCGAGCCAACCGACAAATCAATACCGCCGGTAATAATGACGAATCCCAGCCCGATACTGAAAATGCCGTACATTCCAATACGTTTCTCCAGATTGTGTAAATTGTTAGGAGAAAGAAAGACCGGCTCACGCCAGGTTGTTACGGCGCACAGTACAACCAGCAGGAGGAAGAGGCCAAATTCTTTGCGACGGACGATGTTTTTAAAAAGATTCATCTAAAGCCTGTTTAAAACCGACAAGGCGCCCCCCCGAAAAGGAGGGGCGCCTTTTTACGTCACTCACTTACCGCTGCGCAGCTTGGTCATTTCCGCTTCAAAGGCGGCGATGTTGGCTTTGGTGATGGCGCGCGTTGGAATAATCATTTGTTTGTTGGCCGGGATTGCCTTGGTGTCGCCGTGCAGCACCTTGTCCATGAGCTTCAAGGCTTCATAGCCGAATTTATAGGGCTGTTGCACGATGGTCGCGCTGATGGCGCCGCTCTTCACACCGGCGACGGTGGCTATTTCTTCGTCGAAGCAAATGATTTTCACTTTGCCGATTTTGCCGGCGTCCTTGACCGCTTCCAAAATCGCCGGGCCGTTGTAGCTCCACAGACCAACCAGCGCGGCAACGTCGGGGTATTTGGTCAGCGTGTCGGAGGCGTTATCTTTGGCCTTACCGTGATCGGTGCCGTCGGTGCGCAGGTCGATGATCTCGACCTTGGAGCCTTTAAGTGCATCCTGAATACCGGTATAGCGGTCAATGGCGTTCTGGGCGTCTTTGCTACCCACGAAAACCATGATCTTGCCACCGTTGGGCAGCGCTTTTTTGATTTCTTCACCGGCTTGTACGCCCGCCGCATGGTTGTCGGTGCCGACATAGCAGGCGCGACTGCTGTTGGCCGCATCGCTGTCCTGGGTGATAACCAGCGCCTTGGAGGCCGTGTCGTTGAGCATCGAAGTCTGCCCGGACGGGTCGACCGGACTGATGGCGATGCCTTGGACGCCCTTCGACAGCAGGTCGTCGATGATCTGCGTTTGTTCGGGTGCCGTGCCGCCGGCGGGCATGCGGAATTCGTATTCGAGGTCGGCGAGTTCAGCATCGGCCTTGTCGCAGCCTTTGCGGGCAATCGTCCAATAATCGGATGGGTTGTTGGTTACGAAGGCGACTTTGACTTTTTCGCCCTTCGGCACGGTTTTAATAACGGGAGCGGCGGGCGGCGCGGTCGGACTGCCAGAGCCGGTGGGTGCTGATTCGGGCGATGTGTTTTGTGCGGATTCCTGCGGCTCGGAGCAGCCGGCGATGGCGAACGCTACGCCCACGACTGACAGCATTGCTGGGATGTGTTTCATACTGACCTCGTTGATTAAGGGTATTTTATGCGGCACCGCAAATTATACCCTTGCGACAAAGGAAACGCACGTAAAAACCTGCCGGAAAAGCGACTTTTATCTAATTTAAGCGCTAAATGGTGGCCTTTTGGGCGGTTCGGGGTAAACTGCACGCGTTTTTCATCATGGAACTTCTCATTCAAGGCGCCACCAAAACGTGGCTGCATCCCGAAACGATTTCGCTGAACCGTCTTCCGGCCCGCGCCACCCTTTTTCCGTACCCTGACGCTGCATCGGCCCAAACCTACCAGCGCATCAATACGCCTTACTTTTTTTCGCTCAACGGCGACTGGCAATTCTCGTTAGCCGACCGGCCCGAAAACGTGCCTGCCGATTTCGTGCGGACGGATTTCGACGCCAAAGACTGGGCAACATTGCCGGTGCCTTCCAACTGGACGATGCACGGCTACGATAAGCCGCATTACACCAACGTCCAGATGCCGTTCGAGATTGCGGCGCCCAACGTGCCCGCTGAGAACCCGACCGGCTGTTACCGCACCGCCTTCACCGTGCCGGAGAATTGGGACGGACGTCGCGTCGTGCTGCACGTCGGCGGTGCGGAAAGCGTGCTTTACGTTTGGGTCAATGGCCAGCCGGTTGGCATGGGCAAAGACACCCGTCTGCCACAAGAATTCGACCTGACATCGTTCGTGCAGCCCGGCAAAGAGAATTTGCTCTGCGCCGTCGTGGTCAAGTGGTCGGATGCTTCCTATGTCGAAGATCAGGATCAATGGTGGATGGGCGGCATTTTCCGCGACGTTTTTTTGTATTCAACGCCGCAAACCTATTTGCAGGATGTGTTTGCCGTTGCCGCACCGGACGCTGAATTCAAAGACGGCCATCTGAAAGTCACTGCCAAACTCGGCTTCACTGGAGAACCGGAGAACGGTTGCGAAGTTGAAGCGCAGCTTTTCGATGCCGCCGGTAAGGCAGTTTTGAAAAAGCCGCTGCGCGGCGAAGTAAAAGCGGCTGTCAAAGGCCATAACCCGTATTCTTGGCCGCCGCTTGGTCAGGTCATTCTCGAAAGCGAAGTCAAAACTCCGAAACTGTGGTCGAGTGAAACTCCGTATCTCTATACGATAGTCGTTTCGCTTTTCAAGGACGGCGAACTCATCGAAGTAACGAGTTGCCGCACCGGGTTTCGCAGCGTAGCGATGGGCGACCGCGAATTGCTGGTCAACGGCAAGCCGGTACTGATGCGCGGCATCAACCGGCATGAGCACGACGCGGTGACCGGCAAAGCGATTACGCGCGAAAGCATGATTCTCGACATCGAGTTGATGAAGCAATTCAATGTCAACGCGGTGCGCACCTCGCACTATCCCAACGACGAGCAGTGGTACGACCTCTGCGACGAATACGGACTCTATCTCATCGACGAAACCAACCTCGAAGCGCATGCCTTCATGAACGAGATTTGTCGCGACCCGCGCTACGCTTCGCAGTTCGTCGAGCGTGGTTTGCGTATGGTCGAGCGAGACAAGAACCATCCGAGCGTGATTTTGTGGAGCCTCGGTAACGAAAGCGGCTATGGCCCGAACCACGACGCAATGGCCGGCTGGATGCGTGGCTTCGACCCCTCGCGGCCATTGCACTACGAGGGCGCTGTTTGGGGCTGGGATAAAGGCCCGGCGGGTGCGCGCGTCTCCGACATCATCTGCCCGATGTATGCCTCCATTGAAAGCATCGTGAATTGGGCCAAAGCCAACGCCAAAAACGACCGCCGCCCGCTGATTCTTTGCGAATACTCGCACGCGATGGGCAACTCCAATGGCAGCCTCGGCGATTACTGGGATGCTTTTGAAAAGTATCACGGCTTGCAGGGTGGCTTCATCTGGGAGTGGTGCGACCATGGCATTCTGCAGCGCAGCGAGTCCGGCGAAGAGTACTACGCTTACGGCGGCGATTTCGGCGATACGCCCAACGACCTGAACTTCGTTTGCGATGGCATCGTCGCCGCCGACCGCGCGCCGCATACCGGCTTGTGGGAATTCAAAAAACTGGCGCAGCCGGTGGGCATCCGCTGGAAAAACGCCGGGCGTGGTGAACTGGAAATCACGAACAAGCGTGATTTCACGACTCTCGCCGATTTACGCGGCGAATGGGTGCTTGAAGTCGATGGCACGCCCATCGCCAAAGGTAAGTTAGCGGCGCTGAGCACCGCGCCGGGACAAAAAGAGGTCGTCACGCTCGACTTGCCGCGCCCTAAAGTGGCGCAGGGTGGCGAAGCATTCATCAGCGTGCGGTTTGCCACTAAGAAAGCGGCGCAGGGCGTGCCCACCGGCCACGAAATCGCCTGGGAACAACTGCGCGCCAACTGGCCCGCTGCGACCAAGGCGAAGACATCGCGCCCCGCTAAAACAACCCCGCTTCAGAGCACGGTCGACGAAGCCGGCAACATCCATGTGACCGGCGAGAATCTGCAGGTCGTTTTCTCAGCAAACACCGGGCGCATCGAAAAATACCAATGGCAGGGGGAAGATCTGCTGCTGTCCGGGCTGAGGTTGCAGGCATGGCGTGGCGTTACCGACAACGACGGTATCAAAGGTTGGAGTGGCCAGGAAGGCAAAGCTCTGGGCCGCTGGCTCACTGCCGGATTGAACGAGTTGACTTTTGCGGTGCCACAGATAACGCTGACGAGCAGCCGCTCCGGCGCCGTCTCTGTCTCGATACGTCAGACCGTTGGGTGTAAGGCCGCCGCTGAGGCGTTCGTGCACCAACATGACTACACCGTGCGTCCCGACGGCACCATAAAAGTCGAAAACACGTTCATAGCCGACGCGGCTTTGCCCGATTTGCCGCGCCTTGGTGTCACGATGGCGCTGCCAACTGAATTTGAAGGTTTGGAATGGTTCGGGCGTGGGCCGCTGGAAAATTACTCGGATCGCAAACGCGCCGCGTGGATTTCCCGCTTCAAAAGCACCGTCAGCGAGCAGTACGTGCCCTACGTGTTGCCACAGGAGCACGGCAACAAGACGGAGTTGCGCTGGATGGCGCTCGAATCACCTGTGGCTGGCTTGCTTGTGGTGCCGGAAAAACTGTGCGAAGGTTCCGCCACGCACTTCACCCCCGATGACTTGTTCGCGGCCCAACACACGACCGACCTGACCCCGCGCGCCGAAACCATCGTGAACTTGGACGTGGCGCAGCGTGGTCTCGGCACCGCCAGTTGCGGCCCCGACGCGCTGCCACAGTATCGCCTTGCCCCCGGCGAATATAAGCTGAATTTTGAGCTTCGCCCGTATCGCAGAGGCAGCGATATCGCTGCCTCTGGCACGTGGGTAGGAAACGGTTAGGAAACGGTGTTGCAGTTCGGAGTGCACGCGTTGGCGCTTTATTGTTATGTTTTACGCGCTGTCGCGTGCACTCCGTACAACTTAGCGTTTGAGTTCTGCACAATAAACCGTTAGTAAATCGCGTTGCGCATCATGCAAATCGACGCTGGACCGGGCTGTTTTAAGCGTGGCGAGCGCGGTCTCAACGGATACCGCTGCATCGACGCTCAGCAGATAGGCGGCCGCAAAGGTCGCGCTGCGCCCATGACCAAGAGCGCAGTGCACGTAAACCGGGCCGTGGGCGATGTGTTCGTGTAGATATTCAACGCCGCGTTGCAAATCCTCCACGGTGGGCGCTGTGGTATCGAGAACCGGAATACATAGATAGGCGGGGGCGCGTTGCAAAAACTTTACCTCACTAAACTCCGCCGTCAGATCCAGCACCCCGGATGGCGCGGGTAGTGCGGTGGCGTCGCGCGGCCACAAACGGCAACCCAGCCACAGGCCGGGCGGGATTTCGTCGAAGGGATTTTCGCGCGCCGTGCGCCGAAACAGCCAGAGCGATAGAAAATTGAGCGCGAAATACGGCCAGTAAATGAGCCAACTCCACCACGTCAAACGTGCGCCACGTTTGCCGAACACGCCGGGGCGCCCGCTGCCGTAACCAAACGCGACGCCCGCGAACGACAGCGCCACGTTCAATTCGATGGCGCGGGCAAACGGATTTTCCGCGACCAGCGCCGCGACGACCGCGCCAAACGCGAGCGCAACAAAGCGTTTGGCGTATTTAGGGCTGCGTTGCGCGTTCGGCATGGCGAATTTACTTGTGCGCTCGCTGCCACTCGAAAATAGAAGGCACTGCCGGTTGCGGTCGTGGTGCGGCACCTGCTGGTAAAAATTCGTTGCCGTTGGCCAATAGCGGTTTGGCGGCGCCTGCGGTGAGTTTGCCGTTGCCGCCGTAGATGCGGTTATTCGTCACTTCGACGCCGACACAATCCGGGGTAGCGAGTTGCAGCATCGGCGCTTTGGCGTCGGCCAGCTGCAAGGTGTTACCGCTGATCGTGTGATCGAAACTGGCGGTTTTGGCGAAAATGCCGGGGCCGCTGCCCACAACGAAGCGGTTATGCAGAATCATCCAGCCTTCGTTCATGCCGCCCATCCACAGGCCGCTTTTGGGCGAGGATATATCGCAATTGTAAACCACGTTGCGCGGGCCATTGGGGCCATGCGCGGTGTCCTCGGGAGGGCTGCCCCATAACCCAAAACCGTAACTTCCGTTGCCGGGTTTCGATTCGACGATGCAGTTCTCGAAGAGATTTTCGTTCGTCCAGCCAGAATGCCATTGCCCGTCGCTATCGTGAAAAACGCTGTTGCGTATGACATTGCCGGAAGCCGTCCATTGCACTAATGGTGCGTGACGCAGCTTAAACGTCTCGACGTTTTCCATCAGGCAGTCGTCAGCATATTCCCAGCCGACATAAGCTGTGCCGCCACCGCCCTTGAACCAGGCATCGTCGAAAATGCAGTCGCGAATTTCGCACCATTTGGCGGGCAGGCAATAAAGAGGAAAGCGCCCGGCTTTTTTGACCGTTACTCCGCGCGCCCAACATTCCCACGCGTTGGAAAACACGATTCCGCTCGTCCAGAGGTCTTGCGTTTGTTCGAGCGACAAATCTTCGACGGCGCAACCGCGAATCGGGAATATTTCCTGAATGTACGAGCTGTCAATCGTCGGATAATCGATGCGCAATGGCTGATTCAACCGCACACGGTTGCCGTCCACTGCTTCGACTAAGAATTCGTAGCGGCGATAATCGCCCCAGGTGCAGGCATTTTTGACCAGTGCGTTCCAGCGTGGTGTAGCCGGAGCGCGCAGCCGGATGCGGTCGCCTTTTTCGATGCCGGCTGTGCTTTCGAGGCGTAATTCGCGGTCGCCCCTCTTTCCATCTTGCGCCAATTTTAGCTGTGCGCCGGTGCGGCTGCTCCCGGCGAACATAATGGCACCGATTTGTGAGGGAATTTTCACGTCGGCGACTGGAGCTTTGGAATCAGTCGTGATGTCGAGTGTTTTTGAGAGCGTTTTGTCATTGAGATACTCAGCAATTGCTGTCAGCTTGTGCGCGCCGTCGGGAACTTTGTTGAGCAGGGACGCCCCGCTGGTACGCAGCGAAAAGGTCGCACCCCAGTGCTGGTGCATACGCGTTTCAGAAACCAGTTTGTCGTCTATTTTAATGGTGAGCGCCTGTAAATCCTTCGGTGCGGCATGCGCCTCGACCCACGTTGAGCCGGTAATCGTTTTGCCCTCGTTAGGATGCAGAAATCCAACTCCACCAGCTGGCGCGCCGTAGCGAAAAATCATTTTTGTCGCGTCGCGCCCGGCGCCGCGAAGCACGACATTGTCCTGCATAATTAGAACCGGGCGGTCTAAATAGTAGGTGCCTGCCCCGAGCAGAAGCGCACCGCCACGTTTACCGACCACCGCCGCGCCGCGTTCGATGGCATCGCTGTCGTCTTTGTCGTCGTTGGCGATGCCGCCGAACTCTTCGATTTTTGCAGCCGCGGCAATTTTCGGGATGCCGCCGGGCAGCCCGGCGTAGCGCCAGTCGGGATACACCAACCCGTCCGGGCCGACCACATCGGCGGCGGTCAGTTTCGCGGTTTCGTTTGCTTTGATTTTGTACTGCCCCGGCCATGGCGGAGCCGCAACATCCTTGCTTTTAACGAACACGAAGTCATCGAGATAGGCCGTTACTTTGGCGGCGCCGTAAGAATGAATCCACATTTCCAGAAAAGCGGCTTCGGCGGGGGTATAGATTGCCAGTTCAAATGGCACCCATTGATTCTTGGGCGCGGTTGGAGCACCTCGCTGAAAATCGTCGCCGGCACCCAACAGCTTGCCGTCTTTATTGAGGACACGCACATAGATGCCGAGACCATCGCCCGATATGGGGAACGCTTTCGCGCGCAGTATCCAAGCTCCGGCGCCGTCGATGGGCACTCGTCTCGCCGTGATATCGGAGCCTTTTTTATCGTCCTCATCGACGATTTTTAGCGAACTTTTACCAGAGGCGGCTTGCTCCAAAGAGAGGGAAGTGATTCCTCCATCTGCAGCGTAGACATTCCAGTCGGCGAGGCCATTTTCCAAGTCACCGCCCGGCACCAGAACCGTTTGAGATTGGGCAATCGCATAAGCGACAGGAAGCACGGCGACGGTGGTAAACAGTAACTTTTTCAGCACAGGCAAAGTTTTACGGGGCATGAATTTTTCGAGCATAATATGTAGATTGAGTTGCACCTTCTTTTTTTGGATTCGGAGCTAAAAGCATGAAACAGTGGCATTCGGTAGTATTACTGGGAACGGGAATTATGTTGCTGGCGGTGCGTGGCGTCACTCAGCCGCCAACCGGGCAGGGCAACGCAGGGCAGCAAGCCGTCAACCCGACGCTGCATGCCAACAAAGTGATTGATCCAACTTTGGATGGTGTTCCGCTTGCCAAGGGCTGGCCGCTGGCGTTGCCGGGGCCAGTTACCGGGACACCGGTCGTGGCCGACTTGGACGGCGACGGTGCCGAAGAAATCATCGTGCCGGTGATGACGCCGTTTCGTGCAATGCCCGGCTTGCTGAACCAGCAGCCATCGACCGACGCTCAACTCTGGGCGTTTCACGCAAACGGCACTCTCGTAAAAGGCTGGCCGGTCGTACTGGTGGCTACCGAAGAACGAAAATTGGCGCAGAAAAGCAATCCCAATAACTTTGAAGATTGGGCCTCCAGTCCTTCGGTGTTGGAATTACCGGCGGGCGACAACATCGTCATTAACGCGCCTGATTCCGGTGATTGGCGGCGTAGTGTCTGGCGTGTGTCATCAAAAGGCGCTTTATTGCGCCTTTCGCTGTTTAGCGATCCTTGGGCAAGCGCGCCTATCGCCGATATCAATGGCGACGGCGAAATGGATGTGGTTTCGGGGCGAACGCTGGCGACGATCAACGGCGAGCCGGTGCTGGGTTGGCCGGAAGCACGCATTATTCCCGGTGGTTGGGCGCCGACCATCGGCGATGCCAATGGCGACGGCAAGTTGGAGGTCTATCATCCCGATTACGCGACGGCCTACCACCTAAACCCTCCCCAGCCTCAAGGTACGATTAGTGGTTTGGATCGCACCGGCAAAGCGTTGCCCGGTTGGCCGATTCGCGTAGGCGGGAGCTCGATGCACGTCATCATGGGCGATGTCAGCGGCGACGCGGCGCAAGAAATTATTTGCGTCGATGCGCGCAACCTGCTCCACGTCTGGACGTGGGACGGCAAGCCCGCACCGGGGACAGACGCCGACGGCGAATGGACGGCCGTGCTCAAAAACGGCGTAGGGGCGCGTTATGCACCGCCGACATTGGCCGATTTGGATGGCGACGGCAAAGCGGAAATCATGCTCTACGATAGAAATAAGCGCGCGTTGATGGCTTGGAAAGGCGATGGAACCGGAGTTTTCAATGAGGACGGTTCTGTATGTCGGGTGCCGGGCGTTTTGGCGGTTCCCGGCCCTGGTGTCACTGTGGCCGACTTAAGCGGCGACGGGGTCTGGGATATCTTTTGCGGCACCGTCTGGATCAAGTTGGCGCGCGATGGCAAAACCGAAATCACGCCGCTTTTGCCGTTGCCCGCCACCGTTGCTTCGCACGTAACCATCTGCGACCCGGACGGCGATGAAAAAGCGGATTTGCTCTTTGGGCTAACCGACGGGCGAGTGATGCTCTACAATACCGGCCTTGGATACGACAAGAAATTCATGCAGTGGCCGACACAGGCGGGTAATTTTCAGCACACCGGTGTGTGGCGTAACCCGCTCAAGAAGTGAACGCACTGTTTGACAGTGATTGTTCACTGTAGTGTATGTTGGATTCTCCTATAATATCGCGGTGGAGGTAGAGAAATGAAACACAGGAATCTTATCGTTGTAGCGGCAGTCGTCGCAGTATCTTTTGGAGTAGGGCACCTGACCGCGCAACCGGCGCGTGTCACTGCGCCGCCGCCTGAACCGGTGGTTGACCCGGAAAAAGAAGCGTTTATGTCCGACTTTGGTGCGGCTATGAGGCTGGGCAACCAGAAAAAAGCAATTCGCCTGATGGACGAAGCGGTAGGCGATGCCAAACTGACCGATGCGCTTGTCATCAAAACGTGGGACGTTGCGTACAACGTAGCCTTCGGAAAAATGGACCCGCAGTTGGATCGCCGCGACGTTTTGCAGGCAACGTTTCTGATGAAGCAGCAACAGAAGCAAATCGAACTGCTGGCCCAGATTCTCGCCGAAATGAAGAAGAGCAACGCCGGCAAGCCGAAGTAATCAGTGCCAAACACCAAAGCGCGCTGCGAGAGTTTTCGTGGCGCGCTTTGTTTTTCAGTGGCGAAAGAGGGAAAGCAGGGTGCAAATAATAAAAACGAGGCCGACGAAAGCGCAATACAAAACACCCAATGCAAAGGCCAGCAGATAAAAGACGAAGGCAGTAATTTTAATACTCTCCCACAAAGGAGTCTTTTCCTGCACCTGTTCAAGGCCATCGGCGATGCGGATTTCAAAAGTAACTCGACTGGACTTTCCCCGCGAGATCGTGGCGTATTCATTGAAGGCATTCGACATGTGCTTCAGTGTGGATGGTGGCAAATTGCGCGGATTCAACTCGGCATAACTTCGGGCTGCCGATACCTGTCCAACGACTTTGCGCCACGCTGCCGGTGTGGCGATGAAGTTATATTCCGTGGCTCCCCGTTTGCGGATGATCTCGATGACGTATTGGTTGGTGCGAAATTCGATCATTCTTACATTCCGTGCCGGTGCTACTCACCAGATATAGAAGCCGGTGGCTAAAGCGATTTTGCCGATTATCGCTAAAATGAGCATTACCCAAAATATTAGGCAGCCATGGCGGTCGAAGAATTCGTCTTTTGGGGAAGGCCGGACATGGTGAAAAGTTAAATCTTTCGCCACGTAGAATGAAACGGTGACGCGTTTTTGAGGGGCGTTTGAATCTACTGCTTCGCTACGAAATAATAAGCGTTCGCCTCGGTCATTTTTGACGCTGTTCGCTTCAACCGCCGATGAATCGCTCAGTTTCTCGGACATGCAAGCCAGCCAAATGTCCAACGCGAGTGGCGCGCCAATCAAACGGACGACATGGTAGCCGGGATGGCCGCTTTCCTCTTCTACTCGAAAACCGGGATTTACTGGTTCATCCATGTTACATAAATTTAGCGATAGGAACAGACGGGTTATGTAGTCGAGCCGGCCTTAATCTTCGACTGAGGGTACAGCGCTGTCTATTCTGCTTTTGCGGCGTTCGGCGCTTTCCTGCCATTGCCGAATGAGAAGTTCGCCTTCGGAAGAATTGCGAGCGGGACCAGCGATGCGGGCGCCGATTAAGATAAGCGGAATCGCCAACAACTGCTGCAGTGCTGTATACGATGGTTGATCTCTCAGGACAGGTGACTCCTGCTTCGCGGCGAGCACGAAAAGCATAAGTAGGACAGCGACGATGAGAGCGTGTAGCAGCGGCGCTTGCGACGCGCATTTCGCAGTAATATAGCCCGTCAAAATGTTGACGGCGACGCTAATCGGAAGCAGGGGAAAGATCGCACCGGTCAGGATTATCTGAAACTGCCTCGGCTCCGTACTGCTTACAAAAACCAGCAGCAGGAGGAAGACCACAGCGCTCATTAATAATGACGAAAAGAAACGAACTGCTATAGCAAATATTTCGATGTCGAAATCATCGTTACGCATGGTATCAAGTTTATCGTTTGCCAATCCCGCTTCTGGTTATGAAAGTGTTAACCGGCCAATCACGTCGCCGGAAAACGCAGCTTTTCGACGGAGAAATCGGCGTCCATCTGGCCGGTGGTGGGTTTGAAGAGTTCGTTATCTTCGTTTTGCAGGAACAACAGGTATTGCGCTTTATTCTTGAGGTCGAGGCTCAAAAACATCGGGCCATCGACGATGGGCTGCGCGGGGTCGACCATCTGATAGTGATAAAGGACGAATGAGTCTCCGTATTCTTTGCGTTTGTCCTTGAAAGTAGCGACGGCGACGAATGTGGTCTCGACACCGATGGCGTCGACGTTGAAAAAGTTAAAAGCTTGGCCGACAATGCGCTGTTTGGCCGGATAGGCGATGACGATCAGATCCGACTTCGAGTGCAATTGTTCGTAATTCATGAAATTCGCTGGACGAGCCGACGCTTTGCGTAAGCCTGCGAACGGAATCATCATTAAGGCGCCAAGAGCGCCCAGCAAAGTACGCCGTTTCATGCTGTTCTTCCTTTCTGCCGCCGTCTTTAACGTTCGACCGGAAGGTGCTGTTTTTTGTTTCCCCGTGAAAACGGGAGGAGCGGGTCGGGTTCGTTATACTTTCCGCGAATCTTGGTCACGACTGTTTTCGCTGCTCATGAGCAACTCTTCCGATAATTCTTATCCGCGTTCCTCACCCGCGCGCGGCACGCTTACCGACGCCGCACTGCCGGGCACCGCTTTCCATCCCGACGAATTCGACGTGGAGGTTTCGCAAACCTCGCTGGCCGGAGCCGACGAACTGCTGAAGGCCACGCTCGAAGAAGCGATGAAAGCGGTCGGCGGCACCCGCGGGTTTTTGGCACTAGTCGACACGCTTTCCGGTGAACTGGCACTGCGCTTCACCGCCGGCGATGGCTGGACGGAAGACATCCGCCGCCTGCGCGTCAATTTACATCCGCACGAACCTGGAAGCCACGGCGCCTTAGCCATTGGCGAGCGACAGGGTATCACCCGGCACGTTTTGCTTTCCAGCCGCCGCTATTTTACTGGTGACGTGACGCAAGACCCCTATTACATAGGCTTTTTCGCCGATGTGCGCAGCGAAGTCGCGGTGCCAATTTTCTCGCAAGGCGGCGGCGCTATCGGAGTCATCAACATCGAAAGCGCCGAGCGCGATGCCTTCACTGAAGAGCACGCCAATCTGCTTTCCGTGCTGGCGCGCCGAGTGGCACTCATCGTTTCGATGGCCGAGCATCAACTGCGTGAAGAGGCGCTGATTTCCATCGGCAAGGATTTCAACTCGATCTCCGACCTCGATGCACTGATGCAGGACGTAGTTACGCAGGCGACCAAGATTCTGCGCGCCGAAGACTGCTCGTTATTCCTGATGGACGATGACAACGATATGCTGCACCTTGCAGCCAGTTATGGGCAATTACGCGATCAGGCTGGGCAGCAGGCAGTGGCCTATGATCGAGGCGAGGGCTTGACCGGTTGGGTCGCGCAGCACGGCGAGGTGATCCGTGTGGCCGACCCGCGCCACGATCCGCGCTGGAAGGGTTCGTTCATGGAAGCGCCTGCCGCCGAAATCGCCGCCGTGATGGCCGCGCCGGTGTGGACACAGCGCAGCAAAACCGGCGTGTTGCGCGTGGTGCGCCTGCGTAAAGGCTTGCTCAACTTTTTGCCGCAGGAGTTCACGCAGGCCGAAGAAGATGTGTTGGTCACCCTTGCGAGCCAATTAGCTGTCGCAATTGACCGCACGCGCCTGATGAACCGCATTCTGCAGTCCGAGCGCATGGCCGCGTGGGGCGAAATGAGCGCCCGCGCCGCGCACATGATCGGGAACACGGTTTTCGGCATCAAGGGCCACGTCAACGAACTGAACTTTTGGGTCAAAGACCACAGCGCCAACGAAGAGACGGTTCTTCGAAAAGAAGATTGGGACGACCCACGGCTACTGATCGAAAACTTCACGCGCGGCATTTACCGGCTCGAAGGTATATTGGGCGAATTCCGTGACTTCGTGCTCGCCACGCAGTTGCACGCCACGGAAAGCGATATCAACCAGATTTTGCGGCGCGTCACGGCGGAAAGTTTTCCAAAGCATTCCAACATCGATTTAGTGCTCAATCTCGCGCCCAGCCTGCCGCCGATTGGCGTCGATGAAGTGAAACTGAAGCGTGCCTTCAGTGAGCTCATCGAAAACTCGGTGGATTTTCAGCCGCACGGTGGGCAACTCACGATTCGCACCGCCATCGCCGACCGCGAAATGATTACGGCGTTGACGCGCCAACAGTTTCATGGCCCGGTCATTCAGATCGAGTTCATCGACCATGGACCGGGGTTGTCCGAGCAAGACCGCGCCCGCGTGTTCACGCCGTTTTACACGCGCAAGGCCAAAGGCATGGGCCTCGGCCTGTCCATCGTGAAAGGCATCATCGAAGCGCATGGAGGCACCATCCGCGAAATCGGCGACCTCAACGCCAGCAAGGGCCGGCGCGAGGGCGCTCATTTCATAGTGCTTTTGCCGATTCACACCGGGCGCGACGTAGAAAAGAAAGAAAACGACAACACGGTCGCTGCCGCAGCGCCTGCGGAGCAGCCGGAGGAATAAACATGGGAAGAATTTTAATAATCGACGACGAAGACGATGTGCGCCTGTCGTTGGAACGCCGCATGAAACGCGAAGGCCACGAGGTAAACACTGCGGGTTCGCAAGCGGAGGCCATCGAGCGCATCCAGCAGTCGAATCCACCCTATGACGTGGTGCTGTCCGACATGCTGATGGAGTCGCCCAATTCGGGCGTCGAAGTGTTGAAAGCCACATTGGCACGCGATATCTTCACTGAAGTCATCGTGCTGACCGCCTACGGCAACGTCTCGAACGCCGTAGAGTGCATGAAACTCGGCGCCTTCGACTACGTCGAGAAGAACATCCCGAACGTGGACGTTTACGAATTGATTTGCATCAAAGTCGATCAGGCGCTCGAACGCCGCCGCTCGTCGCTGGCGACGCTGCGCAAAATGGAACACTTCGCCAACGTGCGCGGCACCGGACCGGGAACGTTTGATATTGAGTCGTGAGCAGCGAACACTATGAAGCAGCGAAATGTGCCGCAATTGCTATTCTCACGCGAATCGCATTTGAGGGGTGAATTGAAGCACTTTTTGTTTACGACCGCGAAAGTGGCAAACAATTAGCTTACGCTGAGGCAATGTTGGACAACCCGGATGAGGTTTCTTTTAGCGAGGAAGTCTTGAAGGGCTATACCAACATTGCCGTGTTACATAATCATCGCGATGCTTCGCCGCCGGGAGCGGAAGACTGGGCGAATTTCATAGAAGTGGCCTCTTTGCGGGAAATGGTAATTGTCACTCCTGAGCATATCTTTACGCTGACCAAGACGGAGTCACATCGAACAGAACCGTTCAAACGTGTATTTTCTTATTTTTTAGCGAAAATAGAGACTATACGTCGGGTTCTCGAACCCTCTCGGAAATTTGCTGATCTGGATCCGACAGTGCGAGAACAGCTTTTATGGGACACTAATTTGTGGATGAGCGTTCATTTTAGCATTCATTTAACGCGTGAGGTCACACCATGAAGAAACAAATCGTTTTCGGTGCATCCCATACGCCGGAATTCATCGACAAATGGGTCGGTGAAAATGAAAAGGTTGTTCAAGACCTGATCGAAAGCGGTGTACTGGAAGATGTGCCTCGTCCGCTCGAAAGAACCAAAGGCACAGAAACCAAGAAACGCCCCGCATCCGTAAAACGCGTTGGCGTCAAACGCGCCGCCCACGCTCAGTAATTAATTAATCTTTGAGCCATGCTCGATCCCAACAAACCACCACAGACATTGGCCGAAATGGCCCAACGGTCATTCGTGCAGTTCGCCGAAAAGCCGTTTCTTGGCGTCAAAGACGCTGACGGCAGCTATAAATACGCCACTTACGGCGAAATCGCCCTGCGCGTGCGCCTCACAGCGGGCGGGCTGCTTGCCCTTGGCCTCTCGCGCGGCGACCGACTTGCTATTATTTCCGAGAACCGTCCGGAATGGGTGATTACCGACCTCGCCTGCCAGATGATCGGCGTTATCGTGGTGCCAATGTTTTCCACGCTGCCGCCCGCACAGGTGCAGTACATTTTGCAGGACAGCGGAGCGCGCGCGGTTCTCGTTTCCACACCGCAGCAGCGCGCCAAAATCGACGCCATCGCCGGCCAGGTCGCAGATCTACAGGCAGTTATCGGCGTCGAAGCTGAGGCGGCCAAGTCACTGCCCGGCTCCGGCGTCACTGTGGTGAGTTCGACCGAACTCGAAAAACGCGGCGAAATTCATTTGGCGGTGCATCCCGACGACTACGAAACGTCTTGGCCCGCCGCCCTGACCGACGACGTAGCGACGATCATTTACACCTCCGGCACCACCGGCAACCCCAAGGGCGCCATGCTGTCGCACAAGAATATGGTGTCCAACGTCGAAGCGATTTTGCGTTCGATTCGCAAGCTGTCGGAAAAGGATCTCTTTTTATCTTTTTTGCCGCTGGCACACGTATATGAGCGCACTGCGGGCTACTATCTGCCGACGAGGCTCGGCGCCCCGATTGCTTATTGCGAAAGCCTGTTCACCGTCGATAAAAACCTGCGCGAAGCCCAGCCGACGGTGATGTTCTGCGTGCCGCGCTTGCACGAAACAATGCGCGACAAGATTTTGTCGCAGGCCAAGACGATGCCCGAAGGGCAACGCAGCAAGTTTCTCGACGCGCTCGAACTCGCCAAAAAAGCCGGCGCCGCCGAAGGCAAACTGCCGGGTGCACAGGGGCTTTCGCTGGGGGAAAAGCTCAAGCACAAAGTCTACGATGCGATGGTGTATTCTAAGGTGCGCGAGAAATTCGGCGGGCGTCTATGGGCCTTCGTGTCGGGCGGTGCGCCGATGTCGCCCGAACTTGGCGCCATGTTCCTCGGCATGGGCGTGACGATTCTCGAAGGCTACGGCCTGACGGAAACCGCGCCGGTTATTGCCTTCAACCGGCCTGGACACGTTCGCCTCGGCACCGTCGGCGAAATTTTGGACGGCGTCGAAGTCAAAATCGCCGAAGACGGCGAAATCCTCGTACACGGTCCCACGGTGATGAAAGGTTATTGGAACAAGCCTGAAGAAACCAAAGACGCCATCGATTCCGGTGGTTGGTTCCATACCGGCGATTTGGGAGCCATTGAAGACGGCAGTTTACGCATCACCGGTCGTAAAAAAGACCTGCTGGTGCTTGCGAACGGCAAAAAAGTCGCCCCGGCGCCCATCGAGCTGCGCCTCAGCGATTCGCCGTACATCGCACAGGTGGTGCTCCTCGGCGACAAGCAGAAAGCCGTTTCGGCGCTCATCGTGCCGCATTTGGAGCGCGTGCGCGATTGGGCCAAAAGCCAGAATATCAACGCCGCAGACGATGCCGCTTTACTGCAACTTCCTGAAATTCAGGGGCTGTTTCGTCGCGAAATCGACGCGCATTCCGAAAATCTGGCCGATTTCGAGAAAGTGCGCAAAGTCGCTCTGGTCGGTCGCGCGTTTTCAGTCGAAGAAGGCGAACTCACGCCGACGCTCAAAATCAAGCGCAACGTTATCGCCGAGAAATTCGGCAATCTGGTGTTGGGCGAGTAGGGAAATTGTATAGAGAAGGGGCCACGATGAGAAATTATCGTGGCCTTTTTCTTTTCCTATGATACATTGAGCGCTAATGACATAGTTGTGGAAGGTCAACCGTTTAAAACTCATGACTCTTGATGAATTTGCGGCAATTTTAGAAGTGGCTCGAAACGATAAATTTCTTTTCCCCTTAGAAATAATAGAGGAATTCAACTGGATAGCTTCGCCCGCATCAGCAGGTGAAATTGATCAAGTGCAGCGTGCTTTAGATGTCCAATTGCCTGAAGATTACACCACTTTCTTGAAAAAATATGGAGGTGGGGTCTTCGGACAAGTGGACATTTTCACAGTAGATGTTAGCCATAATTCCTACATTCTTATTGACCAGCCCCGTTTCGCGGAAGGGCGGGAGTTCATAGCGGTGTCACCAAATGGATGTGGTGACTACTATGGCTATCGTGTTGTGGATGGAAAATGCCAAGACAAGGTTATGTTTTGGGATCACGAAATTGGTGGCCTTATAGAACCTACTGAATTTAATGATATTTTTGAATTTATTGTGAGAAACGGATTTTACCCGGATTATTTATAGTATCGGCTCGTCTTTATTCGGAATGGTGGTTTGAGAAGCATTTGTGAACCGTTACAGTCCCGGTTCCTGCTCACGCAGTTGTTCGAGGAAGAGCAGGGCGCGGTGCACCTTGTCGCGCTCCCCGGCGAATTGGTAGGAGTTGGCGAGGTTGGCGAGCACGCGGGCTACGATTTCGGCAATAGTCGCGGGACGCGCGGCGTCCGGCGCGGCGCGGGATATGGAAAGGGCTTCGGCGACCGAAAGCTCGCGCCCACCATCGTAGCAATCGAAGTACGACTCGTCGACGCGCGCTAAGAAGTGGCCGGGAAAAGCCGCACCGTGGATTCTCAAGCCAACGCGGTACCCGACCAGCATAAGAATCAGTACCAGACTGAGCGGCAGGCCTTTGCCCGTTTCGATGACGTTCAGCAGGTTGCCGTTGCCGGGTTGGTAGTAGTTTTCTGCCGCTACGCCTTCAAAGCGCCCATTGCCAAACAGCCAGTGCGCCAAATCCTGCGGGCCATCGCCGTCGCCAGTCAGGTGAAATTCCGCCGCCAGATCGTCGAGAGCGCAGCCTAAGGGCTCGCTTTCGTCGGCCCGCCCATCCGAATCCCACTCGAACTGGACGCGCGCCAGATGGTCGAGCGCGTTTTCCAGCAGCAGATACTGATCGCCACCTGCGTGCCACTCGCGCCAGAGTACGCCAAACGCCGGTGCAGCGCGCGTGAGGCTGGCGCGCACGATGGCGTCCAGCAGCGCTTGTTGAGTGTCATTTGGCGATAGCCCGGCTGCTGCCACCTCGCGCGGCAGCGCCGTGCCGAATTCGCGTAGTGCGCGGCGCACCTTGGCACGCACTACGGGCGAAGGGTCTTCCAAAAGTTTGAGTAAGGCCGGAAGTTTTTCGCGTTGCACTTTCAGTGGTCGAGGGTTACGCGTCGATGCTCAGAACGAATAGCTACAACAGTGCTGCCTTTCACGATTGAACACCGTTATCAATGGCGAATCGGCTCGCCTTCGAGGGTGATAGGGCGATTCGGGTTTTGCGTCCATTCGCGCCAACCGCCTCGCAGCGACAACACGTTGGTGTAACCCATACTTTGCAGTGAATCAGCGGCCAGCGCCGACCGGTTGCCGCCGCGACAGTAGAGCACGATTTCGGTTTCGCTGGCCGGTACTTCGTCGGCGATATGATATTCGAGGACGCCGCGCCCAATGCCGCGCGCTCCCGGCAGGTGACCGGAGCGGAATTCGTCGTTTTCGCGGACGTCGATAAGCACCCAGCCTTGAGGATCGGCGGGCGAATCCTGGTTGGGGGCCGATTGCGCCAGTTTGGCGTTCAATTCGTCGGCGTCGATTTCGCGTATGTGGCTTTTGGCATCGTTGGCAAGGTCGGTGAAGGTTCTTTTGAGAGGCATGATGGTTTGATGCTAAATACTCGATTTCAGTTCGTACATCAAAAGTCCAGCAGCGTGCATCCCGGCCTTAATTCAAATAGGAGTGCGGTAGAAGTGCAAAAGGTGGAATCGCCACCTCGAAAGTTTCGCCGCTCAGGCGAATCATTTGATAAGTCCCGCGCATGGTGCCCCAGTCGGTGGGGAGAGGGCAGCCGCTACTATAAGAAAACGATTCGCCCGGCTCCAAAAGTGGCTGTTGGCGAATTACGCCTTCGCCACGCACTTCTTCGACATTGTTGCAGGCATCTTTAATCAACCAGTGGCGAGAAAGCAGTTGTGCCGGCTCGTCGCCCTCGTTGGTGATATGGATGTGATAGGCGAAGAGAAATTCGTTCGCTTCGGGGTTGGAGGCGTCGGGCAAATATTCGGCATTCACACTCACGCGTATGCCGTGCGTTGTCTGTGTGGGCATGGTTTCCTCGGGCAGTGTGTTGACTGCGTTTACAGCTTTCTGTTAATTGCTTCAAGGATATTGTAACACTTCCCGAAACCCCTAGTAGAACCGTTCATCGCTCAATCTCATGCGATGTTGGGCGCGCTGCTTCACGTGCCGATTGCGGAGCAGAGAAATCAACAACAGCCCAGCGAGAAAACCGCCGATGTGCGCGAAATAGGCTACGCCACCTTTGCCCTGTTCCGTCCCCCGCGCGATGGAGCCGTAACCGTTCATAAACTGCAACACGCCCCATAAGCCGATGACGATAAGCGCTGGGAGCGAAATGATGGCAAAGCCGATGAGTACACGCACGCTGCGAGTCGGGTACATGACTAAATAGCCACCAAGCACACCCGCGATGGCACCCGAAGCGCCCAGCGAAGGTACCAGACTTTGGGGTGATGTCAAAATCTGCGCGAAGGTGGCCGCGATTCCGCAAACGAGATAGAAGGCTAAGAATTTGAAGTGGCCGAGCGCGTCCTCTACGTTATCACCGAAAATCCATAGGTACAGCATGTTGCCGAAGAGGTGCGCGAAGCCGCCGTGCATGAACATGGCGGTAAGAATCGTCAGGTAAATTGGCGACGGGCCGGGGGCCTGCGGAATGGCGCCGTACGGTGTGCGTGCACTACGCACGATGTCGTGCCCCGAGGTGATTTCGGCCGGCACCACCGAGTAACCGTAGGTGAACGCATCGCTGCCCAACTGCAATTTGAAGAAAACGAACAGATTGAGGGCGATGAGGATGTAGGTTACATACGGTGTACTAACTCGATCCTCGTTATCGTCGCCAATCGGCATTAATTGAAACATGAAAAATTCCCCGGCCCTCTTGCATTCTCACCCGCACAGCCGCACCTTGCAAATTTGAGGCTCAAGGCACCAAACAAAACAGCGACCCCGCGCATTGAGCGAGGTCGCCGTTTTGTTAAATCGAAGCGTTTACAGCTTGCCCCAACTTTTGAGGTTGGCGATGCTGGTCGCCACACTCTCAAAGGGGTCGCCCTCGCAGGAATCCTGCTCGACGATGTAGGCTACGGCGGTGGCGTCGGCGACGGCAAAAACGCTTTGCCAGTCTATCGAACCGCTGCCGACCGGCGCGAAGCCACCGGTTTCGTTCATATCTTTTACGTGAATCAGCGGCGCGCGTCCGCTGTATTTCGCCACGTACTCCGCGGGATTATCGCCGCCTTTCTGCACCCAGAAGGTGTCGATTTCGGCCTGCAGGACGTCTGCTGGGGCGCTCTTATAGAGAATGTCGAGGCCGTATTCTCCGTCGTACTTCTCGAACTCGAAAGCGTGGTTGTGATAGCAGAGTTGTAACCCGCTTTTCTTTAGTTCGGCGCCGATGGGGGCCAGTGTTTCGCCGAGCTTTTTGTAGCCTTCCGCCGAACGCCATTCTTCGCCAATATAAGGACACACGACGTGAGTGTGGCCGAGCGCCTGCGCGGCCTTCACGACGCCGCTCAGATCGCCTTGCAGCGCGTCTATACCGGTGTGGCTGCCCACCGATTTGAGACCGATTTCGGGCAGTGCGGCGGCAACTTCCTCTAAAGAAGCGTTGCCAAACCCGGCGAACTCGACGCCTTCATAACCCAAAGCGGCAACGCGGCGTAGCGTGCCGATCATGTCTTGTGCGGTTGCATCGCGCACGGTATACAGTTGCAGCGCGATCAGTGGTCGGTTTTGCGACATTTGAAAAAATCCTTTGCGGTGAAATCGCCGTTAATCTACCACGCTTCGCGGCGCTCGGCTACGGTGACCGGGCTAAACTGCTTGGCATGGCCCGACCCGGATTCGATTCATTGACATTAGCCGCGCTGACGCATGAAGCGCAGGCACTCGTTGGCGGGCGCATTCAGGGCATCAGGCAGCCTTCCGAACATCAAATCGTTTTCGAGGCGTATCGCGGCGGAACTGGAGTGCGGCGCTGGCTGTTCGACTGCTCGGCGCAGTGGGCGCGCACGCATTTCACCACGCATAAATCGGCCAATCCTGCATCTCCTCCGGCGTTTTGCGCAGCACTGCGTAAATTCGTGGATGGCGGGCAAATACTCTCGATTGAACAGCGTGGCTTCGACCGCATTTTAGACATAACCATTCGCGGTTTCGAGGGCGAGGACTACCTGTTCAGCGCCGAGTTTATGGGGCGCCACAGCAACCTGATTTTGCTCGGCCCCGATGAAAACGGGCTGCGTAAAATCGTCCACGCCGCGAAACTCATCCCCACCAAACTCAACCGAGTGCGCGAAGTCCTGCCCGGGAAAACCTACATTGCACCGCCCGCGCCGAACAAGCTCAACCCACTCACCAGCCGTCGGGACGTGTCCTTGGACGCGTATCTTGGTATCAGTCCGTTCTTGAAGGAAGAAATCTCGGTACGCGCCGCAAATCAGAGCAGCGAAATAGCGGCGATTGAAGCGGTTTTCTCGGTCGCGGCGCGCAATAACTGGCAGCCGGTGTTACTGTGTGATGACAAAGGACAACCCGCCGGTGCCTATCCGCTGCCACTCGAAAGTTGGCCTCAGGAGCGGCAATCTGTGCGCGATTCGATAAGCGCGGCGCTCGACGAATACTACGCCTTTGCCGTACCTCGTGCGCAATTCGACAGCGAAACACGCACGCTGACCGGCGTGCTCGAAAAGGCGTGGGAACAGCGCGCCCAATCGCTGGTACAGGTGGAACACGGGCAAAGCGAAGGTTCGCGCGCGGGGCAGTTCCGCCGCTGGGGCGACTTGATTTTGGGTAATCTTTGGCAACTCGAAAGCGGGCAGGGCCGCGCCATCGTGCCCGATTATTTTCAAGACCCGCCGGTTGACGTTACCATTCCTCTCGACGCCGATTTATCGCCGCAGGAAAACGCACAGAAATACTTCGAGCGCGCCCGCCAAGGCGAAAAAGGGGCTGCACGTCTCCAAGATTTGCGGTTGAAGATGGAAAGTGAAATCGCCGCCATCGAAGAGGCGCAAACGCGGCTCAAGAGCGCCGATTCGCTGGAAGAACTAACCTCGCTACGCGAACTGGCACAATCGCGCGGTTGGCTGCAAGCCGCACCCGCCAGTTCAAAGACCGCCGATGCGCGTCCCGATTTCGGCGGCAAGCGGATTCGTACTTACACTTCGTCCGAAGGTTGGACGGTTTTCGTGGGCGATAGCGCTGAGGCCAACGATTATTTGGTGCAGCGTCTGGGGCAGCCGAACGATTGGTGGCTGCACTTGCGGGCCGGTACCAGCGCCCACGCTATCATTCGCACCGACAACGCGCCGCTCCGGGTGCCGCGCGAGACGCTGGAATTCGCGGCGCGTCTCGTCGCGCGCCGCAGTGCCGCCAAGCACGCGGGCGTCGTCGCCGTCGATTACACGCTGAAAAAATACGTGCGCAAACCGCGCAAATCGGCACCGGGCAGCGTGATTTACACGCACGAGAAAACCTTGCACGTCGCGGCCGAAATTGAGAATTAAGGAGCAAGAATGTAGAATTGAGAGCGAGATATGGCTCAATGCCTTTCTTCATTCCGAATTCTCCATTCCCTACTCATGCAATACCGCCCCCTTGGCCAGACCGGCCTGAACGTTTCGGTTCTTTCTTACGGCGCCTCGCCGCTTGGCAGCGTTTTTCGTGATGTGAACGAAAACGACGGCATCCGAACAGTGCATACCGCGCTCGATCTCGGCATCAATTTCATCGACGTGTCGCCGTATTATGGTTTGACCAAAGCGGAAACTGTGCTGGGCAAGGCACTAAAAGGTATCGCCCGCGACCGCTATATTTTGGCAACTAAAGTCGGGCGTTACGGCGACACCGGCGGCGACTTCGACTTTTCTGCTGAACGCGTAACGCGCAGCGTGGATGAAAGCCTCCAACGCCTCGGCGTGGATACCATTGACTTGATTCAATGCCACGACATCGAATATGGCGATTTGAATCAAATCGTTGATGAAACCTTGCCGGCACTGGAGAAGCTGTGTGACGCCGGCAAAGTGCGTTTCATTGGCATTACCGGTTATCCCCTGAAAGTCTTCCGTGAGGTACTTAGTCACGCCACGGTGGATACGATTCTTTCGTATTGCCACTATTCCTTGAACGACACTTCACTGGAGGAATTGCTGCCGTTTCTCGAAGAAAAAGGCGTTGGCATCATCAGTGCCTCGCCGCTTTCGATGGGGCTGTTAACCAGTCGAGGCACGCCGTCCTGGCATCCGGCACCAGCAGAATTAAAAGAAGTGTGCGCTAAAGCCGTCACGTATTGCCAAGAGTGCGGCGCGGACCTCAGCGAGTTGGCGGTGCAGTTCGCCGTTGCTAATCCGCGCATCGCAACCACCATCGTCGGTACGGCGAACCCGGAAAACATTCGCAAGAACGTCGAGTGGGCGCAGTCGGCTCCCGACGAAGAACTATTGCGTGAAGTGCGCGAAATCCTGCGCCCTGTGCAAAATCTGACCTGGATGAGCGGACGGGCAGAAAATAATTGAAGCCGGTGTCCTGACCAATGCCCTTTTTGGCATTTAAATTGAGCAGAACGCCTTTCAACTTCATGATCGAACGTGGCATTCTCAACCCGCAAATTCTTTCCCTTCTTGCTCGTGTGCGCCATACCAACACGATTGTCATTTCAGATCGCGGGTTTCCGTTTTGGCCGGGTATTGAAACGGTGGATATTTCACTTGTGGACGACGTGCCGACCGTGGTTCAGGTCTTGGCAGCGTTGCGTGGCAACTTCAAAATCGGCCACGCTTTCATGGCGCGGGAGTTTTGGGAGCACAACGACGAAAGCACACAGAGCGCTTTTAACGATGCACTGTACGGTATCCCGATTACGCGCGAAGCCCATATCGATTTCAAAAAACGTGTCCCTGATGCCATTGGCCTGATTCGCAGCGGCGACACCACGCAGTACGCCAATATGATTCTCGAATCGGCCTGAGAAGCAGTATTTTTTGTAACGGCAAATTCATTGTTAGAGTCAACGGTAGTGGAACGATAGGTTCCGGCTCTAATATTTAGCTTGCGTTGTCTTTTTAGTGTCAATTAGCCCGGTCTGTCGTGCCGTCTGAACAATAAGAATCACGATGAAACTCATTGATTTGTCGCAGCCGCTGTATCAGGACTGCCCGAATTGCCCGGTGCATCCGTGCGTGCAATCGGAACTGATCGCTACCCACGACGAAGGAGGTTGGCAGGTCGAAAAGCTGACGCTTGCCAACCACACCGGCAGCCACGTCGATGCGCCGCTGCATCGCATCGCCGGGGCGCCAAGTTTGGACGATATTCCGCTCGAAAGTTGGGTTGGCCCAGCCTATATCGCCGACTTGCGCGGTATCGCGCCCCGTCAAGCCATTACCGCAGAAGCGTTAGCCGCACGACTGCCGGACGATTTGCAGGATTCCATCGTGCTGCTGGCGACAGGTTGGGGCGAAAAGCGCGCCCGCACCGATGAATGGCTGCATCACTCGCCGTTCCTTTTGCCCGAAGGCGCTCGCTGGCTTGTCGACCATGGCGTGCGCGGTGTCGGTATCGACCATTATTCGGTCGGCGGTCTTGGAGCTATCAACGACGAAACCCACGAAATCCTTCTTGGCTCCGGGATTTGGATCGTCGAAGAGTTGAAATTTCCCCTCGAAGTCTTTGATTTATCGCAACCAGTGCAATTCTGGTCGTTGCCGATAAACTTGCAAGGTCACAGCGGCGCTTTTTGCCGCCCGGTCATCGTTTGCGCTTAGCCTCTATGTCGTTCTCTTCATGTGCCGAATTGCGGCGCATAATTGGGAAAATCCATGAAACCTGAATTTAGACGGTGCAGGACGAACAATTGGCGTAATCTACTCTTAGTCGTGCTGGTGTTGGGGGCGTCGGTGGCAGCCCAGGCGGCCCCGCCGATAGCGACGGTGCGAACCGCACGTGGCGAAACCTTCTGGCGCTCCAAAGGCAAAAACACCTCCGTGCCGTTGGCGGTGCGTACCAGCCTGTATAGCGGCGATATCGTCGGTACCGGCCCCGGCGGCCGCCTGGCGCTTTTGTTCAGCGACGGCGCTGGTGTGCGCCTCAACGAAAACAGTGCCATCGAAATCACACCGAGCGGGGATGCGGGGCAGACCAGTCTGTTTCGCGCTATCAAAGGCGAGTTGTATGCGCGCTTACGGCCCGGCAATACCGCCATCACCCGCACCGTGGCGCTCGGCGTGCGCGGCACCGAAATCATGCTGCAGGTCGCCGATGGTGACGGCACGACCACGCTGACGGTCGTCGAAGGCGAAGTCCAGTTTTTTAACCAGTTCGGTCAGGTCGTGGTTGGCACCTCGCAGCAGAGCACGGCACGCCCCAATAACGCACCCACGACACCGATTACCATCCCGAACGCCGGATTAATCGTCGAATGGTCGCTTGATCTCGATCAGGCACAGATTCCGCGCGAAAAGTTCTTCGCGGAAATAACTGCGCCGCGTACGCGCCAAAATTTGCAGGCCGAAGTCGCCCAGCGCGAAAAACAGGCGGCGGCTCAGCCCGACAATGCTCAACTGCAACTCGCCTACGGCGCCGCTCTTTACGATGCCGGGGATCTTGAAAAGGCGCTGGCGCAGTGGCAGCAAGTCGATGCGAAGGCGCCGCGCCAGGCGGCAACGCTGACGCGCATCGGATACGCGAAGTTGGAACTCGGCAAGCTCGACGAAGCCCAGACTGCTTTTGACGCGGCAATCCAAGTGGCGCCGAACAGTGCCCCGGCGCTGACCGGTTTGGCGCAAACGTATTTAGCGCTCAACCGCCCGCAACAGGCGCAAACTGCCGCCGAACGCGCTGTCGCTGCCGACGGCAAAAGTGCTGAGGCGCGTATCGCCTTAGGCCTCGCGCTGATGCGGCAGCCCGCGAAGGTTGTGGATGCCAAAGCGGCCTTTGAAGCGGCCCTGACGGCTGAACCGGCACTTTATCAGTATCAAGCGCACGCCTGGTTGTCATTGTTGGCGGTTGCGCAATCCAATCTCGCAACGGCTATTAAAGAAGGGCAGGAGGCGACGCGACTGGCGCCGCTTTCGCCCTTGGCGCACGGCAATCTTGCGTTGGCCTACTTTTATAGCGGTAGCGCCCGCGAGTCGGAACGTGAAGCTCGTCTCGCCGCACAACTGAACCCGGATTCCCCCGCCGCACGTA
>JADMIO010921784.1_pt1 | contig 45511 bp, 51 predicted proteins | sample 8958161 | NCBI WGS metagenome assembly JADMIO01 (sample SAMN16585339, study PRJNA669376) | soil metagenome | isolation source: Crop rotation soil | place: USA: Cullars Rotation, Alabama | collected 2011
AACGAAAGGCCCAGTCTTTCGACTGAGCCTTTCGTTTTATTTGACCATGTTGGTATGATTTAAATTAATACGACTCACTATAGGGTCAGTGCGGCCGCGACTTCAAGTCACGTGAATTCCAAGCTTCGGATCCCACTGTGCTGGAAAGGAAGATCCAGCTTGTCTTCCTAAAGATTTACTTACAGCATAGTATCCGTTGAACATGTATGGTCCGTAAACTACTCCTGGAGCTAAAGAGAAAAGTTGATTAGCATGTTCTGCAGGCAAGTCTTTTTTAGCAACGTATGTAGAATCGTAAGGGATATCAGAATTAGCATTTACGAATTCTGCGATGTTTTTAGCGTTTTTGAAACTTGGCAAAGTATCGTTTTTACCTGTAGCTTGATTGTAAACAACGCTTCCAGATAAAGCAGCATTGATAGAAGCTTTCACTTCATCTTCGTCAGCTTTTGAAGCTTTGTCTTCAATTACCACATATTCGATTTCGTTGTTAGCATCCGCTTTATATTTCTTTTCATTTTTCTTCATGAATTCAACAATCTCAGCATCTGTAACTTTTACGTCACTGTCTTTTATTGTTGAAAAAGGAACTGAAACAAAGTCGAAATTAACTTTATTAGTTTCCATTTCATATTTCAATTTACCTTCACTTTTAGTTGTGTAAACACCACCTCTAACCATAGTAGAGTAGATTTGGAATTTAGCATTCAAAGCAGCATCTTTTTCTCTGTCCGCCAAAAGCTTAGCTTGTTCAGGGTTTGCTTTGAAAAATTCTCTGAATTTAGCTTCGTCAAAAACTCCGGCTTGATTCAAGAATTGTGGGTTTTGACCAATATCCTGGCTTTGTTTTAAGGTTTCCATGATCTGTTTTTGACCAACATTGATACCCAATTTTTCAAACTCAGCAGTCAACAAAGCGATAGAAACTTCCTGATCCCAAACTTGATTAACGGCTTGAGTAGGCGTAGCACCTTGACCGTTTTTTTCAACGTTATCAACCTTTACTCTGAATTCGTCAAAGGAAATATCTGTCCCGTTAACACTACCGACATCTCTGGATGACTGATTGAATAAGTTAGAGTGAACTAAATCCCCAATGATAAAAGCGAATAGAGAAAGTCCAATAACAAGCATTAACAGCATTGAACGTTGTCTGATTTTTGATAAAACTGCCATTTCTTAATTAGTTAATTTTTTATACGATCGCGAAAATACAATTATCTATTTAATATCAATAACTGTCCTCTTTTATTTTTGTTAAAATTTGTTTTTTAACGAGAATCCTATCCCACTATTGACATTCTCACGAGTTCAATTCGTTTATTTATAGCCTCCTCAATGACGAAATGATAATTTCCAATCTCGATTTTATCTCCTTTTTGCGGGATGTGATTTAGAAAATCGACTATAAAACCACCCAAAGTTGTATAGGAATCACTTTCAGGAATTTCAAGTTTGTAGACTTCATTAATATGTTCGACATCTAAGCGAGCAGAGAAAAGATATACATTGTCCTCTAATTGTTTTTCGATAAGTTCTTCGTCTGAATCGTGTTCATCCTCTATTTCACCAAAGAGTTCTTCCACTATATCCTCAACTGTAACCATTCCTGAAGTTCCGCCGTATTCATCAAGAACAACCGCAACGCTTTTACGCTTTTTAGTCAACAAATCCATAACATCTTTTATGAGAATAGTCTGAGGAACATATTCAACAGGGATCATTATCGATTTAATTGTTCTAGGTTTTTTGAATAATTCGAACGAATGCACATAACCAATGATATCATCCAAAGAATTATGGTAAACCAGAATTTTAGAATAGCCGGTACTAATGAACAATTCTTTGAGTGCATCGAGTGAATCATGAATCTCAATAGCCGTGATTTCCGTTCGAGGATTCATAATCTCTCTCACTTTTACCGCAGAAAATTCCAATGCGTTTTGAAAAATCTGGATTTCAGAATCCACTTCAGCATCATCTTCGACAGATTTCATCTCTTCTCTTATATAATTCCCAAGTTCGAGCTTACTAAAAAGCAATTGATTTTCATCGCCATTGGTATTGAAGAGTTTTCTAAGAATAAAATCTGAAATCCAGATCATAAATGAGGAGAACACATAAAAAATCTTGTAGGAGATATAAGCAGGAACAGCCAAAACAACGATTAGCTTATTGGCATAAATCTGAAAAATAACTTTGGGAAGAAATTCAGAAGTGATTAATATAATAAGTGTAGAAAGAACCGTCTGCAAAAGAAAAGAAGCAAATTCCGAAAGCATAAATCCAGAATTATGAATCCATTCCATGAGCAAATCGCCCATAAAAAAACCATAAACAACCAAAGCTATATTGTTTCCAATAAGCATGGCTGCAATAAATTTCGATGGGTTTTTGGTTAGCTTGGCTAATACTCTGGAATTGAAGTTAGCCTGCATTTTCTCAATGCCGAGAAAAATTTTATTGGATGAAACAAAGGCGATTTCCATCCCCGAAAAGAATGCGGAAAGTATTAAACATATTATTATAATACTTATTTCCATAAAGACTATTTTCTATAACGGTCTTCCATTTTCTTGGAAAACTTCTTTCTAAAGAAGAACATAAAGATTGCCCCAGCAGCAAATGCAAAACTCAACCAAGGATTACCTTCGCCTGTATTTAATCGGACAATTCCATCATAAATAAACAGCACCGCCAATAGAAGATATATATAGTGTACGTATTTTAAAATTCCCATAATGTTTAAATATTATTCTGCTTCATCTATTACTCCGCTTACCTTTTGATAATTGATAACCTTAAGGTCTTTATCAAAATCAATCCCCTGACCTGCGGTTGAACCTTTAAAAGGATCGGTCAGAGTGAAAATTTTATCTGTATAAAACCATTCGTTTTTCTGGTCGTAATACATTTGGTCAGTTCTCAAAATCTGCCCTTGTTCTGTTGTTATGGTCACATTTCCATTCAAATCAATCACATCAGTTCCTTTGAAAGAAGTGGCAAAGTCCGATCTCACAAAAGTCTTTTTAGCCTTATTATCATACAAAGTCACAAGGATTCCTTTTGGAAATTCAGTAAAAGGATATTCAACTGAGGCGTAATCCAACATTTTAGAACAAACCAAAATAGCTTTTATTTTTCCGGAATCAGTATACTTTAATGTCAGACTATCCGCTTCGCCTGTTGGACTGAATTCAGAAAAGTTGATTTTCTGAACTTCCTTAAAATTACTTTGACACCCAAAAACTAGCATCCCCAGCAATCCCAGAACAAAGTATGACAACAGTATGTTTTTTTTCAATTTCATAAACATTAACTCAATAATGATTCGAAGGTCATTAATTATATTTCCTTTTAACAAACCATTGATCATTCAATGACAAACTCAAAAAGACATTCAAATAATTCTCCTGAACCAATCCGACTTTTGTAGTTCCTCTTTTGCCATATTCAACACCAATATTAAAATTGGAATAGCGACCACCAATAGGCAAGCCGGCACCTAAACTCAAAGCCATATCATTAATCGGCTCACCTTTTAAATACATTCCGGCAGAATCATACCTAAAACCTGCGCGATAAGTCACTGTTTTAAAATAGCTTGAATACGAATTGTACTTAGGAATATAATAACCTCCAAGAACATATCTCTTACCAGTCGTGAATGTTGCTCCTGAAATATCCGGAAGTCTATTGCTGAATTGATCGGAATTAGTAAGGGTAAACTCCCCACCTATCTGCCATACTCTGGTATGTCCAAAACCGGCGCCTACAGAAAAGCGGCTCGGCATTTTTATAGTCACATTACTTTTGCTGTTACCTAAAGTATCCACTTCTACTTCAACGTTCCCCGGACCAAATTTAAATGTTGAAATTGCGCGATTATTAGTTGACTTTAGATTGCTTTGAGGCGTATATCTCAAACTAGCAAAAAAGCTTGTCTTTTTACTAATCTTCGAACTCCACATCAAACCTGTGTTGAAGTTAACACCCGACAAATCGGATGTATTCACTTCGCGTGAACCATTCTGAACGCTGTCTTTGAAAATCAAGTCTTTGGTTGAAATTTGTCCAAAATTGTAATTTAAATCTGCTCCGATACTCAAATTAGAAGAAAGTCTGTAGCCAAATCCTACAAAACCTTTATTTACAGCACCCGTTCCGGTAGATTGACCATGAGTAGAAGTTGTTTCATCTAGAGACCCTACATTATATCCGACCGCACTGTACGGCAAAATCCCAAAATAAGTTCCCAATCTGGTACCAGTCGGGATACCAACTGCAATATAATCGATGGAACTTCTCTTAGCGTTTTCAGATCCTGAATCAGTTTTGAGCTTAGTCGTGCCAAACATCCCTCCCATCGTATAATTGACAAGCTTCAAAGTTCCCAGAGATGCCGGGTTTTGAATATTAACGTGGGTACTGTCAGGAAAAACACTCAAACCACCCATAGCGCGGTTATCGAAAGTCCCTCTGAATTTTATTTCACCAATACCGTAATATGAATATGGAGACGAAGTGCCTTGTTGTGCAAAGATTCCCAAAGAAAAAAGCAAACAAATACTAACTGCTATTTTTTGAATCATTTTTTGATTTGAAATTGAAATGTGCGATTCAAACTTTCCAGAAGAAAATTTGAATTGGCAAATATGGTATTTTTTAATCGCTTAGCCAAAAATTCAGCATCACCGCCGGTCAAAATTATCGTAAGCTCCGGATATCTGTTGAGATATTCCTGAATAAAACCATCTATTTCATATACAAAACCATTCACCACTCCCGAATGGATTGATTCATTGGTGGTTTTACCAATTAAATATTCCGGATTTTCGAAAGTCAACAACGGAAGTTTGGCCGTAAACTGATGCAAAGATTCATAACGTAAACGCAATCCCGGAGCGATTGCACCTCCCTGATAATTGTCGTCTTTATCAACAAAATCATAAGTTACGCAAGTCCCAGCGTCAATAACCAATCGGTTCTGTTTGGGAAATTGCATCACGGCTCCAGAAGCCAAAACCATTCGGTCGATACCTAAAGTAAGCGGTGTTTTATATAAATTCTTAAAAGGAAATGAATCTTGGTTGGAAATAAGATGGATTTTTACTCGATTTTCGAAATAAAAAAACTCCTCCATATTCATATTTCCCACTGAAGCAACCACCAAATGGGTAACATCTTGGAAATCGTTGAGAATATTTTCAATTTTTTTTCGAAATAAATCTTTAACAAAAGCGTCATTAACAATTGAGCTATCACTCTCAAAAACAGATGCCTTGACTCTTGTATTACCGATATCTACTGCTAAAATCATGGGTAGTTTTGTTTACAGGACAAAGATAGAAATTCATTTTTCTTAGAAAATATTTGGAATAATTAAAAAAACAGCTCTATATTTGCCACCGCAATAACAACGGTACCTTAGCTCAGATGGTAGAGCAATGGACTGAAAATCCATGTGTCCCTGGTTCGATCCCTGGAGGTACCACTTAAAAACCCGAACAATCTGTTCGGGTTTTTTGTTTTTATCTTTTTCCTAAAAAAACTACTTCCAAAAACTGAAGACTACCGTTTTGTGTTCAAAATAATTCTCTCGAGTTTACAAATGACCATCGAACACATTCAACAAGTACTTTAGACAAAAGATACCCCTGAATGCGTTCAAGTTTATTTTTCAAAGACAAAACAGCTCCTTACCACCAACATTTAAGTCACTTTTGATTATCAGTTTCCCTTTTTCCAAACAATTCTCTTATCTGAAGAAATTTTATTGACTTTTTTAAAAACAACTAACCCTCTAACAGCCAAAACAATAAAACACCTCCCACAACCATAACTACAGAATATCATCTTTCATAGGCAAAAGAATGTTTGGATATTAAAAAAACAGCTCTATATTTGCACCCGTAATAACGCCGGTACCTTAGCTCAGATGGTAGAGCAATGGACTGAAAATCCATGTGTCCCTGGTTCGATCCCTGGAGGTACCACTTAAAAACCCGAACAATCTGTTCGGGTTTTTTATTTACAAATATATCCCTGGTTCTGCCGACGCTTCGGCACTGGAGGTACCACTTAAAAAACCCGAACAAATTTGTTCGGGTTTTTTGTTTTTATAATCTTTTTCAAATCCATTACTCATACATCGTTTAAACCTTTTAAGAAATTAGTTTTGCCGGTGCGCAAATTCATTCCCAAAGCTTCTGGGTAGTTAACCAAGACTTGTGGTAAGTTGACCAAAGCTTCTGGTAAGTTAACCAAAGCTTGTGGTAAGTTTACCAGAGCTTGTGGTAAGTTTACCAAGGCTTCTGGTAAGTTTACCAAAGCTTGTGGTAAGTTGACCAAAGCTTCTGGTAAGTTAACCAAAGCTTGTGGTAAGTTTACCAGAGCTTGTGGTAAGTTTACCAAGGCTTCTGGTAAGTTTACCAAAGCTTGTGGTAAGTTGACCAAAGCTTCTGGTAAGTTAACCAAAGCTTGTGGTAAGTTTACCAGAGCTTCTGGTAAACTTACCAAGACTTCTGGTAAGTTTACCAGAGCTTGTGGTAAGTTTACCAAGACTTCTGGTGAGTTGACCAGAGCTTCCGGTAAAACTTCCTTTTTTTAGATCAAACGAGTAGGCTTTGTGGTTTTATGATTTTCCCCAAAAATACTTAATCACAAAAAGCAGCGTTAACCTTTTTCAACGCTAGGTTCTAATTCAAAAAAAACTATTTTTGTGAGCCTTGTTTAAAAAACAAAATAACTAAAGATCAAAACACAACTTATATGATGTTTCCTAATTTCCTACTACAAGCAACAGCAGTAACTGATACTGTTGCAAGTACTACAGCAACGATTGCTACCAACGCTCCTACCGCAGAAAGTGTTTCTTACTTATCCTTTTTATTAAAAGGCGGTGTCTTGATAATCCCGATCATTCTCCTTATGTTCTTTTGTATCTATGTAATTATAGAACGTTATTTATCTATCAAAAAAGTCACAAAAAGCGACCCTAATTTGGTTAGCGACATCAAACTTCAACTTAAATCCGGAAAACTGGATAACGCCATTATGTTGTGCGAACGTGAAAAAACTGCTTCGGGCAATATATTAAAGAGTGGAATTTCAATTATCGGAAGACCAATCAGCGAAATCGAATCGGTAATGGAGAAAACTGCCAATATCGAAATTGCACAAATGGAAAAAGGCTTGGGGTATCTGGGATTAATTTCGGGTATTGCTCCTATCCTAGGTTTCATCGGAACAATTTCGGGAGTTATCAAGATTTTCTACAGTATCTCGGTTACAGAAAACATAAGCATCGGAAATATCTCGGGAGGTTTATATGAAAAAATGATCAGCTCAGGAGCGGGACTTGTTGTTGGAGTAGTTGCATATTCGTCTTATCATTTATTCAATATGATGATTGACCAATATTCGCTGAAAGCACAAAAGCAGATGCTTGAAGTTATTAACACCATTCAAGAACCTTAAAGATGGCTTTAAAACGAAACAAAAGATTTCACGCAGAAATCCCGACGGCTTCTCTAAGCGACATTATGTTCTTTTTGTTATTGTTCTTTCTTATCATTTCTACTTTGGCCAATCCAAATGTTATTAAGTTGATGCTGCCAAAAGCGCAAACGACAGAAACAACTAAGAAGAACCACATCACTTTATCGGTAACCGAAGACAAGCATTATTTTCTGGACAAACAGGAAGTGGCTTTCGGGGATTTAAAAAGCTCTCTGTTGAAAATCACAACCGAACGCAACGACAAGATGGTAATCGTGAGAATCCCACACGATCTTCAGGTACAAGATCTTGTTGATGTGCTTCAGATAGGTTCCGATTTGAAACTTAACTTTTCAATTGCCACGGCTAAATAACAAAATCATTGACTCAACAATAATCCGGACAGCTTGTTCGGATTTTTTTATTGATATGGAAATACCGATTTTTGCCAAATGAACAAAATACTAACCATCGGACATCGCGGCGCCAAAGGCTACAAACCCGAAAACACCCTTAGCTCTTTTCAGAAAGCAATCGAACTTTCGGCCGACGGTATCGAACTCGATGTGCATTTGAGTTCCGACGAGGAGATTGTGGTATTTCATGATGAAACACTTGACAGAATAACTGACGGAAAGGGAATCATTAACAATTATTCTCTTTCCCAATTAAAAGATTTCCGCATAGCGAAAGATCATCAGATTCCGACATTAAAGGAAGTACTTGATTTGGTTGACAAAAGATGTTTCATCAACATAGAACTCAAAGGAAAGCATACCGCAAAACCTGTGGTAGATTTAATCGAAGATTATATATCAAATAAAAACTGGAACTATAGCAACTTTCAGGTTTCAAGTTTTGACTGGGATTTGCTGGCACAAGTCTCCAAACTGAATCCTGAAATCTTCATTGGCGTTCTTACAGAAATAGATCTGGATTCGGCATTGGCTTTCGCCAAAACTATAAATGCGAAATCCATCAATCCTTATTTCAAATTACTTTCTGATGAAAACACTAGGCAATTACAAAAAGAAGGCTTCCTGGTTTTTCCTTGGACAGTCAATGAACCGGACGGGATTCAAAAAATAAAATCACTAAAAGTTGACGGTATCATTACCGATTTCCCTGATAAAGTATAAAAGAACAGCTTTTCAAATTCAACATTCGTTGTTCATTATTGGACATTCAAAATTTTGAAAGCTGAATAACGAATTACGAATGTTGCAATTAAATAGAACATGAACCAAAATTACGACCTGATTATTGTGGGTGGCGGTGCTGCCGGATTCTTTACAGCAATCAACATAGCCGAGAAAAATCCGAAACTAAAGATTGCAATCCTTGAACGCGGAAAAGAAGTATTAACCAAAGTTCGTATTTCCGGCGGAGGAAGATGCAACGTAACCCACGCCTGCTTTGAACCAAATGAATTGGTCAAGTTTTATCCAAGGGGAGAAAAAGAATTGCGAGGACCTTTCCATCAATTCTGTTCTGGAGACACAATCGAATGGTTTGAGAAACACGGAGTAGAACTAAAAATAGAAGATGACGGAAGAATATTTCCCGCAACTGATTCTTCCCAAACTATTATAGATTGTTTTCTGAAAGCCACTCAAAAGTTAGGCATTGACATATTAACCGGTCATAGCGTACAATCCATATTCAAGAAGGACAATCACTGGAAAGTTGAAACCCAAAACGAAACTTATCTTACCGAAAAGCTGATCATGGCCACGGGTAGTAACCCTAAGATCTGGGAACTGCTACAAAACCTGGGTCACTCTATTGTGAGCCCAGTACCGTCATTGTTCACATTCAATATCAAAGACCCAAGGATAAAAGAACTGCCTGGAGTTTCGGCACAAGTTTCTTTAAAGATAAAAGACACCAAACTCGAATCGACGGGACCATTACTTATCACCCACTGGGGCATGAGCGGACCGGCAATATTGAAGATGTCGGCTTGGGGAGCAAGAACATTGCACGACAAAAGCTATCAGTTTATATTAATTGTGAATTGGTTGAACGATTTGGAGGCAGAAGATGCCGAAAAGATCCTAAAAGAATTAAAACAGGAACATTCCAAGAAAGCGGTATCCAAGAAATCGCCTTTCGACTTCCCTAACCGCTTATGGGAAAGCCTAGTCTTGGCTTCGGGAATAGATGCGGAAACAAAATGGGCCGATTTAAACAAAACTCAACTTCAAAACCTTACACAACAACTTACCAATGCGAAGTTTCAGGTAAACGGAAAGAGCACTTTCAAAGACGAGTTTGTTACCGCCGGCGGAATAGATTTGAAGGAAGTCAACTTCAAAACAATGGAAAGCAAGCTTTTTGAAAACCTTTACTTTGCGGGAGAGATCGTCAATATTGATGCGATTACGGGAGGATTCAACTTCCAAAATGCCTGGACTAGCGGGTTTATTGTGGCTAATTCTATATAGTTTTCAGGCCATAGAGAAACAGATAAAACTTTAACTCATTAACCTAAATTAAACCCAAAACATCATGGATGGCGACATTCCCCAATAGCAGAAAGGAGACTTACTTGCAACCCTTAAATTCATGAATCCTTAGCAAGTACAAAATCGCTATTAAAATAAAAAACCGCCAAAACTTTAAGTCTTGGCGGTTTTTATGTTTATAAAAAGAAAATATTACTTCAATAGATCTAAAATAAAAGAAGGATAAAGACCGATCAATAGATTAAGTAACATTGCAGAAACTGCAACCAAATTAACCACGAAAGGTACTTTAGCAGGAACTTCATTGGCTTCTTTAGTGTACATCGCCAAGATCAATTTGAAGTAGTAACCCACACTGATGATAGAGTTGATTACCGCAGCGATAACAAGTACTAACCATCCGGTTTGAATTGTTTGATTGAATAAAACTAATTTGGCAAAGAATCCGGCGAATATCGGGATACCAGCCATAGAAATTAATGCTGATGTAAGGATAGCTGCCAATAGCGGATTAGTCTTTCCTAATCCATGGAAGTTCACGATATCTTCGTTTCCTTTATTTTTTGTAGCATACAAGATCACTGCGAAAGCAGCGATACCTGCCAATGCGTAAGCAGATGTATAGTATAATAAGTTTGAGGCAGCCGTAGATAAACTTAACAAAGCCATCAACATGAAACCTGCATGAGAGATACCTGAGAAGGCCAACATACGTTTCACGTTAGACTGTCTCAAGGCCATGATGTTTCCAACAGTCATAGAAGCGATAGACAATACCACGATTACCAATTCGAAGTTATAAGTCATATCGGCATTCAAAGCAGTCAGCAATTTGAACAAAGCAGCCATAGCAACAACTTTTGCCAAAGTACTCATTACAGTTGTGGTCAAAGTAGGAGAACCTTCGTAAACGTCCGGTGCCCAGAAATGAAAAGGAACGGCAGCAATTTTGAAAAGCATACCGATTGTTAGCAATGCAATTCCGATTGGGAACCACACAGGCAATTCGGCAGAACGAGACATTTCGCTGATTTCAATAACATCGAAACTTCCCATAGCTCCGTAAATCAAACAGATTCCGAACAAAAGGATTCCTGAAGCAAACGATCCCATAAGAAAATACTTCATCCCCGCTTCGTTACTCTTTAAGCTCTTACGATCGCTCGCCGCTAAAATGTAAAGTGATATTGATAGAATTTCAATTCCCAAGAAAAACATTGCCAAGTTTCCGAAAGAGACCATGGCAACAGCTCCCGACAAAAGAAATACTTTGATGGCAACGAAATCAGAAAGTTTCGATTGTTTGCTTTCGTAAAAATCATGGCTAAGCGCAATCAGAAAAGCAGTCAGAACGATAAACAAACTTGAGAAAGCAACTGAAAATTTACTTACAACAATCATGTTATTGTAGAAACTTGCAGGTGTATTAAACTCAGAAACATTAAGACCAAGAACGGCCAATAATCCAACAATTGTTATTGGAACAATTGCTTTTCTTAAATTGAAAATTTCAAATAAAAGGCATAAAATACCTAATCCTATTATAGCTACTAATGTATTCATCTTGATTTTTGATTTAGGATTTGTGATTTTAGAATTAAACCACAGAACCTTATTCTTACCTATTAATTTGGTTTAAAATTCCTTGAAGACTTGGCGTAATCAAATCAGTAATTGGCTTAGGATACATTCCGAAGAAGAACAAAACAGCGATGATAAGAATAAAAGCCAATCCTTCGTTGAAAGTAACATCAGCAAATGGTTTCTTGTTTGTTTCTCCCATCATAGCATGTTGGAACATTTTCAACATATAGTAAGCACCCAAGATGATTGTAAGTCCACCCAAAATAGCGTAAGTCATTTGAACCTGAGAAAGTGCGTATAATACTGTAAACTCACCAATGAAGTTGAATGTTGTTGGTAAAGCCACAGAAGCCAATACCAAGATCATAAACATAGAAGCAAACTTAGGAGTCTGTGTTCTGATGCCTCCCATTTCAGAAATTTCTCTGGTTTGGTAACGTCTGTAGATTATTTCGGCAGCAAAGAACAAACCTACAACTACAAATCCGTGAGCGATCATTTGCATAACAGCACCACGCAAACCGTCTAAAGTAAGTGTGTAAGCACCCGCAGCGATTAGTCCAACGTGAGCCAATGAAGAATAAGCCAATAGTTTTTTAAGATCTCTTTGTCTCAATGCCACGATTGAACCGTAGATTACACCAGCAATTCCTAAACCTAGCATCCAAGGCATGTGTGCTTTAGCAGCCAATGGCGCTATTGGCATTTGCCAACGGATAACGCTATACAATCCCATTTTCAACATAATACCTGAAAGCAACATTGTACCTGCAGTTGGTGCCAATTGATACACTTTAGCCTGCCAAGTATGGAAAGGAATGATTGGGATTTTAATAGCGTAAGCCAAGAAGAATCCTGCGAAAACCCACATTTGTTCTGTAGAGGATAATTGCAATTTGTATAGATCTTCAATCAACAAGCTTCCTGCTTTTGTGTACAAGTAAACAAAAGCTGTCAACATGAAAAGTGAACCTGCAAATGTGTAGATGAAGAATTTTACAACTGCTTTTTTGCGGTCTTCTAAATCTCCGTTACCCCAAATCAAAGCGATGAAGTAAATTGGAATCAAAGACAATTCCCAGAAGATGTAATACAAAAGTCCGTCAGCAGCCAAGAAAGTTCCAACCATAGCGAAAGCCATGAACAAGATTAAGGCGTAGATAGATTTCGCATTTTTAAACTCTGTTCCGAAAGTTGAATAGATGATAATCGGAGTTAAAGCTGTAGTCAATAAAAGCATTGCCAATGAAAGACCGTCAGCTTTTAAGGCGAAAGAAATATTCGGTTGAGCAATCCAAGGACAAATGATATCCAGGTTCTGACCTGCATTGAATAAATTCAATAAGTAGACTGAAAATCCTAATGATACCAATCCGAAGAACAAAGCCACTTTTGAAGCCATCTTATCTCCTGAAAGAAAAGTTGCAAGCGCTCCAACTAAAAGTATAATTAATATGTAAGTTACATCCATTATGTAAAAATTATTGAGCTAAAAATAAATAGGAAATAATGGCACAAACGCCCAAAATGAAAACAAGAAAGTATCGTCCGATATTTCCATTATGCACTCTTCTACCTACTGCAGCAAGACCGTTTGCAGTTGATCCCAATCCGAAAACCATTGCAGATAAAGTAGTTTCAAAGTAATCTCTAAACAATCTTGACATAGCATTGATAGGATTCACGATTAAAGCCATATAAGCCTCGTCAACATAGTATTTATTGTAAAGAACTTTTGAGAAACCTGTGATTTGAGTGTCTTCTGCAGGAACTTGGTTTTGTTTGATGTATTTAGCAAAAGCCCAAACGATACCAACAATAGCACCAGCCAAAGCAATTCCCATCAACATATACTCAGTACTTCCAAGCTCATGAACTTCGTGTTTTTTAACTACGATTGATTCCAAAAAGTGATTCAACCAAGTACTTCCAGGAAGATTAATTAATCCACCAACAGTTGCCAAAGCAGCCAAAATGATTAGAGGAAAAGTTATCAAAGCCGGGCTTTCGTGTAAGTGAGCCTTTTGTTCTGCGGTCCCTCTGAATTCTTTGAAGAAAGTCAAATACATCAAACGGAACATATAAAAAGCTGTCATGATAGAAGCAACAGAACCGATGATCCAAAGAACTTTATTGTGTTCGAAAGCTACCATCAGGATTTCGTCCTTAGACCAGAATCCTGCGAATGGAAAAATACCTGAGATTGCCAATGTTGAAATCATCATTGTAATGAAGGTAACAGGCATAGCTTTTTTCAAACCTCCCATGTTACGCATATCTTGTTCTCCATGTAAAGCGTGAATTACAGAACCTGAACCCAAGAACAGACAAGCTTTGAAGAAAGCGTGAGTGATTACATGGAAAACAGCAACTTCGTAAGCTCCAAAACCTAAAGCCAAGAACATTAATCCCAACTGAGAAACTGTAGAGTAAGCCAATACTTTTTTGATATCAGTTTGAACCAATCCGATAGTTGCAGCAACTAAAGCGGTAGCAGCACCTACGATTGCAATGATGTTTTGAACTTCAGGAGCGATATCGAACAAGAAGTTCAAACGAGTTACCATGAAAATACCTGCAGTAACCATCGTAGCAGCGTGGATCAAAGCCGAAACCGGCGTTGGACCCGCCATCGCATCAGGCAACCAAGTATATAAAGGTATTTGTGCCGATTTACCGCAGGCTCCAATGAACAAAGCCAAAGCAGCAGCAGAAACCCAGTACATATCAAGATTTTTTGAAGTAGCGATTGCCGTTTTAAGATCTAAGAAATCGACAGTAGAGAACAAATATCCTAAGATGAATATTCCGATCAACAAACCTAAATCCCCGATTCTGTTCATGATGAAAGCTTTTTTAGCCGCATCATTGTATTCTTGGTTCTTATGCCAGAATCCGATAAGCAGGTAAGAACAAAGTCCTACTCCTTCCCATCCGATGAACATTACAAGTAGATTGCTTCCGACAACCAAAGTGATCATGAAAAGAACGAAAAGATTCAAATACGCAAAGAACTTGTGCATATTTTCATCATCGTGCATGTAGCTGATAGAATACAGGTGAATCAAAGAACCGATTCCCGTAACGAACAACAACCACAAAACTGACAATTGGTCTAAAAGAAAACTGAAGTTGATTTTGATATTGCTGATTTGAATCCAATCAAATAAACAAACAGTGATTGGTTGTTTGGTTTCGTTGATTTGAAGAAAAAACATAACCGAAACTGCGAAAGAAACTGCTACGGCTAGTGTTCCTAAAACACCGGAAACCGATTTTCCTAAACTTTTACCAAGGAAAATATTTAATAAAAATCCCAGTAAGGGCGTCAATATTAAGACTAAAGTTAAAGTGGTATTCATTGAAAACTATCCTTTTAATTTATTTAAATTATCGATGCCTATCGTACCTGAATTTCTGAATATCGAAACTAGGATAGCTAATCCTACAGCAACTTCAGCCGCAGCCACTGCCATAGAGAAGAATACGAAAACTTGCCCTTGAGCATCCTGATGGTAAGTTGAAAAAGCAACAAACAAAAGGTTAACCGCATTCAACATAATTTCGATTGACATGAAAACGATGATGGCGTTTCTTCTGTACAAAACACCGAAAACACCGATACAAAATAGTATTACAGAAAGGAAAATGTAATTTTCAATTCCAATTTGGTTTAAAATATTGTTCATATTATTTTGTTGATTTTTGTTTTTTAGACAATAGTACCGCACCAATCATTGCAACCAAAAGTAGAACGGAAGCAAATTCAAAAGGAACCATGTATTCGTTTAGAAGAACTTTACCCAATACTTTTATAGATTGGTAATCTTCACCTGTTACTTCATAAGTTCCGTCGGCAATAGGTTTTGAATTGATGAAAATCGCAATCAAAACCAAAGAAATCAAACAAAAGGAAACGATAGCTCCCAAACGAGTAATACGTGGTTGGTGTACTTCGTTCTCTTTGTTCAGATTCATCAACATCACCGTAAACAGGAACAAAATCATGATGGCTCCCGAGTAAACGATTACGTGTACGATTGCTAAAAACTGAGAATTCAACAATAAATAGTGACCGGCGATTGAGAAGAAACAAATCACCAAATAGATGGCACTATGAATAGGATTTTTAGAAAAGATGGTTAAAAATGCCGTCGCTAATGTGATGGCTGATAAAAAACAAAATATAATAAGTACCGTCGACATTAGTTAGCAATTTTAGGTTGAGTATTCTTAATCGCCATTTCCAAAGGCATAACCAATTTATCTTTTCCATAAATGAATTCGTCTCTGTTAAATTCAACTGGAACTAACTCTTTTGAAATGGTCAAATAAATAGCATCTTTCGGACAAGCTTCTTCACACAATCCGCAGAAAATGCAACGCAACATGTTTATCTCATATATAGACGCATATTTCTCTTCTCTGTAAAGGTGTTTTTCGTCAGCTTTACGTTCTGCAGCCTTCATAGTGATTGCTTCCGCAGGACAAGCCAAAGCACACAATCCGCAAGCAGTACAATTCTCACGTCCTTGTTCATCGCGTTTCAACATATGACGACCACGAAATACCGGGCTCATAGGACGAACCTCTTCAGGATACTGAATTGTTACTTTTTTACTGAATAAATGTTTTAAAGTAATCATCAAACCTTTGATGATTGCCACAAGATACAATCGTTCCCAAAAAGTCATTTCCTTATTGGAAACCTGCTTTTTTCTGCCCGATAATGATATAGTTTCTATTGACATTTTAATTTATTTTTATTGGAAAGCCAAAATTACAATTCCGGTAATGATGATATTGACGATAGAAAGTGGAATCAATATCTTCCAACCCAAATGCATCAATTGATCGTATCTAAATCTCGGTATTGTCCATCTTACCCACATGTATAAGAAAATGAATGCACAGATCTTGATGAAAAGAACCATCATTCCTAATACGTTTGCGATATTCACTCCCCAGTTTTCAACAGCCCATTGCATTCCAGGATAGTTGTAACCTCCAAAGAATAAAACAGCAAGAATAGTAGAAGAGATAAACATGTTGGCATACTCAGCAAACAAATAGAATCCCATTTTCATGGAAGAATATTCAGTGTGGTAACCACCAATTAATTCACTCTCGCACTCCGCCAAATCGAATGGAGTTCTGTTAGTTTCTGCGAAAGCACAAATTAAAAAGATAAGGAAAGAAAGTGGCTGATAGAAAACGTTCCAGTGCATTCCCGATTGTTGAGCAGAGATTTCTCTCAAACTCAATGTTCCTGTCATCATTAATAAAGCAATGATTGAAAGTCCCATGGCAACTTCATAAGAAACCATTTGCGAAGCCGCACGAACCGCTCCCATCAAAGAGAACTTGTTGTTTGAAGCCCATCCTCCGATCATGATTCCGTAAACTCCTACTGAGATAACACCGAAAACATACAACAAAGCAACATCGATATCAGTTGCCTGAAGAATGATGTCTCTTCCAAAAAGATGCAATTTATCTCCCCAAGGAATTACAGCGCTTGTCATTAAAGCAGTACTCATCGCGATAGCAGGACCAACAAAAAACAAAAATCTGTTAGGAGTATTTGGTTCAAATTCTTCCTTAGAAAATAATTTCAAACCGTCAGCCAAAGGTTGTAAGATACCACCTTTACCAGCTCTGTTAGGACCGATACGGTCTTGAAGCCAAGCGGCTACTTTTCTTTCAGCCAATGTAGAGTACATTGCCATTATCATTGTTAAAGCAAAAACTGCTACAATGATGACGCTCTTTTCAATGATGATATCACTATTCATTATGACCTAATTTTTTCTGATTAACAATATCTTCGTCGGTCAAAGGAATTTCTGGCATACTGATTTTTTTACGATCAATATCTCTACCCATCAATATATTTTTCTCTGTATTGATAACAACTTTTTTCAGATTTGCTTTAGCATAACTGTTACGAGTTTGAACAGAATCTTTGTCGAATGTTCTTGGACCTTCAATAACCCAGTCATTTGGATTTTTGTGATCAAAACGACAACCGTTGCAGATGAATTCCTCTACTTCATGGTAAACGTCTTTTCTACCCGTTACTCTCTGAATTTCGTCACCGAACATCCAAACAGTAGTTTTACCGCAACATTTATCGCAATCTCTGTGAGCGTTGTAAGGCTTATTGAACCAAACTCTCGATTTGAATCTAAAAGTTTTATCAGTTAAAGCTCCGACAGGACAAACGTCAATCATGTTTCCAGAGAACTCATTATCAATTGCTTTAGAAATAAGCGTAGAAATATTAGCATGATCTCCACGATCTAAAACTCCGTGAACTCGGTGATCTGTCAACTGATCTGCAACTTCCACACATCTCTGGCATAAGATGCAACGGTTCATGTGCAGTTGAATATGTGGACCAATATCTTCTGGCTCAAATGTTCTTTTTTCTTCAATAAAACGGCTTTCAGGTTTTCCGTGCTCGAAACTTAAATCCTGTAAATCACATTCTCCAGCCTGATCACAAATAGGGCAATCCAATGGGTGGTTGATTAACAAAAATTCTGTTACAGCTTTTCTTGCTTCCTGAACTCTATCCGAAGCTTTGCTCGCTACTTCCATCCCGTCCATACAGCCGGTTACGCAAGAAGCTACCAATTTCGGCATCGGTCTTGGGTCTGCTTCGCTACCTTTGGTAACATCAACCAAACAACAACGGCATTTTCCACCGGTACCTTTTAATTTAGAATAATAGCACATCGCTGGCGGAACTACTTCTCCACCTATCATACGTGCCGCTTGCAGAATAGTTGTTCCTGGTTCAACTTCTATTGACTGTCCGTCTATTGTTACTTTCATTATCTATTTGTTTAAAGCTTTTAAATTTAAGTGTCACCACTTTCCACTAAAAGCTTCTGACTTTTAAATTATACTGTTTGTTTTCCTAATAGATGCTTTACCTTTTCAAAAGGCTCAGCAACAAAGTGATCTCTGTTTTTGATTTTTTCAGGGAAACGAATGTGGTATTCAAACTCATCTCTAAAGTGACGAATCGCAGCAGCCACAGGCCAAGAAGCAGCGTCACCTAACGGACAAATTGTGTTTCCTTCAATTTTGCTTTGAATACTCAAAAGCAAATCAATGTCTTCCTCACGACCATGACCGTTTTCAATTCGGTGTAATACTTTTTCTAACCAACCAGTTCCTTCACGACAAGGTGTACATTGTCCGCAACTTTCGTGGTGGTAAAAACGAGAGAAATTCCAAGTATTACGAACGATACAAGCTGTATCATTATAAACGATAAATCCACCTGATCCTAACATAGATCCGGTTGCAAAACCACCGTCACTCAAAGATTCGTAAGTCATCAAACGATCTTCTCCTGCTGCAGTTTTATAAATTAAGTTAGCTGGTAAAACCGGAACAGAACTTCCTCCCGGTACAAATGCTTTTAGAGGACGATCAGAACTCATTCCTCCTAAATATTCATCAGAATTCATGAATTCGTAAACGCTTAAACCTAATTCAATTTCGTAAACACCAGGATTTTTGATATGTCCTGAAGCAGAAATCAACTTAGTTCCCGTAGAACGACCAACACCGATTTTAGCGTAGTCAGCACCTGAATTGTTTACAATCCATGGCACAGTAGCAATCGTTTCGACGTTGTTTACCACTGTAGGATTAGACCAAAGACCTGAAACAGCCGGGAATGGCGGTTTGATTCTTGGGTTCCCTCTTTTTCCTTCCAATGATTCGATTAATGCGGTTTCTTCACCACAAATGTAGGCTCCTCCTCCAATTTGAACGTATAATTCCAAATCGTAACCAGTTCCTAATATATTTTTTCCTAACCAACCTGCTGCTTTAGCTTCAGCTATGGCTCTTTCTAAAATCTTGTAAACCCACATATATTCTCCACGAATGTAGATGTAAGACAAGTTAGCTCCCAAAGCATAACTTGAAGTAATCATACCCTCGATCAATAAATGCGGAATGTATTCCATCAGGAAACGGTCTTTGAAAGTTCCCGGCTCCGATTCATCGGCATTACAAACCAAATGACGAGGCTTTCCTGATTTCTTATCAATAAAACTCCATTTCATACCTGCAGGGAATCCTGCTCCTCCACGTCCGCGCAATCCTGAAGTTTTAACTTCTTCAACTACTTCGTCCGGTGTTAATGTTTTCAAGGCTTTCTCAACCGAAGCATAACCACCATTTTGACGGTAAACTTCATAGGTCTTGATTCCCGGAATATTGATTTTGTCTAATAATATTTTTTGTGACATCCTATTATTTATCGTGTAATATTATTTTATTGTCTTTGCAATCAGCAATCAACTGATCGATTTTGGCTTCAGTCAAATGTTCTTGATAGAAATCACCTAATTGCATCATCGGCGCATACCCACAAGCTCCTAAACACTCTACACCTCTCACTTCAAATAAACCGTCTGCAGTGATTTCTCCAGGCTTAACACCCAATTTATCACAAGTATAATCCATCAGGTTTTCCAATCCGTTCAAGCAACAAGGAGATGTCTGACAAAATTCAAACATGTATTTCCCGATTGGTTTAGTATTGAACATGGTATAAAAAGTAACCACTTCATAAACCTCGATTGGTTGTATAGAAAGGATTTCGGCAACTTTATCCATCAATTCAACGCTCAACCAGTTGTCGTGAGCATCTTGAGCTTCGTGTAAAACCGGTAACAAAGCCGACTTCTGTCTGTCTTCAGGATAATGACTGATTAATTCATTGATACGATTCATCAATGCTTCAGTCATGTTTATTTCTTGTTTATAATGTGTACGTTCCATTTATATTTTAGATTTTAGATTTTTAGATTTAGGATTTTTCACCTAATTCTAAAATCTATAATTCATCAATCTACATTCTTATGCGTCTAATTCTCCTGCTATGACATTCATACTTGACAAAATAACGATGGCATCTGAAAGCATAGAACCTTTAATCATATCCGGATAAGCCTGATAATAAATAAAGCAAGGTCTGCGGAAATGCAACCTGTAAGGAGTACGGCTTCCATCAGTTACCAAATAGAATCCTAACTCTCCGTTAGCACCTTCAACAGCATGATAAATCTCTGCAACCGGAACAGGAACTTCGCCCATTACGATCTTGAAATGGTAAATCAAAGATTCCATATCAGTATATACATCTTCTTTTGGAGGCAAATAGTATTCAGGAACATCAGCATGGTAAGGACCTTCCGGCAATTTCTCCAATGCCTGACGAATAATGCTTAAACTCTCCCAAACCTCCGCATTTCTTACGCAGAATCTGTCGTAAGTATCTCCAGATTTCCCAACAGGAACTGAGAATTCGAAATCCTCATAAGAACTATATGGTTCTGCAATACGAACATCATAATCAACTCCGGCAGCACGCAAGTTAGGACCTGTAAATCCGTAAGACATCGCTTGTTCAGCAGTTATAGGACCTACGTTTACGGTTCTGTCAATAAAAATTCTGTTTCTTTCAAAAAGGTTTTCGAATTCTTTCCAAGCAACTGGAAATTCCTCCAAAAACACATTCAATTTGCGGAAAGCTTCATCAGACCATTCTCTTTCGAAACCACCGATTCTTCCCATATTAGTAGTCAAACGGGCACCACAAATCTCTTCGTAGATTTCGTATACTTTTTCTCTAAATTGGAAAACATATAAAAACCCGGTATATGCTCCGGTATCAACACCAAGAATAGAGTTACAGATCAAGTGATCGGTAATCCTTGCCAATTCCATTACAATTACCCTTAAGTACTGAGCTCTTTTAGGAACTTCAACACCTAACAGTTTTTCCAATGTCATCCACCAACCCATATTATTAATAGGAGAAGAACAATAGTTCAATCTGTCTGTCAATGGTGTGATTTGGTAAAACGGACGGTTTTCTGCAATTTTTTCGAAAGCCCTGTGAATGTAACCAACAGTTGGTTCAGCATCAAGGATTCGTTCCCCATCCATCAAAAGGATATTTTGAAAAATACCGTGCGTAGCAGGGTGAGTAGGCCCTAAATTCAGAATCGTAAGCTCGCTTCCGTCTTCATTTAGTTTATCCTTTATCATTTTAGCATAACGATGCTCCGGTGGTAATAATAGATCTGACATTATATAATGTGTAAGATTTTACTTTTAGATATTTGTGGATGTTCTTCCGAAGAATCTGTCATCTTTATCGGTTCTTCCGCTGTCTTCCATCGGGAATTCTTTTCGCATCGGGAAAGAAACCATTTCATCCATATTAAGGATACGCTTCAATTGCGGATGACCTATAAAGTCAATCCCATAAAAATCAAAAGTCTCTCTTTCCATCCAGTTAGTACTTTGGAAAATATTTGAAACTGTTTTTATCTCAGGATTTAGACCGTTTATGTAGGCTTTAATTCTGATACGTTTGTTATCATACCAGTTGTGCATGTGGTAAACCACAGCGTACTGATGGCTCACTTCATTATCCGGATAATGAACCCCGCATAAATCTGTCAGAAAATTAAAACGCAGGATTGGGTCGTTTTTCAGAAAAAGAATAAGTGCCGTAATCTTATCGGCATCAACTTCAAATGTAAAAACATCTGCTTCTGGGTCGAAATGAGAAACACTTGAACCAAATGTTTCTACTAATTTTTCTTGAATCTGGATAGTTTCTAAAGCCATTATTATTTAATGTTATATGAAGCCAATAATTCTTGATATTCGGGAGAACTTCTTCTTCTTACTGATTCATTTTTTACAATTTCCTGCAATTTCATTACACCTTCAACAATCTGTTCAGGTCTTGGAGGACATCCGGGAACGTAAACATCTACAGGAATTATTTTATCTATACCCTGCAAAACAGAATAAGTATCGAAAATTCCACCCGAAGTTGCACAGGCTCCAACAGCAATTACCCAACGAGGCTCTGACATTTGCTCATAAACCTGACGTAAAATAGGCGCCATCTTCTTAGAAATAGTTCCCATTACCAACAACATATCGGCCTGACGAGGAGAAAAACTCACACGCTCAGATCCAAAACGCGCCAAATCGTAGTGAGAAGCCATAGTAGCCATAAATTCAATTCCACAACAAGAAGTTGCAAAAGGCAAAGGCCAAAGTGAATTAGCACGAGCCAACCCCACGACATCATTCAGTTTTGTAGCGAAGTAACCCTCACCAACAACACCTTCTGGTGGCTCAACCATATTTATTTTTGAATTGCTCATCTTTCTTAAATTTTGAATTACAAATTATGAATTACGAATTCATAACTTCAATTTAAACATATCCATATAATACTTAGAAACCTGAATTTTCGTAATTCATAATTCCTAATTTATAATTCTTTCTATTCCCACTCCAATGCTTTCTTTTTGATGATGTAAAAGAAACCCACCAAAAGTAAAAGCATGAAAACAATCATTTTAATCAATCCTTCAACTCCTAAATCCTTGAAATTGACAGCCCATGGATAAAGGAAAATAACCTCAACATCAAACAGAACAAATAGGATTGCAACAAGGAAATATTTTACCGAAAACGGTATACGCGCATTCCCGTAAGATTCTATTCCACTTTCGAAATTCTTATCCTTATTGACTGAAGACCTTTTTGGGCCTAGCTTTCCAGAAATTATGATTGTCGTTACAACAAACCCAACCGCCAAAAGGAATTGCATTAGTATAGGAAAATAATCTAACTGTGTTGACTGCATATTAATAGTATTTATATCCAAAAAATTGAGCGCAAAGATATGTTTCGAGTATTTAAAACACAACCTAAATTCTAAATTAAGTTCCTTTAAAAAACCTTAATTGATACAATTTTTAATCATTATAAATAACACATCTAAATTAGAGAAAAACAAAACCGCATCAAATGAATTTAACGATTCAACCAATCGCTCCATATCCGAAAATCAAAGGAAAATTATCAATGAGCCTCTGGAAAATTAACCAATCATAAATTTTACTTAAAAAAAAGACCTGCACATTTTACAACTAGTCACCATAGCCCTACAAAAGCTTTCCGGAATTTTACAAATGACTGTCAAACGCGTTTGATAGCCTTCTGCAATTTGCAAACGACCGTCGATCCCGATCAATAGCCTCCTGCAATTTGCAAATGACCATTGATCGCGATCAATACCTTCCTGCAATTTGTAAACGACCGTCGATCGCGATCAATAGCTTCCTGCAATTTGTAAATGACCGTTGATCGCGATCAATAGCTTCCTGCAATTTGCAAATGACCGTCGATCGCGTTAGATAGCTTCCTGCAAATTTGTAATTGATCGTCAAACGCGTTTGATAGCTTCCTGCAATTTTGCAAACGATCGTAATAGACCTACAAAAACCTTATGAAAATTTGCAAACAGAAGAAAAATCAACAATTCGTTTGAATTAATTTTTAAATAGGCACTACATCAAAAAAAGTATATTTGCCGAAATTTTGAAAAATCATGATTAGCTCAACCTTTATTCCTTCTGCATATTCACAATCAATTGAAAACGGTGGTTTCTCCTGGAGCGCGCCCAGCAACATAGCCTTAGTAAAATATTGGGGGAAAAAAGACAATCAGATTCCGGCGAATCCTTCGGTGAGTTTCACTCTTAATAATTGCAAGACCATTACTGAATTGGCTTTCGTCAAAAAAGAAAACGACGGCAATTTCTCGTTCGATTTGTTGTTTGAAGGAAAACCTAAAGAAGATTTCAAACCTAAAATCCAGAAGTTTTTCGAAAGAATAGAGACATATTGTCCTTTCCTTAAAGAATATCATTTCACAATAAACACCCAAAACACATTTCCGCACAGCTCCGGAATTGCGTCTTCGGCTTCAGGAATGGGGGCTTTGGCGATGAACCTTATGAGTTTGGAAAAAGAATTGAATCCGGATATGACCGAAGAATATTTCCTTCAAAAGGCATCATTTCTGGCAAGACTGGGTTCCGGAAGTGCCTGCAGAAGCATTAAAGGAAACATGGTTGTTTGGGGAAATCAAAAAAACATTGAAGGCAGTTCCGATTTATTTGGGATTGAATATCCTTATGCGGTTCATGAGAATTTCAAAAACTATCAGGACACTATATTATTAGTTGACAAAGGTGAGAAGCAGGTTTCGAGCACCGTGGGCCACGATTTGATGCACAACCATCCGTTTGCCGAACAGCGTTTTGCTCAGGCTCATGAAAATTTAGATAAACTGAAGGTCATTTTTGAAAATGGCAATCTTGAAGAATTCATCAAAATTGTGGAGAGCGAAGCACTGACATTACATGCCATGATGATGACTTCTATGCCCTATTTCATCCTGATGAAACCTAACACTCTCGAGATCATCAATGCAATCTGGAAATTCAGAAATGAAACCAACATTCCAGTTTGTTTCACACTTGATGCCGGAGCAAACGTTCACGTTTTGTATCCTGAGAATGTTAAAGACAGTGTTTTAACTTTCATTAAGAGCGAATTGGTTAGCTTTTGCCAAAACTCGCAATATATTTGTGACCAAATTGGTGCGGGTGCTGTAGAGGTTTAGCTTTCACACCTTCCACTTTTAAATACTTGAAGTCATGGATATTCAATTAGAAAAATTAGAGCTGATTAAATTGTTGTCAGAAACCAACGACGCCTCGATAATTGCTTCTGTAAAGAAAATATTCAAAAAGAAGAAAAAGGATTGGTGGGATGAATTAACACCTGAACAACAAGCCGAAATTGAGGAAGGCGAAAGAGAAATTGAGAGAGGCGAGGTTATTTCTTATGAAGATTTAATGAAAAAACACCGTTAATGATGAGGGAAATTGTCTTTTCTAAAAAAGCAGGGAAAGCATTGACGGATTTATTAGAATATCTGGAACATAATTGGTCTGCAAGAGTGAAGAATAATTTTATTTCAAAACTTGACAAATCAATCCATCTGATTCAAAAAGATCCCGAAATATTTTCGACATCTGATGTAAATAAAAAGCGACACAAATGTGTCGTAACAAGACAAACAACCATCTTTTACTCTTTTAACAGTCGAAGAATAGATATTGTTTCTATTTTTGACACGCGTCAAGACCCAACTAAAATCAAGAAAATAAAATAACCAACCGTAAATAATCCCTTGTCATTATATGAAGTCACCCTTATTTTACTCAAAAATTTTACTTTTCGGAGAATACGGAATTATTCAGGACTCAAAAGGATTGTCTATTCCTTATAACTTTTACAATGGTGCCTTGAAGATGGATCAAAATCCTTCTGAAGAGGCAATCAAATCAAACGAGAGTTTGAGAAAATACGTTACTTACCTGGAGACTTTGCAAAGCGAACAACCCAATTTGGTGACTTTCGACTTAGAAACATTAAAAAGCGACACTCAAGCAGGAATGTATTTCGACTCCAGCATTCCGCAAGGATATGGTGTAGGCAGCAGTGGCGCCTTGGTTGCCGCTATCTATGACAAATACGCTCAAAACAAAATAACGGTTCTAGAGAATTTGACGCGCGAAAAACTTTTGCAGCTCAAAACCATTTTCTCTCAAATGGAATCTTTCTTTCACGGAAAAAGCTCTGGACTTGACCCACTAAACAGTTACCTAAGCATTCCAATCTTAATCAATTCAAAAGATAATATTGAAGCTACCGGAATTCCGACTCAAAGTTTCGACGGAAAAGGCGCAGTGTTCTTGTTGGATTCAGGAATTGTGGGAGAAACTGCCCCTATGGTTAACATCTTCATGGAAAAGTTAAAAGACCAAGGTTTCAGAACCATGCTTAAAGATCAGTTTGTGAAATATACTGATGCCTGCGTGGAGAATTTCCTTGGCGGAGATATGAAATCATTATTCTCTAATACTAAACAATTATCAAAGGTTGTTTTGAGCCACTTTAAACCAATGATCCCTGAAGAATTTCACGGAATCTGGAAAAAAGGAATCGATACTAATGATTACTATTTGAAATTATGCGGTTCAGGGGGCGGAGGTTACATCCTTGGTTTTACTGAAGACTTGGAAAAAGCAAAACAATCGCTGAAAGACTACAAACTTGAAGTAGTTTATCAATTCTAACAAGAAGAACTAATCTTTTCGAAAACCATACACTAGGAATCTAAAATGTTAAGCAGAAAGCGGAAAATTTTATTGCTGAAAATTGCCAGTCTGTTCTCCGTTGTCAGGGGGTATAACATCCCTATCATTATTTTGGCACAATACCTTGCTTCGGTATTTATCCTTTCCCCTGAAAAAAATGCTTTAGCTGTTTTATTGGATTTAAATCTGTTCCTGATTGTGTTGGCTTCTTCGCTGACAATTGCTTCGGGATATATTATTAATAATTTTTACGACAGTAAGAAAGATTTAATCAACCGTCCCAACAAATCAATGTTGGACAGATTGGTTAGCCAAAAGACAAAGCTTAACGTTTACTTCTCATTAAACTTTATCGTTGTCTTTCTTGCATTCTTTATCTCCTGGCGGGCAGTTTTGTTTTTCTCTGTTTATATTTTCCTGATCTGGTTTTATTCCCATAAAATAAAGAAATACCCAATTGTTGGTAATTTGATGGCGTCTCTTATGGCTATTTTACCATTCTTTGCCATAATGCTGTATTACTATTTGAAATTGCCTTTTGAAGAAATCGAAAACAACCGATTCAAACTGGAAGTCATCTTCACTCACGCCACTTTCCTTTATTTATTGTTGCTTATCCGCGAAATGATTAAGGATTTGGAAAACATCAAAGGCGACTTGGCCAGCGATTACAAGACAATCCCTATTATTTACGGAGAAGACCTATCAAAGAAAATCATTACTGCATTAACAATCGCGACAGTATTCCCAATCTATTTTCTAATAGACACCCATGATGTAGGCTACATGGACATCTACTTTTACATTTGTCTCATAGTGCTCATCTTATTCCTAAGCTATCTTTGGAAATCCAAAACAAAAGAGCAATTCTTACTACTTCACAACGTATTAAAATCTTTGATTGTCGCAGGTGTATTTTGCATCATATTGATAAATCCGCATATTTTATCCTGCTAATTTTATCGATTCTTAATTCTCAGGCTCCTTAGTATCTACAGTTTTATAATTTCAATTAACAATTGTCAATTATATATATACTATCTTTGCGCAAATTATTGAAGATTATGAACAACCGAAGCAACGACAGCAGAGGCGGTTCCGGAAGACCAGCTGGTTCCGGAAGACCAAATTCCAACAAGCCAAAGCCTGCCATGCAAAAGCGTGCGCAAGGGCCTAAAAAAGTAAAACCTGACACTAAAGTTCCCGATACAACTCCAAAGAAAGCAGAGAAAAAACCAAATCCTACTGCAAAGAGACCTAAAGTGGCTGATGAAATCCGCTTGAACAAATACATTGCTAACTCAGGTGCTTGCTCACGTCGTGATGCAGATATCTACATTTCATCTGGAACCGTTAAAGTAAACGGAATTCCTGTTACTGAAATGGGTTACATGGTAAAACCGGGAGATGTGGTAAACTTTGACGGAGCGACATTGACTCCTGAGAAAAAAGTTTACATCCTTCTTAACAAACCTAAAAACTTTACGACTGCTCTTGACGAAGGTCAGGAATTCCGTAACGTATTGGAATTGGTAAAAGGTTCGACTACTTCGAAAATCGGAGCTGTGGGTAGAATGGACAAGAATACTACAGGTTTGTTATTGTTTACTAATGACACCGACATGATTCGTAAGTTCACTTTGCCTAATCAAAAATCTTCTAAGATCTATCAGGTTTCATTGGACAAGAACCTTAAGTTTGAGGATTTAGAAAAGATAAACAAAGGAGTAGTTGTTGACGGTCACCGCGTTTTTGTTGAAGATGTAAGCTACATCGACGATCAACCTAAAAGCGAAATCGGTCTTAAACTGAAAACATCAAATGTAAAAGTGGTTCGTTCTATTTTCGAACAGTTCGATTACGATGTTTTGAAGATTGACAGAGTTGCCTTTGCTGGCTTAACCAAGAAGAATCTTCCACGCGGTATTTGGCGTTACCTAACCGATCAGGAGGTTATCAACCTGAAAAACTTCTAATCGATTTTAGAAAAAACATATCTAAACCTGCTAATTATCCAGCAGGTTTTTTCATTAAAACACAATTCACATGACAACTGAAAAATTAAAATTCATCGCTTATAAATGGTTTGACGCTTTCAATAATCACAATCTGGAGCAACTGCTTTCGCTTTATGATGACGAGGCACAACATTTCAGTCCGAAACTGAAAATCAGAAAACCTGAAACCAACGGATTGGTTACAGGCAAAGACGCATTGCGCGAATGGTGGCAGGATGCCTTTGACCGTTTGCCTTCTCTTAAATACAAAGTCACATCACTTACTGCCTGCGATAACCGAATTTTCATGGAATATATCCGCACTGTAGAAGGGGAAGAAAACATGGATATAGCAGAAGTTTTGGTAGTCGAGGACGACCTCATTACTTCTTCACGCGTTTATCACGGATAAACTATTTAACCTAATCTATCCTTAACGGTCTTTCTTTCAGGAAAGCTTGCCGCCCAACGCAGGAAGGTTTCCTGAGTTCAGGAAAGTTTCCCCTAGAGCGCGGCGAGGTTTCCTGCAATCAGGAAAGCTTGCCGCCAAGCGCAGGAAGGTTTCCTGAGTTCAGGAAAGCTCCCTCTAGAGCGCAGCGAGATTTCCTGTAATCAGGAAAGATTTAACCAACCAATAAACCATGTTTCTAAATTTTAAACTAATGAGAAAAACAACCTTACTCCTTCTCTCTTTTGCTTTGACGTCCTTATTTGTTAATTGCAAATCGGGAGATAAATCAAAGTCATTTACGGAATTGACTAAAAGCTATTTCGACGACAGAAATGAACTTACCCCATTGACTGCGACCTTTTACGGACAAAACCAGTACAACAATCAGTTGCAACTGGAAATGACCGAAGAATTTCGCACCAAGCAAAAAGCTTTTTTCGACAAATACGAATCGGAATTAACCAAAATTGACGAGTCTTCATTGAATGATGAAGAAAAAAACAGTTATGAAATCATCAAATGGGAGATTTCATTAGGGAAAGATTTATTGAAATACCCAACCAACCTGATGCCTATCAATCAATTTACAGGCACTCATCTTTTCATGGGACAATTCGCAGGCGGCACTTCGGCTCAGCCTTTCAAGACCGAGAAAGATTATACCGATTTCCTTCAAAGAATGGAACGCTATGCAGTTTGGATGGATTCGGCTGTGGTTTATATGAAAAAAGGAATCAAGCAGAATGTTGTTCTTCCAAAAACACTGACCGTAAAAGTAATCCCTCAATTCGAAGCTTTGATTTCTGCTAAAGCCGAAGACAATTTGTTTTACAGTTCCATAAAAAACCTCCCAGCTTCCTTTCCTGAAGCGACAAAGAAGAAACTGTCTGAGCAATATATTGCCGTTATCAACAATCAATTGAATCCACGATTCAAAAAGATGACGCAGTTCCTGAAAGAGGAATATCTTCCGGCTTCAAGAACTACAAGCGGTATTGGCGCTTTTCCTTTTGGAAAAGATCTTTATGCCGTTTATGCAAAACAGTGGACAACAACTACCAAAACGCCTGAAGAAATCCACCAATTGGGATTACAGGAAGTGGCTCGCATTAAAGCTGAAATGGAAAAAGTACAGCAGCAGGTTGGCTTCAAAGGAACGATGAAAGAATTCTGCGATTATGTTCGCAACAAGAAGGAGTTGATGCCTTTTACCAAACCGGAACAGGTAATTGCGAATTTCGAGAAGATCTACAAAACCATTCAGCCTAACGTAAATAAGTTATTCTCGCTACAGCCAAAGACTCCGTTCGAAATCAGGAGAACCGAAGCTTTCAGAGAAAAAAGTGCTGCTGCACAATACATCAACGGAACACCTGACGGTAAACGTCCGGGAATTTTCTATGTTCCAATTCCTGATGTGACACATTATAACTATTATTCCGATGAGGATTTGTTTTTGCATGAAGCTATTCCGGGACACCATTTTCAGATTTCGCTTCAGATGGAAAACAAAAACTTGCCTGACTTTAGAAAGTTCAATGAGATCGGTGCTTATGACGAAGGTTGGGCATTATACACAGAAAGTCTAGGAAAGGAATTAGGACTATATAAAGATCCTTACCAATACTTCGGAATGTTAAGCAGCGAAATGCACCGCGCCATACGATTGGTAGTCGACACAGGGCTTCACGCCAAAGGTTGGACTCGTGAGCAAGCCATTCAATATTCATTGGAAAACGAAGCAGAAGGCGAAGCCAGCATTATTTCAGAAATTGAGCGATATATGGCCATTCCGGGACAGGCATTATCTTATAAAATCGGTCAACTGAAAATTATAGAACTAAGACATAAGGCAGAAACCCAAATGGGATCTAAATTCAATATTAGAAAATTCCACGAAATAGTATTGGAATCGGGAACTATGCCATTGGCGCTATTGGAAAAGAAAATAGACGCTTGGATCGAAAGTAAATAACATGTTATGAAAACACCTATAAAAATAAAAGAGCTTAGTGCAGATGATGGAGCGTACTTAAAAAGACTAAAACGCTCAGCAAAAGAAGCCAAGGAAATTACACTAGGAATCAGAAAAGGAAAATCTTTAGATGACTTTTTAAAGGAATTATAATTAAACAACAAACCCTTTCATGAATCAAATCATGAAAGGGTTATCTTTTATATGTGAAACAGGTTTTATTTCTCTTTCCAAGTTTCAATAATTTTCAGAACCTCATCTTGGCTGTGAATCCTTCCCTTAACAATGTCATCTTCAGATTCCGCAATCTTTTTATCATCGTTTAATTGCTTAACATAAGTACTCATCTTTAAATGTATTTAATACCGCAAATATACTTCTAAAAACTAGCGTAACTATTCCTTTTAACGCACCGTAGCTACTACTTTTCTTATACCTATCTACTTTACATGCTCAATTTCCCCCTGCCCGTATTGCTTCACATCTTTCAAAACCGCATTCCCGCGGTAATGAATATAACCTTGCCCATAATGGCTGATGGAAATTTCCTTTTCGCCAAAAAGATCAATATTCCCCTGAGCCATATTCTTAATGGAAAGCGTTTCGGCTATCAATCCCGAACTGTCGAAGTTCCCTTGGCTCTGATTTTTAATCTCTACTATGTTGCTTTTTCCTTTTATGTTAACATTCCCTACGCATTGGCTCAGAATTTTAAGAGACGGAGCGTTGACAGCAAGTTCAGTATTCCCGACAGACTGTATTTTAATTGTCAAAGGAGTTGAAACTGAAATCTCCTCAGGACAAACGACATTCCCATTTTCGTTTCTTACAAGCAATGTATCTAATTGTCTCAAATACACTTTCACCCTGCATTCCGTATAAACCGGCTTTCTCAACATTCCCTCCGCACTAACATACAGCGTCCTTCCGGAGTTTCTGACATAGATAAATTCCTGAAGATTTTCGTCTGCCTCGATTATTACTTTTTCTTCATCGGACTGATACAATTCTACGGTGCTGTTTAGCGCAAGATGAAGCCTCAGAAACGAACTCACCTTTACTTCCCTTGCAACTATATTCCCGTTGCCCTGAACTTCGATAATTTGTCTTAATTTTTTAAAAGATACCATAGTCTTTGATATTTGATATTACTATTGTTATTGCTATTGCTATTATTACTTTTGCCCCGCTTCGTTTTTGATATTACAAAAGTAATTTCGCCCTGCCTCCTCGGCTTACACTAAAGGGAGCAAAAGTTATATTTAAAGGAATAATGACATTTCAGATAAAAAATCCTACTGACGGCAGTATCTTGAACAGGCATGATTTTACGGCAAAAGATTTCGATGTAGATCATCTCTACGAGAACTCTTTCGACCAGTCGTTCCCTTTCGGGGAAGTCAAAGCCAGGCAATGGATTTTTGATGGAATCAGAATCAGTTATTCAGAAACACAGATCAATGATTTAACGGAGATTGATTGGAGCGGAGATACCGAAATGGTTACTATGCACTTCAATTTACAGGGAAGGATTTCTATAAACGATAATAATTTGGCGCAAGCCTATGAACTATCGGGCAACGAGCACAATATCTTTTACGGTAAAGAAGCTAAGGGAACCATCAAGTTTGATGAATTGAAAATGAGATCATTTATGATCCAACTTTCGAAGGATGCCTTTTTGAAAATTGCAGAAAAAGGAAACGACAACATTAAAAGATTTGCAGAAAACATAGCATCAGGCAAGCCGGTTGCATTTTCAGAGAAGAACGGAAACATCGATTTGAATCTTCAGCAGTGCATTGATTCTGTTTTGAATTATAATTTATCTCCTTCGCTCAAGCGAATGTATTTCTATTCTAAAGTGATCGAGATATTGGTGTTGCAGGCGGAATCATTAGACAAAGCCCTGCATCAGAAAACACTTTATATAAAGAAGGAATACGACAAAGAACGTATCCTCTTTGCCCGGGACTATCTGCTTCAACATATGGATTTCCCTCCTACCCTTTCCGAACTCGCAATGATTGCCGGCATTAATGAGTACAAACTCAAGAGAGGTTTTAAGGAAACCTTTGGGCAGACCACTTACGAATACCTTTCGGATGTGCGCCTCGAACTTGCCAAGAACGATTTATTGGAGAAAAATAAAACCGTTACCCAAATTGCATTCGAACTCGGCTATTCCTCACTGCAACATTTCAGTTCCGCTTTCAAGAAGAAGTTTGGGGTAAGCCCGAGCAAAGCATTATGAGTTATGAATTATAAGTTATGAATTATAAGTTATGAGTTATTGGTAATGAATTAAGATTCCACAACTCATAACTTATAATTCATAACTCACAACTCTACAGGTTTTTCTTTGAGGTTATTTTAAAACTTCATTTGTTTGACTGTGGATTTTTTCAAATTCCGAATTTGACAGATACTTAGTAGCATTTAATAATTCGAGCCAATATAAAGTCTCGTCGCACTCCTTCTGAGAAATTGATAATTTATGAATAAAATCAGCTTTCGACTGAGCATTTACTGCTTCTCGTATATTGGCACCGACAGAAGTGATGGAGCGTAAAAATTGCTTACTCATAACATATTCTCTTTTTGATTCAATCAAAAACTTATAAAGAGTAACTCCTTCTATAGCCAACAAAAAACTCTTTGTCTTTACGATACTTTCACTCATAACTTATAATTTATAACTCATAATTATTTCCTCTCCCCCAAAGAAAACCAATTCCCCGAATCATCTACAAACACGGCTTCATAGCCATAAAACTCTTTTGTTGGAGTCTTTGTAAACACAACACCTTTCGCTTTTAATTCCTCATAGGTTTTTTCCAAGTCGTCACATTCGAAAATACCAAAGCCAAATGTTCCTTTTTGTACCAGTTGCTTCATCTGTTCTGCCGCACCGTCTTTAAACATCATTCCGTCTTCCAATGCCATAAGAATGATTTCCAGTTCAGGCTGCTCGGGCGGACAAACCGTAAGCCAACGCACGTTGCCCATGGATTTATCTGTATTGACTTTGAAACCGAGTTTGTTTACATAGAAGTCGTAAGCGCTTTCCTGATTAACAACGAAGATGCTCACATGGTTTAATTTTGTTATCATTTTTTAATTTATTTTAAGGTTAATGTTTCGCAAAAATCGGGAATTCATTTTTGCCTTCGACAAGCTCAGGCACCGAAAAGTAATTCCACCAAAGAATCGTTGTCTCAGTGGGTGAGATCGCGCTCGGTACCTGAGCTTGTCGAAGGCAAAACCCAGTTTATTATATCAATCCATAATTATTTTCTGTTTTTAAATAATAAAAGTATTGTTTAAAATAATTTATTCAGTAAGCTATTACAACTTGTATGATTTTCATTAAACAATTTGAGTAGCAAATATTGCACATACGATTGAACATAAATTTTTCGGGTAGCAAATATTGCGCATACGATTGAACATAAATTTTTCGGGTAGCAAATATTGCGAATACTATTGAACATAAACTTTTCGAGCAGCAAATATTGCACTTACGATTGAACATAAACTTTTCGGGTAGCAAATATGCTTATTACTATAATCCATAAAATTTTAATACTTTTATGTAAAAAGCAACCTATTGTTTAATTACAATTAAAACAAAAAACCATGGATAAGACAACCCACTTAGGAAGAATGCTCAGTCAGTATATAGAACACAAAAACTACAAACGCTCAACGGTAGCCGAGAAAGCAGGTATGTTTAGCTCTGCCATTTATGCCTTCGAAAAACAACCGTCAATGCAAACCGCCACCCTATTGCGGTTGTCCCACGGACTGAAGTACAATTTCTTCATGGACATTGCCAATTCCCTTCCCCGCGAATATGAGCACGGACAAATAGTGGTCTCTGAAATGCAGGAATTGCTTGCCCGTCAAGCGGAAGAAATCAAAAATCTGAAACTTGAAAACCAACTGATGAAGGAGTTGATGATGGGTAGAAGAAATTAAACATTATAGAAAGAGAAACACCTAAGTATTTATAAATGTATCCGTATCACAACAAAATAAAACAGCGAATCAAAAACAATGAACTGACGGGCTATGAATATGTAGCTTCATACAAATCGATTAAGCCGTGTTTGCTGTTATATTTCTCTACAGAGCCGACCATCAGGCCAATCAGGGAGCATCGTTTTGAAGAATATGAATTAATCTTTAAGGAAATTTTTAAAAAGTGAGTGGGATATTAAAGAGAAACCCCGTTTAAGTTTTGGCTTAAACGGGGTTTTGATATCTATTTCATTTGTGGGCTATTTCATTGTCACCAATACAAGACTTACAATTAAAATCCCTGTGAGGTGATAAGCGCCACTTATAATTCCATAATGAATTGGACGTGGCATGTTGGGATTGATAGCAATGTTGATTGTATTTGCAACCAAAAAACCAATACCCATAACAAATGCAAACTCTACAGCAGCATTTACATTATCTATATTTAATGCGTACATGAGCACGGCAGTTGCAACAGTTATAACAAAAGAACAGATTGCGGGACCTATAATAAATATAGGCGCTGGTTTTTGAGGCAATTCATTTTCCCTGCCCAATGATTTGGCGTATTGTTTTTTGAAAAACAAAGTAAACCATAATGCTCCAAGGATAAAGTAGGCTAGGAAAGCAAGTAAAACACTTATCCAATTTAAATTTGTCAATTGATTAATCATCTTTAAGTTTTTAGATTTGAGACGGCAAATATATATTGAATACATGACATCTCAGGGATAGCCTACCATAGATTTGTTCTAATCAACAACCCTGCTCTGCAAAGTCTCCGACTTTGTAGTTGTGTTTTGCGGTCTCCGACCGCTATTTAATGGCGGTCAGGAGACCGCAGACACCTCCTCAAAGTCGCAGACTTTGCGGAGGGGGAGCACGAGCGGGACGCTCGCGCTAGCGGGGGGAACTATAAACTAAACACTATAGCTCCAAGTATTTTTAACACACCTATCAAAAAGAAATACCCTCCTATTACAAACAAAATAATTGAAAAATAGAATTTTCTCAAATTACTATCTAGCATAACTTGATAGTCATTACTATTTTTCAAATAAATAATATTAACAAAATCATCAATTTTGACATTCAAATGATTAACACTGGTATCTACTTTTTGGGTAATTGTAATTCCTTTTGTATCAGCAAACGAAACGATTGGAAAATAGTAATCTATTTTTCTTGTACGACTACCTCCTCGGTAATGTCGTTTAATTTCCGTTTCAATATAAAAATCTACAATCTTAGCTTTACTTTTTATTCCATTTTTGATCATATTACGAGTCACTTTCCGCATATAATAAGCCCCAGATATAAACCCGCCCCCAATTGCTATTTTCAATATAGAGTCGAAAAAACGAAATGGAATAAAAAAAGAACATATAAAAACAAAAAATACAATTGCTATTTTCTGCTTGAAGTTTAGTTTTCCCAATACATTATGATTTAAAAAACTCATATTTTACTCGACTTAGTAATCACAAAGTCCTTCAAATAATAAGGCTCAAAGTAAGCCACATCAACAAAGTCATTAGCTACATATTTAACATACCCCAAAGCGCTCATTTCTTTTGCAGATGGAAAAACTATATTTTCCAGGAAATGGAAATTGCTTTTGGTTAAAACAGGCTTTAGCTTTTCCTGACAGTCTCCTACGAAATACAACGGCTCGTTATAATCTGCATAGGATTCTTCGGTTATGATTTCGGCTTCAACAGCTTTTATCTTTTCAAGATTGGCATTAAAGACAGCGCTGTATACTTCCATTCTTCGGGCATCGAGCATAGGCACAATGAAACCTTTGTCAACTTTAACTTGCGAAGCTAAAATTTGAAGGGTATCAAGGGCAATCAAAGGAATGTTCAGAGCAAAGCAAAGTCCTTTGGCAGATGAAACGCCTATGCGCAAACCTGTATAAGAACCCGGACCCTGACTGATGGCAATAGCCGACAGATCTTTGAACTCTATTTTGGTTTCCTTGATGATTTCTTCAATAAAGACATGCAGTTTTTCGGCATGCGAATAGCCTTGATCGGCAATTTCTCTGAACGCCAAAGTTTCTCCATCCTTTGCTATAGATACGGAACAGTTTCTGGTCGTCGTTTCAATGTTTAATATGTATGCCATTATTTCTTTGCTTTTTTCTGTTCTTCCTCCAGCTTCTTGCGCTTCTCTTCAGGAGTCAGCACATATACTTTATCACCTGAATTCAGCTCTTTAGTTACCGTGGCATAAGGCCCGACAATAACAACATCGCCTTTTTTAAGTCCGGAAAGAACTTCAATATTGGTATTATCCTGAATTCCGGTTTTCACTACTCTTATCTTAGCTTTATCGCCGTCTTTAATAAACACACATTCCAACAATTTGTCTGATTGGGAAGCTATAGGCTGGGTTTCTCCTTCTTTCGGTTCAATTTTCTTAATCCCCAAAGTATCCGACCTCACTACAACTGCGCTGATAGGCACCGCAAGGACATCGACTTTTCTTCTTGTCATGATATCAACCGTAGCAGTCATTCCAGGACGGAAAGGAGAGAAAGTCACAGGCTTGCCTTCCATAAGATCCTGATAAGATTCTTTCAATATTCTAACTTTCACTTTAAAGTTGGTCACCTGATCGGCAGTTACAGCGGTACTTGCCGAATTGGAAATGCTCGTCACGATTCCTTTGAACTCTTTTTTCAGGTAAGCATCCACTTCCACTTTGGCAGTATCACCAATTTTCACTTTCACAATATCATTCTCGTTCACATCTACTTCCACTTCCATGTTGCGAAGGTTGGCAACACGCATCAATTCCGTTCCTGCCATTTGCTTTGTTCCCAAAACCCTTTCGCCCAATTCAACATTCAATACAGAAATGGTTCCATCATCCGGCGCATAGATTGTTGCTCTGCTCAAATTGTCTTTAGCCTCTGTAACAGTCGCCGAGGCGCTTCTTACATTGTAATAAGCAGCATCCTGATTGGCTTTAGCCGATTCATAAGTGGCGGTAGCTTTGTCAAAGTCCGATTTGGAAATGATTCCTTTATCAAACAATGTCTTATTTCTCTCATAACTGGTTTTGGCTTCCTTGAATGCAGCGTCGGTTTGGCTCAGGCCGGCTTTGGTTTGAGACAAACCTGCAACAGTTCTTGCGTAACCGGAAATGTATAGATCGGGATTTATCTTAACCAACAAATCACCCTTCTTCACAACCTGACCTTCCTTTACAGGCAAGGCGATAATTTCCCCGGAAACTTCCGAAGAGATTTTAACTTCAATCTCGGGTTGGATTTTTCCAGTAGCCGAAACTGTTTCTAAAATCGTAACATTGCCGGCAGTGGCAATTTCGACTTCCTTTTCCCCTTTGTGCTTGTCGCCAATAACTCCCGTTTTATTTAGCACGGACATAGTAACAGCAATGGCTGCAACTGCGATAATTGTATAAGTAACCTTTTTAGTCATAACGTATTAATTTTTAACGATTGGAATTCCGAAATAAAACTCCAACACTTTTACTTTGAAAATATAGTCGTATTTGGTTCTTAAAGCCTCTGACTTGGCATTGATGTACAACGTTTGTGACTGATTCAAATCGAAAGCACTGAACATTCCCACATTGTATTTTTCTTTGGCATAATTGAAAGCTTCGGCACGTGCTTCAAGAGTCGTAACCGCCGATTCATAAGCATTCAAAGCTCCTTTGGAATCCGTAAAAGCAGTATAAACACTGCGCTCTAAGTCAAGTTCAGTTTGAGTATAAGCGATTTTGTAACGCTCAAGGCTTATCTTAGAACGTTCCACATTATTTCTGACAGACAAGCCATTCAAAATAGGAACTCTCAACTGCAGACCGAAAGAACTCGATTTATTGTCTTTGAATTGCTCGTCTATAGGTAATGGCGGACCAGCAGTTGGTATTCCGTTGGCATCAAACTTAACTATGTCGCCCGAAGAAGCGCTTGCATTCAGGCCGTAAACCCCTTGCAAAGTTGGCTGATAAGCACCTTTTGCAATTTTCACATCCTTTTCGGCTATATCAAGATTTGCTTTGGCAATTTTGAGTTCCGATCTGACTTCTTTCGCCTTTTGAAAGATCGCTGAAGGCGTCTGCTGCATTGCTTCACTCTCCCTCAATTCGTATGTTACATCTTCCGTATCGAAATACTGAAAGTCGGGCAACTGTAGCAATTGCGCCAGACTAAGTTTAGAAATCAAAAGAGCATTTTCGGCAACAACAACGGCTTGTTGGTTAGTTGCAATAGTTGCTTTCATATCCAACAAATCCCCACGCGGAATAGAACCGGCTTTTACCAGTTCTTCGGTACGTTGTATTTGTTTCAGATTATTAGAAAGCTGCTCTTTCTGAACATTCAATTGTTCTTTGTTAAACAAAATCTGCAGAAAAGCATTGGCCACATTCAGCGACACGTCGTCTTTCATTTTGCTCAATTTATATTGAGAAGCAAGAATGGAAAGATTAGCTCTTCGCAAACGATTCTGATTTTGCAATCCCGCGTAAATCGGCACGCTTGAAGCTACTCCGACAGACGTAAACTGAGTAGTTTGGTTAACGAACAATCCCGTAGAAACACTCTGATTCAATCCTGTATTCCAAGAATGTGAACCATTAAAATTTAAGGAAGGTAAAAAAGCTCCGATAGCACCTAGCTTATCAACTTCTGCCGATTTAATGTCCAAATCAGTCTGCTTTATAGAAATATTGTGTTCATAAGCATAACTAAGGCAGTCTTCAATAGACCATTTTTTCTCCTGCGACCAGCCGGAAGCTCCGGTAAGAAGAATAGTCGCCAGAACTAAAACATTGACCCTATTTTTTTTCATCATTTTATTTAAAACCAAGATGTACAAATTTAATTTTTTAAACCAAAAAAAATTTGTCATTGCTAGGATCGAAGCAATCTCACTACGATAAACAAATATTGGATGGCAAGCGAAGTGTGATTGCTTCGATCCTCTCAATGACTACAATCTCCACGTTAGACTCATAAAGCCCATTTCTGTTACATGAACTTCCGGAAATTAATAACGCGTTTGCTCTGCCCTCATTTCAATACTCTTTAACAGATTTCATTAACAAAGTTTCCTGCAAACTTACCGAAGCTTGCGGTTAGTTAACAAAGGGCTTTGGTAAGTTGACCAAGCCTTTTGGATAACTTACCAAGACTTGTGGGTAATTAACCAAGACCTTTGGGTAACTAACCAAGGCTTGTGGTTAATTAACCAAGACCTTTGGGTAACTAACCAAGGCTTGTGGTTAATTAACCAAAACCTTTGGGCAACTAACCAAGGCTTGTGGTTAATTAACCAAAACCTTTGGGTAACTAACCAAGGCTTGTGGTTAATTAACCAAAACCTTTGGGCAACTAACCAAGGCTTGTGGTTAATTAACCAAAACCTTTGGGTAACTAACCAAGGCTTGTGGTTAATTAACCAAAACCTTTGGGCAACTAACCAAGGCTTGTGGTTAATTAACCAAAACCTTTGGGTAACTAACCAAGGCTTGTGGTTAATTAACCAAAACCTTTGGGCAACTAACCAAAGGTCTTGGGGAGTTAACTACGGTATTTGGTAGTAGAAGCCAGATTTTTGGAGGTACTCCCTTTTTTAGGATAGCGATAATTATTCTTGATGGATAAATGCGAATAGTTTTCGACAGACTTACCGGCAATTCATTACAGGAATTAAATTAGTTTTGCCCGGATTTCAAATAGACGATCAAATGCACAAAGCAATACTCCCAATCTTTCTATCAATAATGATCTTACCTTTTTTCGGTTGTTCTTCGACTAAAAAAATAGAAGCAATGAAGCCCGAGCCTGATAACGCGGCACCATTGGTTTATGACAACTCTCCTTCTTTCATCAACTTGCCCGTGAGCATCAAAACCAAGGACATTGAAAACCAGGTAAACAAAGTACTTACGGGATTAATCTTTGACGATTCGGATTTGGAAGATGATAATCTCGCCATCCAAGTATGGAAACAGGCGCCCATCACGCTGCAAAATCAAGACGGAAAACTCAAAACAGTTATCCCATTGAAAGCTGTCATTAAATACAGATACGGGATGAGCAAATTCGGCGTTGATCTTTACGACACAAGGGAATTCAATCTGGATGGAAAAATCAATCTTCTTTCGACTATCAACCTGAACAATTGGAAACTCAATACTATTACACAATTTCAAAACATAGACTGGAACGGAAGTCCTACCGTGGCAATTGCCGGGAAAGACATTTCGATTTCTTATGCTGCCAATACGGCTTTGCGTTTCTTTAAATCTAAAATTGAAAAAAGCATAGACGATGCCATTGAAAATTCATTGGATTTCAAACCCAATGTACTTGACGCGATGCAAAAACTGAGCGAGCCTGTTTTAATAAATCCGGAATACAACTGCTGGCTCAACATAGTTCCGACGGAATTGTATGCAACCAATGTGAAACTGAACAAAGACGATATTGCAATGCAAATGGGACTAAAGTGTACTATAACAACTTTGGTAGGGCAAAAACCTACAAATCAATTTAACCGCAACAGCATTGCCTTGAAAACGGTTACTAAAATGCCAAATACGGTCGCGGCCAATGTTGCCGCGGTTTCTACATATAAAGACGCTTCAGCAATATTGAAAAAGAATTTTGCAGGTCAGGAATTTACTCAAGGAAAGAAGAAAGTTACAGTTCAAAATGTACAGCTTTGGCAAAAAGAAGGTAAGATGGTGATTGCGCTCGACCTTATCGGAAATTTGAACGGCACAGTTTATCTAACCGGCGTTCCTGAATATAAAGAAGAAACGAAAGAGATTTATTTTGACAAACTGGATTATGTTTTGGACACCAAAAGTAAACTTGTTCGCACCGCCAACTGGCTGGCATCTGGTTATATCCTGAAAAAAATTCAGGAAAACTGCCGTTATTCCATTAAACCTAACTTGGAAGAAGGAAAACAGAACATGGCAAAATACATGAAGAATTATTCGCCTATGCCTGGGGTTTTCATTAACGGAAATCTTGACGGTATTACTTTCAAAAAAATACAGCTGACCAACAGCGCCATTATCGCTTTCGTTACAATTAATGGACAGATGAATGTGAATGTGGATGGGTTAGATTAAACCAAACCTCAAGACACAAAAAAACCGGAAATTAATTCCGGCTTCTTGCTTTTATGATTCAGGAGCTAACTCCAACTCTAATCCTTCGAGTTTTTCGGTAATCGGGATTTGACATCCCAATCTGCTGTTTGGTTTCACGTTGAAAGCTTCCCAAAGCATTGCTTCTTCGTCGTCGCTCTTTTCATTGAGTTCGACATTCTCGCTAATAATGTAGCACTGGCAGGACGCGCACATGGCCATTCCTCCGCAGATACCGATTGTTCCTTCGGGAGCAAGTTCATAAGCGCGAACCACTTCCATGATGTTCATGTTCATGTCCGTCGGAGCCTGTACCTCGTGGGTTACGCCTTCGCGGTCAGTAATTTTTATGGTTACTTCTGTTTTTGACATAATTAATCGATTGCTTTTACGACTGCTTTCTCGGCTTCTTTTCTTGTTCCGTCAAAACCGTCAACACCGCTTACTGTAGTGTATTTCATTACGAATTTCTTACCCGGATTCATTCTCTGATAAACACTTTGGCACATTAAAGTAGCCTCATGGAAACCGCAAAGAATAAGTTTCAGTTTGCCCGGATAAGTGTTAACATCGCCAATGGCATAGATTCCCGGGATATTTGTTTGATAATCCAATGAATTGTCAACTTTGATAGCATTTTTCTCGATCTCTAATCCCCAGTGTGCTATTGGACCCAATTTAGGTGTAAGCCCGAAAAGCGGAATGAAATAATCTGCTTTCACATTAGTTGTGGCTCCGTTGATTTCGATGTCAACAGATGACAATTTCTCGTCACCATTCAATCCAACAACTTCTCCCGGAGTTATCAATTTGATTTTTCCGGCAGCTTTCAGTTCCTGTACTTTCTCTACAGAATCCAACGCGCCACGGAATTCATTTCTTCTGTGTACCAAAGTTACTTCCGAAGCTACATCAGCAAGGAAAACGCTCCAGTCAAGTGCTGAATCTCCTCCTCCGGAGATTACCACTTTCTTGTCTCTGAATTTCTCAGGATCCTTAACGAAGTATTCAACGCCGCGGTCTTCGATTTCGTAGAAATCAAGATCCTCTATGATTGGTTTTCTTGGTTCAAAGCTTCCCAAACCACCTGCGATTGCAACTGAATTGGTATGGTGTTGTGTTCCTTTATTTGTGGTTACTATGAAAGTTCCGTCTTCCAGTTTTTCGATAGTTTCGGCAACTTCATTTAGAGTAAAACCTGGCTGAAACTGCTTGATTTGCTCCATCAGATTAGTCACTAAATCCCCCGCCAATACAGAAGGGAAACCCGGAATATCGAAAATTGGTTTTTTAGGATATAATTCCGTCAACTGTCCGCCGGGTTGTGGCAAACCGTCAATGATGTGGCATTTTAATTTCAGTAATCCTGCTTCAAAAACAGTAAAAAGTCCTGTTGGACCTGCTCCAATTATTAATATATCTGTTTCAATCATTTTTTTTAAGTTACAAAGTTGCAAAGATTCAGAGTTGCAAAGATTGTGAAATGGGAATCTGTATTCTATGATATTTGTCAGTTGTACTTCAACATTCGTTATTCAAAATTCAACATTCAAACTTTTTAAATTTTGAATTTTGAACAACGAATGTTGAATATTGAACAAGAAAGCCCGACAGCATTTGTAAAAAGAGGCTTATAACCTCAAAGATTGTAAGCCTCTTTTTGCAAATGGTTCTCCAGTTGAAGCTGGAGGCAATTAAAGCATCATGAAATATTAACTACGGTCTCTATCTGTGGTGCGTATTTCTTGATAGTAGTTTCGACACCTGCCTTAAGCGTTATTTTGTTTATTCCACAACCGCCGCAAGCACCTTCAAGACGCACTTTTACGTGTTTGCCGTCTTCAACGGAAATCAGGGTTATGTCGCCGCCGTCAGAATTCAAAAAAGGTCTGATTTCTTGCAACGCCTTTTCTATATTGAGTGTTAATTCTTCTGTTGTCATTTATTCGATTGTTCGATTTTTGGATTGTTCGATTACTCGACTGTTCGAAAAATCGAGCAATCGAGCAATCGAATAATCAATTATTTTTTTACCGCTGAACAGCCTGCCATTGTAGTGATTTTGATTGCTTCGGTAGCCGGAAGGTCTTCGTTTCTTTTCACCACTTCCTGAACTACGTTACGTGTAATTTCTTCGAAAACAGTTTGGATTACAGAACCCGTTTGCATCGCTGCCGGACGACCGTAATCTCCTGCCTCGCGGATAGACTGAACGATTGGTACTTCTCCCAGGAATGGAACTTGTAAATCTTCTGCAAGATTTTTGGCTCCTGCCTGTCCGAAGATGTAATATTTATTGTCAGGCAATTCCTCAGGTGTGAAGTAAGCCATGTTTTCGATAATTCCAAGTACAGGAACGTTTACGCTCTCTGACATGAACATAGAAACCCCTTTTTTAGCATCGGCCAAAGCCACAGCTTGAGGTGTGCTCACCACAACTGCTCCTGTAATAGGTAGAGATTGCATGATAGAAAGGTGGATGTCTCCTGTTCCCGGAGGTAAGTCGATAAGCAAGAAGTCTAATTCTCCCCAAGCGGCGTCGAAGATCATTTGGTTCAATGCTTTTGCAGCCATTGGTCCTCTCCAGATTACCGCCTGAGATGGAGCTGTGAAAAATCCGATAGAAAGGATTTTTACTTCATAGCTTTCGATAGGTTTCATTTTCGATTTTCCGTCAACTTCAATTGAAATTGGCTTTGCCGTTTCAACGTCGAACATGATTGGCATAGACGGCCCGTAGATATCGGCGTCCAAAACCCCAACGCTGAATCCCATTTTAGCAAGGGTTACAGCAAGGTTTGCAGTTACTGTAGATTTCCCTACTCCTCCTTTTCCGGAAGCTACTGCGATGATATTTTTGATTCCAGGGATAGCTTTCCCTTTGATTTCGTTTTTCTCCGGAGCCTCAACTTTGATGTTCACTTTTACAACTGCCTCAGGAGTGAATTTCTCGTGAATCAGTTTTCTGATATCGTCTTCGGCGCGTTTTTTAATGTGCATGGCCGGAGTTGTAAGTACTAAATCGACAACAACTTCGTCTCCAAAAGTAACTACGTTTTTCACCGCGCCACTTTCTACCATGTTTTTTCCTTCGCCAGCAACAGTGATTGTTTCTAATGCTTTAAGGATTTCTTTTCTATCTAATTTCATTTGTAGATATTTATTTAAAAGAGACGTTGCGGTGCAGCGTCTCTAAGTGTTTATTTATATTGATTTTGGATTGCAAAGATCTTTCCAGCACATTGGGATCCTAAGCTTAGAATTCCACGTGGACAAGTTGTCGC
>JADMIO011694153.1_pt1 | contig 45508 bp, 38 predicted proteins | sample 8958161 | NCBI WGS metagenome assembly JADMIO01 (sample SAMN16585339, study PRJNA669376) | soil metagenome | isolation source: Crop rotation soil | place: USA: Cullars Rotation, Alabama | collected 2011
CGCGACAACTTGTCCACGTGGAATTCTAAGCTTAGGATCCCAATGTGCTGGAAAGAGACCTACGGCTACGTGATGTTCCTGATGACCGACTCGGCCCTCAAGTACCTGAAGGAAAGCCGCGGCTGGGAGGTCGGGGTCGGCCCGAGCGTCGTCGTCGTGGATGCGGGCGCGGCGAAGACCATGACCACGACCACGCTGAAGGACGATGTCTACGCCTTCATCTTCGACCAGAAGGGGTTGATGGCGGGTCTCGGGGTGCAGGGATCCAAGATCACGAAGATTCACCGGTGAGGAGCGCGACATGAACAGCTTCAGCAGAATCGTCGTTGCATCGCTGGCGGTCGCGCTGCTCGCCACCGAGCTGCGTGCCGCCGACGCGCCACAGGACACGAATCAGATCGTCCGCGAGTCGCTGCGCGCCGACAAGAAGGCACTGGTGGCGACCAATCTCGGGCTGACCAGACAGGAAGGCGAGAAGTTCTGGCCGGTCTACGACAAATACCAGAAGGAGATCTTCGAGGTGCAGTCGCAGCTCTTCGAGGTGATCGAGGAGTACGCCTCGACCCTCGACGCGATGACCGACGAGAACGCCAGGGATCTGACCGAGCGCTACCTGGCCGCCGAGGAAGAGCGCGCCAAAATACGCCGCAAGTACTTCGCGCCGATCTCGGCCGTGCTGCCCGGCGTCAAGGTCGCCCGCTTCTACCAGATCGAGAACAAGATCGACGCCGTCGTGCGCTTCGAAGCCGCAGCCGAGATCCCGCTGGTGAAGGCGAAGTGAGGCGGCGGATCCCGCAGCTCGTGGCGATTGCGGTCGCCTGCGGCGCGTTGCTCGCCGCGACGCCGCCCGCCGGGGCCGAGAGCTACCAGGGCTGGGGCGACACGGGCTGGAGCTTCGACAACAAGCGCGACTGCTGCGACGAAGCCGTCTGGCTCGCCCAGGACGACAGCGCGAGGCTCTGCGAGATGTCCGGCGGCCACCCGCGCATTCGCTCGGGAAGCTCGCACGGGCTCTGCGACTGGGATTCGCGCGGCAGCGGACGTGAGCGCGTCTACCGCTGCACGGCGCGCACCGAAGTCTACTGTCGCTGAGCCGCGTCCTTCCGGACCGTCAGCTTCGGCTTGAAGCTGCCATCGCGCAGTGACGCGAGGCGCTCGTCGAGCAGAGCGGCCCAGCGCTCGAAGACGGCGTGGACGTCCTCCCAGCTCTGCACCTTGCCCTTCGGGGTCTCGGTGCCGTGGCGCGTGTCGAAGATGGCGGCGCGCATCGTTTTCTTCGCCTTGCGCTCCGAGGCCCCTGGGGGCGGCGGCGCGACCTCGTCGAACTCGGCTTCGAGCGCGCAGTCCTGCACGAAGCGCCGCGTGGCCGGCGAGATCGGACCGCTCTTCGCGGCGAGGTCCTTCACCGGCACCTCGGTCGAGAAGAAGTCGATCTTCGATTGCGGATCCGTGACGAGCGTCAGCCCGAGCTGGATGTCGAGCACGCCCGGGCCCGCCTTGTCGACCATTTCGAAAGATTGCGCGAGACGGCCCTGGATCGCACGGTAGAACGCGTCGGCAAGATACTGGAGGTCGTCGTCGGGAATGTCCTGCAGCAGCTTGTCGGAGCTGCGCCAGACCTCGACCGGGCGAATGCGCAGCTTGCGATAGCCCTTCTTCCTGGAGTCGTCCCGCCAGAAGCGCAGCGCTGCGAACTGCTCGGAGGCCTGCAGCCTGCTGTAGTCGGTCAGGAAGCCCGACTCGACGGCCTGCGGAGCGGGTGTCGAGGGCAGGGGCGCGCCCGGCCTCGAGGTCGAGCAGGCGCCGGCAACGATGGCGATGCCGGCAATGGCGAGCCGGGCGGCCGTGGTGACGATCTTCCCGCGCAGAGTGGTCATTCGCGCAAGATGGCGTCCGGCCCTGCACGGGTCAAACACGCTGCGACCACGGATCTGCGGCTATACTGCAAGCGACGAGGCGCGCGGAATGTTCTGGAAGCTGATTCTCGCCATGAGCCTCATGGCGACCTGTGTGGCCATCCACGCCTTCGGGCTGACGACGGCGATCCGCGCGCTGGTGCGGCGGCGCGATCGCGATCCCGGGCATCACCACGCGACCCTGCTCTTCATCGAGCTGGCCGGCTGGATCATCGTCCTGCACCTGCTCGAGATCGGGCTCTGGGCGCTGCTCTACGACGGCTACGGCCTGATGCAGGACCTCTCTACCGCGATGTACTTCAGCACCGTCACCTACACGACGACGGGCTACGGCGACGTGGTGCTGCCGCCGGAGTGGCGCGTGATCGGCGGAATCGAGGCGCTGACCGGCATCCTGATGTGCGGTTGGTCGGCGGCATTCTTCTTCGCCGTGTTCACCCGCTTCTACGATCCGGATTTTCGCCGGCACTGAAGCGTAGCACTCAGCCGAGATCGGGCCGCAGGCAGGAATGAATGCTCGCGGCCGCGCCGCTGCGGCCCGCCAGCGTCAGGATCGCTTCCTCGGCCTTCTCGAGCGGAAAGTCGTGCGTGTGCATCTTCTCGAGAGCAACCGTGCGCGATTCGATGACGCGGATCGCCGAGCGGTAGGCCGCGCTCGTCACGCCGAGCACGCCACGGATCGAGATCTCCTTGACGACGATGAGGTCGCTGACGAAGTCGGGCACGGCCTTGAAGCCCTTCACGCCGGCCAGCACGATGCGGCCTCCGGGCCTCACGTAGTGCAGCGACTCGGCGACCGGCTCGGTCGCGTTCGCCGACACTTCGACGACGACGTCGGCGCCGCGCCCGCCGGTCAGCTCGCGGACGCGCAGGCGCACGTCCTCGTTCTCGACGTCGATGGTCGCGTCGGCGCCGTATTCGCGCGCGAGCGCGAGCTTGGCGGCGTCGCGCGCGAGGCCGGTGACGATGATCTGCGCGGCGCCGGCCGCACGGCAGGCGATCACGCTGGTCAGGCCGCGCTGGCCCGGGCCGAGGATCAGAACCGAATCGCCGGGGCCCACTTCGCCGGCCTCGACGGCCCAGCGGAAGCCCGCGCCGAGCGGGTTGAACATCACGGCGAGCTCGGCCGGCAGGCTGCGGTCGATCTTGTGCAGCAGCGTGTTCGGGTCGAGGTACATGTAGTCGGCGTAGGCGCCCCAGAGGCCCGGCGCGTGCGAGAGCGGCACGTAGGCGTAGCCGAACATGGTCCCGCGGCCGCGGCAGAGCTGGTACTGGCCGCCGACACAGTCACGGCAGTTGCCGCAGCGGATCAACGTTTCCACGGCCACGCGGTCGCCGACGTCGACGCCCCAGCGCTTCGCGGCGCGGTCGCCGATCTTGTCGATGATGCCGAGAGGCTCGTGGCCGGGAATGAGGGGGAAGCGCACCGGCAGCAGGCCGTCGTACTGCTCGACGTCGCTGCCGCAGATGCCGCAGGCCTCGATGCGCAGGATCGCGCTGTCGTCGTCGATGTCGGGAACCGCCAGCTCGCGCAGCTCGAGCTGCCTCGGACCGGTCTGCACTACCGCGCGCGACTTCATTCCTTGCGGGTCCCCGGCGGGTCCGAGATCAGCAACGTGCCCTGCGCGACGCAGACCAGCTTGCTGCCGTTGGTGACTTCGGCGCGCACGACCGCCGAGCGGCGCCCGAAGGAGAGGACCTGCGATTCGGCGACCAGCGTGCCGGCCTTGACCGCTGCGAGGTAGTTGATCTTGAACTCGGTGGTCGCGGCCCACTGCCCGGGTTTCATCAGCGGATACAGCACGCAGCCGAGCGCGTGGTCGACCAGGCCCGCCATGACGCCGCCGTGGATGGCGCCCATGATGGTCAGCAGCTCTTCGCGCACCGGCATGCTCGCGCGCAGGAAGCCCGGCGTCATCTCGTCGATCGTGATGCCGAGGTAGCTCGGCAGGCCGCCGATCTTGTCGCTGGCCGCGACCATGGCCGCGGCAGTCTTCGGGTTGAACTCGGGCAGCTCGGGGGCGGGCGTCGGCACGATGGCAGCACTCCGTTGACCGGCGATCGTCGCTCAGGCCGGATCCGGCGAGAGGAACACGTCCGCGCCGTTTCTGCGAGCGATCCCGGCCGCCGACTTCAGGGCAGCTTCGCCTTCAAAAGCGCGGTACCGCTCTTCTGGACCGACTCGAGGCCGAAGGCGGACTCCCAGCAAAGCGCGCTGTCGCTGCGCGTGAGCTGGACGCGCACGTCGGTATCCAGCGGCAGGCCGGTGTAGTTGAGTCCCATGCCGCCGCCCTGGAACTGCACCCTGGCTGCGCCCGGCGCGGCACTGGCCTTGAACGACACCTTCTTGATGCCGTCCTGCAGTGCGTCCATGTCGCTGAAGCGGTAGCCGTCATTGGCCGCAAGCCAGCAGTTGCGACTCCCGCAGATGCCGCCCGCTGCAACCGTCGCCACCAGTACGAGGGTCCCGCCGTCGTCCCCGTACACGCAGGCCGAGTAGCGGGTGCCTGCGGTCGGATCGTCGAAATCCGAGGTCACGCTGAGGTCGTCGCGCCACTTCCAGACCAGCCGGTCGCCCGCGCCGGGGCCGTCGGCATCCTTGTCCTTCATCAGCAGGCTCGCGGCCGTCGTCGTGCGACAGCCGGAAAGAGCTTCGGCCGCGCAACCGGCGGTGGCGCCGTCGTCATAGGCACCCGAGTCGCACCCGAAGCGCGCGACTCCGCGCTGGTCGTCGGCTTCGCAGGCGGTTCCGCCGCTGCCGGGAGGAAGCTGGCTTCCGGCGTTGAGTGCCGGGCTGCCGACCTGCGGCGCGCGGGTTTCGGTGGCGCCTCCGTTGTTCGCAAGCGCGTCGAGCAAAGGGTCGGCAACGACCTGGTCGCCCGCGGCCATGCTGAAATCGCAGACCCGGATCGACAGCATGAACGGTGGCACGGCGTCCCCGATCACGTTGTGGCCTCCGGAAAACACGCGCCCCTCGCAGTCGTAGGTGTCGTTGTCGGCGACGATGCTGTTGCGCAGATCCACCCGGACGGTGGCCGGGGTGTTCGAGAAGCCGTACACGCCGACGTCGGTGTTGTCGACGATCGTCACGTTGTTGAGGTCAGCGGTCGTGTCGCCGCCGTTCACGAGCGGGCCATCGTTGACGTAGATGCCACCCGAAGTCGATGTGCCCATGACCGTGTCGCCGAAGTTGTCGCTGATCGTGCTGTTGCGCATCGTCAGCAGGGTGTCGCCTTCGCCGGTGCCATTGACGTAGACCGCGGAGGCAAAGCCGGACTGGTTGCGGTTGCCGCTGATCGTCGTGCCTTCGACCAGCAGGGTCGCAGCGGTCGCGCTAGTGCCGGTGATGCTGACCGCGCAGCCGTTCGAGCCCGTGCCGAAGTTGCAGCGGTTGGCGGACAGGGTGGAGTCGCGGATTGTCAGCGTGCCGTCGATCGCCGCCACGCCGCCGCCCGAGTAGTTCGAGTCGTTGCCGGTGATCACGCAGCTGTCAATCACGGTGTCGGCAGCGACGCTCAGCACGCCGCCGCCTTCGTAGGTCGGTCCGTCCGAGTCGAGCTTGCCGTTGCGGATGGTCAGGCTGTGCAGGAGGACGCTGGCACCGGGGAGGACGTGGAACACTCGGTCGAGATCCCCGCCGTCGATAATGGTCGCGGCAGGCGCTGTTCCGATGATCTGGACGAGCTCGCTGAGGTCGAGATCGCCGGTCGCAGCCGCATCTTCACTGTCGCCGGGGATCGACAGATTGTAGGTGCCAGACGGAACGACGATTGCGTCGTCTCCAGTGCCGGCAAGGCAGGCATCGACTGCGGCGTGGGAGTTGTGCGCCCTTACCGCTTCGCGAAGCGTGCAGTTCCCGTTGACCGTGTTGTCGTCCGCGGTGGTATTGACGCTGATCGTGGCGGCCTGGGCGACCGAATCCAGCGCGAGCACGACGGCAGAGGCCGCGATTGCGAATGCGATGCGACGGAGCTGCGCGCGAGCATTCCCCATGACGGCCCCCTTGCCCGGCGTGCCGGGCGAAGAGCAGACGCTAGCACCGCGTGCAGTTCTATCGAAGGGGAAATCAGGCCCCGCCGGGCATGCTGTCGAGCAGTCTGACGATCCTGCCGTCCTCGATCCACGCCCTTTCCTCACCCTCGACGCGCAGATCGGGACTGCCCTTTTTCCGGTAAGTTGCGGCCCAGCGGATGTAGACGGCGCCGTCCTGCATTTCCGGTCCGGCCAGCGCCTCGAGCAGCCTCTCGTCGTAGGTCCGGTCGAAGGCGTTCACGGATTCGATCAGGTGGTCGACGATAGTGTCGCGGCCTTTCCAGCTTCCGCCGAAGGGCGGGCCGGCTTCGACATCGTAGACCGCGTCCTCGGCGAAGCATTCCCGCACCGTCTTCCAGTCGTCGGTCAGGTAGGCGCCTTCGAAGGCGGCGGCATAGTTCGCGAATACCTGGATATCCTTGCTCACGCTCTGGCTCATGGCGGGCCTCCTGCCGGCACTCCCGTGCGGTCGCATCGTGGGGCGAGCGGGCTGCGAGGAAAACCGCCGGATCTTGACGGCCCGGCGCGTCGAAAGGGCGAGGCCGCTTCCCGCTGCGCAGCACGGGGCGACAGATTTCTCAATAAAATCAGTAAGTAAGCCGAGGGGCCGGCGACCCGGTCGCGGGGGCAACGAATATTGACTTTTCCGTATGGTTTGCGACGGTCCGCTCATGAACATCACGGCCCAGGAAGAGTACGGGCTGCGCTGCCTGCTGCGCGTCGCCATGCACGGGTCCGACGACCCGATGCGTACCCAGGAGGTCGCCGTCGCCGAGGGCCTCAGCCTCGAGTACGCCGCCAAGATCATGCGCACGCTGAAGAACGGCGGCTTCGTCGTCAGCACGCGCGGCGCGGCCGGCGGCTACCTGCTGGCCCGCCCGGCACGCGAGATCAGCGTGTGGCAGGTGCTCGAATCGCTCGGCGGACCCCTTTACGAAGAGCAGTTCTGCGATGCGCACACCGGCTCCCAGCAGAGCTGCACCCACTCGACCGACTGCTCGATCCGCGCGCTGTGGCGCAACGTCAACGGAATCCTCAAGACCGCGCTGACGGCGATCACGCTCGCCGACCTGACACGCAACGAAGGAGCCGTTGGCGCGTGGCTGACGCGGCCCCCTGCGGCGCCGGCTTCGAGCTTCGCGGAACCCGCCGGCCGCGCCGCGCTGGCGGCCAAGGGAGCGGCGTCATGAGTGGCGGCCAGGACGCGCGCCAGCTCGTCGAGAACGGCGAGTACAAGTACGGCTTCGTCACCGACATCGAGAGCGACATCACTCCGCCGGGCCTCGACGAGGACACGGTGCGCCTGCTCTCTTCGAAGAAGAACGAGCCGCAGTTCATGCTCGACTGGCGGCTCAAGGCCTTCGCCGCCTGGAAGAAGATGGCCGCTTCGGCCGGCGAGCCGAAGTGGGCCAACGTCAAGTTCCCGCCGATCGACTACCAGTCCATCAGCTACTACGCGGCGCCGAAGAAGAAGGAAGCGCTCGCGAGCATGGACGAAGTCGATCCCGAGCTGCGCAAGACCTTCGACAAGCTCGGCATCCCGCTCGACGAGCAGATGCTGCTGGCCGGAGTCGCGGTCGACGCAGTGTTCGACAGCGTCTCGGTCGCGACCACCTTCAAGAGCAAGCTTGCCGAAGTCGGAGTGATCTTCTGCTCCTTCTCCGAAGCGGTGCAGAACCATCCCGAGCTGGTGCAGAAATACCTCGGCTCGGTGGTGCCGATCAGCGACAACTTCTACGCGGCGCTGAACTCGGCCGTCTTCAGCGACGGCAGCTTCTGCTACATCCCGAAAGGCGTGCGCTGCCCGATGGAGCTGTCGACCTACTTCCGCATCAACGCGCAGAATACCGGGCAGTTCGAGCGCACGCTGATCGTCGCCGACGAAGGCTCCTACGTGAGCTATCTCGAAGGCTGCACGGCACCGAAGCGCGACGAGAACCAGCTGCACGCGGCCGTCGTCGAGCTGGTGGCGCTCGACCACGCCCAGATCAAGTATTCGACGGTCCAGAACTGGTACCCGGGCGACAAGGAAGGTCGCGGCGGCATCTACAACTTCGTGACCAAGCGCGGCAAGTGCGCGGGCGCGCACTCCAAGATCTCGTGGACCCAGGTCGAGACCGGCTCGGCCATCACCTGGAAGTACCCGAGCTGCATCCTTCAGGGCGACAACTCGGTCGGCGAGTTCTACTCGGTGGCGGTCACCAACAACTTCCAGCAGGCCGACACCGGCACCAAGATGCTGCACCTCGGCAAGAACACCTCGAGCACCATCGTCAGCAAGGGCATCGCGGCGGGACATGGCCAGCAGAGCTATCGCGGCCTGGTCTACGTGGCGCCCGGCGCCGAAGGCGCGCGCAACTACTCGCAGTGCGATTCGCTGCTGATCGGCGATCGCTGCGGCGCGCACACCTTCCCCTACATCGACGTGCGCAACTCCGGGGCGCAGGTCGAGCACGAAGCGTCGACCTCGAAGATCGGCGAGGACCAGCTCTTCTACTGCCAGCAGCGCGGGCTGACGCCGGAAGATGCGGTGTCGCTGATCGTCAACGGCTTCTGCAAGCAGGTCTTCCGCGAGTTGCCGATGGAGTTCGCCGTCGAGGCGCAGAAGCTGCTCGGCGTCACGCTCGAAGGAGCCGTGGGATGAGGTCGCCGGTCGAAGGTCCAAAGCGATGACGGCGATGCTTTCCATCCGAAACCTGCACGCCGAGATCGACGGCAAGCCGATCCTGCGCGGGCTCTCTCTCGAGGTCGGCGCCGGGGAAGTGCACGCGATCATGGGACCCAACGGGTCGGGCAAGAGCACGCTCGCGCAGCTCCTGGCCGGACGCGACGTCTACAAGGTCACCGAGGGCGAGGTCCTCTACGAAGGCCGCGATCTTCTTGCCATGTCGGCGGACGAGCGCGCGCGCGAAGGGGTCTTTCTCTCCTTCCAGTATCCGGTCGAGCTGCCCGGGATCGCGAACTCCTACTTCCTCAAGGCCGCGATCAACGCCAAGCGGCGCCACCACGGCCAGAGCGAGCTCGACGCGATGGATTTCCTGGTCGCCGCGCGCGCGAAGATGAAGCTGGTCGGCCTGAGCGAAGAGCTGCTGCACCGCTCGGTCAACGAAGGTTTCTCGGGCGGCGAGAAGAAGCGCAACGAGATCTTCCAGATGGCCCTGCTCGAGCCGCGCCTCGCCATCCTCGACGAGACCGACTCGGGGCTCGACGTGGACGCGCTGCGCACGGTTGCGGCAGGCGTGAACAGCCTGCGCTCGCCCGAGCGCGCGATGCTGCTGATCACGCACTACCAGAGGCTGCTCGACTACATCGTGCCCGACCGCACTCACGTGCTGGCGGGAGGCCGCATCGTCCGCTCCGGCGGGCCCGAGCTGGCCCTCGAGGTCGAGAAGAGCGGCTACAAGGATATCGAGGAGCAGGACGCCCCGGCGGCGTGAGCACGGCAATGGCGAGCGCGCAGAGCATCGACACCTTCACCAGCGACTTCGAGCGCGTGCGCGACGCACTTCCGGGCCGCGCTGCGCCGTGGCTCGCCGAGCTGCGCCGCGGTGCGATGGCTGCCCTCGCAGCGCGTGGCCTGCCGAGCGCCCGCGACGAGGACTGGAAGTACACCAGCGTGCTTCCCGTGCTGCGCGATCGGCTCGAGCCGGTGCTGCCGTCGGAAATCGGCGCCGACGATTCGGAGCTGCTTCCGCTGCTCGCGCGCGCGACCGGGGTGGACGCGGCCGACGACCTGATCGTCTTCGTCGACGGCTCGCTGCGACCGTCGCTGTGCCGCAGCGCGGGCCAGCGCGGACTGCGGGTCTCGAGCCTGCGGGAGCGCCTCAATACCGAGCCGGCCGCGCTCGCGCCGCTGCTCGGCAAATACCTTCCTGCATCTCTGCACGGCTTCGCCGCGCTCAATACCGCTTTTCTTGATGACGGCGCGGTGGTCGAGATCGCGGCGGGCGCCCAGCTCGAGGCGCCCGTGCACATCGTCTGCCTGTCGACCTTGCGCGCGACGCCCTTTGTCTCGCATCCGCGCCATCTCGTGCTGGCCGGCGAGGGAAGCTCGGCCGTGATCGTCGAGCACTACATCGGCGCCGACGGCGCGCGCTACCTGACGAACTCCGCGAGCGAAGTGATTCTCGCGCGCGGCGCGGTGCTCGGCCATCTGCGCGTGCAGGACGAAGCGCGCGGCGCCTTTCACATCTCGCGAGTGCAGGTCGAGCAGTCGGAATCGAGCACGCTAGTCTCGCACGCCTTCGGTTTCGGGGCTGCACTGTCGCGCACCGAGATCGCGGTGAAGCTCGACGGTGAGGAAGCCGAGTGCCGCCTGTCCGGGCTCTATCTCGCGGACGGCTCGCGACACGTCGATCACCACCTCGACGTCGACCATGCCAGGCCGCGCACGCGCAGCGACCAGCTCTACAAGGGCGTGCTCGAGGACAAGTCGCGCGGTGTCTTCACCGGCCGGGTGGTGGTGCGCGCCGGCTCCCAGAAGATCAAGGCGACGCAGAAGAACCCGAGCCTGCTGCTCGGCGCGGGCGCCGTGTCGGAGACTCGGCCCCAGCTCGAGATCCATGCCGACGATGTCGCGTGCAACCACGGCGCCACCATTGGACGGCTGAACGACGACGCGCTGTTCTACCTGCTGTCGCGCGGTATCGACGCCACCGAAGCGCGCCGCATCCTCGTGGCCGGCTTCGCCGCCGAAGTGGTCGGCAACGTGGTGCCGGAACGGCTGCGCAGCGCGCTCGTCGAAGCTGTCGGCCGCCAGGTCGGCGCGCTCGGCCGCGGCGCAGCGCTGGCGTCCAGGGAAACCCGCGCAGCGCTTGCCTCCGAAGGAAAGCGCGCATGAGCGTGGCCACCAGCATCGCTCCGGGCGGCCTCGACCTCGCGCAGCTGCGCGCGCAGTTCCCGATCCTTGCCGAGCGCATCGGCGGCAAGCCGCTGGTCTACCTCGACAATGCGGCGAGCACGCAGAAACCGCGGGCGGTGCTCGACGCGGTCGCCCACTACTACGAGCACGAGAACGCCAACGTGCACCGCGGCGTGCACACGCTGAGCGAGCGCGCAACGGTCTCTTACGAAGGCGCACGCGCAAAGATCGCGCGTTTCATTGGGGCCGCCGACGCTTCCGAGGTCGTGTTCCTGCGCGGTGCGACCGAGGCGCTGAACCTGGTCGCGGCGAGCTACGGCGGCGACGTGCTCGGCGAAGGCGACGAAGTGCTGCTCTCGGAGATGGAGCACCACTCCAACATCGTGCCCTGGCAGATGGCCTGCGCGCGCAGCGGCGCGAAGCTTCAGGTGGCGCCGATCCGAGAGAACGGCGAGCTCGACCTGCAGGCTTTTGCGGACAAGCTCGGCCCGCGCACGAAAATCGTCGCGATCACCCACGTTTCCAACGCTCTCGGCACCGTCAACCCGATTGCCGAGATCTGCCGGCTCGCGCACGCGGCCGGTGCGAAGGTGGTGGTGGATGGCGCGCAGGCGATGGCCCACCTGCCGGTCGACGTCGCCGCGCTGGGCTGCGACTTTTATGCGTTCTCGGGCCACAAGATGTACGCGCCGATGGGCATCGGCGCGCTGTGGGGACGCCGCGAGCTGCTCGACGCGATGTCGCCCTGGCAGGGCGGCGGCGAGATGATTCTCAGCGTCAGCTTCACGGAGACGACCTACAACGTCGCGCCACACAAGTTCGAGGCCGGCACTCCCGACGTCGGTTCGGCGGTCGGGCTCGGCGCCGCGATCGACTGGATCGAAGCGATCGGCCGCGATCGCATTGCCGCGCACGAGCACGCCATTCTCGACTACGCCAGCGGCCGGCTCGGCGAAGTGGCCGGGCTGCGCATCATCGGCACGGCGCCCGAGAAGGCTTCGGTCGAATCGTTCGTGCTCGGCGACATCCATCCGCACGACATCGGCACCGTGCTCGACAGCGAAGGCATCGCAATCCGCACCGGGCATCACTGCGCACAGCCCGTCATGGAACATTTCCACCTGCCGGCCACTGCGCGCGCGTCTTTCGGCGTCTACAACACGACCGAAGAGGTGGACCTGCTCGTCGACGCCCTCGAGAAGGTCCGGGAGATGTTCGGCTGATGTCCGACCTGCGCGACCTCTACCAGGAGCTGATCCTGGACCACGGCCGTCGGCCGCGGAACTTCGGGCCGCTCGCCGATGCGACCCACGAGGCCGTCGGCCACAATCCGCTCTGCGGCGATCGCATCACGATGCACCTGCGCCTCGACGGCGACACGATCGGCGCCGCCAGCTTCGAAGGCCAGGGATGCGCGATCTCGCAGGCGTCGGCCTCGCTGCTGACCGAAGCCGTCAGGGGAAAGAAACTTCCCGACGTCATGTCGCTGTTCCGCAAGATGACCGCGCTGGTGACCGGCCGCGACGAAGACGTGGCGCACGAAGACACGGTCGAGCTCGGCAAGCTGGCCGTCTTCGAGGGAGTCCGGCAGTACCCGATGCGCGTCAAGTGCGCGACGCTGCCGTGGCACACGCTGCACAACGCGATCGAAGGGCGCGGCACCGAAGTCGTGAAGACGGAATAGCCGTGGGAGCGAAAATGGGTAGCCTCGAACAGAACAATGATCTGCCCGACGAGATGACCGACGCTGCCGCCGAGGCTTCCCTGGCGGGAGCGGACCACGCTGTCGCCGCGGCGGCCCGGGGCGAGGTCGCGACACCGCCGGCGACGCCGGCCGAAGCGGGCGGACCCGCCGTCGACACGCACAAGCTCGAGCAGCTCATCATCGACGCGCTGCACACCGTCTACGATCCCGAGATCCCGGTCGACATCTACGAGCTCGGCCTGATCTACAGCATCGAGATCTCGCCGGCCGGCAAGGTCTCGATCACGATGACGCTGACGACGCCGGCCTGTCCGGTGGCCGGCTCGATGCCGGGCCAGGTCGAGAAGGTGGTGCGCATGGTCGACGGCGTCACGGACGTGGTCGTGGACCTGGTCTGGGAGCCGACCTGGGGGCCGGCCATGATGACCGAGTCGGCGCGACTCCAGCTCAACATGTACTGAGCCGTGTCGCTGCTTCGTCACCTCGGCTTCGGCGGCCCGCCACTGTCCTCCAAAGCAGACACCGAGACGGTGCGCCGCATCGTCGCCTCCCTCGACGCGATGGACCCCGAGCGCGCCCGCTTCATTGCGGCCTTCGCCTTCCTGCTCTGCCGCGTCGCGCGCACCGACCTCGTCATCAGCGACGAGGAGGCGCGCGAGATGGAGCGCATCGTCATGGACAGGGGAGGCATGGCCGAGGAGCAGGCCGTGCTGGTGCTCGAGATCGCCAAGAGCCACCAGGCCCTCTTCGGCAGCACCGAGAACTTCCTCGTCACGCGCGAGTTCAGCAAGATCGCGACGCGCGAAGAGAAAGTGGCCCTGCTCGACTGCCTCTACGCCGTGTCGGCCGCCGACCAGTCGATCTCGACCGCCGAGGACAACGAGATCGTGCGGATCTGCGCCGAGCTGCAGCTTCCGCGCGAGGAGGTCGTCGCGGCGCGCGGGCGCTACCGCGAATACCTGGCGGTGCTGAAGGGCATACCCGGCAACGGGCGCTGAACCGCTTCCCGAGGAGATTTCGCCGCTGTCCTATGACGCAGGTCACCGCTGGAGCGGCCGGCCCGTGATCAATTCTCCCCCTCAGGCTCCGCGGACCCGGATCGCGGTCCGAATCCAGCCTGGGAAAGGGGTGGCAAACGATCATGACCCGGAAACTGCACGCTTCCCGGATTTTTCTGCTGACTTCTCTTTTTTTCGCGATCGGCGCCGTCGGTGCGAATGCAGACGTTTCCTATGTCGGCATGGTTTCGAGCTCGACGGTGCTCGACGGTGCAGGAGGCGTCGCGATCAGTCCGGGTGGACAGAGCCTGTATGCAATCGCGCAGAACTCGAGCACCCTCGTCGAATACTCGAGGAGCGCCGTCGCGGGCACGCTGTCGCAGATTGGATCCGAAAAAGACGGTGTCGCGGGCGTTGACGGACTCGGCTTCTCCTTCGAGCAGACCTGTCCGGTCGTGGTCACGCCGGACGGCAGGCATGTATACGCCGCTGCGCGCGGCGATGGAAAGATCGCACGCTTCTCACGCGCTACGCTCACCGGAGCCCTCTCGTACCTCGGCACGACGACCGTCGTCGGCGACTTGTCGTCACTGGTGGTATCCCCCGACGGTGCAAGCGTCTATGTCACCGACTTCAGCGATCGCGTGTGGGTCTACAGCAGGGATTCGGTGTCGGGAGCCTTATCCCTGGTGGAAACGGAAACGGAGCCGGTCGGCGAGACTCTCGATGCAGTGCACGCAGCGGTCAGCTCCGACGGACAGAACGTCTACGTTGCCAGCTTCGACGGCAGCTCCCTGTTCGTCTACTCACGAGACTCCGGCACCGGCGCACTGACTCTTCTCCAGGTCCACAAGGACGGGCAGGCTGGTGTGGACGGGCTCGCGTTTGCGCACGCCGTCGCAGTTTCACCGGACGGTGAGAACGTCTACGTGGCCGCGCAGACCGACAATGCAATTGCGGTCTTCACTCGTGTCGCCGGCGGGACGCTTTCATTTCTGAGTGTCGTCAGGAACGGCGTCGCCGGCGTGAGCGGCCTCCAGGGCGCCTACCACGTCGCGGTAAGTCCGGATGGCACGCACGTCTATGCGGCAGGCAGGTCTTCCAACTCGCTGGTTTCGTTCGTGCGCAACGCGATCGACGGATCCCTCACTTTCGAGAACAACCTCACCGACGGCGCCGGCGGAGTGGACGGCCTCTCGGGCGTGAACTGCCTCGCGATCTCGCCAGACAGTCACTTCATCTACGCGGCGGGTTCCGGCGACGACGCGATCGCGCTCTTTTCCCAACCGGACCATGCCGGCGACGGCGTAGTCGGCAGCGCCGAAACCTGCGACGACGGCAATCTCTCCAACGGCGACGGCTGCAATGATCTCGGCCAGGTCGAAGACTGCTGGTCCTGCAGCGGCGAGCCGTCGGTGTGCACGCCGGGCGCGACGACGATCGCGACGCTGGATTCGGCCGGCGACGTCGGCCGCTATGTGGTCTCCGCGATCGGCAGCGACAATCTCCCGTTTCTCGTCTACTTCGACACCACCAACCAGCGCCTCAAAGTCGCGCACTGCAACGACGCGGCCTGCTCGACACGCACGACGACGGTGGTCGACACCACGCTGGGAAACATGGCCAGCTCGGACTACCCCGAGGGTATCGACCTCGCGATCGGCTCCGACGGGCTGCCGATCATGTCCTACTACAGCATTGCCGACCTGGGGCTGCGCGTCCGACACTGCAACAATGTCGCGTGCACGAGCTCGTCGATGGTGCTGATCGATTTCGGCAGCAACAAGCACGGTCCCGAAAACACGCTGACCATCGGCGCGGACGGCCTGCCTCTGCTCATCTACGGCGTGCAGAACTCGAACACGCTGAACACGGTCCACTGTTCGACGCTCGACTGCTCGTCGCACACGGCGGAGACCGTCATTGGGACGACCGGCGCCTGGTCCTACGAGCACGCGACGCTCGCCGCCGACAACCTCGCGCTGGCCATCGTCGGCAACGGCGATGCCGTCCGCTCCTTCCATTGCAACAACACGTCCTGCAGCACCAGCACGAACAACCTGCTGCTGACGCCCAGTGCCGGCTCACAGCACTGGATCTCCGCCCAGGATGTCGCGATCAAGCCGGACGGCAAGGCGCTGTTCGCGTATCACGACGGCGACCTTGGAACGATGAACGTCGCGCGCTGCTCCGACACGGCCTGCACCTCGCTGGCCGGGACTTCGCTGGTCGATGGCGATGTCGGACTGACGTCGAGCGTGGAGGCAAGCGCATCGATGCGCTTCGGCTCCGACGGCCGCGCGCGCATTGCCTACTGGGACAAGAACGACGGTGATCTGCGCTTCGCCCTGTGTCGCAATAGCGACTGCACGACATCGGACTCGATCGCGCTCGATACCACCGGCGTCGTCGGTCGCTATGCCGACATGGTCTCGAGCGGCGGCCGCCCTCTGGTCAGCTACTACGACGTGACCAACGCCGACCTGAAGGTCGCCTTCTGCGGCGGCGGACTCGGCAACGGAGTCGTCGATCCTGGCGAGGAATGCGACGACGGCAACCTGAACGATGACGACGGCTGCAGCAGTTCCGGCCAGATCGAGAGCTGCTACGACTGCTCCGGCGCGCCTTCGGTCTGTACGCCAAGCTGCGGCAGCGGCGGCGACCTCGACCCTGGCTACGGCGGCGGCGATGGCATCGTGACGACACCGTTCGGCAGCGGTGACGACCGCATCTACGCTGTCGCATTGCAGCCCGACGGCAGGGCCGTCGCGGTCGGATACTCGTCCAACGGCAGCAACAAGGATTTCGCGATCGCGCGTTACCTCGCCGATGGCACGCTCGACACCAGCTTCAGCGGCGATGGGAAACTCACGGTCAACATGGCAGGTGAGGACGACTTCGCGGAAGCTGTCGCGATCCAGCCGGATGGAAAGATCGTCGTCGTCGGCGAGGCGTACAACGGATCGGAGTCCTACAACGTGGCGCTGTTGCGCCTGAACGCCGACGGCAGCTTCGACAACAGTTTCTCCGGTGACGGCAGGCAGTTCAGCGAATTCGGTGGCGACGATCGTGGCTTTGGCGTCGCGCTGCAGCCCGACGGGAAGATCGTCGTCGGTGGCATGCAGGGCGTCCCGAGCGGGAACAACAGCTTCCTCGTCGCGCGGTACAATACCGACGGCACCAACGACGCCACCTTCGACGGTGACGGCGTGGCCATCACGGACATGTACGGGGACTACGACCAGGCCATAGCGGTCGCGTTGCAGGACGACGGCAGGATCGTCCTCGGTGGCATCTGCAAGGTCGGCGGAAACGACGACTTCTGCCTGGCGCGCTACAACAGCAATGGGAGCCTGGACACCAGCTTCAGCGGCGACGGCAAGGTTTCGACTGCAGTCGGTTCCAATGAGGACGCGATCTACTATCTTGCGATCCAGTCCGACGGCCGGATCCTCGCGACGGGCGAGACGAGCAACGGCGCGAACAACGACTTCGCGCTCCTTCGCTACCTGAGCAACGGGTCCTTGGACCCAACCTTCGGAAGTTCCGGCAAGGTGATCACCACCTTTGGTTCCGGAAACGACTATGCGAGAGAGGTTGCCATCGACGCGCACGACAGGATCGTCGTAGCCGGCTTCGCCACGATTTCCGGCAACTTCGATTTCGCCGTGGCGCGCTTCCTGTCCGACGGCCAGCTCGACCTGGCCTTCGACGACGACGGGAAGGTCACGACTCCGATCGGGAGCGGCGACGACCGGGGCTTTGCCCTGGCGATCGACCAGGCCGCAGAGCGATTCTACGTCGGGGGTTCGACCTACAACGGGACAGATGAAGATTTTGCTCTCGTCCGCTACGCCGATGCCGTCTGCGGAGACGGAGCCCTCGACTCCGGCGAGCAGTGCGACGATGGCAATCTCGCCGACGGCGACTGCTGTTCCTCCACCTGCCAGTTCGAATCTGCCGCCAGTGCCTGCGCCAGCGACGGAAACGTCTGCACCACCGACCTCTGCAACGGCAGCGGCGCCTGTATGCACGCGGCCGGAAACGCCGGAACGCTCTGCCGCGCATCCGGAGGAGTCTGCGACCCGGCCGAGACCTGCACCGGGGCCAGCGCGAGCTGTCCCGCCGACGCGAAGAGCACGGCCGTCTGCCGCGGCCCGGCGGGGGTCTGCGATTCCGCGGAAAGCTGCGATGGCATTGCGAACGATTGCCCCAGCGACGCGAAGAGCACCGCGGTCTGTCGCGGCTCGGCCGGAGTGTGCGACATCGTCGAGAGCTGTGACGGCGTCGGGAATTCGTGCCCAGTCGATGCGAAGAGCAGCTCCCTCTGTCGCGGGTCAGCGGGCGTATGCGACCTGGCAGAGACCTGCAACGGCGTCAGCAACTCGTGCCCGGCCGACGCGAAGAGCTCAGCGCTCTGCCGCGCTGCGGTCGGTGTCTGCGACCTCGCGGAAAGCTGCAACGGTGTGAGCAACTCCTGTCCGGCCGACGCCAAGAGCTCGGCAACCTGCCGCGCCTCGGGCGGGATCTGCGACATTGCCGAGGCCTGCGACGGGATCGGCAACGCCTGTCCGGCGGACGCGAAGAGCTCGGCACTGTGCCGGCCGTCGGCCGGGATCTGCGACGTTGCGGAAACCTGCAACGGCGTCAGCAACAGCTGTCCCACCGATGCGAAGAGCACGGCCACCTGCCGCAACTCGGCCGGTATCTGCGACCTTGCCGAGACCTGCGACGGCGCCGGCAATTCGTGCCCCGCGGATGCCAAGAGTGTGGCGACCTGCCGGGCCGCGACCGGCGATTGCGACGTCGCCGAGATCTGCAACGGCGTGAGTGATACTTGCGGCGCCGATGCGAAGCAGCCGACGGAAACGGCCTGTTCGAGTGACTCGAACGACTGCACCGACGACCTTTGCGACGGGGCCGGCACCTGCGCCCATGCGCCGATCCCGCTGGCCGGCCTCTGCAACTGGGCCATCCTCGGCGGCAACGACACGAGGGACGCGCGGGTCCGTACGCGCCTCAACGTGTCGCTCGACGGCAGCGTCTGCGCCGATCGCGGCGACTTCGGCGAGCAGTCGCTGATGCTGGGAACGGCGTCCTGGGCGCTGCTGCGCGACGCTGGCACCGTCGCGAAGGCACGACCGATGGCCACCCTGCAGCAGGGCAGCGTCGCCGCCGGTGGCGGCTGCATCAAGGGAGTCCATGCGGACGTGCTCGGCACGGACGATGCGCAGCTCTGCTGCGACGACGGCCTCGTGGACCTTCCCGGTGGCGGCACCATCGACATGTGCGGCACGAGCCCGCTGCTGGACGATTGCGAGCTGGCGAAGAGCCAGGTCGCGGGCGAGATCGCGACGCTGAACGCGCTCGCATCGACCCAGAACCTCGGAGCGATGTCCTGCACGCTCGACAGTCCCTGCACAATTACCGCAAGCGACGCGCTGAACGTCATCGACATCTCGTCGCTGTCCATCGCCAACGACGGCGTGCTGAGCATCGACGCGGGCGGCAACCCGGATGCAGTCATCATCCTGCGCCTCGCTCGCGGCGTGAAGACCAAGCTGCGCGCCACCATCGAGCTGGTCGGTGGCGCACAGACTTCGAACGTTGCGTTCTATGCGTCGCTGGGGAACTGCCAGTTCGGCGACCACAGCAATGGCGCCGGCACGCTGTTCTGTCCTGCAGGCAAGGTGCGCATGACTGGCAACGCGTACTGGGAAGGCAGCATCGGCGCCGGGTCGAGCGTCGATCTCGGCAACAACGTGACTTTCGTGCACGTGCCGTTCCTCGGCCTCGCGCACTGAAAAGAAAGCCCGAAGGTGAAGGCTGGTCCCCCGCACCGTGAGGTGCGGGGGACTGCCTTCTCCGCTACAGGCTCAGCTGCAGGTCTTCGCGCCCTTGCCCTTGGTACGACAGGTGCCCGAGCAGCACTGGCTGTTGGCCGTGCAGCTCGTCCCGCTCGATTTGCAGACGCAGGCAGGCAGCGAGCTGCAGGCCGTGTCCGCGCAGTCGATCTTGCCGTTGCAGTTGTCGTCGATGCCGTTGCCGCAGGTCTCGGTCGGCGCGCCGCAGTCGGTCGCGCAGTTCGAGCAGTTCTCGGAGGCCTGGCAGACGTCGTTGCCGCAGCAGTAGCTGGTCGGGACGCTCGGCACCGTCGTGCAGCTGCGGCCGCTCGCGGTGCAGCGCGAATCGCTGCAGGGCACCGGGTTGCTGCCGCCGCCGCTGCCGCAACAGTAGCGGTTCTGCGGCTTGCCGCCCTGGGTGCCGTTGCAGTCCGCCGGGCACGACGCGCAATTCTCGCCGTTGCCGGCCTCGCACTTGCCGTTGCCGCACACGGCGCCCGGCGTGCTTCCGCTGATGCAGTCGCCGGGGCAACCCACGCAGTCCTCGCCGGCGTCGCAGATGTGGTTGCCGTTGCAGGGCGGGCAGCCGAGGCAGCCGCTCTTGTTGTAGGCCGAGCAGCTCGCGTTGCAGGCCAGCACTCCGCCGCCGGTGCAGCCCTGCTGGGTGCAGGTGCCGCCGTTCAAGGCGCTGCCGTCACAGAACTCGCCGGCGTTGATCACGTTGTTGCCGCAGTTCGTGCACTGCGTGGTCTCGAAGGTGCAGCTCGCCGAGCACGAGAGCGTGCCGCTGACGAAGCCACGGCTCGCGCAGGTCGCGCCGTTCAGGTTGACGCCGTCGCACTGCTCGCCAGGATCGATGGCGCCGTTGCCGCAGAGCGGCGCCGCGAAGCAGGCCGGGAAGGAGCTCGCCTGCGAGACAACGAAGCTCGCCATCCGGCTCGCTTCGCGGGCCGGCAGCGTGCCGCAGGTGTGGCCCTCGCCGAAAGTCATCGAGATCGCGCCGTAGCCGCCGACCTGGTGGCAGTAGCTCATGATGGTGCCCGCGCCGCCCGAGAAGAAGGGTGGCGGCGAGCTGCACGAGGGCAGCCCGGTGGTCGCGCCGGCCTGGCAGCCGGTCCAGCAGTTGTCGATCGGCAGCGAGCTGCCGCCGATGCCGCAGTAGTCGTGCGTGTGCGGCGAATTGAAGTTGTGGCCGATCTCGTGCTGCACGACGTAAATGTCCCAGTCGACGAAGGCCGGGTTGTGGGCCTGGTTGCCATCCCAGTTGAAATCGGTGCCGAGGCTCGACGACAGGCCGTAGTCGGCGCTGTTGCCGTTCGACGCGTAGTTGTCGCAGAGCGTGCCGATGTAGGCGATGCCGCCGCCGAGGTTCTTGCCCGACAGCAGGTGCACGAGCGTGCGGTTGACGCCCTTCATGTTCGCGTTCCAGTACGCCAGCAGCTCGTCCAGCAGTGCGCTCGTGCTGCCCGGCGAAGCGGACCACGGGTCGGCCTCGGCACTCACCGTCCACAGTCGCGCGAAGCTGATCGCAAGGTCGGTGTCGATCTCGCGCGAGTAGGTCAGGTCGGCGTAGCCGATCAGGTCGCCCATGTAGTCGAGGGCGTTCGTCGTGTTGTTGAAACGCGCGTAGTACTCGTAGTCGGTCTCGATCGCGACGTTGGCGATGTGAGGCTGGTCGAGCACCGTACCGCTCGCCACCGACGCCGCGGCCGGGACATCGACGCCGAGGCGCTCCGCGCCCTTGAAGCGGTCGTCATTTCCACAGGTGAAAGCCGGCAGCGCATCGTCATCGACGTTGTGCGAGTGCAGGCCCTTCTGGCTGCGGCCCTTGCCGACGCGCCAGGAGTGCGTGCCCTTGCGCACGGTGCCCTGGATCTCGCCGCTCTCGCGCACCGACAGCATCACGCTCGAGGCCGGGTCGCCCGCGACGCTGCCGCGGAAGTAGGCCGTCGCCGGTGGCAGCGCGCGCTGACCGTCGATCTCGACCACCGCGTCGGGGCGCCAGACCTCGAAGCGCTCGACCTCGAGGGTCGAAGCCGTGGCCTCGCCGCCGAGCCGGAGGTTCTTGATGACGAGGTGGCGGCCCTTGCCGAGACCCCGTGCCGTCGCGGCCAGCGCCGGATTGCCCGCGCGGATCTCGACGGGCGGCGCCGCGAGGGCGGGCAGGGCTGCAGCGACAACGACGATGGCGGCCAGGGCCGAAGCCCGGCCGCAGGAAACCTGCGAAAAAAGTCTCATGAGATCCCCCAAGGAAATGCGGACCGGCCAGTGGTCCGGCAACTCCATTGAGGAAGCTGCCACAACGGGGGGAGCGCAACAACAAGGGCGACGCGAAAAATCCGGGCGGCTTCCGCCAGGGGCGGTCGCAGCAAGCGACTAGAGCAGAGGCGATTCGCCCGGCTGCAGCCCCGTCATCCGAACGCTGGCTTCCCAGAGCTCGGCTGCTCGACCGGCGTCGTAGGACATCTCCGACGACGGCGTCTCGTACCAGCGCGTATGCGATGGGTAGTAGCGAGCGCCGGCCGCGCCCAGGCGCGGGTCCAGCACGAGCCGGGCGAGAGCGTCGCCGGATTTCGGCGCCGTGCTGATGCCGGCGACGAAGGGCGTCAACGCGGACGCCATGGCCGGCATCACCGACCCCCAGACGAAGCGCATCCAGCCCGGGTACTCGCGCGCGAGGCCGGAACCCGGCACCAGTCCCGGGTCGAAGGCATTGATCGCAATCGGGCGATCGGCGCGCGAAAGGCCCGCTGCTTCGAGGCGGCGCGCGAGCTCGTAGGCGAACCACAGGTTGCAGACCTTGCTGTTCACGTAGGCGAGACCGCCGTTGAAGGCGCCGCGCGTCGCGCCGCCGGTGGCCGCGAGCGTGTCGATGTCGCGAATGTCCGCTTTCGGCATGCCGGTGAAGCGCTTCGGATCGTGGACTCCCGACGAAACGATCACGATGCGCGCAGGAGCGCGCGAGGCGAGCCGGCGCAGCAGCAGGTTCGTGAGCAGGAAATGCCCGAGGTGATTGACGGCGAAGGTCAGCTCGTAGCCGTCGTCCGACAGCACGGGCGCTTTCGCGAAGAACTGCAGCCCCGCATTGCAGACCAGGGTGTCGAGCGGAAGCTCGCGCGCCGCGATCTCGGCGACGAGGGCGCGGATCGACGACGGCGAAGCGAGATCGAGATCCATGGCCTCGATGCGCTCCGCGCCGCTCTCGGCCGCGATCTTCCGGACCGCTTCGTCGGAGACCCGGCGACTGCGACTTGCGATCACGACGTGGCGGCCCGCCCTGGCCAGGCTGCGCGCGCACTCGAAGCCGATGCCCGAATTGCCGCCGGTGACGAGGACGCTTCCTTCCGCCATGCTTCCTCCGCTCATCTGCTTCGCTCAGCTCGTGCGCGCAATGAAATCCGACGTCACGCGCGCGAGCTCTTCACCGCAGTCTTCCTGCAGGAAGTGGCCGCCGCCCTTGACGGTGGTGTGCGGCTGTCCCTTGCAGCCCGGAATCATCTTCTGGAAGGCGACGTCGCCTCCGGCGGTGATCGGGTCGCTGTCGCTGAACGCGGTCAGGAAAGGCTTGGTCCAGCGTTCGAGGACCTTCCACGCTCGCCGGTTGGCCTCTGTCGCAGGGTCTTGCGGGCTGGCGGGCACGAGGGTCGGGAACTGGCGCGCACCCGACTTGAAAGACTCGTCGGGATAAGGCGCGTCGTAGGCAGCAACGACGTCGTCCGGGAGCTCGGTCACGGTTGCACCCTGCAGGATGCGGCCGGTCGGAAACACCGGAACCTCCTGCGAGAACTTGCGCCAGGCGAAGAAGGCCTGGCCGAGGTCGGTGTCGCCGGTTGGCAGGAAGGTGTTGGCCGCGACCACGCGATCGAAACAGGCTTCGTGCTCGGCGAGCACGCGCAGGCCGAGCAGCCCACCCCAGTCCTGGCAGAAAAGCGTGATGCGGCTCAGGCCCAGGCGGTCGAGCAGCAGCTCGCGCAGCCACTCGACGTGACGTGCATAGCTGTAGTCTTCGCGGAGCTCCGGTTTGTCGGAGCGACCGAAACCGACGAGGTCCGGTGCGATGCAGCGATGGCCGCTTGCGACCAGGGGCGGGATCATCTTGCGGTAGAGATAGCTCCACGACGGCTCGCCATGCAGCAGCAGCACCGGCGCGGCATCGGCGGGGCCTTCGTCGATGTAGTGCATGCGCAGCCGCCCGCCGTCGTCGTCGGAGACTTCGGCGTAGTGCGGTGTGAAGGAATAACCGGGCAGGTTCGCGAAACGGTCGTCGGGAGTGCGAAGGCATTTCATGGCGCGCGAGACTAGCGTGCAGAGCGGAGCAAGCAACAGGACTTGGATCGCGGCGGCGCTTGACGCGCCGCGCGGAGATTGCGAGACAGCCTCAGGGAGAACTCCGGCGTGAAGGCACCCGCGTATCCGATCGATCTGTACAGTGATGCCGCGATTCGTGATCCGTATCCGCTGTATCGCGACATCCGCAACTTGGGACCGCTTGTGTGGCTCGAGGCACAGGAGCTCTGGGCGATAGGCCGTTTCGCCGACGTGCGAGCGGCCCTGCTGGCCGACTCCGTCCTGCTCTCCGGCCATGGCGTTGCGGCCAATCCCCTGGTCAACTCCCAGCCCGCGCGCGTGACGCTGAGCAGTGACGGCGATCTGCACCGGCAGCTCCGCAGCGTGGTCATGAAACCGATGACGCGCAGCGGCCTGCGCGATGTGCAAGACGAAGTGCGACAGCTCGCCGAGGATGTGATTGACGGCCTGCTTGGCCGCGACGCCTTCGACGGCGTTTCGGACTTTGCCCGTTGTCTTCCGCTCAGCATCGTCTCGCGGCTGGTCGGGCTTCCCGACGACGGTCGCGACAGGATGCTCGAGTGGGCGGCAGCGATGTTCGATGCGCTCGGAGCTGCGAACGAGCGCGGAATGGCGGCGCTGCCCCTCGCGACCGAGATGGTCCAGTATGCAGCCAGTCTGCCGCGCGAGGGGCTGCGGCCGGATGGTTGGGCCGCGCGCCTCTTCCAGGCTGCCGACGAAGGCCGCGTCGAGCACCGCGACGTGCCCGGCATGCTGATCGACTATATCGCGCCGAGTCTCGACACGACCATTCTCGGCAGCAGCCACCTGCTCTTCGAGCTCGGCTCGCATCCCGAGCAGTGGGAGCTGCTGCGGGAACGGCCCGAGCTGATCCCTCGCGCGGTCGACGAGGCGCTTCGCCTGCACGCTCCGGTGCGTGCGTTCACGCGTCTGGCGGCGTCGGATTTCGCCGTGGACGGCGAGGTGCTGCCGGCGGGAGAAAGAGTTCTCGTTCTGTTCGGATCGGCGAACCGGGACGAGCGCCGCTACACGGATCCGGATCGTTTCGATGTCACGCGCGATGCGAAAGACCACGTCGGCTTCGGATTCGGCGCCCACCGCTGCGCGGGCGCCTTCCTGGCCGAGCTCGAGATGGAGTCGCTGCTGCGTGCAATGGTGGCGAAGGTCAGGCGCATCGAGGTGGGCGATGCGCGTCCGCTGATGAACAACGTCCTGCACGGCTACGAGAGCTTCCGCGCGTCGTTCGGGGCGTGAGGAGATCGCTTCATGCAACTGATCGGAATGCTCGATTCGCCCTATGTGCGGCGCTGCGCGGTCTCGCTGAAGCTGCTCGGACTGCCTTTTGAGCATCGGCCGGTCTCGGTGTTCCGGCATTTCGACGAATTCCGCGGCATCAATCCGGTGGTCAAGGCGCCCACGCTCGTCACCTCCGACGGCGCGGTGCTGATGGATTCGAGCCTGATCCTTCAGTACGCCGAGTCGTTGCCGGCGCGCACGCGCTCGCTCGTGCCCGCCTCGCCGCCCGCGCAGCTTCGTGACCTGCGCATTCTCGGCCTCGCGCTCGCGGCCTGCGAAAAGAGCATCTCGATCGTCTACGAGAACAACCTGCGCCCGGCCGAGAAGCGCCACGATCCCTGGCTCGATAGGGTGAGAGGCCAGCTTCTCGCCGCCTGCCGCGATCTCGAAAGCGAGCTTGCGCGTGCCGCGCTGGCCGATGGATCGCGCGACATCACCCAGGCTGGCGTCACCACGGCCGTCGCCTGGAGCTTCCTGCAGCTCATGCTGCCCGAAGTGGTCGTGGCGGGGGACTACCCGATCTGGCAGAGCTTTGCCGCGAAGGCCGAGAAGCTGCGGGAGTTCACATCGCTCCCGCAACAGTGAACTCCGCCCCCTCTCGAAGTGCCACGCGCTCCTGCCTTGACCAGCGCAGGGCGCGGACGTAGCGTCGGCCACCGCGCAGGCGTGGTGCCGTCCTGGCACCGCGGCGCCTGCAAAAACCTTCCGGAGGACCTCGCCATGGCCGCAACCGCCGCCGATCTTCGCAGTGACCTTCCCCAGACCGCACGCAGCACCGGCAAGCTCTTCATCGACAATCGCTTCGTCGAGGCGCAGAGCGGCAAAACTTTCGAGACCGTCGATCCATCGACCGAAGAAGTGCTGACCAACGTCGCCGAGGGCGACAAAGCCGACATCGACAAGGCCGTGGCGGCCGCGCGGCGCGCCTTCGACGGCGGCGCCTGGCCGAAAATGAGCGCGCGCGAGCGCGGCCGCGTGCTGCTGAAGATCGCCGACCTGATCATGAAGCACCGCGACGAGCTCGCGCGGCTCGAGAGCCTCGACAACGGCAAGCCGATTTTCGAGACCAGCAACGTCGACATCCCGCAGTCGGCCGAGGTCTTCGCCTACTACGGCGGCTGGGCCGACAAGGTCTACGGCCAGACCATCCCGGTGGCCGACACCTTCTTCGCCTACACGCTGCGCGAGCCGCACGGCGTCTGCGGCCAGATCATTCCCTGGAACTTCCCGCTGCTGATGGCGGCGTGGAAGCTCGCGCCGGCTCTCGCCTGCGGCAATACCACGGTGCTGAAGCCGGCCGAGCAGACGCCGCTGACGGCGCTCCGGCTCGCCGAGATCCTGCTGGAAGCCGACCTGCCGCCGGGTGTCGTCAACATCGTCACGGGTTTCGGGCCGACTGCAGGCGCGGCGATCGCCGAGCATCGCGACGTCGACAAGGTGGCGTTCACCGGTTCCACCGAAGTCGGTCGCATCATCCAGCGTGCCGCGGCGACCAACCTGAAGAGCGTGTCCCTCGAGCTCGGCGGCAAATCGCCGAACATCGTCTTCGCCGACGCCGACCTCGGCGAGGCGGTCAAGGGTGCGCTGCAGGGAATCTTCTTCAACCAGGGCGAGGTCTGCTGCGCCGGCTCGCGACTCTTCGTCGAAGAGAAAGCCCACGACGAGTTCGTCGCGCGGCTTGCCGAGCATGCGCGCACGATCCGTGTCGGTGATCCCCTCGATCCGACCACGCAGATGGGCGCGCAGGTCAGCGAGGAGCAGTTCACGAAGATCCTGGGCTACATCGACTCCGGCAAGTCGGGCGGCGCTCGGCTCGTCACCGGTGGAGAGCGTGCGAAAGACAAAGGCTACTTCCTGCAGCCGACCATCTTCAGCGGCGTCAGGCCGGACATGAAGATCGCGCAGGAAGAGATCTTCGGACCCGTGGTCTCGACCCTGACTTTCCGCGACGTCGACGAGGTGATCGCGGCTGGCAACGCGACCAATTACGGCCTGGCGGCCGCGGTGTGGACGCGCGACATCTCGAAGGCGCACAAGGCCGCGCGCGCGCTCAAGGCCGGAACGGTGTGGGTCAACACCTACAACGTCTTCGATGCGGGCGTTCCCTTCGGCGGCTACAAGGAAAGTGGTATCGGCCGCGAGCTGGGCTCCCAGGCCCTCGACCTCTACACCCAGACCAAAGCCGTCTGGGTCGCACTATAGGGACGGGTACGGACCTGTCCCTCCGGGACAGGTCCGTACCCGTCCCGTCTCCTTCAATGCCGCAACCCTACGGCGATCCGACCGTCGTCGTCGTGGTCCCCATCCCGCGGAACACGACACGCACCGCATCCACCAGATCGGCGACCTTGCCCTGAAGCGCCGACGCATCGTCCATGGTCGCGCAGCCGCCTTTGGCATCGAACTTCGCGAACGAGTCGACGAGCCTCGCGGCGTGCGGCGCCAGGCACTCCGGATCGAGCGAGCTCGACGCCGCGTCGGCTGCGGCATTGCAGCGGAAAAAACCGTTGCAGGCGCGCCCGAGCGCTTTCATCTTCTTCGCTGCGCATTTGCCGCCGGCCAGGGTCAGGTCGTTCGCGATCTCGTCGAGGCCCGCTTCCATCTGCTCGCAGACGCTGTCGCCCTGTCCGTTGACCAGGCAGTGGGCCGTCTCTTCGACCGGCTCGATGAAGAATTTGACGGCATCCTGCTTGAGGTCGATGCAGCTCGTGCTGACGGCGCTGCCTTCCTTCATCGCTTTCGAATAGCACTTCGCAATGCCGCGGCAGCCGCTGCCCGAGATGCGAAGCTGGGCGGCGAGGCACTGCTGCGCGGTGACGGGCTGCGCGAAAGCAGGCGCGGCGCCGACGGTGGCGAGCGCGAGCGCGATCGCAGCAGCAAGGTAGGGCAAAGACATGGTTCCGTCCCCGTTCCGGAAGGGCTGGCGCAACTCCGAGGGCGGGAGGCTAACAGCGCCCCGGCGGCCCGTCGATAGAAAATCCGGTCGCTCAGCTGTTGGCAGCGAGCACCCGCGCGATGGCGGCCTCGGCCCTTGCAAAGGCGGCAGAGTCGCCGTGGAGCTGGAAGCACCAGTTGGCCTCCTGGACGAAGGCGTGAATCTCGAAGGCGATCTGACGCGCATCTGCGTTCAGTTGTCCCTGCTCGCAGGCCTCGGCAGCAGCGCTCTCGAGCCTTCCAAGCCAGGAGCGGGTCAGATCGGCGACCCGGTCACGCAGCCGCCCCGGCCTGTCGTCGAGCTCGAGCGACGCCGCGGCAAAGAAGCATCCCCCGCGAAACACCCCGCTCTCGAGGTAGCGCAGCCACTGCCCGGCCAGCTCGCGAAGGGCCTGCAGGCCGGTCGCGTCACCGGCCAGGACCTCGCGTTCGAAGATCTCGGCGGCCGCGTCCACTACCGCGACCTGCAACTCTTCCTTGGAGCCAAAATAAGAGAAAAGCCCGCTCTTGCTCATGCTTAGCGCGTCGGCCAGGCGTCCGAGCGTAAGTCCCTCGAGGCCTTCCACCGAGGCCAGGTCGACGGCCCGGGCAAGGATTTCCCGGCGCGACCTTTCGGCCTGGGCAATGGAGCGGCGAGGCATGCCGCCTCATTAAGACCGATCGGTCGCGGAATTGAAATAGAACGATCGTGCTTTTTAGTCTCGATGCAGCCTTTTACCGGGCTTGGGCGACAGGCTGCCTCGGCTCGGCCCGTCGTATTGAGGTCTGACCGCGGAGGACGGGGCCTGCCCGGCCGAAGCCCGTTCCGAACCCGCAGCGTTCGCATCTTCGACTGCTTTTGGATTGCCGATTCTGTGGGCTCTGGAGTTTCGTATATAACGCGCCGACAACCATGGACCTGCCGCTGCCATCCACGGAACCCGGGGCTCCGAGTGTCGAGTCCCTGATCAAGATTTTCAGTTTTTACCGCGACGCCGAGATCCGTGGCGCGTCGCTGCTCATGAAAATGACGCAGTGGGAGAAAGACCCTGAGGCGCAGGTCCTCTTTTCGAGGCACGTTGCCGACGAGACGCGTCATGCATGGCTGTGGACCAAGCGCATCCGCCAGCTCGGCGGCATGCCGGTCGAAGTTCCCGACGGCTATCAGCGCCGTCTCGGCAAGGCCCTGGGCATCCCCTCCAACATCGTCGATCTTTTTGCGCTGACCGTGATCGTCGAAGAACGATCGGTGAGTCGTTACAGCGAGCATGCAGCCAGTCGTTACTGCGACGAGCTGACGCGCGAGGTGCTCGACGAGCTGACCAAGGACGAGAAGTGGCACATCTCCTGGATGGAGGAGTGGATGCTCAAGCTCGCCAAGCAGCGCGGCACCGAAACGCGCGCGCGTGCCCAGCTCGCGCGCTATCGCGCAATCGAGCTCGAAGTCTTCGAGACCTTCAAGGAAGACGAGCGGCGCTGGATCGGATTCTCGTTCTCCGACAGCGAGCCGCTGGTTGCGGCAGTCGGTATCTGAGCTGCCCGCACTCGATTCACCGAACGCAGCGCTGATCGGTGTGCGCGGATCGCGCAGCCGCCTCGTCACTCCCGCCCTCGTTCTCGATCTCGATCTTCTCGAAGCCAATATTGCGGCGATGGCCGCGCACTGCCGGCGCGTCGGGCTCGCGCTGCGGCCGCACGCAAAGACCCACAAGTCGGTGCGCATCGCGCGCCTGCAGCTCGATGCCGGTGCGATCGGGATCTGCTGTGCAACCATCGGCGAAGCCGAGCTGCTCTGCAGCGCGGGCATCTCCGGCGTGCTCGTCACCTCGCCGGTCGTGCAACCGGCCAATATCCAGAGGCTGGTGCGGCTCGCGGAGGGCGGACGCGTCATGGCTGTCGTCGACGATGCCGGCAACCTGCGCGCCCTGTCGGCTGCCGCTGCCGCAGCCGGCGCCCGTCTGCCGCTGCTCGTCGATTTCGACATCGGCCTCGGTCGCACGGGTTGCGCGACGCTCGAGTCGGCCGTCGAGCTTGCGCGACTCGCCCGGGCCCTGCCGGGAGTCCTGACCGCCGGAGTGCAGGGTTACGCCGGGCACCTGCAGCACGTCGAGGCCTTTGCTGCCCGGCGTGAGCTGGCGGCGGGCCAGGCGGCAAAGATGGCGGAGCTGGTCGCCGCTCTTGGCGCCGAAGGCCTCGCGCCCGGCATCGTCAGCGGCGGCGGCACCGGCACCCATGACATCGACCACGGCGGCGTCTTCACCGAGCTGCAGGCCGGCTCCTACACGGTCATGGACGTCGAGTATGGAGAGGTGGAGCTGACCGCGGCGTCGACGCGCCCCGTCTTCGAGGCGGCGCTCTTCGTCCGCACGACTGTTGTCAGTGCCAATGCCAAAGGCATGGCGACTACCGATGCCGGGCTGAAGCGCTTCGCGACGGACGGGCCGCGGCCGCGCATCGCACGCGGCGCGCCCGAAGGCGCCGTCTATGGGTTCAGCGGCGACGAGCACGGCTGTGTCGTGTTTTCGGATGCCTCCGGGCGGCTCGAAGTCGGCGCCGCGCTCGAGTGCATCGTCCCGCACTGCGATCCGACTGTGAACCTCTACGATCACTACCACTGCGTGCGCGGCGACGAGCTGGTCGACATCTGGCCCGTCGATGCCCGCGGCGCTTACTGACCCTCCTGAAAGTCTGCTGAACGCCCGCTGAACGCGCGCGCGCTGTGGCTGCGCCCACTTCGCGACCCCCCGCGGGAGCAATTGTGCCATGCCGCCAAGCCGCCGGGGCCACATTGTGCCGCGTCCGTTCACGCCCGATCCGTGTCGGCGGCGCGATTGTCGCCGCCACCGGCACGGGGCCGGAACAAATCAAAAAGAGCGCCGGGAGGCGCGGAGGGAGAGTCATGAAAAAGCAGATCGCAATCGGAATCATCGCCGCGATGACCTTCGGACTGTCGGCCAACGCTTTCGCCGACGCGCAGACGAAGGCGCAGCAGAAGTGCATCAACAGCAACAACAAGGGCATGGCCAAGGTCGCCGGCGCCGAGAACAAGGCCGTCGCCAAGTGCGTCAAGACGGCAGCCAAGGACGGCACGACCAACTACCAGAGCTGCTCGTCCGCCAATCCGAAGCCCGGCCTGGCCGCGACCAAGAACTGCAGCAAGGAGACCAAGGTCTGCACCGAGGCGCCCGACTTCGGCCACACGAGCTGCGGGAACGTGAACTTCAACTCGATCCAGCAGGCCGACATCTTCGCCGATGACATCTTCGGCGTGCCCGCCGGAGTCACTTCGTGCAGCTCCGACAAGGACGGCTGCAAGTGCCAGGGCAAGGCCTACAAGGCCTCGCTCAAGGTCTACAAGTCGCGCATGAAGGACTACAACAAGTGCAAGAAGCTCGGCCTGAAGGACAAGGCCGCGGCCTTCGACGACGTGGTCGACCTGAACGGCTGCGTGGGCAGCGACCTGAAGGGCAAGGTGGCCAAGGCCGAGACCAAGCTCGACGGCGCAATCACGAAGAAGTGCTCCGCGAACGTGGCCAACCCCTTCCCGAACGTGTTCTCGGAGTGCCAGAACCTGAACGGCGCGAACCTGGGCACCTGCATGAAGGAGCGCGTCCGCTGCCACGTCTGCCTGACCGAGGTCGCGAGCGACAACCTGACCCGCGACTGTGACCAGTTCGACGACGGCAACAACGAGAACAACAGCTGCGACTTCCCCGACGACGTTCCCGAATGAAGAGTCGAGCGACGAAAACCAGGTCCTGAAGTCGGGACCGCAAGAGGGTCGGGCGAGAAATCGCCCGACCTTTCTTTTTTGGGGCGCGTCCTCCGCTTGAAAGTCCCAGCGGTCCCGACGGACCGGCGGGCGTTTCCGGCGCCGGGCTTCAGTAGGCGTCGGTCGTCAGCTCTACCTTGTCGAAGCGACCAGCCGCAAGATCCGCCGGCGTGATCCAGAACTGGAAGACGCCCTCGCCGAACCTGTGCCCGAGCCCCTCGTTCGATGAGAGCTCGAGCAGCAGGAGATGCGTCTGCGCGCGCTCCCACTGGTTTCCCTGCACGTCCACCGGAGGCGCGAGCATTCGATCGGGGATGTTCGCATGGATGCCGGTGTCGGTCTGCACGGCGAGCGCGTGGCGACCGCGGATGCGGTCTGCGATCGCGGGGGGAACCCGCGCCGCTGCTTCAGCGGAATGCGCAAGGGAAGCCTCGATCGACTGCGTCAGCGCTTCGACGAGCGTGTAGCGCGTCAGCGAAGAATGTCGGGCAACGAAATCCCAGAATGCATCGCGAACGTTGCGGGGAACTTCGTCGAAGGCGGGCTCCGCGGCGGCGCGGTCGAACCATGACTGCGCCTGCGCAGAAATTTCGGAGAGGAGAGCGGCCTTGGCATCGTCGTCCATCTCGCCGAGGCTGCTCGTCTCGGGATACCGCCGCTGGCGACCGGCCTCTCGCACGATCGCGGCGCTGCAGATCTGCAGCGCGCGCCAGTCCTGGGGAAAGTCCGCGAAGGGACGCCGCACGGACTTTCCGTCGACGACGTCCCTGATGGTCAGGTAGTCGTAGCGGGTCGAATCGCGCTGCGCTTCGAGCAGTCGCTCCCCCGCCCCTTTTCCGGGCCAGAGAACGGGAGAGAGGCCGTCGTCTTCGTCCCCTTCGTCGGGAATGCGTTCCGGCAGCTCGATGGCAATCGGATCCACGGTCCACTTTGGCAATAGCACCGGACACTGCTCGAAGGATTGCGTCCAGCCCCAATGGGAAGCGGCATGCTTGCCGAAGACCGGAGCAAGGTCCTCTGGAGGTGTAGCGGTTTCCCAGTCGCCGGCTGGCGCGTCGGCATGAAGAACGCTCGCCTCGAAGATCTCCCACGACAGGTCGAGAAAGAAGTAGAGCACGCCGCGATCCGGCAAGGCGCCCAGACGGGCCGCCGCGGGCACGGCGGCGCAGTCGACCTGAAGAAGGAAGTGCAGCGGCTGCCCCTTCGACTTCGGGTTTCCGGAGCGCGGCCAGGCGAAGCCGCGCGGAGCGAGCGGCGCGCCGCCAAAGAAGCTGCGATGGCCAGGCTCGTGGCGCGGAGGAAAGTGCTGCCGGAAGACGATGGCCTGCCGGGATGCGGCGGCAATCATTTCGCTGCCAGGCTTGGACGGTGGAGGAGCGGTGGCAGCTCGCCCCGCGTGCAGCGCTGCCGCCACTTGCTGCTCAGACACCGTGGTGGCCGAGGCCTGCGTTCGAGGACGGAAGCTGGTCCAGCGCAGGATCGCGGCGCCGGCACTGAGCCCCAGCGTCACGAAGAAAAGGGCTTTCCTGGAGCCGAAGGGGTCGATGTGGAAGCCGCCGAAACTTTCGGCCAGCGCCAGCGCGAGCGTTTGACCGAAGAGCAGCAGGAAGAAGGTTTTCAGCGCGGCGAAGAATCGATTCATCCTGCCCGAGCCCCGGTGAGAAGCTTAGTAGGCCGCGCGTCGAGGCACGGCAAAAGAGGGCCGGCGCCCTTGTCGCACCTCTGCCACGAGGGCATAGGAAAGCCGGCCTGCGCTTCGTGGGTTGCGCACGCCCGGGAGGGTCCCATGAGCTTTCCTTTGTTTTTGCGGCTTCGCGTGCTGGCCGCATGCACCCTTGTCCTGTCGCTTCTTGCCGCGCTGCCCGCCAGCGCCGACCTCGACAATTTCCTCTGCTACAAGGCCAACGCCAAGCGCGATCTCACCGCCAACCTGTCCGACGTCTACGACACTGGCAATGTCAGCAGCAAAGGCACGAAACTGTGGTGCGCGCCGGCCAGCATCTCCGGCAGCAGCGTTGATGACTCGTCGACCTTCCTCGCCGGCGCCAAGATCAAAGGTGATCACGTCAAGCAGACTGGCGTCGTGCTGACGACCTCCGGCACCTACAGTTACGACACGAGCAAGGCCGACTTCCTGATGCTGCCCGCGGGCATGAGCCAGTCGCCGGCTGCGCCGCCCACACAGCCAGACACGACGGTGGACCACTACCGCTGCCTGAAGACGAAGATCAGCAAGGGCACGACGCCGTTTCCGACCGGCACCGTCCTGGCGGTCCAGGACGTCATGGGGCTTCACTCGATCGAAGTGGGCAAGCCGGCGCATCTTTGTGTCCCGACCGACAAGAACGGCGAGGGCGTCAACGACCCCAGTGCCTGGCTCGTCTGCAACAAGGTCAAGTCGACGCCGAGTTTCCAGCCGGACGGCATCCAGACCATCGACCAGTTCGGCCCGCAGATCTTCGATTCGGGCAAGGAAGCGGAACTGTGCCGCCCGGCGAGCCTCGGTGCGGCCTGTCCTGGCGCGTTCAAGTTCAGCGTGATCGACCGCGGTGATGGGTCGAGCTCGCAGACGCGGATCCAGACCGGATGGAACGGATTCAACCACTACCGGGATGTCGCCGGTGGCGCATCGTTCACCGTCGGCGCGAGCTGCTCGAACCCGACCGAGCCCTGCGGCAGCTGCACCGTGGACAGCGCCGTTGCGCCGGACGGATCGGCCAAGGGCGGGCGCTGCACCGCCAATCCTTTGATTGCCTGCGACACCATTCATGGTGCGGATGCGGACGACTGCATGGGCGGCCAGTGCGAGTACTACCTGTTCCCGCCCCTGCCCGAGAATACAGGCGGAGGTCTCCCTCTCTGCACGCTGCGGACCCTGCGCCAGGCGCCGTCCGGCTCTATCGACAACGAGGCCGGAAGCGCGTCGATCGCCTTTTCCACCATGCTGCGCGGCTACATCGGACCCTCGCACGACGAGCCGTGTCCTGTCTGCGTCGGTGACCCGACACCCAACGATGGGACTCGCGGCGGAACCTGCAGTGACGGCGCGCAGAGTGGCGGCGCCTGCGACGCGAATGGCATCGATGAAACCTTCGGAGCCGTGAGCCTGGACTGCCTGCCTTCGAGCATGAGCAACATCACCGGCATCGGCAGCCGCAGCGACTTCGTCCTGACCACGGGGGCTTCGAGCCTGCCCGAGCCTTTCGCCTGCGATGCGCCTTACGCAGCGTTCAATTGCCCGTGTCCGATCGGCGCCTGCGTCGACTCGTCGAACGCCGGATGCTCGACGAACGCGGACTGTGCGACGTGCAGCGTCAATGCCGACTGCGGCGCGGGCGCCGTCTGCGACGGAGCCAACTGCCAGTGTTCCTCCGGCGCCTCGGTGTCGCGCCGGCAGAACGGATGCAGCGACAGCACCTGTACCGACGGCGGCGGCGGCCTCGGTTTCTGCGCTGCCGGCCCGAGCGACGGCTTCTGTGACGGCTATCTGCGCGCGGATGGTGATCCGGTGCTGGGCTGCACGAGCAATGCGGACTGCGATGCCAACGAGTTTGCAGGGGGCTTCTGCAACGGTGGCGGTCTCGATTGCGGGACCTGCGCGCTTTCGATCAAGCGGCCGTGCCTCGTCGAGCCGATTTCGGCGACGGGAGCGGCGGATCCGGACACGCCCACGCTCGTCAGCGCCTACTGCATGGCTCCGACTTCCGGAGGCGCCTTCAACAACGGGCACGGCGGACTGCCGGGGCCCGAACGCGTCCTGCTCGAGACGATGCTGACGCGGCTTCCGTAGGCGCGACGCAAGCGCGCCCGGCCTCGAGCTCAGCCCGGCGACTTCGCCGCAGCGGTCGCGCGACCATCGGTCGCGACGCTGTCCGCCGGCTCGGTCGGCCAGCCGCCGCCGAGAGCCTTGTAGAGCTGGATCAACGAGATCATGTGGGCGGCGAGCGTGTCGGCCTCGTCGAGCTCGGCCGAAAACAGCGAGCGCTGCGCATCGAGCACTTCGAGGTAGTCGGCCACGCCGCCTTCGTAGCGAACCGTCGACAGCTCGACGACGCGACGCTCCGCGAGCACACGCTCGCCCTGCGCGCCCTGCGCGAGCCCGGTCTGGCGCCACGCAATGAGGCCGTCTTCGACTTCGCGCAGTGCCTGCAGCACCGACGCTTCGTAGGCGTAGAGGGTCTGCCGCATCTGCGACTCGGTGATCTGCACGCGGCGGATGTTCTTGCCGGCATTGAAGATCGGCTGCACCACGCCGGCCGCGACCGACCACGCCTGGGAGCCGCCGGTGAACAGCATATCGAGCTCGGTACTGGTGCTGCCGTAGCCCGCCGTCAGCGCGAAGCGTGGAAAGAGCAGCGCCTTGGCGGCGCCGATGTTGGCCGTTGCAGCGTGGAGCTGCTGCTCGGCGGCGAGAAGATCCGGACGACGATCGAGCAGCTCCGAGGGCAGCCCGGCCGGGACCTCCAGCGCGACCGGCAGCTCGCGCAGGCTGCGGCCGCGCGCGACCTCGCCCGGGCTGCGGCCGATGAGCACCGACAGCTCGTTCTCTTTCTCGCGCACGAGCTGTTCGGACTGCAGCACGCTGACGAGCACGCGCTGGTACTCGGCTTCGGCCTGGCGGGCATCCTTCTCGGAGGTCAGGCCGCCGCGGAAGCGAACGCGCGTGAGCTCGAGCGATTTCTCGCGCGAGACCAGCGTGCGGCGCGAGATCTCGAGCCGGAGGTCGGCGTCGCGCATCTCGGTGTAGGTCTGCGCCACCGACGCGACCAGCGAGATCGCGACTGCGCGGCGCGATTCCTCGGTGGCGAGCAGCAGGGCCTTCTCGGATTCGGTCGCGCGGCGAATGCGGCCGAAGACGTCGAGCTCCCAGCTCACGTCGCCCGAGATCGCGAAGAGGTTGGAACGGTTGTCGCCGGGCGCCGGATTGTTCGGAAAGCCTTCGCGGCTGTTCTCGAAACGCTGCGCGCCGGTGTTGAGGTCGATCTTCGGATACAGGTCGGCGGCCACGAAGCCGACCCGCGCGCGCTGCTCGATGATGCGCTCGGCGGCTATCAGCAGGTCCTGGTTCTCGGCGAGCGCGGTGCGGATCAGCTCCTGCAGGACCGGGTCGCGAAAGAGCTCCCACCACGCGACGTTTGCGAGATTGTCGGCACTGGCCGGCGGCGGAAGCTTCGACGAGTCGCGCCAGTCGGCGGGGACGTCGAGAGTCGGCCTCTTGTAGTTCGGGCCGAGGGTACAGCCGGCAGCCAGGCCGGCGAGCAGGAGCAGTGCTGCAGCGCCGAGCGACCTTCGCATCTCAGTGACCTCCGGGTGCGGCCGGCGCGCTGCCGTCCGCAGGAGCCTTGGCATGCCCGCCGCCCGACACGCGCTCGATGAAGACGAAGAAGGCGGGAGTGAGCAGCACGCCGATTACGGTGGCGATCGTCATGCCGGCGACCACGGCCGTGCCCATCACCTGGCGCGAGGCGGCTCCGGAGCCGCTCGCGATCGCGAGCGGAACGCAGCCCATGATGAAGGCGAAGGCCGTCATCAGGATGGGGCGCAGGCGCAGGCGCGCGGCCTCGGTCGCGGCGGTGACGAGGTCTTCGCCGGTCGTCTCGAACCGGGCCTTCGCGAACTCGACGATCAGGATCGAGTTCTTGGCGGCAAGGCCGATCAGCGTGATCAGGCCGATCTGCACGTAGACGTTGTTGTCGAGCCCGCGCACCCAGGCGCCGAAGAGCGCGCCGAGGACCACGCCGGGTGTGCCGAGCAGCACCGCGAAGGGCAGCGACCAGCTCTCGTAAAGAGCCGCGAGCAGCAGGAAGACGAAGACCACGGCCATCACGAAGGTCGGCGTCGACGAGGGCGCGGTCTTTTCCTGGTAGGACATGCCCGTGTAGGCAAAGCCCATCTCGGGCGGCAGCACTTCGCCGGCCACCTGCTCGAGCGCGCCCAGCGCCTGTCCCGACGAGAATCCGGGAGCGGGCACGCCGCTGATCTCGACCGAGCGGAACAGGTTGAAGCGGTTCGTGATCTCGGTGCCCGACACCGGCGTGACCGCGACCAGCGTGGAAAGCGGCACCATCTCGCCGGTGGTGCGGCTGCGCACGTAGAAGGAGCCGATGTCCTCGGCCTTCTGGCGGAACTCGGGCTCGGCCTGCACGTAGACGCGGTAGAGCCGGCCGAAGCGGTTGAAGTCGTTGACGTAGACGCCGCCGAGGATGGCCTGCAGGGTCGAGAACACGTCGTCGACGCGCACGCCGAGCTTGCGCGCCTTTTCGCGATCGAGGTCGACGCCGATCTGCGGGACGGTGGGGTCGAAGGAAGTGAAGAGGTTGTTCAGCTCGGGGCGCTTGCGCGCGGCGTCGAGGAACTGGCGGGTGGCGTCGCCGAGCTGGGCCACCGACAGCGTGCCGCTCTTGTCCTGGAGCAGGAAGTTGAAGCCGCCGGCTGCGCCGAAGCCGGAGATCGTCGGGGGCGCGAACGGGAAGGCGATGGCCTCGGGAATGTCGCGCAGCTGACCCTGGAGCGTCTTCGAGATGCCCTTCAGATGGAGCTCTTCGCTTTCGCGCTGGTCCCAGGGCGTCAGCCGGCAGAAGAAGCTCGCGTAGTTCGAGTTGAACGAGTTCGTCAGCATGCCGAGGCCGCCGATCGCATTGCAGCTGTCGATGCCCTCGGTCTTCGCGAGGATTTCCTCGATGCGCCCGACGACCTTGCCGGTGCGCTCGAGCGAAGAGGCGTTCGGGAGCTGCACGTTGATCAGGAAGATGCCCTGGTCCTCGTCGGGCACGAATCCCTGCGGGAGCGTGCGGCCGAAGAGTCCCGCCATCACGACGACCGCTGCGATTGCGACCAGAGCCAGGAAAGTGCGGCGCGTGAAGATGCTCGCGACCGACACGTAGCCCGCCGTCGTCTTGTCGAATCCGCGGTTGAACGCCGAAAAGAAACGCCCGAGCACGCCGGTCGAAGCACCGTGCGCGGCCGGCTTGAGGATCAGCGTGCACAGAGCCGGCGACAGCGACAGCGCGCTGAAGGCCGACAGCATCACCGAGATCGCGATCGTCAGCGCGAACTGCTGGTAGAGCCGCCCCGTCAGGCCGCCCACGAAGGCGACGGGAATGAACACCGCCGACAGCACCAGGGCGATGCCGACCACGGCGCCCGACACCTCGTCCATGGCCTTGGTCGTCGCGTCCTTCGGCGACAGGCCGTGCTCCATGTGGTGCATGACGGCTTCGACGACGACGATCGCGTCGTCGACGACGATGCCGATCGCGAGCACGAGGCCGAACATCGAGAGCGTGTTGACCGTGAAGCCGAGCATCGGGAAGAAGATGAAGGTGCCGACCAGCGACACCGGCACCGTCAGCAGCGGGATGATGGTCGCGCGCCAGCTCTGCAGGAACACGAAGACGACCAGGATCACGAGCACGACCGCCTCGAAGAGCGTGTGCAGGATGCCTTCGATCGACGCCTCGACGGCCGGCGTGGTGTCGTAGGTGATCTTGTAGTCGACGTCTTCCGGGAAGTAGCGCTTCAGGTCTTCGAGCAGGTGGTAGATGCCCTCGGCTGCCTGGAGCTGGTTCGCGCCCGGCAGCAGGTAGACGGCCAGCACGCCGGCGGCCTTCCCGTCGAGATGGGCGAAGGACTTGTAGTTCTCGCCGCCGAGATCGACGCGGCCGATGTCGCGGATGCGCACCTGGGCGCCGGTCTCGGTCGTGCGCACGAGGATGTCTTCGAACTGCTGGGGCGTCGCGAGCTTGCCGGGCGCGCGCACGGTGTAGGTGAATTCCTGGGTCGGCGGCGACGGTGCGGAGCCGATCTGGCCCGCCGGCGCCTGGATGTTCTGTTCCTTGATGGCCGAGATGACGTCGGCGGGCGTCAGCCCGAGCTTGGCGAGCTTGTCCGGCCGCAGCCAGATGCGCATGCCGTACTCGGCGCCGCCGTAGAGGTCGACCTGCGCGACGCCCGGCACGCGCAGGATCGCGTCCTTCACGTTGATGGTCGCGTAGTTGTTCAGGAACAGCGAGTCGTAGGTACCCTTGGGCGAATAGAGCGCGAGCACCAGCAGGATGCTCGGGTTCAGCTTCTTGACCGTGACGCCCTGCTGGTTCACTTCCTGAGGAAGTCGCGAAGTGGCCTGCGAAACCCGGTTCTGGGTCAGCACGTTGGCCGTGTCGAGATTCATGCCGACCATGAAGCTGACGTCGAGCAGCATGCGACCGTCGCTCGTGTTGAGCGACTTCATGTAGATCATGTTGTCGACGCCGTTGAGCTGCTGCTCGATCGGCGTCGCCACCGACTGTTCCACGGTCTCGGCGGAAGCGCCCTGGTAGGTCGTCTCGACGCGCACGGTCGGAGGCGCGAGGGCGGGGTACTGCTCGATCGGAAGCCGCGACAGCGCGGCGAAGCCGATCAGCACGGTCAGGATCGCGATGACGATCGCGACGATCGGGCGCCGGATGAAGAAATGCGCCATGGCCTCAGTGCTTCGCGGCCGGCTCTGCGGGCGCCGCAGCCGGAGCAGCCGCCGCCGCCGGCTTTGCCGCCGCGGGCGCCGCGCCCGGATCCTCGATCTTCACTTCGGTCGGCTTGACCGTCATGCCGTCGCGGACCTTCTGCAGGCCTTCGACGACGATCTTCTCGCCCGGAGCGAGCCCGCTCGCGATCGCCCACAGCGAGCCGACGCGCTCGCCCGGCTTGACCGTGCGCATCGAGACGAGGTTGTCCGCCGAGACGACGGCCACCGAATAGGTCGCCTGCAGCTCCTTGACGGCGCGCTGCGGGACCAGGATGGCGCCCTTCACCGTGTCGACCGCGACCCGCACGCGCGCGTACTGGCCTGGCCTCACGATCTGGTCGGGATTCGGAAAGGTCGTCTCGATGAGCAGGGTGCCCGTGGTCGGGTCGATGAGCCGGTCCGAGAACACGAGGTCGCCGCGCTGCGGATGCACCGAGCCATCGCCGAGCACGAGCTCGAAGCGCCCGCCCTCTGCGGGCTTCTCGCGCTCGGCGCGCGCGTACTTCAGGTAGTCCTGCTCGGCAATCGTGATGCGGACGTGGATCGGGTCGATGTTCGAGATCGTCGTCAGCAGCGTGTTGTCGCCGCGTCCGACGAGGTTGCCCGGCTTGACCTCGGTCTTGCCGGCCAGGCCGTCGATGGGCGAGTAGATCTTCGCGTACTGCAGGTCGATCTCGGCGTTCTTCGCCGCGGCGCCGGCTGCGTCGGCTGCGCCTTCGGCAGCGCGCTCGATCGCGACGGAGGTATCGTACTGCTGGCGCGGGATCGCGTTGAGCTTGACCAGAGGCGCGTAGCGGGCCACGTCCTGCTTCGCGCGCGCGAGGTCGGCCTGGGCCCGTGCGGCCTGGCCGCGCGCCTGCGCGAGCGCGGCCTCGAGGTTGCGCGGATCGATCGTGTAGAGCAGGTCGCCCTTGTGAACGAAGCTGCCTTCGCGGAAGTTGACCGAGTCGAGGAAGCCTTCGACGCGCGCGCGCACTTCGACTTCGGTCGAGCCGAGGGTCTGGCCGATGTTCTCGATATAGATCGGCAGGTCGCGCTGCAGCACCGTGGCCACCTGCACTTCGGGAGGTGGTGGTGCCGGTGGAGCGCTCTTGCTGCAACCGGCGGCAAGCAGGGCCGCCGCGCCGACCGCAGTCATCACGATCCGTGAGGCGGTCTTCGACGCTCGTTTCATTTCGAGCTCCCTCCCTTGGCTTGCCCGCGACCGTGTCGCCGACATTTGCCGGAAATATCAGCGAGTCACGCCAGACTGAAACCGCCGCGCGGCGATCGCCGCCGGCGCAGCGACACGAGACCCGGGGCCTTGCGCCAGGCTTTCGTTCAGCCGCCAGCCGCCGGCGCCGACGCGGGAGCTTCGTCGGCCGGAGCGGCGGGAGCGTTTTCCTTGTGGATGGCGCCGACCGGTGCGTAGCCGCGCCCGGTGACGATGAGCTCGGAATGGGTTCGCGCCGAGATCTCGACCTTGCGCCCGGCGGCAGCGGTGGCCGCGGCGTCGACCTTGCGCAGCTCCTCCGGTGTCAGCATGCGCGTGCCCACCACGTCGGCACGCACCGCCCACTGCTCGTCGATCGGGATCGCGTCGACCGCCGTCACGAAGGTGTTCGGGATCAGCTCGATTCCCTTTCGCACCGCGCTTTCGACGGTCTGCTGCTCGGTGAGCTCGGCGTCGGTCATTTCCGCGAAGTGCGCTGCGCCGAACAGGATCCGGCCTTTCGAAGTGATGTCGGTCGAATCGACGGTTCGGACCACCACGCGCACGCCGGGCTCGTCCAGCCGCTTGCGCAGGGCCTCTTCGAAGCGCCAGATGCCCTCGGTCGAGGGCTCGCGCGGATTCTGGATCGAGAAGATCACCACCGGCCCCGTCGGCAGGCGCAGCAGCTCGACGTCGGTCAGCACCAGGTCGGGGCGCTCGGCGACGATCTCGCGGGCGAGCTGCTCGGCCTGCAGCAGCGTGCGGGTCTCGGGCGAGCTTTCCGCATTGGCGGTGCGTCCGCTCAGGCCGAGGTAGGGCCGGACCTGGGTCGAGCCCGTGGCCGCGACGTCCTTGGTCACGCTGCAGCGAACGAAGAGGCGCACCGGCTCGCCGATGCGCTCGGCCAGCCGGTCCTGCATCTGCCGCACGCGCTCGGGCTGCAGCACGCGCGGCGTCAGCACGTTCGAGAGAATCTCGAGGGCATCGGCCTGACGGTAGGTTTCGATCGTGGTCAGGGCGGTGCCGGGCTCGGCCGCGAGCTCGGCGTCGAGCACTTCCTTGATGGTCCGGTCGGTGCGCAGGTCGCGGACCATCGTCACCAGGGTATTCGTCAGCAGCCCCGTCACGACGGCGAGCCCGGCCGCCGCGACCGAGAAGCGACGTGCGAGCCCGCGCATCGATCCGAACTCGGCGCGCGTGACGAAGCCGGCCGCGAGGAACATCACGGCCGCCACCGCGAGGATCGCGAGCACGTTCGCGAAGAAGAGGAGGAAGGCGCCCCAGGCGCCGTCGTAGGCGCCGTAAGCAAGGCAAAGGCCGATCGCGGCGATCGGCGGATTGAGCGCGGTCGCGATCGCGACGCCGGGCAGGGCCGGGCTGATGCGCTCGTCGATCATCGCGAGCACGCCGGCGAAGCCGGCCAGCCCCGCGACCATCAGATCGATCAGCGTCGGCCTCGTCTGGCTCAGCAGGGAGGCCGACGGCTCCAGCGCGAAGGGCATCAGGCCGAGCACGAAACACAGTGCGACGCCGAGCGCTGCTCCGCCGAACTCGGCCACCAGAGCGTTGCGCAGCAGCCTCAGGTCACCGCGCATCAGCCCCAGCGAGACGCCGATGATCGGCGTCATCAGCGGCGCGACCACGTTGGCGCCGATCAGGGTGGCATCGCTGTTGATGATCAGCGCGAAGCCGGCAATCAGCTCGGAAAGGCCGAGCAGCACGTAGTAGCTGCCGGTCGCGCGCGAGCCTTCGTCGATCTCCCGCAGCACCTCCGCGCGCCGCTGTGCCGTGACCGACGCGAGGCTGCCGAGCGCGCGCGCCCATCTCTGCACCCACGACTCGAGGCGCGGTGCGTCGGTCCGACGCGCGCGCTCGTCGTCCTTTGCGGGAATTTCCGACATTCGCGACGACCGCCGCTCAGTACGGATCGAAGACGGAGGCGGCGCTGCGCGATTTCGAGGGCGCCTTGCGCGCCGGAGCGGGAGCCTGGGCCTCCGGCTGCGCGGGCGCTACTGCCGCTTGCGCTGCGGGCTCTTCGGCGGGCGCTTGCGATGGAGCCGCGGCATCCGCGGACACTGGCTCCGCCGACGAAGCCGCTTCGTCGCTTGCGGCCGCCGCGGCGTCGGCCCCGGCGCCCTGCGCGGCAGCGGCGCCCGCGGACGCGGGCCCGCTTGCAGCTTCCTTTGCAGCTGGTGCCGCCGCACTGCCCGGCAGCCTGCGCAGCAGCTTCGAGGCGAGCACCCAGCCTTCGACTCCGCCGCGGCTGCTCCTGATCCGGACGAAGCTGCCGTCCACCTCGGAGCGCAGCAGCTTCTGGTGCAGCTTCAGTCGCCCGACGATCTTCGCGGCCGGCTTCGGCGCTTCGCGCACCTCGAGGCCTTCGGAGCCCGAGTAGCAGACCGTGGCGGCGGTCTGCTTCTTTCCGCCCGTGAAGATCTCGCCGAAGCCCTTCTGCGAGGAGCAGCCCGGCAGCAGGACGAGCAGCAGCAGGCCGGCCGCAAGCGTCGTGCTGCTTCTGCCTGGGAATTTCATTGCCGGCTCCTTCCTTCGTGCAGCTTCCGGGCTGTCGAGAGCTGGGGCTTATCGCAACGGCGAGGGTGGCTCAAGAAACCTTGCGGCTGCGGCTGCCGGACCGGAAACGCGCGCCCGGGTTCGCGAATTCGCCAAGCAATCGTTCGTCGGCGGCCGCAATCGCCCGCGCGGCTAATGCGCGGCATCAGCGGATGTGGACCATATCGCATCGAATCCCTGCCCCACGAGTTGCACGCCCCTGCCCTGATCTTAACAATGACGCTGTCGTTGCGGTCATCGGTCCGCGGCCCTGTGGGCCGATCCAGGGAGACCGGGAGCAATCAACTCCGCAATCGACGCTCCCGGACAAAGAAGGAGATAGATGATGAGAAAGGAAGTCACGGCGCTTGTCTGCGCCCTCGGGCTGGTCGGCAGCGCCACCGCGGCGATGGCGGGCAGCTATGGAAAGGCCCCGGAAGCGGAAGAGATGCCGGCGGCACCGCCGGCGCGCCACGAAGTCGAGGTCGCCGAAGAAGTCGATTACGCACGCGTCGGGCCCTACCTCGGTGTCGGCGGCGTGTATGCGATCGAGCTCTTCGACGATCAGGCGACGCGCGTGGACAACAGCAGTGGCCTGCACGTGCGCGGCGGCTATCGCTTCCACCCGAACTTCGCGGTCGAAGGTCTCTACGAGTGGTACAACGAGTTCGACACCGACCGGGGCCACTACGACGGCTGGTCGCTGACGGCCAATGCGAAGGCCTACGCGCTGACAGGTCGTTTCCAGCCCTATGCGGTGATCGGTCTCGGCTACCTGAAGATCAACGGCTCGGGCGGCAATCCCCCCGCGGCACCGAGCGGACCGCCGCACTTCGCAGCGGCTGCGGGCGACGGCTTCGAGATGCGCTTCGGCGCAGGCATGGATGCCTGCATCACCGAGCACTGGGCGCTCGGCCCCGAGGTCGCCTACGTCCTGCCGTTCAACGATGCCGAGGACCTCGACTTCGTCGAAGTCTCGCTCGGCGTCCGCTACAAGTTCTGATCGACGGATGCCGGCGCTGCGCACGCAGCGCCGGCATCATCCCTTCGATACGGCGCCGATTCAGCCGCCGAGCGCGATCGTCAGCGCGACGAGCGCCAGCCCGATCGCCATCAGCCCGGAGCCGATCCGCCACGGCGAGGCCCCGACGATGCTGCCCCAGCGCGCGCCGAGCAGGAAGAGCATCGAGACCGCGACACCGTTCGACAGACGCACGGCCGTCGCGGGGTCGAGCCCGAAGAGGAAGGGCAGCACCACGGGAAAGGTCGCCAGCACGATGATCAGGGCGACCGCGCAGCCGCCGAGCAGGTCCTCGCGCGTGACGGTCGGTACCGCGGCATCGCCGTCGCGGATGGCAGACAGGACACCTTCGTAGAGAGTCCTGCGCTGGCCGTCGGTGGTCACTGCCTCGAGATGCTGGTCGAGCTCACCGGCGATGCGCTCGAGCGCGAGCGCATCGGAATCGCAGCCGCGGATCTCGCGCATCAGCCTCCGCTTGCGGCCGCGCTCGAAGATCTCGGTCAGCACGTACATGACCGCGTCGACGATCGCCCAGGCGACATTCTTTCCAGCACAGTGGGATCCGAAGCTTGGAATTCACGTGACTTGAAGTCGCGGC
>JADMIO011421282.1_pt1 | contig 45496 bp, 43 predicted proteins | sample 8958161 | NCBI WGS metagenome assembly JADMIO01 (sample SAMN16585339, study PRJNA669376) | soil metagenome | isolation source: Crop rotation soil | place: USA: Cullars Rotation, Alabama | collected 2011
GCGACAACTTGTCCACGTGGAATTCTAAGCTTAGGATCCCAATGTGCTGGAAAGTAGCTGGTGATGCCTTCCTTGGAGACGAACAGCGTCAGCGGCTTCAACTCCTCGAGTTTGGTGATCTTCGCCTCGGGGTGTGTCAGGAAAACCTGGGGATCCTTCTGGAAGATCGATGCGACCGAGACCACGGGCACCTTGTTGGCGACCGCATCAAACGACATCAGCGTGTTCGCGGCCATGAAGAAATCGATCTTGCCTGCGATCAGGAGCATGCGATTGTTGTCGTTCGGCCCACCCGGCACGATGGTGACGTCGAGGCCGTATTGCCTGTAGGTGCCGTCGGCGGCCGCCTGGAAGAAGCCGCCATGTTCCGCCTCGGCGACCCAGTTCGTTCCGAATGAAACCTTGTCGAGCTTGTCGGCAGCGCCCTTGTCGCCACTCTTGTCCTGGGCCAGGGCCGGCGCGGCCGCCAACAGGACGGCGAAAAATCCGGCCATTAACGCTCGTGGTCGCGTCGCCTTCATCCCTGAACTCCGTGGTTCGATCCGGCCCATGATGGGGATGGCCCCGGGAGCGCGATGATTTCAGGATGAAACGCCATCACGCATCCGTCTATCGTCAGGGCACGATCTTTTTCGGAAACCCGCTGCAGTTTCGTTCGTATCGTGCTCTAACTACCCTGCAAATGCCCTGAAAGAAACACCTCACGCGATGAGTTCATCCATTCCCGCCCGCGACTGGGCCAAGATCGACTGGGCTGGCATCGACAAGACGGGGCCCGCGCGGTGGATCGCGGTGCTGCCGCTGGCTGCAACCGAGCAGCACGGCCCGCATCTGCCGCTCGAAACCGACGTGATGATCGGACAGGCCTATCTCGCGCGAGTGCGCGAGCTGCTGCCCGAAGCCTGCCCTGTCACGTTCCTGCCCATTCAGCCGGTGGGCATCTCGACCGAACACATCGATTTCGGTGGAACGCAGACGCTGTCGACGGAAGCCGCACTCAGGGAATGGACGGCGCTCGGGGAAAGCGTCGCCCGCGCCGGCGTCAGGAAGCTCGTGATCGTCACGAGCCATGGCGGCAATGCTGCTGCGATGATGCTGGTGGCACAGCATCTGCGCGCCTATCACGGGCTGCTCGCGGTCACCACCTCCTGGTTCCGCTTCGGCATACCCGAGGGAATGTTTCCCGAAGACGAAGTTCGCCACGGCATTCATGGCGGCGCGGTCGAAACCTCGATCATGCTGGCGAAATATCCGCAAGCCGTACGGCGTCACGCCATCGCGGACTTTCGTTCGAACGGACTGGACATGGAAAAACAGTATCGCTGGCTGTCGACGCAGCGACCCGCACCCTTCGCCTGGCAGGCGCAGGATCTCAACGCAAGCGGCGCGGTCGGCAACGCGAAGCTCGCTTCGAGCGAGAAGGGCGAGCGCCTGATCGAGCACGGCGCAAGGAGGTTCATCGAACTGCTCGACGACGTCGACAAATTCGATGTGAAGCAATTTTCGCGCGACACCTAAGGTTGATTCGGCCTGCTCACCTAATCCATTGGAATCGCTTCGAAAATCTGAATTACCAAAAATTTACCGGGCGATTCCGAACCGGAATCGGATAGCCGCCGTCCAACCGGGCAGATGCGGGCCATGACGGATCCGCTCTAACCGGGAAGAGTAGTTCCATGTCGCGTAAGACCAAGATTGCCGCTCTCACCGTCGCCGCTCTTGCCGCCATCGGCAGCATTGCTTCCACGACCACTTCTGCTGAAGCTCATGGCGTTCATCACGGCATTGGCGCGGGCCTGGTCGGCGCCGTCATCGTCGGCAGCGCAATTGCCGCCACTGCGCCCTATCCCCGCTGCGGATGGGTCCGCAAGTACGACCTCTTCGGCCGCTACACAGGTAGCGTGAACACTTGCTACTGATCGGTCCACTTCAATCTGACGCGCATCTGCTCGCGCTGCTCGAAGACTCCTTTTAAATTGCTCCGTGTTCGATACGGGACCTCATCCACCCCGTATCGTCTACCGACCCGCCCGGACGCCCCCCCGGGCGGGTCAACTTTCTTGCGCCGGCTGCCGGCCTGCATAGCGGGGCCTGTTGCGCATGCGTCACTACCCGAGGTGAATCCGCGAAAAGGCATGCGGGGGATGATTGCTATTGCAAGTCATTCGCATTTATGATTTGAAGGATTTCAACAACTTGGTTAGGGCCTCGGCGGCAGTTGGGGCGATATGGGCCGTTCTGGGCGAAGACATTTGCGGAGTTTCCAAGGTAGCTTCGCTGCTGCAAATCTGATGATTGAAAGTGCTTTCTGGGGAAAAGCCTGTCCGATGAATCGCTGTCGCCGACGATGGAAGCGCGTTGCTGCCGGCGCAGGGACCGGCATGCTTCTGCTCGCCAGTCCCGCGCTTGCAGCCGATCTGCCGCTGAAGGCGCCCGCCCTCAAAACCGCGTACGACTGGAGCGGCTTTTATGTCGGCGGCCATTTCGGCTACGGCGGCGCCAGCTTCGGCGCTGGCACGAATCCGCTGCCGCTTCAGGGCGAATTGCTGCCCTACAGCTCGACCGGCCTGATCGCAGGCTATCAGGTCGGCTATGCCAGAGAGTTCGCCAATCATGTCGTGCTTGGCTTCGAGGCCGATGCGACCTTTCCGAGTCCGACCGATCCGGCCGCACTGGGGCGAATGCCACCGGCGCCATTCAACACCACGCTCGATTACATCGGCACGGCGCGCGGACGCATCGGTTATGCCTTCGACCGATGGATGCCCTATCTCACCGGCGGCTTCGCCTGGGGCCATCCTCATATCGACATCAATGACGGCAGTGGTACGACCGTCAGACATTATCAGTTCGGCTGGACCGCCGGTCTCGGACTTGAATTTGCGGTGAGCGACAATTGGAGCGCCAAGCTCGAATACGAGTATGTCGACCTGTCGCGCCAGTTCTACGATCTCTCCGGCTTTGGCCTGCCCGGCCTCAACGTCGAGCCTCGCATTCATCTCGCCAAGGTCGGCCTGAACTACCATTTCGACGACATGCTGGCGAAAGGACCGTCTGTCTCCGGTGCAAGACCGCGACTGCCGGAGTCGGACGGCTGGAACGTGCACGTACAGACGACCGTGTTGCCGCAAGGCTATCCTTCGTTCCGCGCACCTTATACCGGACCGCTCAGCCTTCCGCCCGCCGGCCAGATTCAGTCCACCTGGACGTCGACCGCTTTTCTCGGCGTGCGGCTCTGGGAGGGTGGCGAGCTCTATTTCAATCCGGAACTCGGCCAGGGCTTCGGCATCAACAGCACATTGGGGCTCGCCGGCTTCTCGAACGGCGAGGCACAAAAAGGCGGCGCGCCGTATCCCAGGATGCGCGCGGAGCGCTACTACATCAAGCAGACCTTCGGCCTTGGCGGCGAGCAGGAAGAGGTTGCCGACGGACCTAACCAGTTGGCTGGCAAGCGCGACATCGATCGCGTCACCCTTATCGTCGGGCGTTTTGCCGTCGGCGACTTCTTCGACAACAACGCCTATGCACACGATCCGCGCGCGGACTTCATGAACTGGGCGCTGTGGGAGTCTGCCGCCTATGATTTCCCGGCCAACCTGCCCGGCTATACACGCGGCGCCGTCGTTGAACTGAACCAGAAGGATTGGGCCGTGCGCGGCGCGGTGCTCGAAGTGCCCTCGCAACCCAACAGCGACATCCTGCAATTCAAGAGCGGCGGCCTGGTCGTCGAATTCGAGGAACGCCACAATATCTTCGGTCAACCCGGCAAGGTCCGCGTCGGCGCCTTCGGCAACCAGGGCGTCACCGGCAATTACCGCCAGGCCCTCGCCATCGCAGCGCTGGATCCGATGCAGGATATCAATGCCGCGATGGCCTCCATCCGCCACGTCAATCCGAAATACGGCGTCTATGCCAATCTCGAGCAGCAACTCGTCCAGGACGTCGGCCTGTTCGCCCGCGCAAGCTGGAACGATGGCTCGAACGAAATCCTGTCCTTCACCGACATCGACCGCAGCGTATCCGGCGGGCTTTCGATCAAGGGCAGTTTCTGGGGCCGTCCGAACGACACCATCGGAATCGGCGGCGCCGTGAACGGTCTCTCGTCCGCGCATCGCGACTTCCTCGCGGCCGGCGGCCTTGGCCTTTTGATCGGCGACGGCAGGCTGAACTACAGTCCCGAGCGAATCTTCGAGACGTACTATGCCTTTTCACTCGCCAAGGGCATTACGCTCACCGCGGACTATCAGTTGATAACAAATCCCGCCTACAACGCCGATCGCGGGCCGGTCTCGATCTTCGCCGCGCGGTTTCACGCGGAGTATTAGGGCGCGTACTCATAAACCGACTGACAAACAACCCGGCGGCCGCGATAGCCCGAGTCCGCGCAAACCCCTGACGGGGGTATGTCTCCGCTACGGTCGGCCGTTAGCATGCCAACGGGACAAGACCACGTCAAACCAACTTGATTTGCTTTGCAAACGCGCCATTCCCGGGCGATTTGGCGTCGTCTCAACGAACGAGGGGTATTCATTGCCAATCCTACAACGACGAATGCCGCTGATGACGCCGAGCCGGAGCGGCCCGCTCCGAACATCATGGACACGACACCTGAGAACCAGGCGCCGACCTTCCGCAACCAGATCCAGATGTGGCCGCACCGCGTCATCCACCGCGGCGAGGTGCTGCGGCCGCTCCCGCCGCACACGCGTTCGCTCGCGGACCTGACCTTTGAGGTGGGCGGGGTCAGCCTCAGCGCCAGCGACGTCATGGCCCGGCGCCGCATGGCCGGGCTGCTGATCCTGAAGCAGGGCGAGATTGCGCTGGAGCGCTACGGCATGGGCAATGGCCCGGAGAGCCGGTGGACCAGCTTCTCGACCGCGAAGTCAATCACCGCGACGCTCGTCGGGGCTGCGCTCCACGATGGCGCGATCAGCAGCCTTGACGATCGCTGCGAGCAATACCTGCCGCGGCTGCGCGGCTCGGCTTACGAGGGCGTCACGATCCGCAATCTCCTGCGGATGTGCTCCGGTGTGGCCTGGCGCGAGGAAAACGATGCAGACGGACGCTCAGAGGTTTATCGCCTCGGCAAGGCAATGGTGAGCCGACGGCCAGGCTCCGTCCTGGACCTGTTGTGCAAACTGCCGCGCGCTCAGCCGCAGGGTACCATCTTCAACTATTCGACCGGCGAGAGTTGCCTGATTGGCGCGCTGGTCGTGGCCGCGACGCGCCGGCCCTTGGCCGACTACTGCGCCGAGAAGATTTGGAGACCCGCCGGCATGGAGGCCGACGGGTATTGGCAACTCGAGTCCGAGGACGGCCTCGAACTGGGCGGGCTTGGCGTCAGCGCACGCCTTCGCGACTTCGGCCGCTTCGGCCAGCTGGTGCTTGAGGACGGCGAGGCGTTCGGTGGCCGACGGGTCCTGCCGCCCGGCTGGCGCGATCTCGCCGGACAGCCCGACAGCGCGCCCACCGGCTTCGGTCGGCTCATGCCCGGTTCGCAGGCGGGATACGGCTACCACTGGTGGGCTGTGCCGCACTTGCCGGGCGGCGTCAACAACGGTGCCTTTTCGGCGAACGGCCGCTTTGGCCAAATCATCTTCGTCAATCCGACCGAGCAGGTGGTCGTCGCAATCCAGAGCGCTTGGCGTCAGCATGAGGACTGCGACGCCGGGCTCGAAATCGTCGCGATGATCAGAGCTGCGGTGCGCGCGCTCCGAACGGAGCCAGCGTCGTAGGCCCCCAGTACACGCCCTGGACGGGCACGGAAACGCCCTGCGCGTCACACCACCGCCTGGAACGTATCCGCGCGTGACATCGCCCAGGCATCGCGGAAGCGCGCGTCGTCGGTGCCATCGATCAGTTCGCCTTGACGCAGCGCCGGATAGAGCTTGGCGAACGAACGAACCTCGGTCGTCGAGGTGCGCTGCGAGAAGTGGATCGGACGCAGGTCTCGCGGATGTTCGAGGCCAGCCGCGGCCACCAGTTCGGCGAGCGCATGCAGGGTCGAGTGGTGATAATTGTACACGCGCTCGAGTTTGTCCGGCACAAAGAGGGCGCGGCTTCGGGTCGGATCCTGCGTGGCAACGCCGGTCGGACAGCGGTCCGTGTGGCAGCTCAGCGACTGGATGCAACCGAGCGAGAACATGAAGCCGCGCGCCGAGTTGCACCAGTCGGCGCCGATCGCCATGGCGCGCGCCATGTCGAACGCCGTCGCGATCTTGCCGGAGGCGCCGAGCCTGATGCGGTCGCGCGCGCCAATGCCGACCAGAGCATTGTGGACGAAGTTGACGCCCTCGCGCATCGGCATGCCGAGATGGTCCATGAACTCGAGCGGCGCGGCACCCGTGCCGCCTTCGTTGCCGTCGACCACGATGAAGTCGGGATAGATTCCGGTTTCGCGCATCGCCTTGCAGATCGCCAGAAACTCCCAGGGATGGCCGATGCACAGCTTGAAGCCGGCAGGCTTGCCGCCGGCGAGCTTTCGCATCTCGCCCACGAACTGCACCATCTGGATCGGCGTCGCGAACGCGCGGTGCGAGGCCGGCGAGATGCAATCCTCACCCATGGCCACACCCCTGATCTTGGAAATCTCCTCGGAGACCTTCGCTGCCGGCAGCACGCCACCATGGCCGGGCTTGGCCCCCTGGCTGATCTTGAGTTCCACCATCTTGATCTGGTCCTCGCCCGCGACCCGCGCGAACTCCTCCGGATTGAAGGTGCCGTCACGATGGCGGCAGCCGAAATAGCCGGAGCCAACCTCCCAGATGATGTCGCCGCCCATTGCCCGGTGATAGGGGCTGACGCCGCCCTCGCCCGTATCGTGGGCGAAGCCGCCCTTCTTCGCGCCGCCATTGAGCGCACGCACCGCATTCGGGCTCAATGCGCCGAAACTCATTGCGGAAATATTGAAAACCGAGGCCGTGTACGGCTTGGTGCAGTCCGGTCCACCGATCGTGATACGGAATTTCTCGGTCGCGCCGGTCTTCGGCGACACCGAGTGATGCATCCACTCATAACCCTCGCGATAGACGTCTTCCTGCGTGCCGAACGGGCGCTTGTCGAGCACCATCTTGGCGCGCTGATAGACCACGGCGCGAATGTCGCGGGAGAACGGCATGCCGTCCTTTTCGCTCTCGAAGAAATATTGCCGCATCTCCGGACGGATTTCCTCGAGCAGGAAGCGCAAATGCGCCGAGATCGGATAGTTGCGCAGCACCGCATGGTTCTTCTGCACGAGATCGCGCAGACCGAGCAGCGTCAGCGCGCCGAAAATCAGCAGTGGAATCAGGATGACGTCGAATATCTTGGGATTGTGATCGAACAGGCCTATGCTCAACAGCAGCGCGGTGACGACGGCGCATATCGTCAGAACGATGAAGCGGGGCGAGAACGGAAGCAGCAGCGTTTCCATGGCATCCCTCAGGCGACTTTCGCCGCGTTGTTGTTGCCGTCTGGCGGGCGTCGGCAAGCTACCCCGCACAGCCGTCAAGGATATGACGAGTCGCTTGCGAGCGTAGCGAATCCGTCGGCGGCAAATCAATCCATCCGATAGATAGCCCGTGTTATTGCGGTGCACCCTTTTACTGCAACATCAATGTTCGTGCGGCTTTAGCTCGTCCGGTATCCTGCTCTGTTGCAAACCGCCCTTGTCGAGCCAGTCATCGGTGGCCAGTCGGGCACGCTCGATCAGCGCGGCGGTTTGCGAGAAATCGTAGGGCGAGGCGACCAGCGGGCACAGCGGAGGGACTACGCAATAATCGATATCAGGGCCGAGTTTCTCGAGATCGTCCACAAGTTGACGCGCAATCAACAGCGTCAGCGCATGCAGCGCGTTCGCCACCGCGCCGACCGGGGGCGCCTCGTTGGCGCAGGCGTGCCCGGTCGGCAGGATGATGAGACGGCGGGCACCCTTCTCGACCGCGATCCTGACCGGCGTGTTCGAAGAGAGTGCGCCGTCGGCAAGGTAATAGCCGCCATGTCGGATCGGCGAAAAGGCGCCGGGAATCGAGGTCGATGCCATGATCGCTTCCGCCACCGGGCCATCCGAGAACACGACACTGTCGCCCGTCATGATGTCTGTGGTGACGATGTGTACTGGAAGTTTCGCATCCTCCAGATTTCGATACGGGATGTGATCGTCGACCAGCTTGCGGATGCCATCATGCGGGATGAGGAAGTCGCGCCGCCAGAGGAAGCTGAGCAGGCTTCGCCACGACATAGGAAAGACGTCGTGACGCGTCAGGCCGCGCCAGATATTGGCGAGGCGCTCCACGCCAGCGACCGTGGGATCGCCGGCATGAAAAGCGCCGTTCAATGCGCCGACGCTGGAGCCCACCACCATGTCGGCGGCGACACCGTACCTTACCAGCGAATCCAGCATCCCGACCTGCACCGCGCCGAGACTCCCGCCCCCTGCGAGTACCAATGCGGTCCTGACTGGTCGATCGCCGGACGACGACAAGATTGGCGTGCTCCCTTCGACGGCGGGTCCTATCGCGCACCGTTCGGAGGGGTTATAGCAGCGGCGAAATGGAAAACGCTACTGTCGTCCCGTCGTTCGCAGGACGACAGCGTGGCGACTACCGTTCCACGAACGCCTTCTCGATCACGAAATGGCCGGGCGCATTGCCCCTGCCTTCGACGAAATCGCGCGCTTCGAACATCTGCTTCAGTTCATCCAGCATCGCCGGGCTTCCGCACATCATGATGCGATCGCCTTCGATATCGAGCGGTTCCTGATGCAGGTCGTCGAAGAGCTGGCCGGAGGTGATGAGGTCGGTGATGCGGCCGCGGTTGCGGAACGGCTCGCGCGTCACGGTCGGATAGTACGACAGCTTCTCCGACAGCAGCGGGCCGAACAATTCGTCGTCGCGCAGCTTTGCAACGAGTTCTTCGCCGTAGGCGAGTTCGGAGACCTGGCGGCAGCCATGCACGAGCACGATGCTCTCGAAGCGCTCATAGACGTCCGGATCCTTGATCAGGCTTGCGAAGGGTGCAAGGCCCGTGCCGGTCGACAGCAACAGGAGCCGATTGCCCGGCAGCAGATTGTCCGAAATCAGCGTGCCGGTCGCCTTGCGCCCGACGAGGATGGTGTCGCCTTCCCTGATTTTCTGAAGGCGCGACGTCAGCGGGCCGTCCTGCACCTTGATCGAGAAGAACTCGAGTTCTTCCTCATGATTCGCGCTCGCCATGCTGTAGGCCCGCAGTAGCGGACGGCCGTCGACCTCGAGGCCGATCATCGCGAACTGCCCGTTCTGGTAGCGGAATCCGGAATCCCGTGTCGCGCGAAAGCTGAACAGCGTGTCGGTCCAGTGGCGCACGGAAAGAACTTTCTCTCGATAGAACGCGCTCATGTCGATTTGTTTTCCGATTGACGGGGTTTTGGAAAGATGAGTTCGCTGAATGCGAAAAAGGCGAAAGCCCCTGATAATCCGTGGGATTTTGGCGTCTCATCTACGCGAAGTTTTCAAATAATCAACCCGTGCAGACGCGCAATTGGAGGTGATCGAATGCATGTCGCTTCAATTCGGTAAATGGTTCGAACCGTGCTAATTCCGGGTCGAAATCGGCAACTAACTTTCGTCAACAGATGGCCATGCAGCACATAATTCCGTGTGCGGAATCACAGACCGCCAATGCCTGAGAGCGAACGCGTATTCGTGGACGCGATCCGCCAATTTTGCAGGGCTCGTGGCATCTCATGCGAGGTGAGAGCGCAGGGCTGGCTGATCGTCATGGAGCACGGGGGCCGGCGCCGCTTCGCCTTCGGCTACGACATCGGCCTCAACAGCGCGATGGCACACCGGATCGCCAACGACAAATCGGCTGCTGCGGAAGTCCTGGCATACTCCGGCATCGGCTGCGTGCCGCACACCTTGTTTCTCAGCCCGAAACTCGGCAAGCACATTTCGCCCGAGGGATCGCGTGAGGCGATGCTGGAGCTGTTGCAAAACCATCCCGAAGGCCTCGTTGCAAAACCGAACGAGGGAACATCGGGCCGATCGGTTTTTCGTGTGACGAACGAAACCGAGCTGGACCTCGCCGTGCAGGAGATTTTCTCATCGAGCTTGGGTCTGGCGATTTCGCCGTATGTCGAGATCGCGGAAGAGGTGCGCGTGGTCCTGCTCGATGGCGCTCCGCTTGCGGTCTACCGCAAGGAGCGCGGCGCGGACTGGCGGCACAATCTCGAATTCGGAGCACGTCCCGTTCTGCTGGAAGCGGGAGAGACCCGCGCCGCCTGCGTTCCCCTCGCCATCGAGGCGGCGGATGTGATCGGCATCCGCTTTGCGTCGATCGACGTCGTCCGCATCGGCGCAGCCCGGCGCGTGCTCGAGGTCAATTCCGGGGTGATGATGGAAGCATTGGGCAAGCAGCATCCCGAACTGGTGCATGCGGCCTACGCCGCGGCACTGGAGAAGGTGTGGGAGTGATGCTGTCGTAGCTTCGTAGGGTGGGTTAGCGAAGCGTAACCCGCCGCTTCTGTCTCCGCCGCAACGAATGAGGTGGGTTACGCCTTAGGCTAACCCACCCTACGATGTCCACGCTTCTCAATTATTCCCCGCCGGAGAATCGTCCATGGCGCGGAAGGCATCCTCGAGCTGCGGCGAGATCGCGACGTTCAACCGCTCTCCGGTCGGCAGCCGCGCCACAAACCACTTGTTGTAAAGTGGAATCAGATCGTGGTTGGAGCCGAGCTTGCGGAAGGTGCGTTCCACCACCGCCGACAATTGCGGCTCGCCCTTGCGGAACATGATGCCATAGGGATCGTAGGACAGGTAATCGCCGGTGACGCGGAATTTGTCCTGCGACTTGTGCCGCGCGATCAGGCCATAGAGCAGGATGTCGTCGGTCGCGAACGCATCGGCCTTGCCGTCCGCGAGTGTCTGGTAGGACTGCTCGTGGTCGCCCGCCGTGACAATGGTCAGGCCCAGCGAGAACTTCTTGTCGGCGTTGTGCATCGCCTGCTCGTTGGTCGTACCCTTGGTCACCACCACGGTCTTGCCCTTGAGATCGGTCACCGACTGCACGCCGGACGCTTTCGGCACCATCAGCTTGGTGCCGGCCACGAACATCAGGGGAGAGAACGCCACCTGCTTGCCGCGCTCGGCATTGGCGGTGGTCGATCCGCATTCGAGGTCGATCTTGTTCTGCAACACGGCCGGGATGCGATCGTCGGAGGTCACCTTGACGTATTCGATCTTGAGATTGGCGTCGTCGACCTCGACACCGATCTCCTCGACCACGGCCTCGCACAGTTCGAGACTGTAGCCGATCGGCCGGTTGGCCTGATCGAGGAACGAGAACGGCGGCGAGCTCTCGCGATAACCGAGGCGCACCACATGCGAACTCTTGATCGCGGCAAGCGTCGGACTAAGCCCCTCGCCTGTCTGCGCGGCCGCGCCGGTTGCCAGCCAGGCTGTAGCCAGCAACGCGACGCCCACCCTCGTCACCCCCAGGGGATGATGCATGCACGCCCCCTTTAATGCGCGGGCACAGGGTCGCCCGGAACCGCGTCGGAAGGAACTGCGTCGTCGGATCCCAGCTCGTGCTCGGCTTTCAGCTCGCCCTCCCACTTCGCCACCACCGCCGTTGCGAGCGAATTGCCGATGACATTGGTGGCGGAACGGCCCATGTCGAGGAAGGTATCGATGCCCATGATCATCAACAGGCCCGCTTCGGGGATGCCGAACTGTGCCAGGGTGGACGCGATCACCACGAGCGACGCGCGCGGCACGCCGGCGACGCCCTTTGAGGTGATCATCAAGGTCGCCAGCATCGCGAGCTGCGTGCCGAGCGGCATGTCGATGTGGTAGGTCTGCGCGATGAAGACGCTCGCAAAGGTGCAGTACATCATCGTGCCGTCGAGATTGAAGGAATAGCCGAGCGGCAGCACGAAGGCGGAAATCCGCGAGGACGCTCCGAAGCGGTTGAGGCCCTCGAGCGTCTTCGGATAGGCCGCCTCGGACGACGCCGTCGAGAACGCGATCATCAGGGGCTCGCGGATCAGCCTGAGCAAATGGCTGTAGCGTGGGCCGAGCACGATGAAGCCGACCACGATCAGGATGGCCCACAGGATCAGGAGCGAAAGATAGAAACCGCCCATGAACACGATGAGCTTCCACAGCACACCCAGGCCGTTCTTGGCCACCGTCGCCGTGATCGCAGCCCAGACCGCAATCGGTGCGAACAGCATCACATAGCCGGTCACTTTCAGCATGATATGGGCGAGATCGTCGATCAGACCCATGATCGGCTTCGCGCGTTCCGGCAGCGCGCCGAGCGCAACCGCGAAGAATACCGCGAACACCACGATCTGAAGAATCTCGTTCTGCGCCATCGCATCCGCGATCGAGGTCGGGATCAGGTGAGTGAGGAATTTCTCAACCGAGAAGGCCGATACCGGCAGACCCGTCGACTGCGTCTTGTCCGGCAGCGTACCCGGAAAATTGGCGCCGGGCTGCAGCAGGTTGACCATCACAAGGCCGAGCATCAGCGAGACGAAGGAGGCAGAGACGAACCAGCCCATGGTCTTGGCAAAGATGCGCCCTAGCTTGGAGCCGCTTCCCATGTGAGCGATGCCGCCGACCAGCGTCGCGAAAACGAGCGGCGCGATGATCATCTTGATCAGACGCAGAAACAACGTCGCGACGAGATTGATGTCGGCCGCAAGGGCGACCCGACTGTCCGGCAGGAAGTTGAAAATCAGCGCACCCATGATGATGCCCAGCACCATCGCGCCCAAGATCAATTGCGTAAACCTGCTCGACATGTTCTTACCCCCGCAAGTCCATTCGTCCGGCAAGAATGAGTGTGGCAGATTTCGGGGCCGACGCAACCAGCTTTCAGTGCGCACCTGGTGTACCAGAATGTTCCCGTTGTGAAATGAACACGCACGCACTAGCGTTGTCTGCAACGAAATGAATGCAGTTGCACGCTTCCCGCGCGACGATTGCATCAATAAACACCAATGGAGGGAAACATGAACGCAAGCGTCAATCGGCAGATCTTGCTTGTGGAGAAGCCGTCGGGAAAACTCGGAGCCGAGCATTTCAAGCTGTCCAGCGCCGCGATTCCCGAACCGAAAGACGGTGAAGCGTTGTTGCGCGTGCGCTACATTTCGCTCGATGCAGCGAACCGCGCCTGGATGCATGGCGCGACATACCGCTCCGCCGTCGAGGCCAATACCGTGATGGCGGGAGGTGGCATTGCCGAAGTGGTGTCGTCGAAGGCGCCGGGCCTCAATGCAGGTGATCTCGTGTTCGGCGACACCGGCTGGCAGGACTACGCTGCCGTCCCCGCAAAGCACCTTGCCAAGGTGCCGAAGATCGAGCCGATGTCGCATCTGCTCAGCGTCTACGGCGTCGCCGGGCTTACCGCCTATTTCGGGCTGCTGGAGATCGGGAAGCCGAAGAGCGGCGAGACGGTCGTGGTCTCGGCGGCCGCGGGCTCGGTCGGATCGCTGGTCGGCCAGATCGCCAGGATCAAGGGGTGCCATGTGATCGGCATCGCCGGCGGCAAGGACAAGTGCCAATGGCTCACGTCCGAGCTCGGCTTCGATGCGGCCGTCGATTACAAGGACGGCGCGGTCTTCAAGGCATTGCGCGCCGCGGCGCCCAAGGGCATCGACGTCTATTTCGACAATGTCGGCGGCGATATCCTGGAAGCCTGCCTTCCGTTGATGAACAATTACGGCCGCATCGCCTGTTGCGGCGCGATCTCGCAATATGACGGTGTACCGGCGGCGCATGGTCCGCGGGGCGTACCCGGCCTGATCGTGGTGAAGCGGCTCATCATGCAGGGCTTCATCGTCATGGATTTCATGGCACAGCGCGACAAGGCGCTTGCCGATCTGCAGGCATGGACATCCTCCGGCAAGCTGAAAGTTCAGGAAGACGTCATCGACGGCCTCGAAAATACGCCCAAAGCGCTGATCGGATTGCTTGCCGGCGAAAATCGCGGCAAGCGCATGATCAAGGTGTGACACAGCTGTCACGCTGGACCCGGTGCAAGGAACTTGCGGAAAACTCCAAAAACGGAAGATGATGCGGCCCGCGCGGGTTTTCCGAACATGAGTTACCGAGGTTGCGCGCCAGTCGAGGTGACGGCCCAACGATAACAACAAGGAATGATGCAAATGATCCAGCATACCAGGATGAAATTGTTGTTGCTGGCCGCCAGTTTCGCGATCTCTGCGCCCGCTTTCTCCCAGGCGCCGAGCGAAGCGCAGCGCGAGGCGATCAAGTCGAATTGCCGCTCCGACTACATGGCGCACTGCTCCAGCATCCCGCCCGGCGGCGAGGCTTCGCTGGAATGCCTGCAAAAGAACATGGCAAGCCTCTCGGGCGCCTGCGCCGGCGCGGTCAAGGCAGTGTCGGCACCGGCAGAAACCAAGGCCGAGCCGGCCACGGCGCCGGCGAAGGAAGCGCCGAAGGAGACCAAGGCCGAGCCCGCGGCCGCGGCTGCACCTGCGGCCAAATCCGCAACGACGACCTCGACCAAACCGGCCGCGCCGCCCGGCAAGCCCACGGCTGCGCAGGTCTCTGCGATCAAGGCCAATTGCCGCTCGGACTATCCGAAGGTCTGCGCGGGCGTACCGACCGGTGGGGCGCCGGCGCTCGATTGTCTCGAAAAGAACAAGGCCAAGCTTTCGCCGGCCTGCGAGAAGGCCGTTGCGGCCGCAGGTGGCGGCGGTGCCGCACCGGCAGCGGCAGGCTCGGCTGCGCCCGCAACCGCCAATGCGAGCCCGACTGCCGCGGCGCCCGCTGCGGCGGCGCCGGCCCCAATCGTGCTCCGTCCGATGCGGCCGCGCGAAGTGCTGTTCGTGATGCGCTCGGCCTGCGGCGCCGACGTGCGAGCGCTCTGCGCGGGGGTACCCGCTGGCGGCGGACGCATCATCGAGTGCCTCGCCTCGCAGCCGGCATCGCTGTCGCCGGCATGCCGCGACGTGCTGGGCCAGTTCGCCCAATAGCGCGCGGGTATTCGCGGGAGGACCGGCTCAGCGGCAGGCATTTTTTCTCTGGCGCGGACACCGCGCCGGAGGTAGGGTAGCCCCGAATTGTGAGTATACTGTCAATCCGGGAGGTAACCCCTTGCGCATCGCCGTGATCGGCGGAGGGCCTGGCGGCCTCTACTTCGCCTATCTCTGGAAGCGGTGTCATCCGGACGCCGAGGTCGACCTGTTCGAACAGAATCCGGCCGGCGCGACCTGGGGATTTGGCGTGGTATTTTCGGACCAGGCGCTGGAATTCCTGCGCGCCGACGACCCCGATACCGTCGACGCCATCGCGCCGCGCATGGAGAGCTGGACAAACATCACGCTCAATCTGCGCGACGAAAGCGTCGAAATCGACGGCGTGGGTTTCTCCTCGATCGGCCGGCTCGAGCTGCTCAAGCTGCTGCAGGCGCGCGCACGCGAAGCCGGCGTCGCCGCCCGCTACGAGACGACGATCCAGTCGCCAGATCAACTCGGCGGCTACGACCTGATCGTCGCCGCGGACGGACTCAATTCGCTGGTGCGCCGCAGTTTCGAGCGGGAGTTCGGCGCGTCCGTCACCACCTCCACCAACAAATTCGCCTGGTACGGCACCACGAAGACCTTTGCGACGCTGTCGCAGACCTTCGTGAAGACCGGGAGCGGCAGCTTCAACGCCCATCATTATCGCTATTCGCCTGACATGAGCACGTTTCTGGTCGAATGCGACGCGGCAACCTGGAATGCCTGCGGTTTTGCCGACAAGACCATCGAGGAATCGCAGGCGATCTGCGAACGCGTGTTCGCGAAGACGCTGGACGGCCACAGGCTGATCTCGAACAAGTCGCTATGGCGCAATTTTCCCTGGATCTGGAACGAGCGCTGGTCGCACCGGAACATGGTGCTGATCGGCGATGCCCTGCATTCGGCGCATTTCTCCATCGGCTCGGGAACACGGCTTGCGATCGAAGACGCGATCGCACTGGTGAAGGCACTCGAGGGCGAGGCCGATATCAGCGCGGCACTCGTCCGCTACGAAGGCGAGCGCAAGCCGATCGTGAAGAAGCTCGTCACCGCGGCGCGCACCAGCGCCGAATGGTACGAGAACTTCCCCGAACACATGCAACTCGACCTCTTGGATTTCGCCTACAGCTACATCACCCGTTCCGGGCGGATCGACGATGCGCGGCTGCGCGCGATGTCGCCGCAATTCATGGCGCGCTATGAGAGCTCACGAAGGCAAGCCCGACATGGCACATGAAGGCATGGTAGCTGTAATTGCAGATGGCGTGCCGGCGGATAGTCCCGGCGCGCGCGAGATCGGCTTCGCAATTCCCGAGCGTTACAACGCCAGCCGCATTCTGTTCGACAATCTCGACAACGGCCGTGGCGAGAGATTGGCGCTGATCGGACCAGGCGGCGCGCGCACGTACAACGAACTCTGTGCAGATGCCTGCCGCTGGGGCAACGGCTTGGTTTCGCTCGGCCTGAAGCGCGGCGACCGCGTGCTGCTGTTTCTCGGCGATACGCCGGCCTATCCGGCCGCGTTCTTCGGCGCGGTGCGCGCGGGTCTCGTGCCGCTCCTGATCAACACGCTGACGCCGCCGGACCTCCTGCAATTCTATCTTGCCGACAGCGGCGCATCGGCTGCGGTAGTCGAAGCGGAATTTTGCGTGCGCTTTGACGCCGAAGCCTGCAAGGACACCGCGCTGCGCACGCTGATCGTGGTCAACGGCGCGATTGGCGATCATGCCGCGCCGAATGCGCTGGCCGCCGAACCATGGCTGGCCAGCTTCCCGGCCACTCTTGCGGAAGCCGGCACGCATCGCAACGAAATGGCATTCTGGATGTATTCCTCGGGTTCGACCGGGCGGCCCAAAGGCATCGTCCATCTGCAGCACGACATGGTCTATAGCGAGAAGGCATTCGCGCAGAACGTACTGAAGCTCGAGCCGGACGACATCTGCTTCTCGGTGCCGAAGATCTTCTTCGCCTATGGCTTTGGCAACTCCATCACCTTCCCGTTCTCGGCCGGCGCCACCACGCTCCTGCTGCCGGGACAGCCAAAGCCTGCCGCGATCTTCGAGGCGATCGGCCGTTACCGACCGACCGTGTTCTTTGGTCTGCCAACGCTCTACACCCTCCTGACCAAGGCAGAGGGCGCCGACAAGGCGGACTTCTCCTCGCTGCGCCTGTCGCTCTCGGCGGCCGAAGTGCTGTCCGGCGAGGTCTTCAACGGATGGAAGGGGCTCACGGGCATCGAGATCATGGAAGGGCTGGGTTCGACCGAGGTGCTGCACATCTATCTCTCCAACCTGCCCGGGCGGAAGAAGCCCGGCGCCGCCGGTCTGCGCGTGCCCGGCTATGAAGTCGTGCTGAAGGACAAGGACGGCCACGAGGTCCACGGCAGCGAGGAGGGCATCATGTGGGTGCGCGGCGATTCCGCCACGCCGCTGTACTGGAATCGGCCGGACAAGACCGCCGAGACCATTCGCGAGGGCGGCTGGATCTACACCGGCGATCGCTTCCAGCGCGACGACGAGGGCTTCTATTTCTTCCGCGGCCGCGCCGACGACCTCGTCAAGATCTCCGGCCAATGGGTCTATCCGCTCGAGGTCGAGTTGTGCCTTGCCGATCATCCGGAGATACGCGAATGCGCGGTGTTCGCCGCCGAACTGCCGGACCGGCGCATGACGCTGAAAGCCGTGGTGGTGATGAACAAGGGCGGCTTCGACAGGAATGACGCGACGAAGCGGCTCCAGGATTACGTCAAGGCGAAATTGCTGCCGTACAAATACCCGCGCGAAATAACATTCATCGACGAGTTGCCGAAGACGGGAACCGGAAAGATCGACCGCCAGGCGGTGATGCGGATATGATCCCGCCTGTCGATGCGGATCCGCCTACCCCCGGTATCGCCACGGCGTGGCGCTGCCGGCGCTGTCGTCAATGGTCCATTGCGGCAGTGCCAGGCCAGGCGCGACATCGGTGAACACCATGCGCACGCGACTGCCGATGCCGACCCGCTCGACCTCGCTCTTTGGTGCAAGCACGCCATCGGGCCGCACCAGATTGCCGATCATGCGCAGTCCCTCCTCTTTGGTCGGCTTGCCGCTCTGCGTGTCCAGTTCGACCAGCAGCACGAGATAGGGCGTGAACGGCTTGAAGGCCGGCTGAATGGCATGGTGGACTTCGGTGTAGGAATGCACGGTGCCGCGGCCCTCGACCGACACCCATTCCGATTTCAGCTCGGCGCACCAGGGGCAGGCGGTGGACGGCGGGTAGCGCAGCAGCTTGCACGAGGCGCATCGCTGCAGGCGGAAATCGTGCTTCGCACAATAGGCGAAATATTCGAGGTTCTCATGGTCGAGATCGTTGATCTCGAGCGGCATGCCGAGATATTGCGCGGATATCATTTGATCACCTTGCTTCCTTGCTCACGCGAATTTCGGCAACACTTTGGTCCATAACGCTTCCGTCGATTTCATTAACTTGGCGTGCGGAACCAGCGCGTTGTAGGTGTAGCAGAACAGCCAATCGACGGGCTGCTGCTTCATGGCGGCCTCGAGCGCGCGCGTCACGGTATCGACCGTACCGACCAAGGCATAACCGAGGTCGATCGACTCCCTGGCGGTCGCGAAGTTTTTCGTCACCGGATCCATCAGGCCGCGGCGGAAGCCGAACGGCTCGAACCATGCCCTGCCCGAGAAGCGTCCGGAGTCTTCCCACAAGGCCATGGCCTCCTCATCGGTGTCCGCGATGATGACGTCGCGCAACAGGCCCGTGCCGTGCCCGCGCGGCTTGCCCGACACCTCGGCATAAAGGTCATACAGCGGTGACGCATAGGCTTGATGCATCGGCGGCAGGATCGCCGTGACACCCTCCTGCGCCGCCCAGCGAATGGAGTTCGGCGACGACGCGAACGGCAGGAAAACCGGCGGATATGGCTTCTGCAATGGCTTCGGCACTACGCCGACCGACGTCAGCATGCCGTTCTCGACGCCTTTGCCATATTTCACCGTGGTATCGAGATCCCAGGGCGTGGCGCCGGCCGGCACCTTCCAGTACTTGCCCTGGAACGTCAGCATCTCCTCGGTCCAGCACTTCTTGATGATCTGCCAGTTTTCCTCGAACGCCTCGCGGTTGGCCTGGTCGATCGCGTCATGCTGGTGCGGCAACGTGCCGGAGACGCCGTGCGTCTGCTGCGCCATGATGTCGACCCAGCGCCGCTGGTAGCCGCGGGCGAAGCCGGCACAGGCCCGCCCGCCCGTCATGTGATCGAGCATCGCGATGTCCTCGGCAACGCGGATCGGATTGGCGGCTGGCAGCACGATCCCGAGCTGGCCGACGCGGATGCGCTTGGTCTGCATCGCGAAGTAGAGATCCAGCAAAACCGGGTTGTTGGAAAGCTCGAAACCCTCGATGTGGAAGTGATGCTCGGTGAAGCTCACCGAATCGTAGCCGAGATCGTCGGCGAGTTTGACCAGTTCGGTGAGCTCCTTCAGCATGCGCTGGTAGAGCTCCGGCCTGGTCGCAGCCATGCCCGCCTCGATCTCGGCGCGCGAGCCGACGCTCGGCAGACAGAATATCGATGCCTTCATCTGAGTGCTTCCCCTACCCGCGCCGCATCACCATCGCCGATCCCGTGCCGGGCATCGCCCAGCCGAGATTGGCCGACACCTCCGCGTTCCTGACCTGGCGGCAGCCGCCCTCGCGATGATCGTAGGTATGCTGCCGTTTGCCATCGGGCCCGACCGGACAGCTATCGTCCGCATCGTGGCGGAGCTGGCGGACATTCTCGATCACCATCGCGATGCCGTGGGTATAGCCCTCGCAGAGATGGCCGCCCGATGTGTTGTTCGGCCGCTTTCCGCCGAGCATGATGGTACCGTCCGAAACATAATGTCCGCCATCGCCCTTCTTGCAGAAACCGTAGTCCTCCAGTTGCAGCATGGTGGTGAAGGTGAAGGCGTCATAGGAACCGGTGAGATCGACATCCTCGGGGCCGACGCCGGAATTCGGCCAGAGGATTTCCCTGGCGTAGTGACCGGCGACGGTGGAGATCGGCCCGGTCTGGTAGTGCATGTCGACCCGCGGCTTCGAGCAGCGGCCCACCACGCCACGGATCCGCACCAGCGGATGCTTCAGGTCCTTCGCGCGCTCGGCCGTGGTCACGATGATGGCGTTGGCGTTGTCCGTCTCCACGCAGCAGTCGAGCAGATGGAGCGGCTTGCAGATTATGCGGCTGCCCACGACATCCTCGACCGTGAGTCGCTTCTTGTAATAGGCTTTCGGATTGTTCGAGGCATGATGGCTGTGGGCTACGCGGACATGGGCGACCTGCTCGGCTGTGGTGCCGAAATCGTGCATGTGACGCATGAAGGTCGGCGCGAACATTTGTCCCGCGCTCTGCCAGCCATAGGCGCGGCCGTGCAGCATGTCCCCCGAGACGGGGGCCGCGGCGCGCACGCCCGTGCCGCCGATCCGCACCTGCGAGAATCCGTTCATGGAGCGGAAAATCACCACCGTCTTGCACATGCCGGCCTCGATGACGCCGATCGCGATACCGACCAGAGCTTCCGTCGAGGATCCCCCACCGAACACGTCCATGTAGAAATTCAGCCGGATGCCGAGATCGCCGGCGACGAACGGGGAAAACACGGAGTCGTTGGATTGATACGACAGCATGCCGTCGATCTCGGAGGCCTTGAGCCCCGCATCGAGCATGGCATTGCGAACAGCGACGGTCGCGAGCGCCCGCGTCGTCATGTCAGAGCCGCGGGTATAAGTGGTCTCGCCGACGCCGACAATGGCATACTTGTCGCGCAGGAATTTCGGCGTGGTGGCGTCGACGTCTTCTCTGGGCAGCGGCATTTCCTGGACTCCCGATCGGCTTCTTCTTTTATCGCTTGCCTTTTCTAGCGCCTTAGTGGGGATGCTGCCTAGCTCTTGTCCGCACGCCTCTCCATCACTCACGAGAACACACCACCATCCGCACGCGCCCGTACTCGGATATTCCGGCTGAAGGGATAATCCCGCGGCCGCCTATGGCCGGTGTGCACCCTTGGCAGGGTAGTTTGGACACGCGCCAAAATGTCGCCTTGCGGCCAAGCGGGACCCTCTCACCACTGTCGAGGATTTTTGCGGCGCGCTAATATGCCCGGCCTGAGCCCAGGGGCAGATATGCGACGGCGGGACTTCATCGCATTGGCGGGTGGTGTAGCGGCGTGGCCGGTGGCGACACGCGCGCAACAAGGCCAGCCCTTGCGCCGCATCGGCGCCATCATGAATCTGGCTGCCGAAGACCCAATATCAATGGTGCGCGTCAAGGCGTTCGTGCAAGGGCTACAGGTGCTGGGCTGGATCGACGGCCGGAATGTACAGGTCGAGTACCGCTGGGCCGCGAGCAAGGCTGATCTCTTCCAGCAATATGCGACAGAATTTGCGACGACCGCGCCCGACGTTATCCTTGCCGCAGGAGGCGCGGCATTGCCCGCAGTTCTGCAGGTCACGCGCACGATCCCGACCGTGTTCGTTCACGCCCCCGATCCCGTGGGCAATGGAAATGTAGCGAGCCTCGCGCGGCCGGGGGGCAATGCCACCGGATTCCTGTCATTTGAATACAATTTGGCAGGGAAGTGGGTCGAACTTCTCAAGGAAATCGCACCCAACGTCACGCGCGCAGGTGTTCTGCGCGATGCTGCCGTCGCTTTTGGGATCGGACAGTTCGCTGCGATCCAATCCGTTGCGCCCTCGCTCGTCGTTGACATGACGGCCATCAATTTGCGGGATGCCGCCGAGATCGAACGCGACATTGCCTCGCTTGCGCGCGCGGGCAACGCGGGACTGATCGTGACATTGAGCCCTGCCGGTCCCGTCCATCGCGACCTGATCATTTCGCTCGCTGCGCGCCACAAGCTACCTGCTGTTTTTGGCGAACGTCTGTTTACCGCAGCCGGCGGCCTGCTTTCCTATGGTCCCGATTTTACCGACCAGTACCGCCGTGCAGCGAGTTACGTCGACCGCATCCTCAAAGGCGAGAAGCCTGCCGATCTGCCGGTGCAAGCTCCGATCAAATACGAACTGGTGATCAATCTCAAGGCGGCGAAGGCGCTTGGACTGGAATTGCCGCGGACGCTGCTCGCTCGTGCCGACGAGGTGATCGAATGAGGTGGTGATATCGGCTGGCTGTAAGCAAGGCCATTTGACCGTCTGCGATCCCGAGAGCCGATCGCAGTGCCTTACGCGACCGGAACGAAATGAAGGGGTTTCAAAATGGGTTCATTTGCGGTCCCTCCAGAGCTTAAAGGGACAAAGGGCGACATCATGGCCGCCAAGATCGAGGTACCTATGCTTGCGGCAATGATCTTCGGCATCATCGAATTTGTCCGTTTGGGGTGGTCCCAGGATCATTACTTGTACACCTATGGTGTAGTGCTGGGTGGCATCGCTGCCTCGGTAGGTCTTTTCACCTATTTTTTTGTTTTGTCGGCGGAACGCAATAAGAGCCGGAAAACCCTGCTCTCGATTCTAGGAGTTCTTCCGTACCTCTATGCTCTTTACATCCTGGTCGTGCTGGGCCTTTACACAATCTTTGAAGGCATGATCGGAGAATTCTCGCTTCTTTCCATGATCGGTGGGGTCATATGGATCTTCGTCGGATTTCACCTGATCTATCGGTTTTACCTGGTCACAAAGATCGTCAAGCAACACGAGGAAAGAACGGCCTTGGTCAGACCGGTGGCATGAAATTCGGCACGCACCGGTAGCGGCGTGAAGTGCTCGTAGGCCCCCTTGCGGCCGCCCACGGCGGCTCTCACGCGCGGACTAAATGTCGGATTAGTTAAGACCCAGGAGGGGAACATGATGAAGTCGATTAGCTTTATTTCCGCCCTGATGATGACGAGCATTGCGAGTGCTGCATTTGCCAAAACCGTAAAGCAAGAGCCTCCCATGGGCGCGATGCGTGAGGGCGAGGTTGTACTTGTGGATGATGGTAGCTGTCCGGCCGGCCAAATCAGAAGGGTTGTTGGCGGTAACCACACCAAGGCGGGCGGGACAAAGCAAATCGTGCGGACAAGCAGTTGCGTGCGGCGCTAGCCCTGCGTTTGCCTCCGTCCTTGGCCGATTCCGATGAAAAAAGGCTCCTGGGAGTGGAACCATGTCCGCAAGGGCGGCGGACGAGCCCGATAACACCTCGGTGAACGAAACAGTTTGCCGGGGTGCGCGAAAAGCGCCTGAAACAAAGCAGTCCTAACCTGCGGCCAGCTAAAGCCAATATTGGGAGGCTGGAATGCGTAGTTTCATCTTCGGCATCGTCCTGCTCGCAGTCGCCTCCGTGGGCTTTCACGCCCTGATCTCGGGCTCGCTTGCCGCCGCTCGCGACGCAAAGGCAGCGACTTTTGCTGAGCGCTTTGCTCCCGTGCTCAACCAGACTGCCGCGCGACCGAATCCTGGAGTCTGAACTGATTCAGCGCGCCGAACTGGTTCTGCGTCCCGGCGGATCTTTGCGACCCGTCCTTGCGCCTAATCCGTCGTGGCGTTGCGGATCCGCGCGTGCTCGCCATCCGGATGGTAGATGTGCTCGCCGATCGCGCGCGACAGAAGCTGCACCCGCGCGGTGCGGGGGAAGCGCCGCGCGCGATAGTGCTCCAGCGCCGCCGCGTGGTCCTCGTGTTGCGAGAGCATGTGCGACAGGCAGACCGCATCTTCCATCGCCTGGCAGGCACCTTGCGCGAAATATTGCAGCATGGGATGCGCGGCGTCGCCGAGCAGCGCGACGCGATCATCGATCCAGCGCTCGGTGGGATCGCGGTCGCAGAGCACCCAGAGCCGCCAGTTCCTGCCGTGACGGATGATGTCCTGTGCGCGCTCATGCACGTGGGAGAAGCCTTGCATCACCTCGGCTTCGGAAACCGGCTGGCCTGCGACCGGCTCCGGCGCATCGTTATGATAGGTGACGACGAGGTTGAACACCTTCCAGCCCGAAAGCGGGTAATGCACGATGTGGCATTTCGGGCCGGCCCACAGCGTCGCCGCGTTCCAGCGCAGGTCTTCCGGCATCTGGTCGGTCGGGATCACCGAGCGATAGGTGGTGTGGCCGGAGACGCGCGGCGGCCCGTCCGCGCTAACCTGCTTGCGCACGTTGGACCACAGCCCGTCGGCGCCGATCAGGAGCGATCCGGTGATGTGCTCGCCGCTTGCCAGCCGCGCCGTCACTGAAGCGCCATCCTGATCGTAGCCGACGACTTCGCTGGAGACGCGCAGATCGATCAGCGCGCTGTCGCGGCAGGCCTTCAGGAACACGCCATGCAGGTCGCCGCGATGCACGACCGCATAGGGGTTTTTGAAACGCGAACGAAAGCGTTCGCCGAGATCGACATGGGTGATCTCCTCCGCCGTCAGCGCGTCCATCAGCCGGAGCCGATCGATGTAGACGGCCATGTTGCGCGCGGCTTCGCCGACGCCGAGATAGTCGAAGGCATGGAAAGCGTTCGGCCCGAGCTGGATGCCCGCGCCGATCTCTCCCAGCGCCGAAGCCTTCTCCAGGAGGATCGAGTGAAAGCCCTTCTGCGCCAGTCCGAGCGCGGCAGCCAGCCCGCCGATGCCGCCGCCGGCGATCAGTATCGGCTGCTCGCGCGAAGGAGCCATCAGCCCGACTTTCCCAGATGTTCGAGCGCATCCTCCGCGCGCAGCGGCACGCGAGAGGATTCATTGTTGAGATCGACAAGCTGCGCCAGCAGCACCAACAGCATCTTGCGATCGGCGGGCTTCAAGGGCTGCAGCATCCGTGCCTGCGCGCGATCGACCGAGGGGGTGATATCACGCAGGATTGTCGCGCCGGATCTGCTGAGATAAAGCAGCTTGACCCGCTTGTCGTTCGGCGAGGGTTTTCGTTCGATCAGCTTCTTTGCCTCCAGCCGCTCGATGACATTGCCGAGCGTCGAGCGATCGAAGGCGATCACGGCGGAGAGCCGGGTGGCGTCGATCCCGGGATGGGTGTGGATCGCGACCAGCGAGGCATATTGCACTGGCGTCAGGTCGAATGTCCTGCACTCCTCGACAAAGAGCGCGACCGCGATCTGCTGCATGCGGCGGAAGAGATAACCGGGCGCGGCATAAACCGCGTCCATGGTGATCGGCGCTGGTTTATTCGGCATCGGGCTGCTTGTCGGGAGCTGCGTCGGCAAATGCCTTGAGGGCCATTGCGGCGGCCTCTGCCTTCAAGAGCCGCGGAAAGGCGCTGACGTCGACGCCGAAGCGTCGGGCATTGCCGAGTTGCGGTATCAGGCAGAGATCGGCGAGCGAGGGCTTGTCGCCGAAACAGAACCGGCCGGGTTCGGCGGCGATCAGCTTCTCGCAGGCCGACAGTCCCTCGCGGTTGGCCCAGCCGGCCCAGGCCGTCACTTTCTCATCACCCAGACCAAGCTCGCGCAGCCGCGACAATACTTTGAGGTTTTGCACCGGATGGGTATCGCAGGCGAGCACCTGGGCGAAGGCTCGGACCTTGGCGCGCTGCAGCGGATCCCTGGGCAGGAGCGGCGGCTCGGGATGGGTCTCGTCCAGCCATTCGATGATCGCAAGCGACTGGATCAACACTTCGCCGGCATCACTCTCCAGCGCCGGCACCAGGCCCTGCGGGTTGATGGCGAGATAGGCAGGCGTGCTTTGCTCGCCCTTGCGCAGATGATGCGGCAGGTGCTGTGCGGTCAGGCCTTTCAAGTTCAGGGCGATCCTGACCCGGTAGGACGCGCTGCTGCGGAAGTAACCGTGCAGCTTCATGCGGAACCTCCCCGTAGACTTTTCGTTTTGTGTTGTCATTCCGGGATGGTCCGAAGGACCAGACCCGGAATCTCGAGATTCTCAGGGGCGCAACTGCGCCCCATAGTTCGATGCGTCGCATCGCCCCCGGAATGACGGCTGTGAGTCGGTTGACGCTATCCATATTGTCAGTATGCTGTCAATCAAGTCCAAGAACAAGCGGGAGGCCGCCATGGAAGCCGTGTTGAAAACGCCGGAGCGCGAGGCATTTTACAAGAAGATCGAGGGTGAGAGCCTGGCCGCCCTGTGGAACGTGATGAGCGACATCATCACGCAGGAACCGAAGAGCGCCTGCCAGCCGCATCTGTGGAAGTTCGACACGATACGCGACTACATGACGGAAGCGGGCAAGCTGATCACCGCCAAGGAGGCCGAGCGGCGGGTGCTGATCCTGGAAAATCCGGGCCTGCGCGGCCAATCCAAGGTGACGACCTCGCTGTTTGCCGGCATCCAGATGGTCGTGCCCGGCGACATCGCGCCGGCGCACCGTCACAGCCAGTCGGCACTGCGTTTCATTCTCGAGGGCAAGGGCGCCTACACCGCCGTCGACGGCGAACGCACGGCAATGGAACCCGGCGACTTCGTCATCACGCCCTCGATGACCTGGCACGACCATTCCAACGAAACCAGCGAACCGATGTTCTGGCTCGACGGGCTCGACATTCCGATCGTGCAGTTCTTCGATGCTTCCTTTGCGGAAGGCCTCAAGGAAGACCAGCAGAAGATCACCAAGCCGGCCGGCGACAGCTTTGCGCGCTATGGCCGCAATCTGCTGCCGGTGGACGAGAAGCGTACTTCCAAGACCTCGCCGATCTTCAACTACCCCTATCACTACACCCGCGAAGCACTGGAGCAGGCCCGCACCCGCGACGAGTGGGACGCCTGCCACGGGCTGAAGCTGAAGTTCTCCAATCCCGAGACCGGCGATTTTGCGATGCCGACCATCGGCACTTTCATCCAGCTTCTGCCCAAGGGCTTCAAGACCGCGCGCTATCGCTCGACCGACGCCACCGTATTCGCGGCGATCGAGGGCAAGGGCCGCACGCGGATCGGCGACAAGACCTTCGAATGGGGCGCCCGCGACCTGTTCGTGGTGCCGAGCTGGCATTGGGTCACCCACGAGGCCGAAGCGGACTCGGTGCTGTTCAGTTTCTCCGACCGCCCGGTGCAGCAGAAGCTCGACCTGTTCCGCGAGGACCGCGGTAACGCCTAGTTGACGGCGCGACCTGCCCGCTGCGCTTCAAACGGTCTAGGATGGCTGGGTGAGGAGCCGGCCGCGGCCGGCTGCGCCTTTGTTTCACCGGGGGTATTTTCATGAAAAGGCATTTCCCGATTTCGCTTGCGGCGGCAGCGCTCGTGGCTGGACTCTCCGCGGTCCACGCCCAGGATAACGCCATTATCGAACAACACATGAATGCGGCGGCGCGCGCTGCCAAGGCCGACCTGCTCGGCGCGCTCGGGCTGTGCAAGACCGCGACAGCCCAGCCCGCCGCCAGCTTCATGGACAACTACAACAAGTTGAAGGCAGAACCGCCGCTCGAGCCGATGCAGGTGATGGACGACCTCTTTTTCCTCGGCAATTACTGGACCAGCGCCTGGGCGGTGAAGACCTCCAAGGGCATCGTCATCATCGACGCCCTCGATAATGCCGCCGAGGCCGAGCAATACATCGAAGGCGGGTTGAAGAAGCTCAAGCTCGATCCCAAAGACATCAAATATGTCATCATCAGCCACGGCCATGGCGACCATTATGGCGGTGCGAATTACCTGAAGAAGAAGTTCAACCCGAAGATCGTAATGAGCGACATCGATTGGAAGATCTTCGAGGATCCCTCTTTCAACCCCAAACGCATACCCCTGTTCGACGAACCACCGAAACGCGATATGGCCGTCAATGACGGCGACACGATCAAGCTCGGCAACACCACCTTCAAGCTCTATTTGATCCCTGGCCACACGCTGGGCACGCTCGCGACCGTCGTTGACTTGCACGACAAGGGCAAGACGCACCGCGCGGTGGCCTGGGGCGGCACCGCCTATAATTTCGGTCCGCTCGCCGATCGCCTGCAGATCTATGCCGACACCACTGAGAAGTATCGCGGCATCCTGAAGAAGGAAAAAGCCGACGTGCTGCTATCGAACCACGTCACCTTCGACAACACCGTCGCCAAGATCGGCACGCTGAAGGAGAAGAAGCCGAACCAGCCCAATCCCTTCGTGGTTGGCGAGGATACCGTCGATCGCTTCCTCACCGTGCTCGGCGAATGCGCGCTCGCCACCAAGGCCTATGTCGAGGCCGGCCAGCCGGGCAAGGAATCGGCGAAGGATGCGCCCGCGCCGGCACCTGCTGCGGCACCGGCTGCGGAGAAGAAGTGACGACGAGGGCCGACCCAATTTCTGTGTCGTCCCGGACAAGCGAGCGAAGCGAGCGCCGATCCGGGACCCATACCGCGGATTCTATCTCCAGGCACTCTGGTGGACGCCCTTCGTCAAACCACTTCCTGTGGTTTGGGTGCCGGCTCGCGCTTTGCCTGGCCGGGACGACAGCGGGGGGGTCACCGCCAGTGCAGCAGCCGCGTCTCCAAAAAATTGATCAGCTTCCCGACCGCAAGACCGAACGCCGACAGGATCACGACGCCGGCGAGAAGCTGATCGGTCTGCATGAGATTGCCGGCCTGCAGCACCAGGGCGCCGATACCGCGGTCGGCGCCGATCATCTCCGCACTGACGACGAGCAACAGCGCAACGGAGGCGCTGATGCGGAAGCCCGACAGGATCGAGGGCAATGCGCCGGGCCAGATCACCCGGCGCACGATGGTGGCAAACGGCACGTTGAAGCTCTGCGCCATGCGGATCAGGTTGCGCGGCACGGCATCGACGCCGCTATAGACCGAGATCGCGGTCGAGAAAAACACGCCAAGCGCGATGGTGGCGATCTTCGGCTCCTCGCCGATCCCGAGCCAGAGGATCAGAAGCGGCAGGAGCGCGATCTTCGGAATTGGAAACAGCGCCGAGATGAAGGTGATGCCGATCGCCCTCGCCTGGTTGAAGAGACCGATCGCGAAGCCGACGGCGACGCCGGCAACCGTGCCCAGCACCCAGCCCGAGCCGATCCGCAGCAGCGATGTGGAAACGTGCTGCCACAGCGCGCCGCTCACCGCGAGTTGCCAGATCGCGCTTGCGATCGCCGATGGCGTCGGCAGGAACAGCGCGTTGACGAGACCCGCGCTGCCGGCAGCCTGCCAGATCGCAAGCGCGGCCACGAGCGCAACCCAACCGGCATACCGGCTCGCGCGCGGCGCAAAGCCGGCGCCACGGAATGCGACCGGCCGCGCGGTTTGCCCTTCATGTTCCGCTGCGCGATCAAGCATGCTGGACCTCGCGTTCGGCATCGATGGCCTCGCCCCGGATCAGGGACCATAGTTCGTTCTGCAGCGCCAACAGCGTGCCGCGGGCCGCGGCGGCGCCGCGCTCGGCGCGTATCATGGTGACCGGCACGATCTGTCTGATGCGGCCGGGCCGGCGCGACAACACGACAATGCGATCGGCGATCCGCACGGCTTCCTCGAGATTATGGGTGACATAGACCGCGCCCATGGCGCCGTCGGCGAGCAGACGGATGAAATCCTCCAGCAGCAATTCACGCGTCTGCGAATCCAGCGCCGACAGCGGCTCGTCCATCAGGAGAATGGCCGGCCTGACCGCGAGCGCACGCGCAATGCCGACGCGCTGGCGCATGCCGCCGGAGAGTTGCTTGGGATAGGCGCTGCGAAAATCGGACAGACCGGTGCGGCGCAGGGCATCCTCGACCAGGGCGCGACGCGACCCGGCGCCGAGCCCGGCATGCAGCAATGGAAACTCGACATTGGCCTCGGCAGTGCACCAGGGCAGCAATGCGAAATCCTGGAACACGAAGGTCAACGGATTGAGGCTGCCGTCTGGCGCGGCGCCACTCCATTTCGCGGTGCCTGCGGTGGGCTGCAGCAATCCTCCGAGGATGGAAAGCAGCGTGCTCTTGCCGCAGCCGGACGGGCCGACAATCGCCACCACCTCGCCCCGGCCCACCGTGAACGATACGTCGTCGAGCACGTCGAGCGCGCCGAAGCGATGACTGATATGGTCGGCGATCAGGTCCATGCGGTCGTGACTATTGCATTGCTCCGGCCTTTGATATTCGTCATGGCCGGGCTTGTCCCGGCCATCCACGTCTTTGTGGCACAGAAATCAAGTCGTGGATGCCCCGGGACAAGGCCGGGCATGACGAAGAGTGGGTGTCAATCCGCCTTCACGAAATCCTTGTCGATGACGGCGTCCGCGCCAAAGCCCTTGTCGACAAAGCCCTGCTCCTGCAGCCATTTGATCTGGTTATCGAGGTTCTTCACGTCGAGCTTGCCGTCGGGATCGATATAGGCGCAGTTGCCGACCACCTGTTCGACGGGCAGATTCGTGTACTTCGCGATGATTTCGAGAAGCGGCCTGGTGTTGTCATTGATGGCAGCGTTGCCGTCCTTCACCGAAGCCAGGATCACATCGTGATACTCGCGGTCGGCGCGGCCAAGCGCCGTGAGCAGCCTGGTCACCAGCGCCTTGTTTCCGAGCGTCTTTGGCGAGGCGAATACGGCGCCGAGCTGCCACGGCGTCTCGTCGCCGACCCAGCCCAGCAATTTCGCGCCGCCTTCGTCCATCAGCTTGCGCGCGGTCGACACCGGCAACAGCGCGGCGTCGACGGTCTCGCCCTTCAACGCCGCGGCCGCGTTCGACAGCGATTGCAGCGGCACGATCTTCACATCGGCAAGCTTGAAACCGTATTTGTCGGCGAGCAGCCCGAGCGAGTAATGGAAGCTGGATCCGACTTGAGTGACGGCGATGCGCTTGCCCGCGAGGTCCTTCGGCGTCTTCAGCCCGGCCGCGTAGGCATTGTTGCTGGCGAAGTAGCCGATCAGGGGATAACCGACCTTCTCGCGGCTCATGCCGCCGATGACCTTCAATGTGCCCTTTCCCGCCAGATTATACAGCCCGGCGGTGAAGGCGGTGACGCCGAAATCGATATCGCCCGAAGTGGTCGCAACCGCGATCGGCTGCGCCGCATCAAAGAACTTCAACTCAATCTCGAGCCCGGCCTCGCGAAAATAGCCCTTGTCCTGCGCGATGAAGACCGGCGCCGACGATGACAGCCGCAGCACACCGACCCTGGCTTTCATCGGCTCGTCGGAGCGCGCGGTTGCGACCACCGACCATGCCAGAAACGCCATCAGCGCCGCGCGCGCCCAACTTGCCATCCCCTTCCTCCGTCTCAACTACAGGCCTTCGGGGAGAGCCTGGTCTCGCCCGATGAAGGCACCCTGCTCTTTCAGGACGCCTTGCAGCCTTTCTATCGCAATATCGCGCGGAGCCCTATTACCAGAAAGCGCAAGCGCTGCCGCCGTGCCGGCCGCTTCCCCCATCGCAAAACAGGCGCCCGAGACACGGGCGGCCGATTGGCCGTCATGGGTCATCGAGGCGCAGCGGCCGGCAACGAGGAGATTGTCGACGGCTTCGGGCACCAGCATGCGCCAGGGCAGCTCGTTAAAGCCGCGCGATTCCGGGATCGGCGGAAACTTGAAGATCACGTCACCCGCCACATGGACTTCCATCGGCCAGCCGTTGACGCCGATCGAATCCTCGAACGAGGCGCAGCCGAGCACGTCCTCGCCGGAGAGCTGATAGCCACCCACGATGCGGCGGGTCTCGCGGATGCCGAGCTGCGGCGGCAGGTCGACGATGTAGGACTTCTCGAAACCCGGCACGGTGCGCAGGAACTGGAAGGCCTCGATCGCCTGCCGGCGGCCGTCGATCTCGCCGCGGGTGAGATCATCGGGTTCGAGCCCGTTGATGGCGCTGCCGTCGCTGCGCTTCAATTGCGTGAAGTTGACGCGCCATTCGATGGGGGAGCGTTGCGGCCGCACGATCGCCGCCTTGCGCGGAAATTTGTGTGTGCCTTTGGCTTCCGCCTGCTCCATCAGTTGGGGAATGGTGCGCCAGGCTTCGCCCGCCTTGTCCGGATCGATGCCGTTGAGACGAAACATCATCGAGGGGTAGAGCATGTGGCCGAGCCCGTCGCCGACCTCGAAGGGCGCGCCGGCCCAGGCCGCAAGATCGCCATCGCCGGAACAATCGATGAAGATGCCGGCGCGGATCGCCTGTCGCCCCGCCTTGGTCTCGACGAACAGCGCGTGGATGCGTCCGTCGTCCTGCTTTGTCACGCCCGCACCGAGCGCGTGAAAGAGGATGTCGACCTTGTGCGCTGCGAGCAGATCATCGGCCGCGATCTTGTAGGCGGCCGTGTCATAGGCCTGCGCCAGGATCTTGCCGAGGATCAGATGCGGCGTGTTCAGGCCGTCGAGACGATCGATCCGCGCAAGCAGATCGGAGGCGATGCCCTGCACGAGCCGGCGCATCTCGCCATGGACATTGGCATGCAACCCGCAGAAATTGGTGACGCCCGCGGCCGTCCCCATGCCGCCGAGAAAGCCGTAGCGCTCAACCAGCAGCGTGCGCCGCCCGGCACGTGCGGCCGCAACCGCTGCAGCGATCCCCGCAGGCCCGCCGCCGAGCACGGCCACTTCATATTCGCCGTAGACCGGGATGTTGCGGGCGGGCTCTTCGATGGTTCTGACGGGCAAGCTGCGGTTCCCGGTCCATGAATTTCTCGAACCGGGTTAGGGAATTTCGGGCGACGCGGCAAGGGCCGCGAGCCAGGCGAAATCTCATCCTTAGCCGCTTCCCCAATTCGCCGCGCGCTTCTCGGCGAAAGACGCCAGTCCCTCGGAAGCCTCTCTGGTCTGCCGCCGGTCCGAATGCATCTTCACCAGCCGCGCATAGGCGGCATCGTCGACGGCCATGCCGCCGAAGGAGCTTTCCATCGCGAGCGCCTTGGTCTCGGCCATTGCTGCCGGCCCGTTGGCGCGCAGCTGGTTGACCATCTTCGCGCCGGCGCTCTCCAGTTCGGCAAGAGGTACCACCTCATGCACCAGGCCGATCCGCCGTGCCTCCTCGGCGCCAAAGCGCTCGCCGGTCAGTGCATAGCGTCGCACCTGGCGCACGCCGATGGAATCGCAGAGCTGCGGGATGATGATCGCCGCCGTCAGGCCCCAACGCGCTTCGGTGATCGAGAACATCGCGTTGTCGGCCGCGATCACGACGTCGCAGGCGGAGACGATACCGGTGCCGCCGCCAAAGCAGCCGCCCTGCACCAGCGCCACCGTCGGGATCGGCAGGCAGTTGAGCCGCTGCACTGCCTCGAAGGTCGCGCGCGACACGGCTTCGTTCTCGTCAGGCGATTTCGGCCGCACCGCGTTGATCCATTTCAGGTCGGCGCCCGCCTGGAAATGCCTGCCATTGCCCTTCAACACGACGACGCGCAGCGACGGCTTCCTGCCCAGCTCATCCATCGCACCCAGCACGCCCTGAATCAGTCCGGCATCATAGGCGTTGTTGACCTCCGGACGGTTCAGCGTGACGGTTGCGACCCCTCGCGCGTCGAGATCCCACAAGACGGGATTGGGCATGAGCGTTCCCTTGAATGCTTCTTTTTGCAGGCTATTCCGCTGCATCCAGCGTGGTCTTGCCGAGCGCATTGTCGACGATGACAGGTGTTTCGAAGAAGCTGATTTCCGGCGGGGCGCCATAGCGATCGGCGATCATCTTGCGCCACTCGGCGCTATAGACGCGCTCGGCCGCTTCGCGGCTTTCCCAGAGATAACAGCCGCCACCGGTGCGGCTCTCGGCGTCGAACAGATAATATTTGCGCACCAGCCCCTTCAGCCCCTCATATTTCGGCGCCGAGCCCTGAAACAGCTCCGCTGCCCTGGCGGCGTCGATGCTGGCCGGCAGCTTGAAACGGACAATGGCGGTAATCATGGGCATTCTCCCTCATCTCTGCCGGTTTCGCGCTCGTCGTATTCGCGCAAGACCCATTCGCGTTGGCCAGTTGCGCCGTGCGCCAGTCTATCGGAAACTGGGGTCATACTACCACGCCTGACAGGACATCCACACGATGCGAATATGCATTTTCGGCGCTGGCGCCGTCGGAAGCCATTTTGCTGTACGGCTGGCGCTCGCGGGCCACGACGTTTCCTGCGTGATGCGCGGGCAGCATCTTGCCGCCGTGAAAGCCGGTGGTCTCACACTGCGCGTCGGTGACGCCAAATTCCACGCGAAGGTGAATGCGTCCGACGACCCCGCCGCCCTCGGGCCGCAGGATCTCGTGATCTCGACCTTGAAGGCAACCGGCGTCGCCAGCCTCGCCACCGGACTGAAACCGCTGATGGGCGCCGAGACGCCGGTCATCTTCGCCCAGAACGGCATTCCCTGGTGGTACGACATCGGTCTCCCCGCGAACCATCCCGCCTCGCCCGACCTGTCGTTTCTCGATCCCGGCGACGCATTGCGCGCGGCGGTCCCGAAACATCGCATCATCGGCGGCGTGATCTTCTCTGCCAACGAGGTGATCGAGCCCGGCGTGGTCATGAACCTGACGCCGGATCGCAACATGCTGCTGATCGGCGAGTGCGACGACGCGGCAAGCGAGCGCATCACGAAGCTGCGCGCGCTGTTGGAGGGTGCATCCATTACGTCGGCCCCGACCGCGCAAATCCGCGAGGCGATCTGGTCGAAGCTGCTCACCAACATGTCGATGTCGGTGTTGTGCCTGCTCACCGGACAGACCGCGCGTGCGGTCCGCGACGAGCCGGTGCTGCAGCACGTGATTACGCGCCTGCTCGAGGAGGCCAATGCCGTGGGGCAAAGCTGTGTTCCGACGGTCAAGCGCCTGGCGCGAGCGGGCCCCGCGCCCGAGCACAAGCCGTCGATCCTGCAGGATTACGAACTCGGCCGCGCCATGGAGATCGACGTGCTGGTGCGCGCGCCGGCCGCGTTTGCCCGGGCCGCCGATCTGTCGACGCCGACGCTCGACGTGATCGCGGGGCTTGCCATCCAGCGGGCACGCGACAAGGGACTCTACAAGGCCGGTTAAAGAAAAGGGCGGAACATGCACATCAAGGACAAGGTCTGCGTCGTCACCGGCGGCGCGAGCGGCATCGGGGAAGCCACCGCGCGTGCTTTCGCGCAAGCCGGCGCCCGCGGTGTCGTGGTCGCCGATCTCAAGACCACCCGCGATCGCCTCGCCGTGGTTGCCGGTGACATCGACGGGCTCGCGGTGGCCGCCGATGTCGGCCAGGAGGAAGACATCAAGGCGCTGATTGCTGCCGCCGAAGCCAAATATGGCGCGATCGATATTTTCTTTTCCAATGCCGGCCTGTCGCGCAAGGGACAGGAAGACGCCTCCGACGCCGACTGGGACGTGAGCTGGCGCGTGCACGTCATGAGCCATGTCTTTGCGGCACGCGCGCTGGTGCCGAAAATGCTTGCGCGCGGTTCGGGTTACCTCGTCAACACCGCCTCCGCTGCCGGCCTGCTCGCCTCGCTCAATTCGATGCCTTACGGCGTGACCAAGAACGCGGCGGTCGCACTCGCCGAGCATCTCGCCATTCAATATGCCGACCGCGGCATCCGCGTATCCGTGCTGTGTCCGCAGTCGGTGCAGACCGGCATGACCATGCCGGGGCCGAGTGCTGCGCGGGTCGACGGCGTGCTGCAGCCGGGCGACGTGGCGCGCATGGTGATCGAGGCAATGGAAGCCGAGCGCTTCCTGATTCTCTCGCATCCGACCGTGCAGGAATACATGCAGCGCAAGGCCTTGAACCGCGACCGCTGGCTTGCGGGCATGCGGCGGCTGCGCGACAAGACCTACGGGCCGCGGGCGGCGGGTTAGGCAGGGCAATCAGCGAGAGACGATCGCAATCAAACTTCGCCACAACTTGACCGTCCTCCGGCCGCTCGTCATAGTTTCTCGTAAAAGACGCGTCAAAAAGTTGGATTTGAAATCCGGGAGAAGACAATGCGTGGAAAGTTGGCGATCCTCGCGGGGATGTGCATGTCTGCCGTGTCGCTGATACCAACAGCCCTGGCGCAAGCGCCCTGCGTCACCCAGAACATGGCCGTCCCGCCCAACGCCAACACGACAGACAAGGCGGCGCCCTTCTTCATTGACAATGCCGGCCTCGACTTCAAGACTGCGCCGCCGACTCGCGACCCGTCGAATCCGAATTATCCACGCGCCACCGAGCTTCCCGACGGCACGCTCCCGCCCGCCGGAGCCGAGGGCAATTTCATCATTGGCCCGACCCACGCGCCTGCACCCGAGACTATCGCCAAGGAGGGCGTGCCGAAGGGCACAGTCACGTCTTTCACTTTTTCGTCGAAGGACAGCGTGATCTACAATCCCGGGCTGATCCGCGACGACGTAGCGGGTTGCGGCAATAGCTCGATCATGATCGCGACGACGGCCCCGGGCGACAAATCGAACATGATCGTCACGACCAGCCACCCCGGCATCTGGACGCGTACGATCGAGGTCTATGTGCCGCCGAACTACGTGCGCGGCAGCGAGGCGCCGTTCATCGTGCTGGGCGACGGCGGCTCGACGGCCTGGAAGGACATGAACACCACGCTCGACAATCTGATCGCGCAACGTCGAGTACCGCCGATGGTCTCGATCCAGATCGGCAATGGCGGGCAGGACGCGCAGGGTGCCCAACGCGGGCGCGAATACGACACGGTGTCGGGGACCTATGCCGAATTCGTCGAGCGCGAGGTGTTGCCGCTGGTCGAGCAGAACGTCGGCGTGAAGCTGACGAAGAACCCGGAGGGCCGCGCGACCATGGGGTTGAGCTCAAGCGGCACCGCGGCCTTCACCATGGCGTGGTTTCATCCCGAACTCTATCACCGCGTGCTGGCCTATTCGCCGACCATGACGAACCAGCAATGGCCTTGGAATCCGGCGCTACGCGGCGGCGCCTGGGAATATCACTCACCGTGGGCGGGCCCGGCCGGTCCAAACCTCATCGTGAAGGCTGGTGTGCTCACGCCGTCGGAGCCGCCCGGCGCGCCGCTTATCCCGTCGGCGCCCGCCAAGCCGATACGTTACTGGTTCGAGATGGGCGATCAGGACCTGTTCTATCCCAATCCGACGATCCCCGACGGCATGCACGACTGGACACTATCGGCCGCGTTGATGGCCAAGGTGCTTGCGGACAAGGGCTATCACTACCAGTACCTGTTCGCGCGCAACGCCAAGCACGTCGACCGCCCGACAGTTGCGCAAACGCTACCGTCAGCTCTGGAGTGGTTATGGAAAGGTTATCCGATTCCTTGAAGAGTGCGCCGTTTTCGTTGCACACGGGCATCAGACAATTGCGTCTGCCAGGTGCTGCATCGTCGGCACCAGAATATCCGGCTGATGCGGCGTCTCGCCGAAGGGGCGGGAGCGGCGATCGATGAAGGCGGTGCGCATGCCCGCCGATTTCGCGCCGACGCAGTCGAAGGCGTGATTGGCGACGAAGAGGATCTGATCCATCGGCAGCCCCAGCAGTTCGGCCGCCCTGGTGTAGGTCGCGACATGCGGCTTGAACGAACCCGCCTCCGCGACCGAGATGACACGGTCGAACGGAATCCCGTGATGCTGCTTCGCCGCCTCCAGCATGTCGGGGTCGCCGTTGGAGAGCACGACCAGCCCATATCTGGTTTGCAGCTTCGCAAGCGCCGCCGGCACTTCCGGAAACGGCTTCAGCTTCTCGATCTCGCCGACGAGGTAGCGAACCTCGTCCCTGGTGTGGCTGATGCCGGCGCGGTCCATCACATGAGCGACGGCGCGATGCCCGATCTCGCGGTAGGGCGTGTGTTCGCGATGCAAGAGCGCATCGATCATCGAATTCTCGAAGTGGGTGCGCCGCCACCACGTGACGAAGGAATTGGGATCGCCCTTCCAGCCCTTCGCCTTCAGGAACGGGGTTGCGACCGCGACCAATCCGCCCTGCATGTCGACCACCGTACCGTACTGGTCGAACATGCAGGCTTTCACGCTGTTCCGGATGGCGTCCACACTCACGGCGCACTCCCCGTTCATTTGTTTGTCTTATTTGCTCAATTTGGCGTCGATCCAGGCAGCGAACGTATCCAGCACCTCGGCCATCACATCCGCATCGCTACGCCCGGAACGTTTCGGCACGTGGAGGGAGTGATCGGCGGCTTCGACGAGGTGCAAGGTGGCGCGGCTGCCGAGCCGCTTCACCACCGGCTTGAGCAGGTCGAGCTCGGCAAGCTTGTCGGCTGTGCCCTGCAGGAACAGCATCGGTACCTTCACATCAGCGAGATGGTCGGCGCGGTCGGTGGAGGGCTTTCCCGCCGGATGTAGCGGAAAGCCGAAAAAGGCGAGACCTTGCACGCCGCCAAGCGGCGCTTTCGCTTGCGCCTGCGAGGTCATGCGCGCGCCAAAGGATTTGCCGCCCGCGATCGGGGTGAGGCCCGCACAACGCCGCCCGACCTCCGCGACGGCGGCGCGCACGGCTGCATGCGCGATGGCAGGCGGGTCCGGGCGCTTGCTGGCCTTTTCCATGTAGGGAAACTGGTAACGCAGCGTCGCAACGCCGCGCGCGGCGAGACCGGCAGCCACTGCCGCCATGAATGCATGCGTCATGCCGCCGCCCGCGCCATGGGCGAACACATAGCAGGCGCGCGCCTGTTCCGGACGCGTCAGCAGTGCGGACACTGCGCCCGCGCGGCCGACGTCGATCGAGAGTGGCTGCGGATCGACGTGGGTCATGGGCGCGAGCATTGCCCGCACGCGGAAAAATCGCAATGGCAGCTTGTCGCTGCGCTATGCGTTTGCTGCAAGCCGCCTCGCGGTCGGCGGCGCGGTCGAGGAAAACACGATCCCTTCATAGCCGCTGGCCGCAACCTCGTTGATGGCGGCGACATATTTCGGCGTGCCGCCGTTGTAAACGAAATAGCGCACCTTGCCGGCTTCGTGGCCGTCCACGTTGGAATTGTAGCCGGTGAACCAGCCTCTGGCTTTCCGCATCAGCATGATCTCGTACATCTTGGTGACATGCGCGGTCCACCGCTCCTCCGCGGCACGCGTGGGGTCGGCGCGGGTGATGCCGCGATCCCACATGTAGCGCATCAGATCCGTGCACCAGTTGACGCCGGTCTCGATGCCGCGTGGGAAATTCGTGGTGGCGGATGCGCTTTGCGGCCCGGTCGGCATCAGAAGATTCGGGAAGCCCTGCGAGAGCATGCCGAGGAAGGTCGACGGGCCGTCCTTCCACTTGTCGAACAGTCTTTCGCCGCCGACCCCTCGAATATCGGTCCGGTCATAGGCGCCGGTGATGGCGTCGAAGCCCGTGGCATAGACGATGATGTCGAATTCGTACTCGCGCGCCGTGGTGCGTAATCCCTTCTCGGTGATACGCTCGATCGGCGTCTTGCTGATATCGACGAGATGCACGTTGTCGCGGTTATAAGCCTCGAGATAATTGGTCTCGAGCGGCACCCGCTGGACGCCGAAACCATGATCGCGCGGGATCAGCGTTTCGGCGACTTCGGGGTCCTTCACGCGTTGTCGCATGCGCTCGGCGACATAGGCCGAGAATTCGGCATTGGCCGCTTCGTCCATGAAGATTTCGCGGAAATTGGCCAGCCAGATGCCGAAGCCGGGCTCGCCATAGAGCTTGTCCCAGAGTTGCAGCCGCTCCTCGCGCGTGACGTCATAGAAGCCACGGCGGTCGGGCTCGTGCTCGAAGCCACCGGGCGAACGGGAGCAGGCAGCGAAGATCTCGTCATAGCGCGCACGGATGTCGGCCATCTCGGCGTCCGAAATCGGGCTGTTGTGGAGTGGCGCGCTCCAGTTCGGCCGGCGCTGGAACACGGTGAGTTCACCGACCTTGTCGGCGATCTCGCCGATGATCTGGATCGCGGTCGCACCGGTACCGATCACCGCAACCTTCTTGCCCCTGATCTCCACGGGTTCATGCGGCCAGTAGTAGGTGTGGAACGAGCGGCCCTTGAAGCTGTCGAGGCCGGGCAAACGCGGCAATGTCGGCGCCGACAGGAGGCCGACCGCCAGCACGACGAAGCGGCAACTCAGCTCGCGACCGTCGCTGATCTTCAGCCGCCACAGATCGGCCGTCTCGTCGAAATGTGCTGCCTCGACCGCGCAGTTGAATTGCATGTGCCGCCGCAGGTCGAACTTGTCGGCGACGAAATTGAGATAGCGCAGGTTTTCAGGCTGGCCGGAGAAGCGTTCCTTCCAGTGCCATTCGTCGAGCAATTCCCGCGAGAAGGAATAGCCGTAGGTGTAGCTTTCCGAGTCGAAGCGGCAACCGGGATAGCGGTTCCAGTACCAGGTCCCGCCAAGGTCGGGCGCTGAGTCCACGACCGTCGCGTCGATCCCGAGATCGAGCAGGCGCTTGATCTGGTAGATGCCGGCGACGCCGGCGCCGACGACGATCACCTCGTAGTGCGACTTGGCATGAGACTTCGCTTGAGATTTGGCGTCCTTGGTCATCCCTCGCTCCGGTCCTGTCTGGCCTTGCGTAGAGTATCGCGCACAAATCGGCTCCGCGACACCGAAATCGAAGCGTGAGGGAATGCGCAGGCCTGGGAAATGCCCGTCTTTGAGCGAATTTCTTGCACGCGGAAAATTGGCGATCCCGGGATGACTCGAACATCCGACCTACGGTTTAGGAAACCGCCGCTCTATCCGGCTGAGCTACGGGACCGCTATTTGTTTTCAACGTGATAGCCGAACTCCGCAATTCGTTTGGCATCCCGTTGGCATCCGGCCGCATTCTGCGTCCGTGAGACCTATATAGCGACATACGCTGAAAAGAAAAACCTCCAGCCATCTTAGGCGCGCCGTGCTGCCGCTGTTTGGGGTTCATGGGGCAGGTGAAAGATGAGGGTCACCTTCCGCGAACCGCAACTCGGGCATTTGAGCCGTTCTGCGAGCATCGATAACGGGAATGGCGCGCCGCGTGTCCATATGAGCGTACGGAGGTCCAGGTCATAGCTGTAGATGCATGGCCGGATCGACTTCATGCCGTCCCGTCGCCCGGCGTTGCACCGGGCCGTAACGCGCCAGCTCAGTTGCCACGCCTCGCCGATCGTTTCTACCATGAGAACAAATACAGAACATTATCGGTTTACGTCAAGCCTCGTCTTCCAGACGCAGAGTGGTATAGATCGCCTTTCAGTGGGGATGTGATGGCCGGTAAAGCACTGAGTGTGGATGCGTTCAGGAAACGCATCGTAGATGACCTGAGACGCACATGCGAGGAGCATGGATGGAAGTTTGATGTCGATCAGCAGAGGGGATTTAGCTTTCAACTATGGGTCGCCACACTCTTGTGCGCACACGAGGGTGTAGAAGAGGACAAAATCGTTACGTTCACGACGAACGATCTGAAAATCGATGTCATCATAGAGGATGATGATCAAAAGACGCTCTATATCTGTCAGACGAAGTTTGCGAGTGTAAACAACACGCCTCTCAGTGAAGATGAGGTGGTGTCGTTCTTTAAGCGACACGAGTTCCTGGCGAAGGGAAATTGGGTGCGTGAGCACGCCAGTGATCAACTCATGGAGTTCGTGGGTGACTATAGCGAGCGGCTACGTGACGGGTGGCAAATTCACTACTACTTCGCAAGCTCTGGACAAGCGAGTCCCCGGTTAAAAGACCAAGTCGCCGAAATGGAACAGAAGGCAAAGGCGGATGAGCCGGGCCTCTCTTTTTTCTTGCTCGATTTCTATGGCCTCAAAGAATACTTCATTGAAGCCGAAACACTTGAAGCTCAAATATCCGAGACCGTCGAGTTCGATGTCCCGCGTGAGAAGTGGTTGATGTTTGAAAAGCCGCGACGCACGATCGTCGCCGTGGTTAAAGCCAACACACTTGTGAACTTGTACAAGAAAGAGCGAGAACGCATCTTTGCGGTGAATATCCGTTCCTTTCTCGGTCGCAAGGGCATCAATAAGGACATCATCACGACAGCGCAGAGTGCTCCTGACAAATTTTTCTACTTCAACAATGGCGCTTCGGCGATTTGTACTGAATTTGAGTTCAATTCCAAAACGGGACACTTCAAGGGCACCAACTTCCAAGTCATCAACGGTGCACAAACGATTGGGGCACTGAAGGCAGCAAAAGATTTGTCACCGAACACAGAAGTATTGATCCGCATCACGGAGGGTGAGTCCGTAAAGACGGAACGCGGCTTCAACGCAGATGTAATCCGTTTCAATAACACGCAAAATATCATCAAATCCAGCGACTTCCGGTCGAACGATAAAATCCAATTGTGGCTTGAGGCACGGTTTAATGGCCTGAAGGCGCGCGGCGCTCTTCCGAATAAGATTTCTTACGTCCGCAAACGCTCCTTCAAGCGGACCCCACACAGCGACATCCTGCGCCTCGAAGATCTTGCGAAAATCCGGTTTTCTTGGCTGCGCGAACCGACGCGTGCGGTAGCAGACCCGAAGTCGTTATGGGCGCATGTGACGGACGGCGGGGCATACGAGCTAGCGTTCGGCATCGACGATGAGATAGTAGATATTTGGCCAGACGACGCCTTTGAAGAGGTCATCCTCGCGGTATGCGCATATTGGGAAATCGAAGAGCGCATTTCTAATATAGTAAAGCGTGACCGGAAATATCTCTGGATACGCCGACTGCGCTTCTTTGGTCTTTCGCTGTTCAAACTCTTTCTTCAAGAGCGCAAGATCGGCATCAAAGAGCTTTTAGTCTCTCGGGCCGTTTTTGAAAATACGTTCAACGAATTTTGGAAAGATGCGCACCGAGAACTGATTTCTGCTCATTTCGATGCGGTTGAACGAGACAAGACAACGGTATTTGCGCTCGCTCGAAGTGATACCCGATGGTCAGCGACAAAAGAGAAGTTTTTGTTCTTCTTGCGCCAATCCGGTTGAATGGAACCTTTTAAAAAGACTCGAACTCCCCGTCGTGAGTATTATATTCCGGCGATGCGTTGGCGTTCCAGTATCAAAATAACCCCGTCGGCCGGGTTCGTAGAGCCGTGCCTCCCAACAGTGGCCAAGCGTGCGCCGACCGGTGCGGATTGGGTTCACGAGGTCAAATTCGACGGCTACCGGCTCATGATCCGCAAGGATGACGACCGCGTGCGCATCTACACCAGGCGCGGTGCAGATTGGACGAAGCGCTTCCCGCGCATCGTCGCAGCGGTTCATCGGCTCAAAGCGAAGTCCGCACTGATCGACGGTGAGGGCATCGTTTACAACAAAGACGGGATGCCGAGCTTCGATCTCCTGCATTCGCATGAATACGATAAGGAAGTCTCGCTGGTTGCATTCGATCTGCTTGAGCTCGAAGGGGCCGAGGTGCGCCGAGAGCCGCTACTCCGCCGTAAGCTGAAACTTGAGAGGTTACTTTCCAAAGTAAAGGATGGGATCGAGCTCAACGCGCACATCGAAGGCGATGGCTGCGCCATCTTCGAGCATGCCTGTAAGCTCGGACATGAGGGTATTGTCGCGAAGCGCACGGACCTTTCCTATGAGAGTGGGCGTTCGCGGCGGTGGTTGAAGACTAAAAACCCGAACAGTCCAGCCGCGAAGCGCGTCGAGGATGGCTCATTCTGATTGGCAACTGATTTGAGTCGTCCAGTGTCAACCCCTTGTGGATAAGTGGGATAGCGGGCGAAAGACTCGGAGTCAGTGATGGTTCCGGGTATGTTCAAGGTGGCGCACGAGAGATTCGCGCGCTCATGAAAAAACCGGGCAAACCCTCCCCAGAGTGCACCCGGCTTTCATGCCCATTGACCCCGTGTGGGCCTCGGGCTTGATCTTGTTTCAGTGACACTGAATGCAACACGCGCTGATTCGCAAGTCAAGCCGGGGCTCCTATACAAGGAACCTGGAATGCATAAGTCGAACCTTGAAATGGCTGAAGCCGTAATCTGCTGGCAGCTCGATGCACTCGGCTACCACCAGCATGAGATCGCAGCGGTCTTCAAGGTAAACCAACGGTGCGTACACGAGGTTCTTCGCGAGAAGAAACACCTCGGCAGCAAAGAGCTCGCAAAGCTCGCAGCACCAATACACTAACGGGGACGGCGGGCGGCCTACGGGCCGCCCTTTTTCTTTTCTGATTTCTCGGGCGTCGAATCAGGGCTTGCGCGGTGCAGGTTTTCCGAACGCGAAGAAGTTCATAAGCATAAGCGGACGATAATCCTTTTCGGACACCCACAGTCGAATGTCATCAAAGCCATGTGCGCGGCCTTCGATGAAGTCCTGATGCGTTTGTACCTGTGCTGCTTTACCGAGATGCTCTCTGCCTTTTTGGTCGGAAAGCAACGTTTCAAATCCCGCAGTGATGAGCAAATGCGCTTCTGAAATTTCCAACCGATAATGACGGGCAAGCGCTTCGAATGCACCGTAACAGTATGCGTATGGCCAAATCTGTCGAAGCGCCTCTTTGGGTGTGTGTTCGGCAAGCGTTAGCTGCAGCCCGATAATCTTCGCGCCGAGCTCCGCGAAGGAGCGAATCTGTTCGTTCGTTGCCACTGGCCCTAGCGACAGGCCCTGGTGCAATACCGGCTGGCTTCCGCCGAACTCCAGCCCTGGCGGGTGCCGCCTATGACGCACTTCTCGTAACCGTTCGGACAGCTGCTTGACGGCTTCTGGACGTTCGACGGCTTCTGCTGTGCTTCGGCGGGAACGAATGCGACGGCCAGCAGCGTGGCCACACCGAGAAATACGCTCTTCATGGTTTTCCTCCTTGAAGGCTCTGGTGACGAACCGACTGTTCGCTATTGAGAAGGCCAGCTTATACGCGCGGGGATTCCCTAGCAATCGAGTTTTGATTGGTTGCAAAAGTGTCTTTTCAGACTTTTCGCGAAGAATGCGATAAACAGAAGTGTGGGTACGAGCTGCATAACTACTTGACTGGCGTTGCCTGTAAGACTTCGAGGTGTTTGTCGCATATGGGCACCAGCACCGGCCGACCATTGTGCACGATCTCAAGCAGCCCGTTCACCTTCCGGCCGCACACGCCTTTAATACCGACGTACTGGCAGCGGTCGCGGGAATACTCCGGCAGCTTGTACTTCTTTCCTTTGCGTCGATTGTTCTCAAACTTCTCTTCTGCTTTTTCTGCGTGGTAGCGGGGCCAATCTGGTTTGCCGTTCTTCCAAGGGAAGGATGGATGGTTCACGTCGATAGTGAAGTGCTTTTGCTGCTTGTGATCGTGGAATGTCATAGCATCGAGAGCGTCTTAGTCTCTGGCGGTTGCCACATGTTGTTTGAGTATGGCGGCCGCTTGTTCGCCGGGATGTACCGATGCTTCCAATTATTTGGTATCAGTCGATACTCTCCGTTACCGCCCGTGTATCGAATGCAGATGTAACTTTCTTCTTCAAGCTCACGAAGACGCCGACCGACATTCTCCGGGCTGTAATTTGTGCGGTCCTTGAAATTCCGCCACTCCATTCGAGTGAGCGCAGCTTTGGCGTGCCATGCGTCCGGGCGAGAGAGGAAGTACCTGCGAAGCTGTTCAATAAGGATCATACCTCTGGGCCAGTGTATGCCACTCGCGGCGCTTCCGGCTTTAAGAGGCGTACGACCACGGCCTCAAGCTGGTCCATTTCCTTGATAAGTTTCTTCGGCGGCTTCTTCTTTTGCTGGTTGTATTTGTCGAGGCTGACCTGCAACTGCGCAATGCGAGCAATGTGACGAGATGCGGCGATGTGATTGGCGTTCCCGAACAGTGGCCGAAAGCTTGCAACAACTTCTGCA
>JADMIO010806491.1_pt1 | contig 45481 bp, 38 predicted proteins | sample 8958161 | NCBI WGS metagenome assembly JADMIO01 (sample SAMN16585339, study PRJNA669376) | soil metagenome | isolation source: Crop rotation soil | place: USA: Cullars Rotation, Alabama | collected 2011
GGCGGCGTGGAGCCAGGCGAGCTGCCGCCGCCGCCCGCCGTGCCCCAGGACGTGCTGACGCGATGGCCCGCCGCCGATGACGCCCTGCTCGACGGCCGTGCGGCGCTCGACGGTCTGCCCATCGATCACAGCGTGGCACCGGCGCCATTCCGCGGCGGTTCCCGCGCCGCGGCGGCGTGCCTGGAGGACTTCGTCGAGCAGCGCCTGGCTGCCTATGGCGACGAGCGCAACCATCCCGATGACGACGCCTCCTCCGGCTTGTCTCCGTATCTTCATTTCGGCCATGTCTCGCCACACGCGGTTGTGACGCGCGTGCTGAGGCGCGAAGGCTGGAAGCTGTCGCGCCTGGCCAAGACCGCCACCGGTGCCAAGACCGGCTGGTGGGGTGCCTCGGCGGCCGCCGAGGCCTACCTCGATCAGATCGTGACGTGGCGCGAGCTCGGGCTCAACATGAGCGCCCGGCGTCCGGATTTCGACCGGTTCGAGTCGCTGCCGCCGTGGGCCATCCTGACGCTCGACAAGCATGCCGGCGACCCGCGGCCGCATCTCTACTCGCTCGACGCCTTCACCGGCGCGGCCACGCACGATCCGCTGTGGAACGCCGCGCAGCGGCAGCTGGTGACCGAGGGCCGGATGCACAACTACCTGCGCATGCTATGGGGCAAGAAGATCCTCGAGTGGACACGATCGCCGCGCGAGGCGCTCGATGTGATGATCGAGTTGAACAACCGCTTCGCGCTGGACGGGCGCGACCCCAATTCCTATACCGGCATTTTCTGGGTGCTCGGGCGTTACGATCGGCCGTGGTTTGAGCGGCCGATCTTCGGATCGGTGCGGTACATGACCTCGGCGAGCGCCGCTCGCAAGCTGCACTTGAAGACGTATCTGGCGCGCTTCGGACCTGCGTTGCACTGAAGATCAGGCTGCTCCCGACCCGAGAAGGACGCGGCCGTGCGGTTGAACGCGCGCCGGTCGGCGCAGCCGGGTTTCACTGCGGCTCGACGCTCGCGCTTGACGGGCCCCGCTGACGGGGCGGAACGGGCGACAGGTAGCCGATCACCATGATCAGCAAGCCGGTGACCAGGAACGAGACGATGCGCGCGACGGTTCCGATCGTTCCCAGGTCGATCGCCAACAGTTTCGCGACCAGCGCGCCCAGAAGCACGGCGCCCACCATCCACAACGCTCGGTCGCGGCGCCGGCTGGCCAGCGTCATCAGGCTCAGCGACGTGGCCGCCCACAGCACCGAGGTGCACGCCTGGAAGATGGGCGATTCCACCAGCACGTCGAAGTGGTAGGCCACGCCGAACCAGGTGTGGACGATGCGGCCCACCACCGCGTTGAGCGCGAGAAACGCCACCGCCGCCGCCAACCAGCCGGCACGCGGCGCCCAATGGCGGGAGGGTCCGTCGCTGGCGAGGAGCCGCGACCACTGCAGCGCCGCGACCAGACTCGCGGCTTGCGTCAGCTCGAGAGGATTGAGGATGGGCACGTACGGCAGCGGCGCCGGATTGCCACTGTCGGCCACGGCGGCGACACACCAGACCAGCGCGCCCGCGATCGGAATGGCGGGAACGGCCGTTTTGTAGACGTCGGGAAGCCGGCCCACGGGCCATGCGAGCCGCCGTCCCGGGAAGAGGAGCGCCAGTACCGCCGCCGCCGGCACCGCGGCCCACATCACGTCGCGCCAGACAGGCGCCTCGGGCACCAGCCGGCCTACGATGACGGCCGCCGTCCACGAGGCCAGGAACACCAGCATCCAGCCGGTCGCGGCATGCCACGCGCACACGACGGATGCCGGCCAGTCGGATTCGAGCCACCACAGCAGCGCATAGCTGGCGGCCAGCGCCAGCGGCCATGACAGCCAGCCGACATTCGTCCACGGGCCGCGGGAAGCAGCGCTGAAGTAGGACAGCACCAGGAGCAGGCCGGTGATTGGCACGAACGGCATCGTCGCCCCGGCCAGCGCCGGCCATCGGCGACGGTACGCGGTGGCGCCAACGGTAAGCGCCGTCAGCGACAGGCACATGATGAACAGAGTCGGCGCCCGTGCCGCTGGCGCGAATCGATGCACCTCGGCGGCGAGCGTGCCGGTCCACCACAGTAGTCCCCACGCGACCAGGATCGGCTCCAGGAACTGCTCCCAGATCCGACGTGACGTGCGGGCCGCGAAGTATTGATGCGAGGCCAGAAGCGTGCCGCAGCTGATCGCCGCGCCCGCCAGGAAGCGGGTGTTCAGCAGTGCGACGGTGCTGGTGCCCGCCGGCGACCAGATGAAGAACGCGAGTCCGGCCGCGACGAGCAGCAGGAACCCCGCCGAGCGCGCCAGCACGCGTTCTTGCCGGAAGCCGATCCATACGAGCGCAGCGCCTTCGAGCGCCCAGGTCGCGGCAATGGCCGGTCCATCGAAGGCGAGAGGAATCGCCAGCGACAGGAACACGACGCCGAGCGCAAGGAAGGCTTCGGCCAGTGGCCGCTGCTTCTCATCGCTCCCCCATAGCGCGCGTGCCAGCGCCAGGTAGAACAGGCTGAGCGCGGTTGCCGAGTAGGCCCGGCCGAAGGCGATCTCGCTCACCAGCCGGCTCTGCATCGCGAAGGCGACGGCGGGCAGTCCGAACACGAGCGAGCCGTCGACGTAGCCGCGAAGTTCCGCCGGTTGCCGCCGCGCGAACAGTACCGGGACGGCCACGTAGAACAGGAAGAACGTGACGAGAAATGGTTCGGTGGTGCGCAAGAGCGCCGGCTCGTAGAACTTGCCGCCCCAGGCCAGCCCGACGCCGAAGGTGAAGACGAATCCCAGCCAGCTGAGAATGCGCCAGGCCCGGAACCATGCCAGTCCCACAATGCCCACGTTGAGCATCAGGTAGTAGGAGAACAACGAGACGTGGCTGCCCGATCCGGTGGAAGCCAGGACGGGCGCCAGGAAGCCGCCTGTCGTACCCAGGACGGCGAGCGACACCTGCTCCTGCAGCACGGCCAGCCCGCCGCTCAGTGCCACCACCATCAGCATCAGCGCCAGCGCGGCCGTCGCGGGCAGCAGGTCGTAGAGGCGAAACGCCGCGAAGATGGTGAGGTAGAGCACTCCGACCGCGCCGCCCTGCATCGCCGTGGCAAAGTCGGGCCGCGACCGCCGCAGCCGCCAGCCGAGGCCCATCATGATCGACGCGCCCGCGGTCACGCCCATCAGCCGGTACTCGATGGGCAGCAGCCCGGCCTCGGCCGCGAATCGCACCAGGAAGGCGACGCCGAAAAAGAGGATGACGACGCCGACCTTGGCCACCAGATTGCCGGTGGTGCAGAACTCCAGGAACGCAGCCCGCAATTCTTCGACGGTTCGCGGCGTCGGGCGCCCTCCGCCGGCGGTGAATGCGGGTGGCGCCACGAGTGGTGCCCGCCTGGGCAGGGGTGGCGGAAGGGCCGGAGCCTCGAGCCCGTCGAGCCGCGCCGCCAGATCGCGGAACGCGCCTTCCAGCCGGTCGAGACGCGCACTCAGCGAATGGAGGGAACCCCATAACGCCCCGAGCGCGAGCCCGATGAGAAAGCCGCGGCCCGAATCCACCAGTCCGCCCACCGCGCCGGCGCCGATGGCGAGGACCAGCGTGGAACCGAGGGACGGCATGACGATGAACGCGTGACGTCTACGCCGAGCGGCCCCAGAGCTCGCGCGTGGCCAGCCGCGCCCCTTCGGCCAGCGACTCGAGCTTCGCCCACATCACCTGCGGATGCACCTTGGGCACGTGCTCGGACTGTGCGAAGCCGCAGTCGGTGCCGGCGATGACATTCTCGCGGCCGACCAGGTTTGCGAACCGCACGAGGCGGTCCGCCACCAGCCGCGGATGCTCGACCGTGATGGTGTGGTGGGTGACGACACCTGGAACCAGCACCTTCCCGGCCGGCAGCTTCGTCGTTTCCCAGACCCGCCACTCGTGCTCGTGGCGGACGTTGGCGGCTTCGATCAGGTAGGCGCCGGCGCGCACGCGCAACACCAGGTCGATCACCTCTTCGAGCGGCGCATCCGCGACGTGCGGTACGTGCCAGCTGCCGAAGCACACGTGGTAGCGGACCTTCTCCTCGGGGATCCCGCGTAGCGCGTGGTTCAGCGCCTCGACCCGGAGTTCGGCCCACTCGCGATAACGGGCCGGATACTGGTGGACCAGCTCGTCGTACATGTTGGCCAGCACCGCGTCGTCCACCTGCAGGATGAGACCCGAGTCGGCGATGGCCAGGTACTCTTCCCGCAGCGCCTCGGCGATCGCGAACACGTACTCCCGCTCGTCGCTGTAGTACTCGTTGGAGGCGTCGTACCCGGTGCTCGCCGGGGCCACCGCGGTCAGGAAGCCCTCAACCACCGGCGCGTCCGCCACGGCGGCCTTGAGGTCGTGGATGTTGCGCCGGATCTTGTCGTGGCCCTTGTATCTGATCGCGTCTATGCACGCGTGGCCGGGCGAACCCACCGCGCCGCGCTCGAACTGGCTCTCCATGAACTCGCGGAACCGCACCCGGTCCCGGCCCAGCCACACGGCCTCGTACAGCGTATCCGGCCGCGGCTCGAAGCCGGTCATGCGATCGAGAACGTAGTTCGCCCAGCTCGACTTGCCGTATTCACCGTCGTTGACGATGTCGATACCGACTTCGGCTTGCCGGGCAACGACGCCGGCCGTGGCCCGCGTCAGCGCATCGGCGTAGGCGTCGGGATTGCGTCCTGCCTCCTGAACCGCCCGCAGGAAATCCGCGGGTCTGACGAGGCTGCCGACGTGCGTGGTCAGTATTCTGTCGAGGCTCCGCTGCATGGGCCGTCAGGCGCGACCCTGGGCCGCGGTGGGTCCGATGCGACGTCCGCCGTCCTCGGCCACCGTCCGTTCGGTGTCGAGCTTCAAGAGCATCAACATGCCGGCGCCGAAGAACGATCCCAGTCCCAGCACCAGCGCGGTGGTGGGCAGGGAATAGCCGGACGAAAACAGCAGGCCGGCGAAGATCGGCGCGAGTACGGAGCCGCCGCGCCCGACGCCGATCGCGAAGCCGGTGCCCGACGCCCGGAGCTGGGTGGGGAAGGCCTGCGCGAAGATCGCATACAGGCCGACGATGCCGCCGTTGGTGCAGAACCCGGCCACGAAACAGATGAGCGACAACTGCTGGAGGTCAGGCGGCGTCCGGCCGAACGCCACCACGGCGACGGTCGACAGCACCAGGATGATCGTGGTCAGCGTCACGACCCGGAACTTCTGCGTCAACAACCCGATCACGGCGCCGCCGGTTGCCCCGCCCATGTTCGTCCACACCAGCACGCCGGCCGCCGCCGACGCCGCGAACCCGAGATCCACGACGATCTTGGGGATCCACTTGACGATGAAGTAGAACGTCGTGATGTGGAAGAAGTAGGCCAACGTCACGACCACCGTCGTGGCGACCATGCCGGGCGCGAACAGGTCGGCCACCGAGCTGGCGCGCCCGCCGTCCTTGATCGCGGGCAGCGCCGTCACCGCGGTGTGGCGCATCCGGACGAGTGCGGCGTTCACCTTGTCGAGCGCCCCCGCCGGCTGCTTGCGCGCCAGCCAGTGCACCGACTCGGGCACGATGAACCACACCACCGGGATCAGGCACGTGGTGACCGCGGCGCCGAAGTAGAACACCGCGCGCCAGTCGTTGGCCTTCAGGAGCTGCGCGGCCACCAGGCCCCCGAATACGGCACCCAGGGGATAGCCGATCGACATCAGCGACACGCTCAGGTCCTTGCGCCGGTTGTTGGAGAACTCGGCGGCGACCGCGTTGATGGCCGCCAGCATGCCGCCAATCCCGACCCCCGTCACGATGCGCCAGATCGACAGCGTGACCAGGCTGGTCGCGGTGGTGGCCGCCAGCATTCCCACGGCCATCACGACCAGGCATCCGAGGACCGTCGGCTTGCGCCCGATGGTGTCGGCCACCCCGCCCAGGACGATGGATCCCAGGCCCATGCCGATGAGTTCCATCGACAGCACGAATCCGAGCGCGGCCCGATCGATGCCCCACTCCGCGGCGATGCCGGGCGAGGCGAAGCTGATGGACAAGACGTCGAAGCCGTCCAGGGCGTTGAGCAGGATCGTGATCCCGACGACGACCACCTGCAGGGTGCTCATGTTGGACCGCAGGATCAGATCGCGGGGGTCGGCGTTGGCGAGGCTGCCCTGGGCTTCGGTGCGGGACATGTGTGCTCCTCCAGCCGCGCCCGGGTCACTGCCTCCCGCGCTCGGCGCCGGGGAGATTACCATTTCCAGGTAGTTCGCGCCTTGCGGGCCAGCGGCCGGCGGTGCAGCGCCCGGGCCGCACCAACCGGGACTAGCGCTCGATCCAGGGCCGCAGGGCCTCGAGGAGGAACGACAGCAGTTGCTCGTCGGTCAGCGCGCCAGGCGGCGTCCCGGCCTTGACGGGTTGCGTGTGGGTCAGGGTGCGTGACCCGCGCACATGGCTGACATGGGCGACGACCTGGAGGGAGGTGTCTCTTAGAGCGGCGTCGTCTCGAGCCGTGACTCCTGGAGCGGTGCCTCCGGGAGCGGTGTCGCCGCGTTCCAGTCCCAGCTCGATGAAGTCGTCGCGCTGCCGATCCGAGGCCAGGCGCAAGCCGCCGGCGGGGGTGAAGAGGGTGAATCCATGACCTTCCGCCTTGAGGGCGCTGGCCAGTTGTTTCATCAGCGGAGTCGCGACGTGGGTCAGAAACGTCTCGTAGGCCTTCGTGGCCTCGGCATCCTGGTGCCGCCGCTCCGAAGACCGCGCTCGGGCTTGCTCGGTGGCAATCTTCAGCCGCTTGTTGACCTCTCCTGTTTCCACAGTGCTCCTCGTCGCCCCGCCCGGTGTCGCCTGTGGGGGAGTTGTCATTGTGGCCCGATTCGACTCGAAAGGCCCGGCGAGGCTGCGACTCATAATAGGCGTGTGGGCCACGGGGCACGCGCTACGGGCGTGAACCAAGGGGTCAGGCTCGACTACGGGTTCACGATCTCAAGGGAGGCCACGACATGCGTGCAGGAATCGTTTTGGCGGTCTTGGCTGCGACACTGGTTCGTGTCTCAGCCGCCGTGGCCCAGCAGCCGGCGGCGTCGCCGCTGGTAGATGTCGTGATCACGACGGGCGAGGGTGTGATTCAGGCGGTGCCCGACCGCGCCTGGATCACCGTGATCGCGGAGACCCGGGCGCCAAATCCCCGGGAGGCGCAGCGGAAAAACACCGAGGCCATGCGGCCGGTGCAGGACGCCCTGCGCAACGCCCGCATCCCCGCCGATGCGATTCGCACCGTCGGATACGACCTGCAGGAGGAGTTCGACTTCCCCAACAACAAACGGGTGTCGCGCGGCTATGTGGCGCGCAACTCGATCGAGATCCGTGTCGACGATGTGAACCGGGTGGGCGAACTGCTTGAGTTGTCGGTGGGCCAGGGAGCGGCCAAGGTGGGCGGGTTGCGTTTCGACCTGAAGGAGCAGGCCAAGCTCGAACGCGACGCGCTGCGGCTGGCCGTGGCCGAGGCACGGGCCAAGGCCGAGGCGGCGGCCGCCGGCGCGGGGCGTACCGTGGACCGTGTGATTCGCGTTGAGGAGGGCGGCGGCACGCCGCGGCCGCAGCCGATGTTTCGCGCCGTGGCCATGGAAGCTCGCGCCGCGGATGCCCCGGTGCCGGTGTCGACCGGTCAGATCGAGGTGCGCGCCCAGGCTACCGTGACGCTGGCGGTCAAGTAACCGCCGGCGCCGTGAACGGCCCGCGCTGTCATTTCTTCTCAGGGGCCGGTTTCGATCCGCGCGACACCACTTCGGTCTGCCTGGCTCCGAGGACGTGCGTTCGCGACTTGAACCGCCAGCCTTGCGCTGTTTTCACGTAGACGTCGTCGTAGCGGCCCTGCGCTTCCACTTTGCCGGGCTCGCCATCCAGCCCGACCGCGATCAGGTAGACCTTGCCCGTGGCACCGCCCGGCGCGGGCTCGATGACGTGGTTCACCAGCATGTGGACGATGCCGGCCCACGGTACGTCTTTGCACTCCTCCATGTTGCCGCGAGCCGCCGCGGCCAGCTTGTCCCGTCCCGCGGAGGTGTTCAGGATCTTTCCTCCGCGCGAGACCGAGAACGAGCCGTCGGGCGTGTACAGGTCCGCGTAGTCGTAGCCGCGGTTGGTGCACTCGTCGATGGCATAGGCGTACTTCGACACCAGCTGCTGGATCGCGATGTAGTCTTGTGGCGTCAGCGTCGGGGCCTGCTGGGCCCCGACCTGCACCGTGCCGGCGAGGACGGCGATGGCGAGGGCGGCGACGTGTCGTGTCATGACGTTCTCTCCAGAAAGATGCGGGCGTTCCTGGTGGGCTCGCGATCGCGGCGGCGCCGGCGACTCCTGGCACACCGCAGGTGTTCCAGCGAACGAGCACAGTGTAGACGCCCGCGGGGTGAACGGAGCAGCAATCGTGGCAAAGACGCGGAAGCCCGGCGCGGCCAGGACGCCCAGCCCCGGTAGCGGCATGCTGCCGCTCGATTACGCCCGGGCCCGGCGGGTGCTGGCCCGGCGCGACCCGGTCATCGGCGCCCTGATGCGGAGGCACGGAACGTGCGGTCTGGCCCGGGCCCAGCGCGAGGACCCGTTTCATGTGCTCGTGCAGGCCATCATCTCCCAGCAGCTCTCGACCAGGGCCGCGCGGACCATCGGCCAGCGGCTGGCGGCTCTCTACGACGGAGATCTGACGCCGCAGGCCGTGACCGCCACGGAAGACCCGGCCTTGCGCGGCGTGGGGCTGAGCGGTCAGAAGGTGCGCTACCTGCGCGACCTTTGTGAGAAGGTGCGGGATGGATCCTTGGTGCTCCAGTCGCTGACCGGGCTGCCCGACGAGGAAGTGATAGCCGCCCTGACGCAGGTAAAGGGCATCGGACGTTGGACCGCCGAGATGTTCCTGATGTTCCGTCTGCACCGGCCCGACGTGTTGCCGGTAGGCGACCTGGGTATTTTGAAGGCCGTGCAGCAGGCCTACGGTCTGCGCCAGCCGCCGACCGCCGTGCGCCTTGCGGAAATCGGCGAACCGTGGCGCCCGTACCGCTCGGTGGCGTGTTGGTACCTGTGGGCGAGCCTCGGCAATCCCCCGGGAAGCAAATAGCCAGCCCGACTCTCGGACCCGGTCAGCGGCATCCAATCAGGCGTGCAGGCCTCTCGGCTGGTTGGCTATTCGCCTCGCCACGCTGGCGCCGCCGGAACCGCCATGCCGGTCGCCGGACACGAACGCGGATTTGGCCGTTCCGGGCCGCATGCGGGTTCGGTACACTGGCACCGGTCGTCTCAGGGTGTGTGTGATAATCTCGGACTGGAACAGTCGGATATGGCCGTCTTGACCCCCAGGTTGGCTGGAACGGTGTCCTCGATCGTCGATCTCGTGGGCAACACCCCGCTGATTCGCCTGCAGAGCTTCGAATCGGGCTTGCAGAACGTCGAGCTGTGGGCGAAGGCCGAGTGGCGTAATCCTGGCGGTTCCGTGAAGGATCGCGCCGCGTCCCGGATGATCGCCGAAGGCGAAAAATCGGGCGCCTTCACACCGGACAAGATCCTGCTCGACGCCACCTCGGGCAACACCGGCATCGCCTACGCCATGATCTGTGCGGCGAAGGGGTTTCGCGTGCGGCTATGCGTGCCCGCCAACGTGACGCCCGAGCGGAAACGGATTCTCAAGGCGTTTGGCGCGGAAGTGGTTTTCACCGATCCGATGGACGGGTCGGACGGGGCCATCCGGAAGGCCAAGGCGATGTACGCCGCGGACCCGGGGTTGTACTTCTACCCGGACCAGTACAACAACCCGGGGAACTGGCGGGCGCACTACGACACGACGGCACCCGAGTTGCTGGAACAGACCGGCGGACGCATCACGCATTTCGTGTCGGGGCTGGGCACGAGCGGCACGTTCATGGGTACCGGGCGCCGGCTGCGCGAGGCCAAGCCGGACGTCAAACTGATCTCGGTGCAGCCGGACTCACCGTTGCATGGCCTCGAAGGCCTCAAGCACATGGACACGGCCATCGTGCCGGGCATCTACGACCCGGCACTGGCCGACGAAGATCTCGGCATCAGCACCGAGGACGCTTTCCGGCTGACGCGCCAGCTGGCGGCCCAGGGATTGTTCGTGGGAATTTCGAGCGGCGCGAACCTGGCCGGGGCGCTGGACGTGGCCCGGCGGGCATCGGATGCCGTAATCGTCGTCATCTTCTGTGACGGTGGGGAGAAGTATCTGTCCGAGCGGTTCTGGGACGAGGTTGGTGAAGGTCGTGAGGCGCAGGCCTGATGGCGCTGCACCTGAAAGATGACGTGGACCGGGCGATCCGCGCGCACGGCGTCGAGACGTATCCGAACGAGTGCTGCGGCGCCCTCTACGGGCGTGACGGCGTGGTGTCGGCTTCCTTGGCGCTGCCCAACACCACGGAGGAGGGCCCGCGCCGGCGGTTTCTCGTGCGCCCGCAGGACTACCGGGAGGCCGAAGCGCGGGCGAGCGCGCTCGGGGCCGAACTGCTCGGGTTCTACCACTCGCATCCCGATCACCCCGCGCGGCCGTCGCAGTATGACCTCGACCACGCATGGCCGTTCTTTTCGTACATCATCGTGTCCGTCCGAAGCGGTGTTCCCGAAGACATGACGTCGTGGCGCCTGCAGGAGGATCGGTCCGCATTCGACCAGGAAGACCTGACACATGCCTAACAAGATTCACATTCCGACGCCGCTTCGCCCCTTCACCGACAAGCAGGAATCCGTGGAAGTGGACGGCGCCACGGTCGGCGAACTGCTGGCCGACCTCACCACCCGCCATTCAGGTCTGCGCAAGCACCTCTATACCGACGAGGGCCGGCTTCGGAACTTCGTGAACGTGTATTTGAACGACGAGGACATCCGCTACCTGCAGAAGGAGCAGACCCCCGTGAAGGCCGGCGACAGCCTCAGCATCGTGCCGTCGGTCGCGGGGGGAACCGGAGGGAACGACCATGGCCGTCGTTGAGACCGCGCCCGAACTGAGCGCCGAGGAAATCCAGCGCTACAGCCGCCACCTGATCCTGCCCGAGGTGGGCATGGAGGGGCAGCGCAAACTGAAGCAGTCGAGCGTGCTGTGCATCGGCGCCGGCGGTCTGGGTTCGCCGGCCGCGATGTACCTGGCCGCCGCCGGCATCGGCCGCATCGGCATCGTGGATTTCGACGTCGTGGACTACAGCAACCTGCAGCGGCAGCTGCTGCACACCACGCCGGACGTCGGCCGGTCGAAGCTGGCCTCCGCCAAGGACAAGATCAACGCGCTCAACCCGCACGTGCAGGTCGACACCTACGAGACGTCGCTGTCGTCCGAAAACGCGATGGGCCTGTTCGCGCCCTACGACGTCATCCTCGACGGCACCGACAATTTCCCAACGCGCTACCTGGTGAACGACGCCTGTGTGCTGTCGGGCAAGCCCAACGCCTACGGCAGCATCTTCCGCTTCGAGGGCCAGGCGTCGGTGTTCGCGACCAAGGGCGGACCGTGCTACCGCTGCCTGTATCCGGAGCCGCCGCCTCCGGGCCTGGTGCCGAGCTGCGCCGAGGGCGGCGTGATTGGCGTGCTGCCCGGCATCATCGGCGTGATTCAGGCCACCGAGACCATCAAGTTGATGCTGGGCATCGGCTCGCCGCTCGTCGGCCGGTTCCTGATCTTCGACGCCCTGAACATGAAGTTCCGCGAGCTGAAGCTGCGCCGCGATCCCGAGTGCCCCGTGTGCGGTGACAACCCCACGGTGAAGAAGCTGATCGACTACGAGCAGTTCTGCGGCATGCGTGCCGAACCCGCGGCTGCTCCCGCTGGAGGAAACGCCGTGAACGATTGGGAGATTACCGTCCTCGATCTGAAGAAAAAGCTGGATGCCGGCGAGACGCCGTTCATTCTCGACGTCCGCGAGCCCAACGAGTACCAGATCAACCGGATCCCCGGCTCGGTGCTGATTCCGCTCGGCGAACTGCCGCGCCGGTATCAGGAGATTCCGAAGGATCGCGAGATCGTGGCGCAGTGCAAGATGGGCGGCCGCAGCGCCAAGGCGATGGATTACTTGAAGTCCGTCGGGTTCTCGAACGTCAAGAATCTGAAGGGCGGCATCCTGGAGTGGGTGGACAAGGTCGATCCGAGCCAGCCGAAGTACTAGCGAGGCTGCTCGTCCTCGGCGGAGGTTGTGCTACTTCCTGACGTTGGCCACCATGGCGTACAAGCGAAGACTGTCCGTCATTGACTGGACGATGGTCTTGTCACCGCGCGCGCCCTGGGCCGCGATCGGGCGTGCCCCATCCAGTGTCCCGGTGTCCGCATTTCGCCCACGCCCTTGCGCGAGCTCGGACGCCGCCACTTCGTCCGCGGGGTGACGATGCGCGGCACCCGACGCGTCCTCGACGGTGACGATCCGTGCTGCCACGCCAACGAGCCGGCCGGAGATGCGCCCGCCATCCCTGAATATCAGTGTGTCGGCGGACACTGCGAGCACGAGCAGGAAGATCCCCAAACCCGTCACCGTGGCGGCGATAGACTTTTTCATAAGGCACGTCCTTCTGATTCAGCGATTCGGAACCGGGCCAGCGGCATGGTCGACGAAGGCAGGGTAGACCATCGAGCGTCCGCGGTCTGTGCTCGATAGCACAGTCCCGCTGCCACGGCTCAGCTGGATCCGCATGTCTACGGACGTTTCATCGCGGCGAGATGGACCATGGGGCTATCGACCGTCGACGTCCCGACCTATGGCAACCCGAACGCCAGGACGGTGTTTCCGGACGAGATGAGCACGTACTGCTTGCCGTCGAGCATGTAGCTCATGCCCGCCGTGCCCCAGATGGGCGATCCGGTGCGGAAGCGCCAGAGAAGCTTCCCGGTCTTCGAGTCGAAGGCGTTGAAGAAGCCTTCGTGGTCTCCCGCGAACACGACACCGGACGCCGTGGACATCACGCCGGCCAGTGACGCCAGCTCGAACTTGTGCTCCCAGCGAATCTCGCCGCTTCGCGGATCGATCGCCCGCAGCACGCTGTAGTCGGGGTCGGCGAGCTTGCGCATGCCGCCGCCCATGTTGGTGCGGCCCGGCTCGGCCTCCTGCTTCAAGGGCGTGTAGTAGGCGCACGTTTCGCGCGACATCACGTAGAAGAGTCCGACCGCAGGGTCGTAGGACGGCGGATTGTAGACGGTGCCGCCGCGTAGATCCGGTACGCACGGCGTGGTGGCCTCCGAGCCGCCGGGCGGAATGACGCCGTCGTTCAGCACGATCGGCTTGCCCCTGGCGTCGAGTTCGCGCGCCCACTTCGTGCCCGTATAGGGTTTGCCGACGAGGAATTCGCCGGTGACGCGGTCGAGTGTGTAGAAGAAGCTGTTGCGATTGGCGACCATCACGACCTTGCGCGGCTGCCCGCGGAAGGTGATGTCAGCGAGAACAGGAACGTGATTCGAGTCCCAGTCGTGGAGATCGTGAGGCGTGAACTGGAAGTGCCATTTCAGTTGGCCCGTGTCCGCGTCCAGCGCGACGAGCGAGGCGGTGTAGAGGTTGTCGCCGACACGGTCGGCACCGTAGTAGTCGGCCTGCGGGTTGCCGGTGGCCCAATAGATGGTGTTCAGCTCGGGATCGTACGAACCGGTGGCCCACGTCGCACCGCCGCCGCGCGGCAGGAGCGACGCATCGGACCAGGTCTCGCTGCCCGGCTCGCCCGGGCCTGGGATGGTGTAGAAGCGCCAGGCACGCTTTCCGGTCTGCGCGTCGAGGGCGTCGATGAAGCCTCTGGTGGGCTGGTCGCCGCCTGAGTTCCCGACGATCACTTTGTCCTTGACGACCAGCGGAGCGGCGATCCCGGCGTGCCCCAGCTTGTAGTCGTCCATCACCGTATCCCACACGATGCGACCCGTGTTGCGATCGAGCGCCACGACGTGCGCGTCGAGCGTGGCCATGTAGACCAGGTTGCCGAAGAGGGCGAGCCCACGATTGGAGGGGTTGACGCCGCCGTAGGTCATGCCGGGCGGGAACGCCCGGCGATAGCGCCAGATCTGCCGGCCGCTCCTGGCGTCGACGGCCCACGCCAGGTTGTTGTTGCCGCTGACGTAGAGGACACCGTCCATCATCAGGGGAATCGACTCGAAGCCGCGCGCGATGTTCATCCCCTCGGCCTGGAACATCCACTGGAGCGTCAACTTGCCGACGTTGGCGGGCGTGATCTGCTTGAGCGGGCTGTGCCGGCGCCCGGTGTAGTCGCCCGAGTAGGTCAGCCAGCGCGACGGGTTCTTGAGGCCGTCGAGAAGGTCCTGGGCGGTCACCGGCGGAAGGGCCGGTGCGGGCGCGATCGGGCGATCCGGGACCATCGGTGCGCCGCTCTGCGACGGAACACCCTGGCCTTGCGCGCCGACGGCCATCGCGCACCACAGCAGGCCGACGACGGCCCTACCTCCGCGCATGTCTGAACGGACGACGTTCATGGATCCTCTCGCTAGCGGCTCGCGACTTCGATCTGTTGCAGGGTCTCGGCGTCGGTGGGAAGCTCCGCCGAGCCGGTCGGGCTTCCGTTCGACTTCAAGATGAAACTGGTGATGTCCACGTACATCTGCGTGCCCAGGCTGTCCGGCGCTTCCTGCGGCATCGAGCGCCGGAGCGTTTTCAACATGTCCTGGACGCTCGACCCGACGAAGCGATTGGCGAAGAAGTCGCCGACCAGCGCCGGCCCGCTTGCACCGAGCAGGTCTTCGGCGTGGCACCGTGCGCACGACTCCAGGTAGGCTTTCTGCCCCCGCAAGGCCTGCGCCTCGGTGAATACGCCCTGCGCTGTTGTCTTCGAACTCTGTTGCGCGGCCGCCGATGCAACCAACGCGAGTGCGCACGCCAAGCCAGCGCCGCCGAGGACAGACCGCCGGCCCGCACCCCTGACCATACGGCGGAGGCTAACACGTTCGAGCGTCAGACCACAGCCGACTGTCTCGCAGGCAAAGCTCGAAGTGGAGGCGAGGGCCGGGAGTAACATGTGGCCGGCGTGCGTGCCAGTCGACGCCTCCCTGCCATCATCGGACTCGACGTACTCGCGGCCCTTCTGACCATTCTCGCGGCCGCGATCGGCCACCTCGGCGGGCTGGACGTTCGGTTCCTCGGCATCCGGGTCTCAGCCACCACGCCGGCGCGCGCGCTGGCGGCGCTGGGCCTTGTCCTGCTCCTGCGGTTCTTTGTCGGTCGCGGTGTCCCACCGCTGGGCGTACCGCGCGCGGCGTGGCTGCGTCTGCTGCCTCCGCCGGGTTCCGATCCGTTTCTGGTGCCGCCCACCGCCGGAGGATTGAGGCGCGCGGTCCATGCAGGCCTTGGCCTGGCGCTGGCACTGGCCATCTTGCTCCACGCCCAGCTCGGACAGATGTACTCGGTGCCAGACCTGGGCGATCCGCTCTTCTCCATGTGGCGGGTCGGCTGGGTGAACCACCAGATCGTCCGCGACCCGGCGCACCTGTTCGACGCCAACATCTTCCATCCCGAGAGGCTGACGCTGACGTTGTCGGATCCGATGATCCTGACGGCGATCATGTCGGCCCCGCTGCTGGCGATCGGGGTCCATCCGGTGGTCGCCTACAACCTGGTGTTTCTCGCGGCCTTCTGGCTGTCCGGCCTGGCTGTCTATCTACTCGTCGAGCGACTGACCGGCTCGGCTCGCGCGGCGTTCGTTGCCGGGCTCGCCTATGCGTGCGCCTCGTTCCGGTTCGACCATTACAGCCATCTGGAGCTCCAGATGACCTGCTGGACGCCGTTCGCGCTGCTGGCGCTGCATCGGTTCCTGGCCGGCGGCCGATGGACGTATGCCGTGGCGTGCGCACTTGCGGCAGTGGCGCAGTTGTATGCGTCGATGTACTTGGCGGTGTTCTTCCTGCTCTATGCGACGGTCGTCGGCGGCGGGCTCTTGCTCCTGCATCGGCCGGCGATTCGCCCGCTGGTGTGGCCGGCTGCCGTTTCGATCCTGTTGGCCGCGGCGGCCGCGGCACCTCTTGCGCGTGCCTTCCTGGCCGCGCAGCCCATGAAGGGCGAGCGCAACACGACGGAGGTGACCTACTACAGCGCGGAGCTGGCGGACTACCTCCACGCCCATCGCTTCAGCGCGCTCTGGGGAGATCGTTTGACGGGTGCCAGGCCCGAGCGCGCGCTCTTTCCTGGTGCCGCTCCACTCGTGCTGGGCGCACTTGGCCTGATGCCGCCCCTGGGCTCGGTGCAAGTGGCCTATGCGGCCGGACTGGCCGTGTCGGTCGACGGCACGTTGGGGCTGAACGGGGCGACGTATCCGTATCTCTACCGATGGTTCGCCACCATCCGCGGGCTCCGCGTGCCCGCCCGGTTCGTCGCCCTCGTCAGCTTGACCCTGTCGATCTTCGCCGGCTTCGGCGCACGCCGCGTGTTGCGACGATGCCGGCCGGGCGTGCCGGCCCATGCCGTGTTTGCAGGTCTCGTCGGCGTCGTCATCGTCGACGCCTGGCCGGCGTTGAACCTGATACCGGCGTTCCGCGAACCGCCGGCGGTCTACGAAGTGGTGAAGAACACTCCCGGCGCGATAGTGGCCGAGTTCCCGGTCCCATACGACGAGATCCAGAACATCCCGTACATGTACTTCTCGTTGTGGCACTGGGCGCCGCTCGTGAACGGCTATAGCGGTTTCATCCCAGAGTCGTACGCCGAGTTGGCCAAGGAGATCGCCACCTTTCCACAGGCCGCAGCCATCGACGCGCTTCAGCGGCGCGGCGTGACTCACGTCACGGTGAATTGTGCCCTTCGCTACGCAGGGTGCGACGCTCTTCGGGCGTCGGCGAGACAATCGGATCGCCTGCGCCTGATCGCGGAAGCGCCCTGGAACGGCGAGACGGTGCAGTTGTACGGAGTGTCCGGACCGTAGAGAGCACCGCCGGCCGGCGCCGTCGCGGCGCTGTGCCTACCAGGATTCGTCGAGCGCCGGAATCCGCCGGGCCCGGGTCCATGAACGGCTGAGCTCTGCGACAGACCGCCGACTCGCGATTCCCGATTGCCGTTCGCCGCGGCAACGGCCGTCGTTGTCGTCGTTGAGAACCCGGTTCTACACCCTGTCTTGCTCGGACCCAGATCACCCTCGACTGCGAACGGACGACACGACGCCGTGCGAGATAGCATCGGCACGCGTCGCGTCACGGCCGCGGCACGTCTATGATGGGCGTCGAGCAGGAGACGCATCGGAGGAGGATCACACATGGGATACGGTCAATTCACGGGGAACAAGAGCGTGCACTGGTCGATCGACTATAGCAATCAGTCGAAGGAGGGTGGGACCGTGCGCGGCCGAGACCCCATTCCGTTCGAGAAGATCGGCAGGGACAAGGAGCGAAATCTGAAGCCCGGCTTCTTCCGCGCCCGCCTGCGCTACGACAGCCTGGACGCGGCGAAACGTGCCCTGGAAGCGGCCACGGAGATCCAGCGCGTCGGGAAGAACTTCTTCCTGGTGTTCGATGTGCCGGCGGTCGAGCGGGAGAAGAACAGGGTGGACCCGCCGGATCCGCCTTCGGAGATTCGCGTCGACTGGTAGGAGCGCGGGCCCGGCGGCATTGCGCCCCCGGCCGCCAGGCCACCCTCGCTCTTCTGGAACGTCACCTGCTTCGCGATCCCGGTTGGGACCGTGCGAGAGAGGCAGTCGACGTACGATATGCCCCATCGCGATGGCCGACATCGTCCTGAGCTACGCTCGCGAGGATCACCGGCAGGCGGAGTCGCTCGCGCGCGTGCTCGAGCAGGCCGGCTGGAGCGTCTGGTGGGATCGCGAAATCCTGCCCGGCACCAGCTTCGAGCGGGTGATCGAGGCTGAATTGTCCGCCGCACGCTGCGTCGTCGTGCTGTGGTCCGCTGCGGCGCGTCAGTCGAACTGGGTCCGCGACGAGGCGACGCTGGCGCTCGGCCGCAACGTGCTCGTATCGGTGCTCCTCGACGGCTCGGAGCTTCCACTCGGATTCCGGCAGCAGCAGGTTGCCAGTCTCGCGGACTGGAGCGGGTCGACGTCCGATCCGGCATTCACGCTGCTGACCCAGGGAATCGCCAAGGTCGTGGCCGGCGGCGGCCGCCCCGTGGGTCCACCGGTTCCCGTTTCCGTGCGCTCGACGGCGTCGCGGACGACATCGATGCGGCCGATGGTCGCGGTACTCGCGCCGGCTGTTCTGGCCGGTGTCGGAGCGGCGATGTGGGCCGGCGGCTTTCGTCCGCTGCGCGGCGATCCGGCACCGGCCCAGGGCGTGTCCGCTCCGCACGATCGCACCATCGCCGCCGCGTCACCACACGCCCTGACCGTCCCCGCTCAGGCTTCGGTCACGCTTCCCCGCGAACAGGTGACGCTGACCATTCTGTCCGGGACACTCGACCGGTTGAATGCCGATACGCGCTTGCTGTCCCTGCACATCCGGTTCGCCAACAACGGGACCCGCTCGTTCTACCGCACGTATCACAGCAGTCTCCGTCTGCTGATCGACGGGGTGCCGCGCGCCCCCAACAGCCCGCCAATCGAGCAGGTCGAAACCTCGAGCGCCCGCGAATTCGACTACCGGTTCGACGTGCCAGCCGACGCGACGCGCGGGGTGCTGCGGGTCACCCATGACGATCAGGCCGGCGAAATCGCGCTGGATTTCGCTGTGACCGGTCACTGACGGTCCGGGGCAGCCCGTCGCCCCGCGGTCGAGCCATCTCCAATCAGGCAACGGGAATCTCCGCCGCTCTCAATCGGCGGTGAGTGGCCCTGTCAGGTCACCCCCACCGCCGATTCGATACTCTGCTGCGCTCGATCCGTGGGCCTTCAAGGCGACCCCCGTCGAGGCCGGGCCCCGCTGGCGCGGCTCTTGCCTACTCCGCCGTAGTGAATCGCCAAGCCAGGAAGAAGAAACGCTGGCGGATACGCCCGATCTCCGGGTGCGGCTTCGAGTTGCTGTTGACGGCCGTGCTGGCGCTCTCGGCCTCGCAGGCGGCGGTGGCTCAGCCGGCGGTCTCGCCGCCACCGGCGAAGACCGATGCGATCGCGCAGGTGACGGTGGATCTGGCGGCCGGCGCGTTCGACCGGGTGCTGCCGTTCGACGTGCCGTTCTTCATTATCGGGCGGGCGCCCGCAGGCACGCTGAGCGTCGAGGTCCAGTACGCGGTGGTGGCGCAATCCGGCGATACGTCGAATCTGGCTTGGACCCCGGGTGAGCCGGCCCGCTGGAAGGCAGACGCGTCAGCGGCCGGGAACCAGACATTTCTCGTGCTGGTGCGCGCCCCGCTGGAGGCCAGGCGCCACTATCGGGTCCGCTTCACGTTCGTCAACGAACGCCCGGCCGAGAATGCTGCCTTCACGGCCGACGGATGGACGGCTCACCGCAACTACGTCAGCATCGACGTGGGCCTCCTCTACGCAGGAACCGTCGGCATCGGCGCGCTCTACGTCGGCAGCAACATCTATCTCCGGCCGATCAACAAGCACGCGCCCCTGTCCTCGTTCGGCGACCTCGGCCGGCGACTGGCGCTCACCGTTGGCGCCACCGTGTCGTCCGTCGCAGACGAGGACAACCAGACGCGCTCAGGCCTGTTCTGGAACCAGGGGATGGTGCTGGGTGCCGGTTACCGGCTCACCTCTTCCGTCCGGGCCGGTGGCGGTGCGCTCGTCTTCCGGGAAGCAAATCCGAACCCGCTGATTACCAGGAAAACCGCCGCAGCCACCTGGTATGCCTCGGTGTCCTGGGATCTGGACCTGCTGAAGGACTGATGATCGGGACATTGAACCGGATGATGCGCCTGGCTGTCTGCGTGATGGTCCTGACCGTCAGCGCCGGATGTCACGACCCGGACGACTACGTCGTGGGGCCCTCCCGGATCGAGGAGGTGCTTGGCCTGACGCTGTCCGCGACCACGCTGCCGGCGGACGGGATCTCGCGGGTCACGATCACCGCGCAGCTCGATCCGAAGACCGACGCCGACAAGCGCAACGTGACGTTCTCCACCACCGCCGGAACCCTGATCGCCGTGGGCAAGGAAGCCACGACGCTGACGGTGCAAGCCGACACGACGGGCAAGGCCGTCGTGGAGCTACGAAGTGCCACCGTGGCGGCGACGGCCCAGGTCGAAGTGACGGTAGCCTCGGTCACGCGAACGGCATCGGTCACGTTTCAGACTGTGGCCCGGGAAGATGTGCTCGATGTCTCGCTGAGTCAACGGTCGATTCCTGCCGACGATCTGACGACGACCCTCGTGACGGCCACGCTCAAACGACTCGGCACGCTTGCGCAGCGGTCCGTCAAGTTCGAGACCTCGCTGGGCACGTTCGTCTCGCCTGGACAGCCGAACTCGCGTGTGGTGACGGTCACCGCCGATTCGACGGGGCGGGCCGTTGTCGAACTTCGAAGCGACGGAGCCGTCGGCACAGCGCGCGTTCGGGTGACCGCTCTTGACGTCGCCTACGAGTTGGAGGTTCCGTTCACCGCCCTGGTGCCGGCCGACGTGTTCGACGTCTCCGTCAGTCGTTCATCCCTTCCAGCGGATGGTTTCTCGACCAGCCTCATCACGGTCAGGCTGAAGAAGCTCGGGACGGTGGCACAAAGGGCGGTCAGATTCGAGACCTCGGCGGGAGCGCTGATCGCTCCGGGACAAGCGAGCCTGCGCGTCGTCACAGTAACGGCCGACGGGACCGGTAGAGCGACGGTGGAGCTTCAGAGCGACCGGACCGTGGGCACCGCACGGGTTCGCGTCACTGCCTTCGACGTCGGATACGACTTCACCGTCGCGTTCACCACGGCCGAGCCTTCGCAGATCATCACGCTGTCGACCGATCCCTCGTCGGCTCCTGCTGACGGCGCGACCCCCGTGGTGATTTCGGCCAGGATTGCCTCGAGCATTCCCGCCGGACGTCGCAGCGTGACGTTCCGCACGACGTTGGGGCAGATCGTCCCGACCACCCTCGTCGAGGCCGACGGCAGCAACCTCGCGAGGGTCAATCTCGTCAGCACTGTCACCGGAGTGGCGCGCATCACGGCCACGGTCGACGGGGTGTCCGCCGAGGCCACGGCTCAGTTCGAGACCGCATGGCCGGACAGGATCATCGTGGCACCGGACGTGGTGCAGTTGAAATCGGGCGGCAGCACGACCATTCGCGTCACGCTCCTCCGGACTGTCGGAGTTGTTAGTCCGCGACTGGAGGTGGGCTACTCAGCCGCCACGCCTGGAGGCGCAGCGCCGGGCTCGTTCGGCCGGGTCACCCTCGCCGATAACGGCCTGTCGACGGCGATGTTCAACGTCGATACGACCACCTATGTCGGCCCCGTCATCATCACCGTATCGGTGGGCGGGGTCACCGGCACCACGAGGCTGGAGATCGTCCCCTGACCTGGACCGGCGGCGACGGAGGAGTGTGGCGCCTCACCACATGTCGTGTCCCGCCGCCCGCTGTCAGCCGGCCGGTCGCGCCGTCTGCCGGAGCCGTTCCCCCCAGCAGCCTCCACGGCGGTCTCCTCCAACCAAGTGGCCGGAGTCTTGCGAGCGTACAGCGACGTCACCACATCCGATCTGCGTGCGATGATGAGGCTGCGGATCGGCACACGAACGATGCAAAACGGAGAGTGAGAATGAATTTCAAGCACGCCGGAGTGATGGTCGGGTTGATGCTGGCGGCTGCCGCCGGAACAGCACAAGGGCAGGCGGCTCCGCCACCGCCAGAGCCAGTGCAGACCCCTTGGAGCATCGAGTTCGCCGTCGGCATGGATCCCAGCATCAGCGGCAACATCAACTCCGGTGCCGTCGGGCGATTGAACAACCAGCCTGTCGTCATTACCAAGAACCGCTACGGCGACGTCTACGGGACCGGCCTGCACATAAAGCTGGGCGGCGGCTACATGCTCAAGAACGATCTGGAAGTGAGAGGCACATTTACCATCCAGTCGCTCGACGCAGATCTGGTTCGCATGGGCGACATCGGCGCCTCGAACCTCTACGGCCAGTACGACGACTACCAGAGCTTTGGCATCGACTTCGGCTTGCGCAAGTACGCGACGCTCAGGCCCAAGCTGCGCGCCTATGGAGAAGGCACGCTCGGCATCGCCTTCGTGGACGAAACCGACGTGATTCTGTACGCGCCGGCCTACAACATCGGCGGCACCGCCACCGACTTCTACGACAAGACGGCTGCTTTCACCTTTGGCGCCAACGCCGGCGTGATGATCCAGACCGGCAAGCAGCTCTACGTATTCGGGCAGATGGGGCTACGCCGCGTCGGCGGCATGTCCGCGGTCGACAACCTCGAGGGCACCAGCCTCGATACCATCAACGACAACAGTGCTCGCTGGACATTTCCCGTCCTCGTCGGGGTGCGGCTCAGCTTCTAGGCATCCGTCCCGACCGTCCCCTGGCGTGGCCGGGGACGGTTCGGGGGCGCACATTCCATGCTCTGCATGTGACGACCAGCTGAGTGGGCGCGACTCCATGTCGCCGCGCGGTCCCGAGGTGGACCTGTGCGCTGCTCGTGCTTTCGTCGCTGGTCGCCAATGGCCGGACGTCCGCGCAGCAGCTTCAAACGCGGGTCTACCAGACCGACCGCGCCGACGAAGACTGGTCGTTCCTGCGGACGGCACCCAAGACCGACCGCTGGGACCCGCTCAAGTACATCCCGCTCGGAACCGACATGCGGTTCATGACGCTGAGCGGGGAGGTCCGGTTCCGGCCCGAAGGGTTTCGCGTTCGGGCCACGCCTGGACGGCCATCAACAATCGACAACTATCTGCTGCAGCGCTACCTGTTCGGCGCCGACGTGCACGTCGGACGCACGCGAGTGTTCGCCGAGGTTCAGAGTGGCGTCATCAACGGCTCGCTGCGATCGCCGCGGCCGACCGACCGCAACGCGCTCGACCTGCACCAGGGATTCGTCGAGTGGTACCAGCCGATCCGCGGCAAGGGCCGGGTGATCATCAAAGCCGGCCGCCAGGAACTGGCCATCGGCAGCGCCCGGCTCATCTCGGCAAGTCCCGGCCTCAACGTGAAGCGGAGTTTCGACGGCGTTGCCACCACGTACGTCGGCGGATCGTGGGCCATGACCGCGGCGGTGGCCCGTCTGGTCGGCCTGCGGAGCGGCACCTTCGACGATTGGTCGCACAGCGGACAATTGTTCTGGGGCGCCGCGGCCCTGTGGCGTAGCCCCCGCCTCCGGGGGGGAGACGCCGGGATGTACTACCTGGGCATCGACCGGCCGCTGTCTCTTTACGCGCAGGGTATCGGTCCTGAAACCCGCCATACGGTCGGCGGCAAGTGGACCGTTCCGTGGCCGCGGCTGTCCCTCAATTATGACGCCGTGTTCCAGTGGGGCCGTTTCGCGGATGCTCCCATCCGGGCCTGGGCGGTGGCCACGGAAACAGCAGTGCCGCTCTCATCCAGGGGCTGGCGTCCACGCGTCAGCCTGCGCACCGACTTCGCGTCCGGCGATCGCCACGCGGCCGACGCCCGGCTCGAATCCTTCAACCCGCTGTTTCCAGGCAACGCCTACGCCGGCCCGGTCGGCCTGCTCGGCCCGACCAACCTGATTGACGTGACACCCTCGCTCGCGCTCCGGCCGCATGCCAGGGTTTCGCTTGGATTCGAGGCGCCGAGCTACTGGCGGACGTCGACGGCGGACGGCGTTTACGCGACCGATCTCCGCCTGCTGGTCAGGCCCGACGTCAGCACAAGACGGTACGTCGGTACCAATCCCGGCGTTCTCGCCGTGTGGCAGGTGACGCCGCACGGGCAGCTGACTGGGGTCGTCACGCGATTTCTGTCGGGACCGGTTCTCAAGCCAACGTTCGTGTCGTCGGGCTTCGGCTTCTACTCCGGCAGCTTCGTCTACCGCTTCTAGTGTCCCGAGTCAGGGGCACCAGCAACGGCATGCCTGGCAGGCGGCGGCACGTAGTTGGCTAGTCCACCTGCGTGTGTATGCCCGGCGTGAAGTCCAGGGGTCAATTTCGCAGGTTATCGCTGCGGGGTGCCTTCGCGGCTTACTGCACGCGAAAGCTCGTTTCCTCGTTGGTAACACTTGCGCTTCTGGCCACCGTCTCGGGATGTGGCGGGAGTGCGCCCGCGGCCGGCGCCGTCACGCCCACGGCGCCGACGCCAGCCCCCGCAGCCCCGGCGGTCCCGGTCGTGCCTACCGTCACGATTCTGCCGAGTGGGGTGAGCCCCGCCGAGATCACGGTCGCCGTCGGCGATCGCGTCACCTTCGTCAACGGCGATGTGCAGCCCCACGATACGGCGGGCGGCCCGGATCCGGCGACCCGCGATTGCCCGGAGATCGACGCCGTGGGGTTCCTGCTCCCGGGCCAGAGCCGGCAAACCGCTCCCATGAGGCTGGCGCGTACTTGCGACTATCACGACCACAGCAACCACGCCGCGATCTTCAACGGCCGCATCATCATTCGTTGACCGATCAAGGGCCGACTGTCGATGGAAGGGCCGACAGCGCTCGCGCTCCGGCGGTAGTCGAGACGTGAGCCGGCTGGTCCTGCTGGTGACGGCAGGCGCGGTGCTCGCGTGTCCCGCAATCGGGTCGGCGCAAGAGCCCTCGGCGACGTCAGCGCAGGTACACGAGCACATTGCCGTGACCGCACCGTTCCTGGTGCCCACTCGAGAAATCATCGGCACGGCCTGGCAGCCGTCGGCGACGCCGATGTACGGCGTGCATCGCCCATGGCATGGCTGGGACGTTCGGCTGAATGGCGCGGTGTTCGTGCAGGTCATCTACGAACCGGGCGATCGCCACCGGACCGGCGGCGCCGGCACCCACCAGGGCGGAAGCGTCAACTGGGTGATGGCGATGGCCCGCCGCGAGGTCGGTGGCGGCCGTCTGGGCATTCGCACCATGTTCAGCGCCGAGCCGTTGACGATTCCAGGCTGCGGGGCGTTGAACTTTCTCGCCGTTGGCGAGGCGTGCGCCGGCGACACCATTCACGATCGACAGCAGCCGCACGATCTGTTCATGGAACTCGCCGCCGACTACGACCGCACCTTGCGCGGCGCGTGGCGGTGGCAGGTCTATGCAGGGTTGGCCGGGGATCCCGCGCTGGGTCCGCCCGGGTATCTGCATCGCGCCTCGGCGATAGCCAATCCGCTCCAATCCGTGACGCACCATTGGCTGGATTCGACGCACGTCAGCTTCGGCGTGGTCACCGTCGGCGTATTCGATCGGCGCTGGAAGGCCGAGCTGTCGGCCTTCAACGGGCGCGAGCCCGATGACAACCGCGCCGATCTGGATCTGGGCGCGTTCGACTCGGTGGCCGGGCGTCTGTCGTTCCTGCCCAGCGATCGATTGGCGCTGCAGGTCTCGGGTGGGCGGCTGCACGATGCGACGACGAACTTTCCTTTCCCCTCGCAGGATCCCATCACGCGAGTCACCGCGTCCGCGCTCTACCACGTGCCGCTCGGCACGCGGGGAATCTGGGCGACGACCGTGGCGCTGGGGGCGAACCATGCGCGCGCAGTGGTGTCCGGCGATCTGTTCGATGCAACGACCGCCGGCGTGCTGCTCGAGAGCAGCCTGACAATCGCGGGTCGTCACACGGTGTTCGGACGAGGCGAATTCGGCGGGATGCCCGCGCACGAACTGCACGCCCACGAATACGGCACGTCAGTGTTCACCGTCGGCAAGCTACAGGCCGGCTACGTACGCCACCTGCCGGCGACCAACGGGTGGGTGCCGGGCATCGGCGGCACGGTTTCGGTGAGCCTGCTGCCTCCGGAACTGGCGCCGCGCTACGGCGGCAGCGCCGCACCAGGCCTGGCCGTCTTCTTCAGCCTTCAGGCCGCGAGACATCAGATGTAGCCTACGCAGGACGCGCGGTGACCCAAGGCGCCCACTCTCGGCGCGGGTCTCGACTTGCGGTCTCAGGAGGCTGGTATGGTGCAGGGAATCGCGCGCGGCGTCTGTCTGGTCTCGCCCACGTGGCTGCTGGCCCTGGCCCTGTCGTCCACCGCGGCCGCGCAGACGGTCGGACGCGCGGCGGAGGTCCCGACGCTGACCGAGGGCCCAACCGTGGATCGGGAAGGCAACCTGTACTTCAGCGAGCTCCGGTTCCGCCGCATCTTCAAGGTAGACGTCACAGGCGAGCTGTCGGTCTACCGCGAGGACAGCCGCGGCGCCAACGGCTTGCTGGTCGATCCGCAGGGGCGCCTGGTCGCGTGCGAAGGCGGCATCGACGGCCAGTCGCCGCGCATCACGCGCACGGACCTGCGGACCGGGGCCGTCGAGGTGCTGGCCGACAGCTACCAGGGTATGCCCCTGAAGGGCACCAACGACGTGACGATCGACAACCAGGGCCGGTTGTACTTCACCGACCCGGCCGGGGCGTCCGTCTACCGCATCGACGGTAAGGGCCAGGTGGCGCGCGTCCTGACGTCGCCCGACATCCTGCGGCCGAACGGCCTGCAAATCGCGCCCGACGACAAGACCCTCTACATCATCGAGTCGGGCAATCCTCCGTCCGAGCCGCGCATGATTCGCGCTTTCGATCTGGCGCCGGACGGCACGGCGAGCCGGGGGCGCACGCTCTTCGATTTTCCCGGCCGCGGCGGCGACGGGGCCAGCGTCGACGTTCGCGGCAACCTGTACGTCGCGGCCGGCCTCAACCGCCGGCCGCCACCTGGCGCCCTGGCCGGGGCGCGCGCGTGGCCGGCGGAAGCGCAGAAGACCCGGACCGGTGTGTACGTGATCTCGCCGGCCGGGAAGCTCCTCAAGGTCATTCCCATCCCCGAAGACATCATCAGCAACACCGCCTTCGGCGGTTCCGACATGAAGACGCTTTACGTGACGTCCGGCAAGACCGTGTTCACGGTGCGCACGGAAATTGCCGGCCTGCCTCGCTGAGGCGACCGGGCGTGATATTCTCGGCGGCCGGTGTTCCCGTCGAGCTGCCTCGAGATCGGCCGGCCGACACGCTGGACGGCTGCCGCCTACGTCTACGCGCTCGTGGCGGCGGCCGGCATCGGCTATTTCCTGTTCGGCGTCCCCGTCCAACTGACCGACAGCTTCGGCAACCTGGTTCAGGTGCGCACCGGCACGCTGGGATCACAAATCTACGCCCAGTTCCATCAGGCCTCGTATCTCCGCCCCCTGCTCTGGGGGCATTTGCGCGTCATCGCCGATCTCTCCGGCGGCCGGTACTACGAATGGTTTCGCTGGTGGCACGTTGGCCAGGTGGCCGTGCTCATGCTCCTGTTCGTCCGCCTGCTGCGGGTGCGGACGGCGGCCGACTTCGCCGTCGTGCCGTTGGGCCTGGCCGCACTGGTCGGCATCCATACGTTCGCCGGCACCGTGCGCGAGGCATTTCCGATCAACACCTTCATGACGATCCTGCTGTGCTGCTTCGCGGCGGCAGATCTGGCGCTCGGCCCACCGCGCTGGTGGCGATCGGTGGCGGCCTGCGTGGTGATGGCCTTCGCGGCGCTGACCGTCGAAAGCGGACTGCTCGTCGCGGTGGTCCTCGTCGCGGCCCGGATGGCGGGGGCGCGCGGCGTTTCGGGCCGCGGCGTGCTGGCGGTGGTGACGCTGGTTGGCGGCTATCTGTGGCTGCGTTTCGTGCTCCTGGAGGTAGGGTCGCCCGGCCTCATGGAGCGCACGTCCGCCTACGGCTTCGGCAAGCTGGAGCCGCGGGATCTGATGGCGCGATTCGGCAGCAATCCGTTGCCGTTCTACCTCTACAACGTCGCCTCTTCGATCGCCTCTGTTCTCTTCGCCGAGCCGCGCGCCGGCGAGTACGCAATGACGCGCAATCTGCTCGCCCGCGAACTCGAGCCCTGGCAGTACGTGGCGGTCATCGCCTCGACGCTGGGGACGCTGGTCATCGCGGCCTTCGCCTGGACCCGCGGGGGTGAGTGGCGGCGCCTGCGGTTCGACCGGGACGGCCAGCTCGTGGCCGTCTTTGCGGCCGTCACCGGCTTCAACGCCTTCATCAGCTACGCCTATACGAAGGACGTGATCATGAGCCCGGCCGGCGCATTTTTCGCCCTTGCGCTCGCGGCCGCCACGCGGGGCGTCGCGCTCGGGGGCATGCCGGGCGGCCCGGGCGGCCGTCCCTTCTCGTGGCGCGCGGTTGCGCTGACGGTGCTGCTCGGCGTGATGTCCGCCGCGTGGGCCGTCCGAGCCGTCGGGATTCACGTCGGCTTACGCCATTCGGCGCTGGTGATGCGCAACGAGTGGGCGTACGCGGATCTGTGGTTCGCCGATGCCGGACAAACCCCCACGGGCAGCGCCGCACGGCTCAGGGATCAACTGCGACTCGACGCCGTGTCGCGGCATCCCGCGCCGGCTTTTTTCGTCGGCGACTGGCTCGCATGGTTCGAGGAGTGAGGGCACGGACCATCGCCGTGGCACTGCCGCCGATGCTCGCCGTGGCCGCCGCGGCCGTGTTCGCCGTGCTGGAGGGGGCCGGGAACCGGTCGATCACCATGGCTCCGGCGAACATCGCGGAGGCCGCCGGCCTCGCCAACGCGGCGGAGGTGCTGCGCCTGCTACGCTCCGGCGAGGACGTGTCCCGCGTGATGCCGGTGCGGCCCGACATCATCTCCTCGGCTATTCCGCGGATCACTGCGCTCGAAGCGGCAGTGTGGAGCCGCCATGTGGAACTGGTCCACATGCTCGACCAGGAGGGCGTGATCCTGGGCGACGAACGGCGCCGGCTGGCCTGCCTGGCGGCCGACCTCGACATCGGCGACATCGTCGAGTACCTCTCGCCCAAGGCTCCACCCGACTGCCTGGCCGGCCAGGTGGAGCAGGAGATCCGCGGCCGCGCCACCGCGCCGTGAACGACGCCGCAGTCACAACGAGGGCTCCGGGCTCCGGGCTCCAGGCTCCAGGCTCCGGGCTCCGGGACGGACCAACCGGGCCGGCTACGACCGGTTACCCGACTGCGCTAACCGGGCCGCGATGGTCGAGGCGATGAACACTGTCGAGTAGGTGCCGCTGGCGATGCCCACGAGCATCGTGAACGCGAACCCCCGCAGCGTGTCCCCGCCGAACAGGTAGATCGCCAGCACTGCCAGGAACGTGGCACCGGCGGTCACGCAGGTCCGCGCCAGCGTCTGGTTGACGCTGAGATCGATGACCTCGCCCAGCGGCACGCCGTGCATGCTCCTGACGTTCTCGCGCACCCGATCGAAGACGACGATGGTGTCGTTCACCGAGTAGCCGACGATGGTCAGGAGCGCGGCTGTCACGTTCAGCGACAGGTCGTATCCGGCCAGCGCCAGGCATGCCACCGTCACCAGCACGTCGTGCACCGTAGCCGTGATGGCTCCGAGCGCGAACGACGGGCGGAAGCGCCAGGCGATGTAGGCCGTCACCGCGGCGAGCGACGAGGCGACGGCATAGAGGCCGCGCCGCTGCAAGTCCTGCCCGATCGTGGCGCTGACCAGCTGACGATCGACGACGCGGAAGTCGGGCAGGGACGCCGCGTGTAGCGCGCCGGTGACGCGGCCGACGGCCTCGTCGAGGGCCGGACCCGGGCCGGGCGCATCCGCCAGCGGCAACCGGATCAGCATCCGGTCCTCCGTGGCCGCGCCGTAGCGCTGCACGACGCCGGCATTCACGGTGTCTGCCAGTGCCGCGCGGACGGCGTCCTCCGTGACGCCCGGCTTGGCGAATTCGGCGACGATCATGGTGCCGCCGGAGAAGTCGACGCCGAGCGGCATGCTCCGCAGCGCCGCCGTCGCCGCGCCGGCCGCAATCACGACGGCCGACGCGCCAATCGCGTGCCAGCCCCACCGGCTGGCACGGATCCGGGCCCTTGCCAGGAACGCCGCGGGCCGGCCGAGGTCGATGGATCCGGTCCCGCGATGCCGTTCCAACTCGAAAAAGGTCCGCGACGCAAAGACCGACGTGAAGACGTTGGCCAGCAAGCCGATCGTCAACGTCGTCGCGAAGCCTTTGATCGGCCCGGTTCCGAACTGGAAGAGGAGCGCTGCCGCAATGAGCGATGTGACGTGCGTGTCCACGATCGTGATCCAGACGCGGTCGAAGCCCGCGGCAAGGGCGGCCCGCGGCCCGCGTGCCCGCTCCAGTTCCTCGCGGAGGCGTTCGAAAATCAAGACGTTTGAATCGACGCCCATGCCGATGGTCAGGATGAGGCCGGCGATTCCCGGCAGCGTCATCGTCACCGGAATCCACGCCACGAACCCGACCAGGATCAGCAGGTTGAGGACAATCGACATCGAGGCGTTCAGTCCGGCGCGACGGTAGTAGCCAAGCATGAAGAGCAGTACGAGGGTCAGGCCGCCCATGGACGCGGCCACGCCCGACCGGATCGATGACGCGCCCAGGCTGGCGCCGATCGTGTGCTCCTCGACGTAGTCGAGGTCCGCCGGAAGCGATCCCGACTTGAGGTTGACGATCTGCTCCAACATCTCCTCGCGGCTGATGCCGACGATCTGGCCGTGGTCGTCGATCCGCGACAGGATCGTGGCCACCGCGACGATCCGGTTGTCGACGACCGTGGCCAGCCTGCCATTCACGTGCCGCGCGGTGAGGTCGCCAAAGCGCCGGGCCGCGTCCGGCATGAGCGTGAACGTGACCGCCGGCTGGTTGTATTCGTCCACCGACTGGCGCACGTCGCGCAGGTCGGCACCGGTCAGCGCCGGTGCCTTCTGCACCACGTAGAACGTTCCGTCGCCGGCCGTGTCATGGCCGCCCGGCCGCCATGGCAGGATTTCGACACCGTCCGGTGGCGGGCCGCCGAGACCGCGCCGCGCCGCCCCGGCGGTATTGAACGGTCCGTGTTCCACGAGCATCAACCGCAGCTGCGAGGTGGACTTGATGATCTGCTTGGCGCGATCGACATCGGCCACGCCCGGCAGCTGAACCAGGATCTGGTCGGCCTCGATGTATCGCGCGATCACCGGTTCGCTGACACCGAGCTCGTTGACGCGGCGTTCGATGACCGCCATCGCCTGCCGCACCGTCTCTTCACGTTGTTCCGGTTTCGAGGCGTCGGTCTTGACGCGGAGGACGAGGTGCACTCCGCCGTGCAGGTCCAGTCCCAGCTTGATGCGGTCTTGCGGCGGGTAGATGGCCCACACCGACAACGCGACGGCCGCGAGAATGACGAACAGTCTTGTACGCATACTGATCCCTCCGACAAACACCGGTAAACGGCACCTGACGCCGGCCCGGGAACACAGGACGTGTTCCAGTGGCCAGCGCGGTCGCTGCTCGGCACGCGCGCGTGGGCGGGGGATCAGACGAGGAGCGGGAGGTCGAACGTGTGAGGCGGTGCGGGTGGTGATTGCCGGAGCGCCGGCGACGTCGCCTGGCGAGCGCGCGCGGCGTGGGACGGCGTGGCGGCCGTCACCGCTGCGTGATGTCCGTCCAGCCGCCAGGTATGAACCGCCACCACCACAGCGGCGTTCTGCCAGACGTCGCTCGAGGGTGCGGGGTTTCCCGCCTGCCCGTCGCAGGGGCGGAGGTGTGCGGCGTGACCGGCGGAATCCGTGACGGCGCTCAGGATGCCGCGGACGGGTGGAGCCGCGGCGGCTGGGGACCGGTATCCCGAGGCCCAGACGGCGACACACATCAGCGCGGCCAGCAGCACGCGGCGCAGCACGACAAGATTGTGGATCGGAAAGGTGCGGCGTTGCGCGGTCGTCGCCGCTACGCGCTAAGATGGGGCACTGCTCCCGGGAGACGGCGGACAGTGTTCTCCGGGGAGTGGTCCACAGGATGACTGAGCGACATCCGGACCAAAGCAAGATCTACGTCGTCGACACCAGCGTCCTTGTCGCCGCGCCGGAAGCCCTCGGCCGGCTGACCGCCGGCAATACCGTCCTCATTCCGTTCCCGGTGCTCCAGGAACTGGACCGCCGCCGGGTCGACACCAACGGCGTCGGCTACACCGCGCGCCAGACGATTCGCTATCTCGATCAATTGCAGGAAGCGGCGTCTCCCGAGGATCTGCGGAACGGTATTGCGATCCACGGCGGCCGCGTCACGTTCCACAACGGCGATCTCGACCTGTCGTGCGTGTGGCCGGGCTTCTCCGCCGCCAGCGCCGACGACGCCATCATCGCGTTGGCCGCTGCGCGGCAGCTGGCGGAGCCAGGCACGCAGGTGGTGGTGGTGACCCGCGACGCCGCCATGCGGTGCAAGGCGCGCGCCCGTGGGGTGGCGGCCGAGGACTACTACAGCGACCGCCCCGTGACGTCGCCCGACAAGTGCTATTCGGGGCGCACTCGCATCGTGCTGCCGCCCGAGCAGGCGGGCCTGCTGGCGTCGCTCCACGTCGAGCAGCGGCTGCCGATGTCCGAGCTCGCCGGCTTCGTGGATGTGTCCACGCTGCTGGCCAACCAGTGCTGCGAGTTGCAGGTGGCCGGCACCGGCAAGTCGGCCTGGGGCATCTACAAGAAGCACGACGGCGTGGACTACCTGCGGCGCGTGAACACGAAGACCAACGGCAGATTGGGCCCCTGCAACGCCGAGCAGGCCTGCGCCCGCGAGCTGCTGCTGGACGAGGAGACGCTGGTCGTGAGCCTGGTTGGCGTCGCCGGTACCGGCAAGACGCTGATGGCGCTGCTCGCGGCATACGAGATGTACAAGGCCGGCCGCGTGTCGCGGATCGAGGTCTACCGGCTCAATGCCGAGGCCGGGCGCGAGCTGGGATTCCTGCCCGGTGGCGTCGGTGACAAGATGGCGCCGTGGGCGCGTCCCGTGGTCGACAACCTGGATTTCATCATCAGGCGACTGTCGGGCAACGGCCGCTTCGCGAACCACATGGCCGAGTCGTCCGCCGACCGCCGGGACGGCGCCTCGTCCGCCTCGGTGGAGGAGTTGCTGGCGAAAGGCATCCTCGACATCGCGCCCATCAATTACTTGCGCGGGCGGTCCATCCACGACGCGGTGGTCATCGTCGACGATGGCCAGAACCTGACACAGGAAGACATGAAGCTGGTGCTGACACGGGCTGGTGAAGGAACGCGGGTGATCCTGACCGGTGATCCCGATCAGATCGATCGCGCCGAGGTGGACGCGCTTTCGAACGGCGTCGTACAGGTGGTCGAGCGATTCAAGGGCGAGCCGACCTTCGCGCACCTGACGCTGACCGATGTGGTGCGATCGCGCATCGCCGCGGTGGCTGCCCGCCTGCTCTGACTCTGGATCCGATGGTCAAGGGTCCGCAGCGGCGCCTGCGAGCGCAGCGTGATGATCTCGGTGCCATCGGGCGTGCCGGGCACGCGCCCATTGCCGGATAGTTGTTGTCCAGGGCGACCAGCAGGGTGAAGGCATCCACCAGCGTCACCGATTCCACCGACTGCAGCGGGAAGTCGAAGACGTGCCCGGGCAGTCCGGGAAGCGAACCGCCAATGTCGCGCGGTCCGTCTCGCCGAGGTCGAACAGGTGCAGCTTCTTCCGGCTCGAAGATCTGCAGGATTCGCTTATCGGGCTCGGTGTCGATGGATGCCTCAGTCGTCACATACAGGCGGCTGCCGTCGCCGTGACGCGTCATCGATCGAAGCCGCATGAGCTCGGCAGTTGACGGGCCCCAGCGCCGCGTTGTCGGGGTTCTGCGGCGCCCGAAGGATCGGGTGGCGCACCGGCGCGCGCAGCAGGCGACCTCGCGCGCCGAAGTGCAGGAGGTAGGGACCGAACTCCTCGCCGACCCAGAACCTGCCGTCATTCATTCGCGCGATCGACTCCACGTCGACGGCGGCTCGATGCATGAATGATCCCGGTCAGGCGCGCCGCGCGGCCCGTCACCCGGGAATACGGGGCCGGCGCGGCGTAGATGTGGAGCAAATCTATCGAGCGCCTGTTTCGCGGGCGCGACTACGGCTTGACGACTGCAACCCGGCCGTGGATCTCCTCAAAAAATGCACAGCGGGTTGATGGGCGATGACGTGCCGCCGGGAATACGCAGCGGCGCGGTAGTCAGCAGGTAGTCCCATCGCTTGACCTGTTCGCATTTGGCTGTCAGTTCCGTGAGCGCCGGCCAGTCGAGAATCGGCAGACCCATCGAGGCCAGCACGATCATGTGGATCGCGGACGTGAAGCTCTCGCTCGGGTAGGGCAGCTTTTCGATGCAGTCGCCGCCGTACACGGACACCTGACGCGTGTGCATCCATTCGGCGCATTCCGCGTGCATGCCGGCCCGTGGATACGTGTCCTGCTCGCCCATCTCGGCTTCCATGCGCTCCATGCCGGTTCGCACGAAGATGGCGTCGCCCGAGCCGACCTTCAGGCCCTGGCGTTTCTCGGCGGCCTCGAAGTCCGCGGCGGTGACGTACTCGTGCGACTCGTACCACTTGACGCCACGCGCCGCCGCCACGTCGAGCAGCACGCCGCGCGTGAAGATGCCGTCCTTCTGCGCGAAGATCGAGCCCCATCTGGCGCCGCCGGGCGACAGCGTCTGCGAGCGCTTGCGCCCGTTGTAGAACTGGTCGTGCCACGAGAAGTGCGCCAGCGAGTCCATGTGGGTCATGCGCATGCCGTGCGGCGCGAACGTGTAGTAGTCGCCGGCACTGGGGCCGTCGCTGTAGAGCAGGATGTGGGTCATCGGCCGGGCGTCCGTCTTCGTCTGCTTCGTGGACAGATCGCGGCCGACCGAGACCACGTCGCCGGTCTTCACGAGGCCGGCGGCCGCCACCCGCTTGGCCGGCGTGATGTAGTTCAGCGTGCCCTTCTGGTCGTCCGCCCCCCACTTTCCGGCATTGGAGCAGCGCTTGAACATCGCCTCCAGCTCAGCGTCCGACAGATCGGCCGCGCGTGTCGTGCGGCGCGCCGTGTCGGATCGGCCCTGACCCTGGGCCGCCGAGGCCAGGTCAGCGAGCGCCGGTGCCGCGGCCGCCAGTCCGGCGGCCTCGAAGAACTGTCTTCTGGAAATCTCCGTCATCGCTCACCCCTCGTTGTCGCAAATCGTCTGCCCGGGTACGGATGGCAGGTATACGCCGCACGTACCTCGTCCGTCAAGGCGGCACGGCGGTGAGCACCCATTTCGACTTTGACTGCCCTTGGACTCTGCACTACCGTAGCCCGACGAGCGGGTCCGACAAGGAGGGTTGCGTGCGGTATCGGTACTTCCGTTTCTTCTGTACTCCAGGGTTCATCCTCGCCATGCTCCTGGCCCTCGCACCGTCGCCTGCCATGGCCCAGGCCTCAATCACGGGCGTGGTTCGCGATACGTCCGGTGCGGTGCTGCCCGGCGTAGCCGTCGAGGCCTCCAGTCCGGCACTGATCGAGAAGGTTCGCGCCGTGGTCAGCGACGCGAACGGTCAGTACCGCGTCGTCGACCTTCGTCCCGGCACCTACGCCGTCAGCTTCCGGCTGCAGGGCTTCACCACCGTGACCCGCGAGGGCATCGAGCTGACCGGATCGTTCGCCGCGACGGTCAACGCCGAGATGCGCGTCGGCTCGATTACCGAGACCTTGACCGTCACCGGCGAGTCGCCGATTGTCGACGTCCAGAGTTCCCAGTCGCAGCGGGTGATCGGCAAGGACGTGGTGGACGCGATCCCGGCCGGTCGCAGCCACCAGCAGCTCGCGGTGCTGATCCCCGGGGTGGTTGGCACGAGCCCGGACGTCGGCGGTTCCAACACGCTCGGCCTGGTGGCGCTGACCATCCACGGCGGCCGGCCGACGGACATGCGCGTGACGGCCAACGGCGTGAACCTGCGCAACATCGGATCGCCGGGCCAGCTGATCAGTCTTCAACCGGACATGGGCGCCACCCAGGAGGTGACCGTCGACTTCGGCGGCAGCTCGGCGGAGCAGGAATCCAGCGGCATCCAGATCAACTACGTCCCGCGCGAAGGCGGCAACCGGATGTCGGGCTCGTTCTTCGGCACTTACGTCGGCCCCGACTTCCAGAACAGCAACTACTCGGACGAGCTGCGCGCGGCGGGACTTGGTCAGCCGAATTCGATCAAGCGTCTCTACGACATCAACGGTTCGGTCGGCGGGCCGATCGTCCGCGACCGGTTCTGGTTCTTCACCTCGGCGCGCGGGCAGGAGAACGCCAACTATCTGGCCGGCAACTTCTACAACCTGAATGCCGGCGACCCGAACAAGTGGATCTACGAACCTGATTCCACGCGCCAGGCGTTCGCGACCACGACGCAGAAGGCCTTCAGTGCCCGCTTCACGCTGCAGGCCGCCGCCAAGCACAAGCTGAGTTTCTACGGCGAGGCGCAGCCGCGGGTGTGGGGCACCGCGACGTCCACGCAGTCGCCGGAAGCGGCCAGTATCTTCAATTACCCAAAGAACCGGTTGGTGACGGTGGGGTACTCGTCACCTCTCAGCTCGAAACTGTTGGTCGAGGCGAGCTTTGCCGATCACTCGGAGATCCTCTACAACGTGACGCCTCCGGCTGGCACCGATTACCGTCCCGAAGGCGATATCTGGAACCAGCTGGTGCCGGTCCTCGAGCAGTCCAGCGGGCGCTTGTATCGCGGCGCCGGCATTGCCCAGGGCCCGAACTTCCTGTTCAGCCGGCAGGAGGGACCCAACCTCTACATGAGCAAGGCGTCCGCGACCTACGTGACCGGCGCCCACGCCCTGAAGATCGGGTTCAACCATCTCTCCGGCGACAACCTGAACGCGAACCGGACGGTCGATTCGGCCACCAGCTACCGCTTCAACAACGGCGTGCCGAACCTGATCACGGAGTACGCCACGCCGAATGCGCGGCGCAGCCATCTGACCGAAGGCGCCGTCTTCGCGCAGGACAAGTGGACGATCAACCGTCTCACGATCAATGCCGGCCTGCGCTTCGACTACTACTACACCAATTTCCCGGAGCAGGTGCTCGGACCGGGCCCGCTCGTGCCCAACCGCAACATCACCTTTGCCGAGACCGACTGGTACCAGTGGAAGAACATCTCGCCGCGGCTGGGTGCCGCCTACGACCTGTTCGGAAACGGCAGGACCGCGATCAAGGCCAGCGCCAGCCGCTTCACCCTGGCGGTCGATCCGACCACCGGCAACCCGTACTTCAACCTCGCGAACTTCGTCACCCGCTCGTGGAGCGATGCCGACCGGGACTACGTGCCGGACTGCAACCTGCTCGACCCGCAGACCAACGGCGAGTGCGGCACCATCTCGGACCTGCGGTTCGGCGGTCTGCTGCCCAGTACGACCACCGATCCCGACACGCTGCAGGGCTGGGGCAAGAGGCCCGGCGACTGGCAGTTCTCGGTCGGCGTCCAGCACGAGCTCGCGCCGCGGGTCGGCATCGACGTCGCCTACTTCCGCCGGTCGTTCTTCAACTTCATGGTGGTGCAGAACCGCGCCGTGCAGCCCTCGGACTATTCGCCCTTCAGCATCGTGGCGCCGAAAGACCCGCGGCTGCCTGACGGCGGCGGCTATACCGTGGGCGGGCTGTTCGATCTGAACCCGGACAAGGTCGGAGCGGTGGACAACTTCGTGACGTTCTCCGACAACCTCGGCGGTCAGAGCGAGGTCTTCAACGGCATGGACTTCACCATCAACGCCCGGCCGCGAGAGGGCATCGTGCTGCAGGGCGGCGTCAGCACCGGCCGCTCGGTGACCGACAACTGCAACATCGTGCGGCAGTACCGCAACTCGGTGACGCCCTACGCCGCGATTCCCTCGAACAGCAACCCGATCGGCACGGTCCAGAGCATCGACATGTGCCATCTGTCCACCGGGTTCCTGACCCAGGTGAAGCTGCTCGGGACCTACACGGTGCCGAAGGTGGACGTGAACCTCGCGGCCACGCTCCAGGCGCTGCCCGGCGCGCCGATTGCCGCCAACTACGTGGCGACCAACGCTGAAGTCCAGCCGTCGCTCGGGCGGCCACTCTCCGGTGGCGCCGCCAACACGACCGTGAACATCGTCGAGCCGGGCACGATGTACGGCGAGCGCATCAATACGCTGGACCTGCGCTTCGGCAAGCCGTTCCGCTTCCACAGCACGCGCACCACGGTCAACCTCGACATCAACAACGTGTTCAACTCGGCCGACGTGTTGGCGTTGAACGCCGCCTTCGCGCGCTGGCAGGTGCCGCTCAGCGTCCTCAATCCACGGTTGTTCAAGCTGAGTGTGCAGTTCGACTTCTGATGTCAGCGCTGGCCGGGCTGTCGGACGTCGGCGGTCGTCATGATCCGCTACTCCCCGCCGTGGCGCGCGCGCACGCGAGGATCGACGCCAGCGACCGCTCGACGTCGTCGTCGGTGGTCGCCCAGGACGACACGCTGATCCGCATCGCCTCGCGTCCCTGCCACGTGGTGCCGCCGCACCAGCACACGCCGTCGTCCTGGATGGCGGCAATCACCTGCCGCGTGCGATGCGCGTCGCCGAACGCGACGAGCACCTGGTTGAGCGTGACGTCGTTCAGCACCTCGTGCCCGGCATTCCACAGCCCCGCGGCCAGGCGGCTCGCATGCCGGCAGCAGCGTTCCACCAGCCCTGCCAGACCGTCGCGTCCCAGGAAGGCCAGCGCCGCCCACACGTCCACGGCGCGCGCCCGCCGTGACCCGTCGGGCGAGTAGGACATCGGATCGCGCACGCCCGAGGGCGGCAGATACGCCGCGCTCATCGCCATGGCGGCGCGCAGGGCGGCCTCGTCACGGACCAGCGCGACGCCGCAGTCGTAGGGCACGTTCAGCCACTTATGGGCGTCGGTGGCCCACGAGTCGGCGCCTTCGACGCCGTCCGCCTGCGCCGACAGATCGCGCCCGGCTGCACGAGCCCACAGCCCGAACGCGCCATCGACGTGCACCCAGGCGCCGTGTGTCGCGGCCCAATCGCACAGCGCTGCCGCGGGGTCGAATGCGCCGGAGTTGACGTTGCCGGCCTGGAGGCAGACGATCGCCGGGCCCGACAGCCGTGGCAGCCCGGTCGTCTTGATCCGGCCCTGGCCGTCCACGGGCAGATCCACCGTGCGCGTCCGCCCGAGGCCAAGCAGCCCCAGCACGCGGCGAATCGTGGCGTGGACCTCGGCGCCCACGACCACCGTGATCGGCGGTCCACCCAGCAGGCCGTCGGCGTCCACGTCCCACCCGGCGCGGCGTAGCACGGCGTGCCGTGCCGAGGCCAGTGCCGTGAAGTTCGCCATCGTGGCGCCGACGACGAATGCGCCCGCGCACTCGGCCGGCAGCCGCAGGGCCTCGAGCGTCCACCGCAGCGCGATGGATTCGATGGCGGCGACCGCGGGCGACATGGTGTGGAGCGCCGCGTTCTGATCCCATGCGGTCGCCAGCCAATTCGACGCTACCGTGACCGGCAGGGAACTGCCGTTCACGAATCCGAAGTAGCGTCCCCCGGCCGTGCCGACGGTCGCGGGCGAACCCAGGCGATCCAGTTCGCCAATGATCGCGGCGGCGGCGCGTCCGCGCTCGGGAAGGCTGCCGCCCAGTCCTGCCAGTTGGGCAACGGCGTCGGCACTGGGCGCCACACGGCGGGTGGAAAGGAAGGCGCGATAGCGGATGCCGCGCGCCGCGGCGTCGAGCAGCAGATCCGCCTCGGGAAACGCTTCCGGGTAGGTGATGGTAGCGTTACTATGATATCCCATGGACGAGAGTAGCAGCGTAGCTGTGGTGATGCAAGCCTTGGAGGCCGAGGCCCGGCGGCTGGCGCCGGGGGCGCGGATGCCCTCGGTGCGCGGCTTGATGCAAAGCCACCGGGTCAGCCCTGGCACCGTACGTCAGGCGATGGCCCGTCTGGCGGCCGACGGCGTCATCGTGGCCCGCCCGGGCCACGGAACCTTCGTGGCGTCCAAGGCGATCGAGGCCCCGGCGGAGGCGCCGGACTTCGCCTGGCAGGGGCTGGCGCTCGGAGCGTCGCGCATCGCTGGCGACGCCGTGCGGTCGTTGATGCTGGTGCCGCCGCCGGGTTCGATCAACCTTGCCGGCGGCTACCCGTCCGAGGATCTGCAGGCCGTGGACCTGGTGGCCCGCGCGATGGCGCGCGCCGCGCGGCGATCGGGCGCGTGGGGGCGCATGCCGGCCGAGGGCCTCGACGGGTTGCGCGAGTGGTTCGCGCGGCAGCTCGGTCCGGCGATTTCCGCACACGAGGTGCTGATCACGCCGGGTTCTCAATCGGCCATCACCACCACCTTCAACGCGCTGGCGGCGCCGGGAGCGACCGTGCTCATCGAGTCGCCGTCCTACGTCGGCGCCATGGTCGCGGCGCGCGCCGCCGGGCTTCGATTGGCGCCCGTCCCCACCGATCGCGACGGCGTGCGGCCGGACCTGCTGGCCCAGGCGTTCGCCACGTCCGGATCGCGGCTGTGCTACCTGCAGCCCACCTATTCCAATCCGACGGGCACGTCGCTGCCCGCCGAGCGGCGGCGGCAGGTGATGGAGGTTGTGGCCGACGCCGGCGCGATCGTCATCGAGGACGACTGGTGCCGCGATCTGTCCTTCGAAAAGGCTCCGCCCAGGCCGCTCGTCGCCAGCGACCGCAACGGCCACTGCGTCTACCTGCGGTCACTCACCAAGTCCACGGCGCCCGGACTGCGCATTGGCGCAATCGTGGCGCGGGGCGCGGCGCTGGCGCGGCTGACGGCCACCCGTGCAGCCGCGGACTTCTTCGTGTCGGGTCCGCTGCAGGAGACGGCGTTCGACATCGTCCACTCCCCGGCCTGGTCGCGGCACCTGCGCGAGACGCGTGCGGCTCTGCTGCGGCGGCGCGACATCCTGGTCGAGGCCGTGCGCCGCGCCTTCGGGCCTGCCAGCGTGGCGGTGGTGCCGGCCGGCGGCATGCACCTGTGGGTGCGTCTGGACGACCGCGTGGACGACGTGGCGTTCGCGGGCCGCGCGGCCGAGAACAAGGTGCTCGTCAGCCCGGGACGCCGGTGGTTTCCAGCCGAGCCCACCGGCTCCTACCTGCGTCTCAGCTTTGCCAGCGCGCCCGAGTCGCTCCTGGTGCGGGCGGTCGAGATTCTGTCGCGGCTAGACGCGGCGCCGGCGTCGCGCCAGCGCCGCTGAACACGAGGGCTGCAGGCTCAGTGCTTGTCGTTGGAACACTTTCGGTGTTCCAGGAGTCGCCGTGGCGCCCGCAATGGCGTGCCCATGAGCGACTGGCTACGGGAAACCTGCTCCAGCGTGCGCGCGATGGCGGCGCAGCAGTTCGTACATCACGACGCCGGCGGCCGTCGCCACGTTGAGCGAGCCTTTCTGTCCCAGCATCGGGATGCGGACGTGTTCGTCCACCATCCCTCCGGCCGCCGACGACACGCCGTCCGTCTCGTGGCCAAACACCAGGCATACGGGCCAGCGCGGCTGCCAGTCGTACAGATCGACCGCGTGCGTCGAGGTTTCAACTGCCGTCACGCGACAGCCGGCGGCCTGGATCCGAGCGACGGCCGACGACACGTCCGGCTCGTACTCCCACGGCACCGACAGCTCCGCGCCGAGTGCCGTCTTGCCAATGGCGTGCGCCTGGCGTCGCCCCTGATCCGGCCGCGGCGTGATGCCGCAGAGGACCAGCTTCTCGATTGCGCACGCGTCCGCGGTGCGAAAGAACGCGCCAGTGTTGTAGAGGCTGCGGATGTTGTCGAGGACGACGATGACAGGGAGGCGGGACACGAGGCGACACCTGGTCAGCGGACGACGATGCGTCCCTGCAGCGAGGTGTTGCTCGGGTTCGAGTGATCATGAAAGCCGCACGTCCTGACCGCCACGAGGTTGCCGCTTTCCCGGTTCTCGCCTGGTCGCAGGAGCCCGACCGAGTTGATCGGGGGACAGTCGGTGTGCTCCGGGTGCGGATCCGATGTCATCTCGTGCTGCTGGTTGTGGCTGTTCACGAACAGCACTCGCGTGCCAGGCGGCACCACCAGTTCCGACGGACTGACGGAACCGGCCGCGGTGATGGTGACGCGGAACGCATTGTCGGGTATCGGCGACGGGGATGGTGAACTCGGGCTGCTGCCGCCCCCGCAGGCCGAACCGAAGAGTGTGGCGGCTGCGGCAACGCTCAGCAGCCGGTGCGATCTAGAACGCGATGCCGGCACTGATGGTGATCGCACGATTCCTGACCGTGACCTCGTCGCTGCTGTCGCTGTCGATGTCCAGTAGTCCGTGGGTGTAGCGCCCGTCGACGACGAAGGCGCCGAATCTGGCGCCGACGGCGCCCACCACTCCGACATCGTAGCCCTTGACGCTGTCGGCCAGATCGATGTCCTCGGTGGCGCCGCTGAACTTGGTCCGGCTGCTGGCTTTCAGCCGCCAGGCCGGCGCCGGGCCCGCGGCCACGTAGAATCGTTGGCCCAGGGACCACCGGGCCAGCACAGGAAACTCCAGGTAATCGAGGACCAGCTTCGAGTCGATGCCTGTCATATCGATGGCCGCGCCCTTGGACGTGAAGAGCACCTCCGGCTGCAGATGGATCCACCCGAGCGGCACGCTGAAGAATGCCCCCGCGACCAGGCCCAGCCTCGAGGTGAATCCTCCAGCGCCGAGGCTCGATTCGTTCTGAACCGTGGCGATGTTGGCGCCACCGCGGACGCCGAAGCGTGTGTCCTGTCCCGAGGCGGTGCCGGTTGCGAACAGAAAGGCGACGAGCGCGACAGCGGGCGCGACCCGGGCTGCCGCGCCCCAATATTGATCTGGCGGCGTCCTCATAGAAATGCCGGGCCCCCCCGGTAGTTCCCTCCCAGAACCGACGCCGAGTCCCCCCCGAGCCAGCGGTCGATCACGGTCGCGTAGACGGCACGGAAGTCGGTTTCGTGGCGCACGTCGTTGCCGCTGTTTTCGAGCGTCGGATTGTCGGGGCTCCCTTGCAAAGTGGCCGCCGTGCCGTACAACCCGCCGCGCACCGCGCCACCCATGGCGAACATCAATCCTGCGGCGCCGTGGTCGGTGCCTTCGCTGCCGTTTTCGGTGATCCGCCGCCCAAACTCCGAGAACGAGACGACCAGCGTGTCGCCGAGCAGGCCCTGGCCGCGCAGGTCGTTGTGGAATGCCGTGAGCGCCCCATCCAGGGTGCCCATCAGGTTCGCGTACGCGCCGTTGGCCAGGTTCGGCCGCTGGAGCGCATGGGTATCGAATCCCCCGGTCTGCACCCAGAAGATGCGGGTCCCGACGCCCAATGCCATGGCCCCGGCCACGGTGCGCAAGGCCAGCCCGAGCCCGGTCGCAGGATAGGCGACGGCCGGCCGGTAGCCCGCCACCTGCGAGACGCGATCGAGGGTGGCGAACGCGGCCCTGGCCGTGCCGTTGACGAAGGCCAGGTGCGGTTGATCGACGGGCTGGTTCGACGCGATCACTTGCGCGCTCTGCCGGGCGAACAACGCGTCCGTGCCGCCGTTCGGGCTGGCAAAGGCATACTGCGCCGGGTCGGGAATGCCCGGCACGCCGACTGTTCGGGCCATCAGGGTGCGTGGTACGTCGCCGACCGTCGACCACGCCGACAGCGCGTCGACCGGCGCCGGCAGCGTGTCGAGATACCGGCCCAGCCACCCGGCTCCCTGGGGCGAGGTGGGATCCGCGGTGGACCAGATATCGGTGCCGAGGAAATGCGAACGGCTCGAGTTGGGGTACCCGGTGCGCTGGATGATGGCCAGTCGCCCGTCGTTGAAGATATTGCGCAGCCCCGTCAGCCGGAAGTGCAGGCCGAGCGATCGGCCGGCGCTGTCGGAGCCGATCTGGAGAACGTTGCCGGGCGGCAGCGCCAGCGTCGGACGCCGCGCGTAGTACTGCGGATCCTGGTACGGGATGAGGGTGCTGAGCGCGTCGTTGCCGCCGCTCATGTACAGCACCACCACGTTGCGGCGGCCCGCGCCCTGCGCGTGCGCCAGATCCGACAGGAACGCCGGGGCGGCGACGCCCATCGTGAACGCCGCGACGCCGTTGTGGATGAAGTCTCGTCGTGTGACGCGCATGGAAGAAGTCCTAGGCGAACTGATACTCGCCGGAGCCTACGATCAGGTGCACCAGTCCCGCGGACTTGTTGGCCAGCTGCGTGTCGGAGCCGGTCCAGGCGCCGCCGGCGCGCACATAGTCGAGCAGCGCGTTGCTGGCCGTGTTGCTGTACTGCAACGGCGTGAACCGATCGATGGCGTAGGCCACCAGGGCTTCGGGGCTGGTGCCCGCGGGACGGAAGATGTCGCGCAGGTTGAACTTCTGGTTCGTGGCCAGCAGCGCCGCGAAGTTCATCCGGGCCAGCATCGCACCGCTCGAGAACCACCCGCCGGCCAGTGACCACCCCGCCACATCGGGTGGCTCGAACAGCTGCTGGCCCATGTTCGCCATCGGGGTCAGCGCGTCGTTCACCGAGAATCCGCGATAGCCGACCTCCTTGACCGCGCGGACGACGAACTCGGCCGGCCACGCGTAGTGCCGGTAGTAGTTGCGGGGATCGCGGAACTGCGCGGACAGCACCAGGCGCCGCACCATCGGCTCGATCGCGAACCCACGCTCGTAGTAGGTGCGCGACACCTCGTTGATCAAGCCCTCGTCGGGTGGGTCGACCTCGTTGATGAAGTATCGGTAGAGCTTGAGCGCCAGCCGCGGCCCGGTAGCCGGGTGTCGCGCCACGGCGTCAATCAGGTCCAGCCCGTCCTGCATGCCGCCACTCGCGGCACGCGCCGGGATGACCCTGCCGCCATCGGCGTAGATGGGAAACGTGAACTCCTTGGCCGTCGTTTCGTGCTGGTTGGCGACGTAATTGAACTCGTATTTCTGGGCCGCACCCGTGCCGGGCCGCGCCAGGTTCCAACCGGTGAACACCCGTGCGCCGGCGTAGACGTCCGACTCGGCAAAGGTGTTCACGCCCATGGTGAACAGCTCCATCAGTTCGCGCGCGAAGTTCTCCTGCGGGCGGGCGCGGGTGTTGGTGCGCCCGTCCAGCCAGAAGAGCATCGCCGGGTCCTGCGCGATGGCCACCAGCAAGTCGCGGAAGTTTCCCAGCGCATGCTGGCGGAGCAGCTCCAGCTGTCCCTTGGCGCCGCCTGGGTCCTCGGCTGGCTTCGCCGCGAGCATCCGGGTGGCTTCTGTGGCACCAACGTCACCCGCAATCTTCGAGTACGCGGTCGCGAAGTGGTTGTGCCAGAAGAGCGCCATCTTCTCCTGCAGCGGCCTCTGGGTGTGGATCATCCTGAACAGCCAGCGCTGGCGCGCGTCGGCGATGTTGGCGGTCGGGGCGAATCCTCCGCGCGCCGTGATCCCCACGTAGCCGGTCTGCCCGATGTGGTCGTCGACGTCGTCCGGCGCCGCCTGGTAGTTGAGCAGGCCGGCGGCGGCTGCGCTGAACCCCAACAGCCCAAGGCGCACGAATTCCTGGATCTCTTCGTCGGAGGTGCCGAATCCCGCACGCCGGAACAGGTGCTCGAGCTCCGGCTCCCGCTGTGTCGCCATCGAACACTCCCTTTGGGGTGACGTCTGAGGCCGCAGATTGTAGGCCAAACCGGCGAGGGCTCGTCAACGGTCGAGCTGGAGTGCGAAGTCTGTCCCGCCTGGCGCAGGCTGCTTCTGAGACGGGCTGCCAGCCAGAACGGTTGCCCGACCAAGGCTCCGGGCTCCGGGCTCCGGGCTCCGGGCTCCAGGCTCCGGGCTCCGGGCTCCGGGCTCCGGGCTCC
>JADMIO011000750.1_pt1 | contig 45470 bp, 33 predicted proteins | sample 8958161 | NCBI WGS metagenome assembly JADMIO01 (sample SAMN16585339, study PRJNA669376) | soil metagenome | isolation source: Crop rotation soil | place: USA: Cullars Rotation, Alabama | collected 2011
GAATCGCACCGCCGCGAAACTCTCCCGTTGGCGAGACGAGATCGACCGTGATTGCGCTCCCCAGATCGACGACCACCGCGGCGCGTTGCGGCGCGCGCAGCCGATTGGCGGCCACGGCCCCCAGCAAGCGATCGATGCCGACGCACTCGGGCGCGGGCAGCGCGACCACCAGCGGCAGCTCGCGATATGTCAACTCAATCACCTGGTCGCCGCTCCGCTCGCTCCTCACCCAGTCGGCCAGCCGCGACGAAGCCTCGCGATAGACGCTGGCGATGCCCCACGTGAGACGATCGCCCTCTTTGCCCGACGCGGCCGAAGATGTCGCTAGCCACTCGGCGACGATCGCCGGCTCCCACGCGCGAGCATTCAGATCGAGGCTCGCAGCCGGCTCGGGGAGTGCGTGCGCAGGCAGCGTCGCCGCCGATTTCGGAAAGAGGCCGAGCTTGATGCGGCTGTTGCCGACGTCGACGGCCACAAGCGGCGCACTGCGGTCGACGCTCATGGTACGGTTTCCGGTGCGGGCGTCTTGAGTCGTTCCAGCTCGGCCGCCACGAGGTTCTTCAGTCGGTCGAGCCCCTGGCCGGTGACCGACGAAATGCCCAGCACGTCGCGCTCGATCTGGGCGGCCAGCCGCTGCCGCACGTCTTCGGCCTCGGGCAGTTCGCCCTTGCTGATGACGACGATCTCCGGCCGGTCGGCCAGCGACGCGCTGTACTCGGCCAACTCGCGGCGGATGGCGCGGTAGTTTTCGATCGGGTCGCTGCCGTCCATCGGCGCGGGCTCGACCATGTGAACGAGGACGCGCGTGCGCTCGACGTGCCGCAGGAACTCGTGTCCCAAGCCCGCGCCGGCGTGCGCGCCTTCGATCAGGCCAGGGATGTCGGCCATGACGAACGACCGCGCCATGTCGATCTGCACGATCCCCAGGTTGGGGACCTTGGTGGTGAACGGATAGTCGGCGATTTGCGGCCGCGCGCGCGACAGGCGGCTGAGCAGCGTGCTCTTGCCGGCGTTCGGCTTGCCGGCCAGGCCCACGTCGGCGATCAGCTTCAATTCCAACCGCAAGTGGCGGCGCTCGCCATCGGCCCCGCGGGTGAAGTCGCGCGGACCGCGATTGGTCGACGTTTTGAAACGCAAATTCCCCTTGCCCCCCTTGCCGCCGCGCGCCACGCACACCTGCTCGCCGGGCGCGGCCAGGTCCTTCAACTCGAAACCGGCGTCGGCATCGAAGACGATCGTACCGGGCGGAACGGAGACCACCAGGTCGCGCCCCGACTTGCCGTGGCAGTTGGCCCCGTCGCCGCGCTCGCCCGACTCTGCCTTCCAGTGCCGGCGCATGCCGAGAGCCGCCAGGCTATCGACCCCTTCTTCGGCGACCAGAATCACGCTGCCACCGTCGCCGCCGTCGCCGCCGTCGGGCCCGCCGCGGGGCACGAACTTCTCGCGGCGGAAGCTGACGCAGCCGTCCCCTCCCCGCCCCGCGCTGACTTCAATGGTCGCACGATCGACGAACATGGCCCGACGCTTCCAAAACCATTCCATTGACGAAAAGAAACGCTTGCCCGCACCGTTTTCCGCCAGTATACCGCAACGCGGCGCGGCCGACGAGGTTCCCTCTTGCGTGAGAAGCGTCACAGGGATGTTTCCGGCGCTCAAATCTCGTACAATCGAAAACCTGCCGCCGTTGCTTCATCCGGTCGCAATCCCCGCCCACACCAGGCCCGCCATGTCCGAATCGACAAGCGCGTATCGTCCTCCCAGCGCCATGCCGGCGATCGAGCCTTCCGAAGACGCCGCCGGCCGCGGCAAGTGGCTGGCGCTGGCGGCGGCGCTGTTGGGCTGGGCGTTCGACGGGCTCGAGATGGGGCTCTTCCCCCTCGTCGCGCGGCCGGCCTTGAAAGAATTGCTGGGGACCGTGGACGACGCGGCCATCGGTCGCTGGATGGGAATCATGACGGCCGGATTTCTCGTCGGCGCGGCGACCGGCGGCGTGCTCTTCGGCTGGCTGGGCGATCGCATCGGCCGCGTGCGCGCGATGACGCTCAGCGTGCTGACCTATACGATCTTCACCGGGCTGTGCGGAGTCGCCGGTACGGCCGAACAAATTTTCGTGTTCCGCTTTCTCGCCTCGCTGGGCATGGGGGGCGAATGGTCGCTGGGCGTTTCGCTGGTGATGGAGATTTGGCCCAACCGCTCGCGCGGCTGGCTGGCAGGCGTGATCGGCGCGGCCTCGAACGTTGGTTTCACGTCGATCGCCATCGTCAGTCTGGGGCTGATGGAAGTCATCGGTTCGCTCGAACATGGGATGCGCGCCGTCGGCTTGCCGGATGCATGGGTCACGAGCCTGGTGGCAAACTCTGGCTGGCGGCTGCTCATGATCTTCGGCGCGGCGCCGGCGCTGCTCACGTTTCTGATCCGCCTGTTCGTGCCCGAGTCGGAACGCTGGCTGCGCGAGCAGGCGCGCGGGGCCACGAGCCATTGGGCCACGCGCGATCTGGCGGGAGTGCTCGTCGGCGCGGCGGGAGCGCTATTGATCGTTTACCTGTGGGCCGGCGAGCGCGACATATACGTTCGATTCATCGGCTCGCTCGCGGGATTGGCGGTGGCGATCGGCGGGTTTCTCTATCCGGTGATCCGCTACTTGCAGCGCTACAACGCGGCCGCCGCGACTGCTTCGGACGACGGTGGCGATTGGAAAAAGCCGCTGTGGCGAATGCTGATGGGCGCGTGCCTGAGCGGCGTGGCGCTATTGGGAACTTGGGGCTCGATTCAATGGGCGCCCTTGTGGGCCGACAAGCTGTTCGGCGCAACCGTGCCCAACGCCAGGGCCTATACGCTGATCGTGGCGGGCATTGGGGCCATCATCGGCACAATCGCCGCCGCCCTGATCGGCAACTGGATCGGCCGTCGCATCACGTACACGCTGCTCTGCCTGACGTCGCTCGCCACGGCGCTGTTGCTTTTTTTAGGAAACGACAGCTTCGATTGGAAGTTTTTCACCAGCGTGTTTCTGGCGGGCGCGTTTACCGCGTCGTTCTATGGCTGGCTGCCGCTCTATCTGCCCGAATTGTTCGGCACTGCCGTGCGGGCCACGGGACAAGGCTTTGCCTTCAACTTCGGCCGCATCATCGCCGCGATCGGCGCGCTGCAGACCGGCTTCTTGATGCAGACGGTCTTTCACGGCGACTATGCCCGCGCTTGCTCGCTGATGAGCCTCGTGTACCTCGTCGGCGTCGTCATCATTTGGTTCGCCCCCGAAACCCACGGCCGGCCGTTGCCGGATTGAGCTCGTGAACGTCGTCCTGTTTCTGTGTACCGGCAATTACTACCGCAGCCGGTTTGCCGAAATCGTGTTCAATGCCGTGGCGGAAGAGCAGCGCCTTGCGTGGCGCGCCGAATCGCGCGGGCTGCGGATCAACCCCAACAACCCGGGCCCAATCTCGCGGCATACCATCGAAGCGCTAATGGCGATGAACATCGCCATGCCCGCCGTGCGCGATCCGCTGCCGCTCGCCGAAATCGACCTGCGGAGCGCGTCGCGCGTCGTCGCGCTGAAAGAAGCCGAGCATCGACCGCTCATGGCCGAGCACTTTCCCGAATGGATCGATCGCGTCGAGTTCTGGCACATCCACGATCTCGATTGCGCCGAACCGGCCGACGCCTTGCCGCAGTTGGGCGTCCAGGTGAGGGCGCTTGTCAAATCGCTCGCGCTGGACGCCTGACGCAGCGAATGCCCTGATGATTCTCGGCATCGTCGCGCAAGTTCCGAAGTCTCACGACTTCGGCTACAAGGCTTGCGAATTCCGGAAATGGCGCGTGTGATGCTGTCAAACGGAGCCTAGCCAAAGCGGCCTCGTTTCGTCACAATGGTCGATTGAGCAGGCAGGCAGCGGATCACCCACTCACCAACCAAAGCATCAATTCACAACTCCATCACCACTGAAAACCCCAGAGGTGCGCGATGAGCACGATCGCTGATATTCATGGGCGGCAAATCCTCGACAGCCGCGGCAATCCCACGGTCGAGGTCGATGTGACGCTGGTCGATGGCACCATCGGCCGTGCGGTGGTCCCCAGCGGAGCGAGCACCGGCGAGCACGAAGCCTGGGAGCTGCGCGACAAGCAAAAAGCGTGGCTTGGCAAAGGGGTCACCCAGGCCGTCAACCACGTCAACGACCAAATCGCCGACGCTATCATCGGCATGCACGCGCTCGATCAGGTGCTGGTCGATCGGGCCATGATCGCGCTTGACGATTCGTCGAAGAAAGAGAACCTGGGGGCCAATGCGATCCTGGGCGTGTCGCTGGCGGTGGCCCACGCGGCGGCCAGCTATTGCGAGCTGCCGCTGTATCGCTACCTGGGCGGCGTCGGAGCGCGCGTGCTCCCCGCGCCGATGATGAACATCGTCAACGGCGGCCAGCACGCCGACAACGGCGTCGACGTGCAGGAGTTCATGGTCATGCCGCTGGGCTTCGAGCGGTTCGGCGACGCCCTGCGCTGCGGCGTGGAAATCTTTCACAACCTCAAGAAGGTGCTCAAAGACAAGAAACTCAGCACGGCTGTCGGCGACGAAGGGGGCTTCGCCCCCAACCTGGCCACCAACGCCGAAGCGCTCGACCTGATCCTCGTCGCGATCAAGGCCGCCGGCTACAAGGAGGGGGAGCAGGTGATGATCGCCCTGGACGTCGCCGCCTCGGAGTTCTACGACAAAGACAAGCAAGTCTACACGTTCGAGGGGAAGCAGATCGACGCCTCGGGCATGGTCGAATTGCTCACCCGCTGGGTCGGCAAGTATCCCATTTGCTCGATCGAGGATGGCTGCAGCCAGGATGATTGGCAGGGTTGGAAAATGCTGACCGACGCCATCGGCGACCGTTGCCAGCTTGTCGGGGACGATCTGTTCGTCACCAATACCAAGCGGCTGCAGGAGGGAATCGATCGCGGCGTCGCCAACAGCATTCTCATCAAGGTGAACCAGATCGGCACGCTGACCGAAACGATCGAGGCCATTGAGCTGGCACGGCGCAACGGCTACACCAGCATCGCCAGCCATCGCAGCGGCGAGACCGAAGACGCGACGATCGCCGACCTGGCCGTGGCCCTTTCGACCGGGCAGATCAAGACCGGTTCGGCCTCGCGGACCGACCGCCTGGCGAAATACAACCAACTGCTGCGGATCGAAGAGCAGCTCGGCGACGCAGCCCAGTACGGCGGCACGTGGTTCAAGCGCAGAAAAAGCTCGTGAGCGTGCACAACTCATCCGAACCGGCAACTGTGGTTCGCGCGGCGACCGGCGCGCAGTGCGCTGCCGCTATTGACGCGCCCGCGAGCCGATCAGCCGCCGTAGATTCTGTCGCCAGCGGTTCCGCCGCCAGTGCTTACGAAGGCGACGCCGCCTATGCCCACAAATTCTGCATCTTGGGGGCCGGCACGTCGGGGCTGACGGTGCTCAAGAATTTCAAAGAGCTGGGGATCGCCTGCGACTGCCTCGAACGGGCCGACGACCTGGGGGGCAACTGGTATTACGGCCAGCCGGCGAGCAGCATCTACGATTCGATTCACCTCATTTCGTCGAAGCGGCTGACGGAATATACCGACTTCCCGATGCCCGAGGAGTTTCCGCAATTCCCGAGCCGGCGTCAGGCGTGGGAATATATTCAGGCCTATGCGCGGCACTTCAAGCTCCGCGAGGCAATCGAGTTCAACACGGCCGTCGAGCGGATCGAGCCGGCCGGCGACTTTTGGGACGTGCGGCTGGCCGACGGCTCGGTGCGGCGATACCGGGGCGTCGTCATCGCCAACGGACACAATTGGGATCCGAACTGGCCCAGCTTTCCAGGCGAGTTTCGCGGCACGGTGCTGCACTCGTCGCAATACAAACGGCCCGACGTGCTCGTCGGCAAACGGGTGCTGGTCGTGGGGGCGGGCAATTCGGGCTGCGACATCGCCGTCGAGTCGTCGCGGTACGCGGCGCGAACGTTCCACAGCCTGCGCCGCGGCTACCATTACCTGCCGAAATTCCTGCACGGCAAACCGATCGACGCCTGCGGCGAGCGCTGGCTCCGCTGGCGCGTGCCCCTGTGGCTGCGGCGGATCGTGTCGAAGGTTCTGGTCCGCTTTGCGATCGGCGCGCCGCAGCAATACGGCCTGCCCAAGCCCGACCACAAGCTGTTCGAGACGCATCCGATCATCAACTCCGAAATGCTCTATCAGGTCGGGCACGGCCGCATCGTCCCTAAGCCCGACGTGGCCGAGCTGTGCGGCGAGCGCGTGCGATTCGCCGACGGCAGCGAGGAGCCGATCGACGTGATCGTCTATGCCACCGGGTTTCGCATCTCGTTTCCGTTCATCGACCAGCGGCACTTGAACTGGCGCGACGGGCGGCCGGAGTTATTCTTGAACGTTTTCCACCCTGAGCGCGACAACCTGTTCATCGCCGGGCTGATCCAGCCCGACAGCGGCCAGTGGGGCCTGGTCGATTACCAGGCGCAGCTCATCGGACGGTACCTCCGCGCGCTCGACGCGGGACGGCCGTCCGCGGAGCGCTTCCGCCGCCGCAGCCGCGCGGTGCGATTCGACCTGTCGCACGGCATCCATTATGTGAAATCGCCGCGGCATCTGCTCGAAGTCGAGCATTATAGCTACCGCCAGACGCTCCAGCGCTTCATCGCCGCGCTGCGGTGAAGCAATTTCGTCCCTGGCTATCAACGGGCATTACAGCCCGGCCAGTTTTTGGATCAGATCGACGATCCGCGTGCGCTGCTGACCGAGGATGGTCAGCGAGGCGATGGCGTTGCTGGCCAGGGCCTGGTTCTTGTCGAGCAGAATGCTCTCGCGCGCTTTGTCGACTTTGTCGATGCTGTCGATCGACTTGCCCAGCGTGTCTTCGAGGCTGCTGGAAAGGGCGGCCGCCGAGGCGATTGTGGCGTTGGCAAAACCGTCGACGGCGCCTTGCACGCGGCCGAGTTGCCCGAGTGCTTCGTCGACGATCCGCAGGCCGCGCGAGGTATTGCTGCCCAGCCCGGCGGCCGCGCCGCCGCTCGCCAGGTCATCGAGCGTGCCGCTGACGCCACCTAAGGTCGAAGTGTCGATGCCCGACAAGGCAAGCTTCGTGGGTCGCCTCTCGTCGCCGAACAGGTTGAATTCGAGCCCGCCGCCGTCGATGTGGATCGGATTGAAGTTGCCGGTGAAGCCCGGTGCGAATTCGATCGTGGCGTGCAGGTTGTCGTCGGCGATCGTGATCCGATTGCCGTTAACGACCGAGTTATTCGTCACTTCGTCGACGCCCTGGGCTGTGCCGTCGCCGTTGCCACCGTCGATGGAGAACGTGCCCGACAGAACGCGCAGCTCGATCTTGGCCTCGGAGCCGGTCTGAGACGTCGTCAAGACGAGGTCGTTCCCGTCGATCGTCGCCGTAACGCCGGTCGTTGGCGCAGCGGTGTTGATCGAGGTCCGCAGGCCGGCCAGCGTGTTGTCGAGGCCGACGTTGATCGTAAACTCGTGCGTCCCCTGAGGGCCGGTAAGCTCGAAGCGTGCATTGGTCGTGAGCGTTCCGGCGGCCGTGTGGTGAACGAGCTGCGGTGATGCCTCGTCGACGTTGCCGGTGCGGCGAATGCCGTTGATCGTGGCGATCGCGTCGAGCCCGTGCGAGGCGGTTGCCGCGTCGCCGTCGGCATTGACCGTCGCGAACGAGCCGCTGTTGACTTGCACGGCGACGCTTGCGTGGTTGCCGTAATCGACGCTCGTCAGGTTGATTTTCGCTCCGCTGGTCGTGGCGACGACGCCCGTGACGTGACTCTGCTGATTGACGCGCTGGGCGAACTGGGCCAGCGACAGGTTTTCGGACGCAAGCACGCTGATCGTCGCCGCACCACGTCTGCCGGTGATTGTAATATCGGCGTCGGCGGCGATCGTTGCGCCGCCGGCGTCGTGAACGAGCAGGCCCTGCGTTGCCGCCCGCTCGACCGTCCCGGTGATCGCCGGGCCGGAGCCAATTTGCGGGTCGGATCCGAACGCCTTTCCGCCCGACGTGGCCCCCGTCACGGCGAAGTCGTCGCCCGAGTTCGTGACGACGCGCACCCAATCCTGGCTCGACGCACCGGTGCTGCGCAGATAGAGGTTGTTGCCCACCGCCTCGGCCGCGACGCCCGTGCGCGCCGTGTCGCCGTTGATTTTGTGGGCGATCTCGGCCAGGCTGTCGGTCGTGGCGACGTTGATGGTCAGCCCGCCGCTTTTCCCCAGGATCGTGATATTCGAGTTATCGACTGTCAAGCCATTAGCGCCGGTGTAGGTCAGCACCGCCTGCGACCCACTCGAGGTGCGCATGTCGCCGGCGGCGGACGAGACCGACACGCTGGTTACCTGGCTGGCGTTCCGGCCGCTGGTGCGAATGGCGGCCGCGCCGGCTAGCAGCGAGCGGCCGCCGATGTCGCTGCTTGAGAGTGAGTCGATCGTCGCCAGCGCCGCGTCGATTGTCGCCTGCTGCGTCGATCGCTGGTCGGTGGTGAGCGACCCGTCTTCGTCGGTGAGCAGGGCCGTGCGAATCGCTGAAATCTGCGTGTGAATCTGGTCGAGCTTCAGTTGCGTCTGGCTGGCGATGCTGGTGGCGGCGGTCACATTCCTGGCCGATTGCTGCACCAGGGCGAGCCGCGATTGCATGCCCGAAAGCTGCACGAAACCGCTTGGGTCGTCGCTTGGCGCGTTGATAACGTGTCCGCTGGTGAGCCGCAGCGCGCTGAGCGTGGCGGCCGCCTGGTTCTTGGCCAGGCGATTGAGGAGCATGAATTCCGTGCCCGACAGAATCGTGCCGATGCGGCTCATCGTCAGTCCTTTTTCCGCAGCATTGGAGCGAGGACCTTTTTGGCGCGGGCGATCGGGTCTTCGTGTTCGGGCGATTCCTCGCGAGCCATCAGATACGAGCGGAGGCTGCTGAGCAGTTGCCGAGCCTTCTCCTTGGACTGGGCGCGACGGCGATCGCGATCTTTCTTGGGCCGGATGATGACTTGAATCTTCGTCCCCTGGTTTTCGGACGAACTGGCGCGCTTCGGATTGAGGCTCGGCAGGCAATTCGCCGAGAAGTTCAGCTCGAGCAGGAACGGCACCGGCCGATCGCTAAGGCGGCGCATCAGCGAGCCTTTGGACCCCTCGATGAACATTTCGACCTTCTCGTCGCTCGTCGAGATGATCTGCGCCTGGTGGTCGGCGACGAACCCGCGCAGCTTCTCGATTGCGACCCCTAGCGGCACGTTTGTCTCCAGCCGAGTCTGCAACAGCGCGTCGGGCAGCACCGAGTGGAAGGGCCACCAGCCGCGCCGCTTCGCCGGCGCGCCGGGCTCGGCCCCGGTCCCCAACTGCACAACGCAGTTGCGTCCCGACGCCTTCGCTTCGAGCAGCGCGCGGTCGGCGCGGCGAAGCATGGTTTCGGGCGAGTCGCCCGGTTGATTCTCGGTGACGCCGAAGCTGGCCGTGATGCGCTTGCTGCCCAGCATCGGATGGGGCAGCTCGGACAGGGCGCGGCGAATCTCTTCGGCGCGGGCGGCCCCGGTGGCGTTGTTGCAATCGGCACAAAGCATGACGAACTCTTCGCCGCCATAGCGCGCCACGAGATCGCCGTGGCGGCACATGCTCTTGAGCAGGCTGGCGAAGCTGGTGATCGCCTCGTCCCCCGCCTGATGGCCGTACTTGTCGTTGACGTGCTTGAAGTGATCGATGTCGCAGATGATCAGGCTGCAAGGCAGGTTGCTTTCGCGATGCGCCTGGATGAACAGGGCGTGCACGCGGTCGAACTCGGCGCGGTTGGCGACCTGCGTCATCGGGTCCTTCGTGGCTTGCGAGTGCAGGTTCTGGCACCGCTGTTCGAGCGTCGTTTCCGACGACGCGTCGTGCAAGAGCAGCGTGGCGCCGTAGTTCGTGCCGTCGCGCCCCACCACCGGAATGGCGTGCAGGTCGATCGGCGCATCCTGCCCGTCGCGACCGGCGATGCTCAACCGCTGAAGCGACTGCACGCCGATCTTGATCGCTGTGGCGACCGGGCAGGCGTCGTCGGGAACGATGCTGCCGCGTTCGTCGCGCATCTGCACGAGGCTCGGCGACCAGGGACGCTGGTAGGCGGCGTTCGACGTGATCCCGCTGAGCCGTTCGGCCCCCTGGTTCCAGAGGAAAATCTTCAACTGACTGTCGACGAACACCACGCCGTCGTGCATGTGATCGAGCAGCTTCTGCTGGAACAGCGTCTGCGACATCAACTGTTCGGTCTTGACCGAAGTCGGATTGAGCTTGAACTGCTGATTCGCCATGTCGGGGGCGAGCGCTTCGAGCCAGCGCTGCGAGACGCGCGCGTGCAGATCGATGTGGCACTTCTCGTGCAAGTCGCTGAACTGGCGAATCAACTCAGGATCGAATTGCTTGCCCGAATACTCGAACAGCTCGACGAGCGCCCGCTCGCGCGACATCGCACGGCGATAAACGTGGTCGGTGGTCATCGCGTCGAAGGCGTCGACGATGGCCAGAATCCGCGCCCCGAGGGGAATGTCTTTGCCCTTTTTGTCGTAACCCGGCTTGCTGCCGTTGTACCAGGCGCTGGCGTATTTGATCACATCGAGCATCTCGGGAGGCGCACTGCAGCCGAGGATCTCGACGCCGAGCTTCGGATAGTGCTCCATGATCGCCATTTCGTCCGGCGACAGGGAGCTGGGCTTTTGCAGAATGTGATCGGGAATGCCGATTTTGCCGACGTCGTGCAGCAGCGCCGCCACTTCCAGGCAGTCGCGCTCGTTGTCGGGCATCTTCATGGCCTGCGTCCAGGCCGAGCAGCCGATGGCCACGCGCATCGAGTGTCCCGCCGTCGGCGCGTGCTTGCTGCGCAGCGCCGCGAACAGGCTGCTGGCGATGCCCAGCCGGACCTGCGCCAAATGGTTCTCGTGGCGGTTGGGCTTGGTGGCCGAGCGGCCGCTGTTGGCCGCCGTCTCATCGAGGGAGCGGAGCAGCGAAGCGATCTCGCGCACCCGCTGTTCGGGACTGGGCCCGGCCTCCGGTCGGCGAGCGGCGGATGAGGAAGGCAGGTTGTCGGTCACGGTTTGATCCATGGTGTGTTTCTACTCTTGTGCGATGGTCGGACGCGCCGCCCCGTGCACGAGCGCGGCGCAATCGACGGGCTGGCCTTCCCGCGGCTCAAAAGGGAATTTGCGTCCCGCGTTTCGAGCCCGCGCGAATCGACGTATAAAAGTAGGTTGCCGTCGGGGTAGGAGCAAACCTGTCGTACCTCTCCTCGGCGATCCGTGCGGATCGTGACGTTCGTGCCGATTCTGCGGCCGGGCCGCTTGCCCGATGTATCGCAATCGGCTAAGGTCGGGGGGATTTTGATTGCGGATTGAATTGCCGACCGCTGCTTGCCTATTGGAGATTGCAGATTGCCGGGTGCGTCTTTCCGGCTTCCGAGTTCCGACTTCATCCTTCCCTGCCCTGAGCTTGTCGAAGGGCCTCCCCACTCCCATGAAGCTTGCCACCTATCAAAGCGAACGCGGGCCGCGCGTGGCGGCGCTGCGCGAGGGCGCCTATGTCGATTTGGCCCAGGCCGATCCGTCGCTCCCTTGCTCGATGCGCGAACTGCTCGCGCTGGGGAACGAGGGGCTTGCCAAGGCCCGCGCGGCGGCGGCCAAGGGGCAGCCGCTGGCGGGCAAGGTGCGCCTGCTTGCGCCGGTGCCCGACCCGCAGAAGGTAATTTGCATCGGGCTCAACTACGCCGACCATGCGAAAGAGTCGGGCGCCCCGCTGCCGGCCGAGCCGATCGTGTTCAACAAGTTCGTCTCCAGCGTGCGCGGCGACGGCGATCCGATCGAGCTGCCGCCGATCTCGGCCGAGGTCGATTACGAGGCCGAGCTGGTCGCCGTGATCGGCAAGGGGGGCAAGAACATTGCCCGCGAGCGCGCCCTGACGCACGTGGCCGGCTACACGTGCGGCAACGACATCTCGGCCCGCGATTGGCAGCTTCGCAAGCCGGGCCACCAGTGGCTGCTGGGAAAAACGTTCGACAGTTTCGCCCCCTGCGGGCCGCACCTGGTCACGGCCGAGGAGGTCGGCGATCCGGGCAAGCTGCGGATTCAGCTTCGCCTGAACGGCGCGACGATGCAAGACTCGAGCACCGCGCAACTGATCTTCACGATCGACGAACTGGTGGCCTACGTCTCGTCCGTCGTCACGCTCGCCCCCGGCGACTTGATCTTCACCGGCACGCCCCCCGGCGTCGGCATGGCCCGCAAGCCCCCCGTCTTCCTCAAGCCCGGCGACGTGACCGAAGTCGAGATCGAAAAAGTCGGCTTGCTGCGCAACCCGGTGACGGGAGCGTAGACCGACTCTCTCGGGGCAACAAGACACCGTTAGAACCGTTTGCTAGGCATTTGGTCGAGTGGCCGGCGCACCTTGCCATGGCTGTGCTAGCGAAGTGATGAACGATGCAAGCTCAGCGACGGGTTAGGCTTCGGAACCTTTGCGATGAAGAACGACGACATTCAACTCCGGGTGGTCGCGCACCCACTCCGGATCAAAGTTATCCAAGTGGGCGTGATCTGACCGCCACTCCCCCGCGTCCAAGCGATCCGCACAGTGTCGGAGGAACGCCGCCACCCGCCGCAGATCCGCAGCTCCGAGGTCGAAGCTGACCTCGCGCATCTCTAATAGGCCGTATTCCTGGTCCACGACAGCCCGTTGATACCCGTAGATTGGCATCGACTCCCTCCGCGCACGCCTAACGGATCAGCACTCAACTGCCGGCCGGGCGCCGAGCCGCGTTGGAATCACAAGGACCGTTTCGCCCGGCCGGTCCGTTGCAGTGCGTGGTTATCCCGCACGCGAAGGCGCTCTTTCTCGTCAAGTCTCTCAAGGACTTTTTCTGCACGTGCTAGTGCCTTCTCCCTTAGCGGCAGAAACACGTTTTTTACCCAGTCCTTGTGGGGCGGCAGTTCCTCGCCACCTTTCAGCTTGCTGTCGAACAGTGGCCGAAAGCCGTCCCATTTGGCATGCTTGCCGCTCTCCAGGTAGTCCTTGGCTCTGCTGATCGCTTGCTCCAGCGACGCGATGCGCTCAACGACGGCTTTTCTATTTGCATTCATAGCTTCACGGGCATCGCCCGAGCGGGATAACAGATATTCGACCGCCGAAGTGCGGTAAAACTTTACCGCAGATTTGCGGTCGAGTACGGAGTCGTCAACTTTGATCCATCATACCACGAAACGAGTTGCGGAAAATCCCTGGGCAAGTTTGCCGTGCTATACCGAAGCGAGGGCCGTGCTATGCCGCATTCGTTGCCGCAAGTGAGGGCAATTCGCGGTATCGGCACGCAAACACCGGAACAGAGACGAGGGTCGCTGGGGGTTCAGGAGGGAGGGGGGCCTCGCCCTCTTTCCTGGTCTGCGTGAACGCAGGATATTTGCCGGCGGTAGCTGCCCTAAGCCTTCTTTCGCCTGGGCGCAGTATGGACTCTTGAGTAACGTACCCTCGAAATTCGGATCACCTCAAAGGATGGGAATATGCTCGAACTCGAAAATTGGGCCGAGGGGCGTTTCAAACCGATGGCCATGCTTGGCCAATTGGCGGCGATCAGCGCGAAAGACTGTTACGTGACAGTCGTCAAAGCCCGTGAGCATGCCACATCGATGGATTAGGCGACGGTCGGCTCGCCGATGGCCGCTAAATCATACAGTGCCGCTGAATTTGCAGCGGTTCCCTATCTTCTCGGCGACAAAGCTGCGAAATTTGTCCATGGTGTCTTCCGATTCGAATGCGCGTTTTGGAATCCAAGCGGTTCCCCTCCCGCATTCGAGCCAGAAATGATGGGTGTATTCAATCGCAGATCCGTACTTGGCGAACGATGACCACGGAATCTGCTGCTGGGAATGTTTTGGTCCGACGGAAACAACATGGTCATCATCGATCGATACGTGAATGGTCGGCCGCGTCATCGCCAAGATGCAGAACATGAAAATGCCCGGGACGAAAAACGGTATGCCGATGCATGCCGCCAGAAGCATGGAGAGAATGAAATCGCCGTCAAGGCCGGAATCCATGAGACGCAACAGGGCATACGCAACTACGATCAGGGCCAATACACTCCGAACGAGCAACGACAATTGTCCGCGCCGGTAGGAGCAAAGTTGAAGCCAATCCTTTGGCGTGAACAAGAAAGTGAAGGTAAAGCGCATCGTGTGGCTACAAATTATCGTCGCGTTGGCGCTGCAGTAGCTGCGCAAATCGTGGAGCGTGCGAATATCGTCGCCGCCGACCAGCCGGTGACTGTCGAGCGACGGGGAGAGTTTTTATCCCGACGAGAAAACGCCTGACGCGGAGTTGGGCCGCAGTCTGCCGCACTTGCGTGGCAGATATTTTGCCTTTGGTCGGCAGTGCCTGCCCTACTCAGATCAGCTCGCGGAGCGGCTCGACGCCTTGATCGACGACGTGGTGCGGCCGGCCGCCGAGGTCGAATTCGCGGACGGCGCTGAGGTCGATGCCCAGGTTGCGATAGAGAGTGGCGTGAACTTCCTGGAATTCGACCGGTCGCTTGACGGCCTCGCCGCCGAGGCGGTCGGTCTCGCCGATCACCTGGCCGGCCTTGATGCCACCGCCGGCCAGCAAGGCGCACGAAACGCGCGGCCAGTGGTCGCGGCCGGAGTCTTTATTGATCTGCGGCGTGCGGCCGAATTCGCCCCAGGCCACGACCGACACGTCGTTTAGCATGCCGCGCTCGTCGAGATCACGCACGAGGGCCGACAGGGCATTGTCGAGCATCGGCATTTCGCTGCGCCCCTGGCGGAAGTTCGCGCCGTGCCAGTCCCAGCGGCTGAAATTGAGCGAAACCACCCGCGCCCCGGCCTCGACCAGCCGCCGCGCGACGAGGAAATTGTGCGTGAACCGCGGTGCGCCGTCGTCGAGAAACGCGGGGTTTTCTTGGCCGTAGCGCTCGACGACGCGCGGGTCTTCCTTCGATAAATCCATCGCATCGGTCAGCCGCGACGACGTGAGGATGCCGACCGCCTGCCGGGTGAAAGCGTCGATGCCGTCCATTTGCCCGCTCGTGTCGGCGGCGCGTCGGAAATGATCGACCGAGGCCAACAGCGTGTTCCGTTCCTGCAGCCGTTCGAGCGTCACGCCTTGCAGCACCATCGTTTCCGATTGCATGCTGGACTTGCCCCGCCCGCCGACGAGCGCGAACGGCGCATGCGGCAAGCCGAGGAAGCCGCCGCCTCCCGCCTCGCCCCACGGCTTGTGATCGGTCGTGTAGACCAGCGACAGGTTCGGGGGCACCGCCGGGTTGGCCGGCCCTTGCGCCTTCGACACCCACGCGCCAAACGACGGCCAGCCGCCAGGGGGCAAATTCCGCATGCTGCGGCCGTGCATGCACTGATACGAATCGTGCCCCCCCGCCGCGCCGACGATCGTACGGATCGGCACGAACTTGTCCATCATCGAAGCGATGCGCGGGAACAGCTCGCAGATTTCGATCCCCGGCACGTTCGTCTTGATCGCCTGGAACTCGCCCCGAATGCCCGAGGGAGCATCGTGCTTGATGTCCCACATATCCTGGTGCGGCGGCCCGCCGGGCAGAAAGACGTTGATCACCGATTTGTGCGAATTGCGGATGCCGCTGGCACTCTCGGCGCGCAAAAGCTGCGGCAGGGCCAATCCCCCCATCGCCATCCCGCCGATGGTGAGGAAATTGCGACGCGACATTCCGTCGCAGAATCGATTGCGAGTCGGCTGGCCGAGAATGGTGAGCATGGATGCCTCCAAAGTGCAAACCAGTCTATCCGTGCGCGGGGAGGGATGCAATTGATTGCACGTCCGCGTTTGGGCAGGTCTCCGCCATCATATCAAAGCTGGCTGATAAGTTCAAGCGATTTTTGCTTATCGGCCGGCCGCCGGCCGCCGCTCCAGATGTTGACGGGGCTTTTCCGCCGAATTTCTCGTTTTTGTCCCGTCGACGCACCCCGCACGGGCGGTAGCTTGCATGCTGGCAAGCGTTGGCATGGAAGCAGTGTCGCAGTGGCAGCACGAAGAAGCCAGCACACCGCTGGCGCGCCCAGCGTTTCGCCTGTTTTGCTAACCGGCAAGGCTTCGCGCGAGAGAATCGGTTTAATCGATGCGAGTAGAGAACGACAGCAGAAAATGCCGAATCGGATTAAGCGGGAGATTTTTCGTAGGTGGTCGGTCGATCTCCGCGCTCGGCGGCTCTTCGTTCCGTTCGATGCCGCGCCCGTCCTTCGTTCTGACTCCTCTAGCGTGCCCAGGCAACCATGGCGTTTTTCAGTGGCGACCGTAGGCGTCGCGTGCTCACCGAACAGATGATCGCGCCCGCTGCCGAACCGACTGCAACGCAAAAGCCGAGCAGCCGCGTGGCGGCCACGCCGTCGTATGCCTCGGGTGCGCTGAAGAACCAGCCGACCGTCGCCGACCTGTTGCCGCGGCGTTATAGCACGCTGGCGATCTGGTTCCTGCTGCTGGCGCTGCTCGTTGCCGGACTCGAAACGCTGTTTGTCTATCGGACCAACTGGTCGGCGGTCCTATCGCCAGAACGTGCCGCGGCGCTGAACGTGACGCTCCGCGGCAGCCTGGCGAGTTGGTTTTCGTCGATGCTGCTGGCGGCGTCGGCGGCCGTTTCGCTGATTTTGTTTTCGCTCCGCCGGCATCGCATGGACGATCATCGCGGCCGCTATCGCGTCTGGATTCTGGCGGCATTGTGCTGGCTGGGGTTCAGCGCCGGCATCGCCTCGGGCCTGCACCTGGTGGTGATGGACGTGGGGGCCTCGCTGTCGGGCTGGAAGGGATGGCTGAATGGTGACGTTTGGTGGCTGATGCCAGCCGCGATCGTCGTCGGGGGCGTCGGCATTCGACTTGCCGTTGAAATGCGGCGCTGCCGTCTGGCGACCCTGACGATGCTGTTGGCTCTCGCCTGTTGGTCGACCGCCACGGCCGTCCATTTCGAGTGGCTGACGCTGCCGGTCGGCCCGCACGCACCGCTTGCGATCACCAGCGCAATGATGGCTGGTCACGCGCTGCTGCTCATGTCGCTGCTCGTGTACGCACGGCATGTCGTGCTCGACGCCGGTGGCAAGATCCCGTCGCGGCCGCGGAAAGCCAAAGCCGACAAAAAGGTGAAAGCCAAGAAGCAATCCAGCGACGCGAAGAAGAACGGCGCCGACGACGCCGATGCCAAAAAGTCGCGCACGCTGCGCGTCGATGAACCGCACGGCTCGAAGACCGGCTCGTCCTACGGCGATTCGAGCGGCACGGGGGGCCAGCGCGCCAAGTCCACCACGCAATGGACCAACGGTTCCGACTCGGGCGGCGACGACTACGACGACGATGACGACTCGTTCGGCGCCCGCAAACTCTCGAAGGCCGAACGCAAGCGCCTCCGCCGCGAGCGCGCCCGCGAAGAACGCACTGGCTCGTAGTCTTGGTGGCTATCCGGAAGGGTCGCTTTCGTAGAGCAAGCGTCCCGCTTGCTTGGTTATTTGCCCCAAGCTGCACAAGCGAGACGCTTGTGCTACGACGTCCCGGATAGCCTCTTACGCCAACTGCTTGCGGAAGCGGCCGATACTCACGGCCAGCACGACGATACAGCAGATCGTCAGCCCGAATACGTACGGAACCAGGTCGAGAAAATCGGCCCCGCGGAGCACGATGCCCCGCAGGATCTCGATGAAGTACGTGACGGGGATCAGAAACGTAATCAGATAAATGACGTCGGGCATTTCGCTGCGCGGGAAGACGAAGCCCGACAGCAAAATCGACGGCAGCATGATGACGAATGCGAACTGAAACGCCTCGGCCTGGCTCTTCGCCAGCGTCGAGATAAAGAGCCCCAGTCCCAGCGAGCAGAGCAGGAACAGGGCCGACAGCCAAAGCAACAGCGCAATGCTGCCGTTGATCGGCACGCCGAACAGATAGACCATCACCGAGAGCACGACCACCGTTTCGAAGAAACCGACGATCGCATAGGGGGCCAGCTTGCCGAGCAGCAGCCCGGCGCGGCCGACCGGCGTTACGAACAGTTGTTCGAGTGTCCCCAGCTCGCGTTCGCGCACGATGGCGAACGCCGTGAGAAACAGCGTCACGAGCTGCATGATGATCCCCACCAGGCCCGGCACGAAGAAGTGCGAGCTTTCGAGGTCGGGGTTGTAGAGCAGCCGCGGCCGCACGTCGACCGGCAGGGCCAGCTTCCCCTGCGGGTCGCGGGCCGGGCCAACGTCCATCGCTTCGGCCTTCTTCCGCGCGAACTTTAGCGACACGGCCGTGCCGAGCAGCTTGCTGGCGTTGAGCGCCGTCGTGGCCACCTGCGAGTCGCTGCCGTCGATCAGCACCTGCACTCCCACTTGCTCGCCGCGGGTCAGCTTGTCGCTGTAATCGGCCGGAATGCGAATGGCGACTTTCGCTTTGCCGGATGTGATCGCGCGGCCGAACGATTCTTCGTCGTAAACGTGCCCCACGATCGTGAACACGCGCGTGCTTTCGAAGGCATCGACCAGCCGCCCCGCCTCCATCCGGCCATCGAGATCGTAGACGACCGTGGGAATGTGCTCGATCTGCATGTCGATGGCGTATCCGAAAATGAGCAGCTCGAAGACCGGGATCACCATCATGAAAAACAGCGTCGTCGGCTGCCGCCGCACGTGGGCGAATTCTTTGAGCAGAATCGCCAGGAAACCATACGTGCTCGGCGTGCGTGGGGACGGCGGTTCGGTGCGCAACGGCGCGATGCCGCTGGCTTGCGGCTCTCCCAGGCGGCCGCCTTCGGACGAATCGCCGCTTGTGCGGGCCGCCTGGGTCGATGCCAGCTTGACAGTCTCACTTGGCGGCTGTCCCGCACTTGCCGCGCGTTCCGCGTCGGCGGTGAGCGTGACGAAGACGTCTTCCAGCGACGGCGAAATCTCGCGCATCTGTACGTCGCCGGCCGGGATTTGCAGCGCCCCTTCGAGCTGCGATTCCGAAAGGTCCTCGTTCACCAGCGCGTGGATGGCCTGTCCGAACAGGGTCGCGTCGCGCACGCCAGACACGTCGCGCAGCCTTTTAAGCCCTTCGGCCGGCGCGGGGACCTCGATCTCCAGCCGCCGCGTCCCCGGCGGCGTCACCTGCGGCAGCGTCTTGAGGTCGCCGGGCTGGCCGAGCACCAACAGCCGCGCATTGTAAATATAGCCGACGTCGGTGCAGCGCTCCGCCTCGTCCATGTAGTGCGTGGTGACGAACAGCGTCACGCCCGCGGCCGAAAGCTCGAACAGCAAGTCCCACAGTTGCCGCCGCGCCACCGGATCGATGCCGGCGGTCGGCTCGTCGAGAAACAACAGCTCGGGCTCGTGAATCAAGGCGCACGCCAGGGCCAGCCGCTGCTTCCAACCGCCCGACAGGTTGCCCGCAAGCTGGCCGACGCGGTCGCCCATGTCGGTCAGCTCGAGCACTTCGCGGCTGCGGCGCTCGAGCCGCGCATTGTCTAGCCCATAGATGCGGCCGTAGAAATCGAGGTTCTCCTGCACCGTCAGATCGGCGTAAAGGCTGAACTTCTGCGACATGTAGCCGATGCGCCGTTTGATCGACTCGGCGTCGGTGCGAACGTCGTGCCCCAGGACCGCGGCGTCCCCCGCCGACGGTTCGAGCACGCCGCACAGCATGCGGATGATCGTCGATTTGCCGCTGCCGTTGGGACCCAGGAGGCCGAAGATTGAGCCGCGACGCACCTGAAAGCTGACGTCGGCCACGGCCACAAGCTCGCCGAACGAACGCGACAAGCCGCGAACGTCGATCACGGGCGAAGACGGCGACGAATTGGACAACGCGCACCTTTTCGAACCGTAAGACCGCGACCGCTGGTCGCAGCTTTACACGTTGGATAACCGAGCGAATCCGTCACTCGGGCAGCACGATCACGCCGGCCATGCCGGGGCGAAGCTTGCCTTGCGTGCCGGGGAGCAATACTTTGACGCGAAAGACTTGCTTCGCGCGGTCTTCGGGGGTCTGCGTGTTGCTGGGCGTGAATTCGGGGTCGCTGCTGATGAACATGACCTCGCCCTCGAATTGCTCGTTGGGGAGCGCATCGACACGGACCGGAATCTTTTGCCCCACCTGAATGCCGCGCACGTTGATCGGCACGTAGGTGCGAATCCACAGACGGTGAAAATCCAACAGCGACAGGACCGGCGCGCGGGGCGACACCAGGTCGCCCGGCCGGAGGTCAAGCGCATCGACGCGGCCGGTGACCGGCGAGCGGACTTCGGTTTCGGCAAGCTGGCGATTAATGGCGTCGAGCGAGGCCTTGGCCGCGGCGACGGCCGCGCGGGCCTGCTCGACGTCCTGCGGGCGATAGCCCGATTCGCGCAGCTTCAACACCTGTTCGGCTTCGTTGGTCTTGGCTTCGGCTTCGGCCAGTTCCTCCTCGCGCGTGCCGGCCTTGAGCAGGTCGAGCTCTTGCGTGCGTACGTTGAGCATCGCCTTGGCGTTGTGAAGCTGATCGGTCGCCGTGTCCATTTTCTCCTGTGTCGAGGCGCCCGATTCGAAGACTTTTTTCTCACGGTCGTAGTTTTGCTGTGCGAGCTTCAACTCCGACTTGGCGGCATCGAGCCGCGCATCGGCGGCGGCGATCTCCTGCGCGCGCGGGCCGGCGATGAGCATCTTCAAGTGGGCCGAAAGCTGCGCGACCTGGGCGCGTGCCTGCGCGATCTCTTCCTTGCGGAATCCTTCCTCCAGGCGCGACAGCTCGGCCTGGGCCGACGCCAGGTTGGCCGCCGCCTCGGCTTGCCGCTCTTTGAGATCGTAGGCGTCGAGCGTGACCAGCAGCGTACCCGGTTCGACCGCGTCCCCCTCGGCCACGAGCACCTTGTCGACGCGGCCCCCGACGAGCGAGCCGACGCGAATTTCATCGGCCTCGATCGTCCCCGAAGCGGTCACCAGCGCGTGCCGCCACTGGCTGAAAATGAGCAGCCCCACGAAGACAACGATCAGCAAAAAGAAGGCGACGATGCGCTTGTTCATGTCGATCGGGCGTCGAGGCCGTGAGGCAGCGTGGCAAAGCGAAGAGCCGGCCGAACAGTCAGGCCAATTTTCTACAATAATCGTAGCATGGAAAAAAGGAAGCGACAGGGGATCGGATTCGTTATAATCCGGGCCGGCTTGTCTATCATTCAACCGATTCTTCGCACGAGGAGACCATCCATGCACGCCGTTCGACTGCCGCTCGCTGGGGCCGCCTTGGGGTCGCTGCTATCTTTGTTCCTGCTCGCAAACAGATTGCCGGCCGCGGACGAGTTGCCGCTGGTCGATGGGATCGAACTGCAGCCGTTGCAGGCACAGGCGCAGCGGATCGCCGCGGCACTGGGCGAAGTCGGACAGCCGCTGACCGCCAAACAGAAGCAAGAGCTCGACAAGGCGCTCGCCATATCCGACAGGGTAAAAGGAATCGAGGCGATTCAAAAAGTCCTCGACCCGCTCTGTATCGTGGGCGTGAACATCAACCCCGAAAGCCGTGTCAAGGTCGCGGCCGGTCCGGCCCCGCGCAAATTGGTCCAAAACGGCTGGACGGTCTTTTTGGTCAAAGTACACAACGAGGCCGGCGTCACGGCCGCCCTGCACTGCACGAGCCCGAATGCCGAGCCGCTGGTGAAGCGCTCGACCGGCTCGGCCGAGCCCAAAGAGACGATCAAGCCGGCCGACGTCGTGCAGCGGTGGATGGACGTTTCGCTCTACAACCGCCAACCGCTGGCCGAGAAGCTCTCGGGCCTGAAGGTCGAATACTGCATCCTCGAAGTCTACAGCCGCGACGCCGAGAAGCGCGAAGGGAAGCTGGTGTTCGACGTCGGCCAGGGGACGCAGGACCTGGGGTTCCGCAACGAAATCAACCTGCTGTTCGACTGCCAGCCGGGCGTCGAGGTGAAGCTCGAAGTCTACGACGACGACGGCAAGCCGACCACCGGGCAGTTCCTGTTCCGCGACGCGCGCGGCCGCATCTATCCGTCGCGCGCGCGGCGGCTGGCCCCCGATTTCTTCTTCCACGATCAAATCTATCGCGCGAGCGGCGAAACGGTGACGCTCCCGCCGGGCAAGTTCGAGGTCACCTACACGCGCGGGCCGGAATACCTGATCCTCAAGCGCGAGATGACCGTCCCCCCTAGCACGGCGCACACCGAAAAGTTCCAGCTCAAGCGGTGGATTCACCTGGCCGACATGGGCTGGTTCTCCGGCGACCATCACGTCCACGCCGCCGGCTGTGGACATTACGAATCGCCGACGCAGGGAGTCAAGCCGGCGGACATGATGCGGCACATCCTGGGCGAAGACCTCAACGTTGGCTGCGTGTTGTCGTGGGGGCCGTGCTGGTACTTCCAGAAGCAGTTCTTCCAAGGCAAGACCAGCGAGTTGTCGACCGACCGCTACATCATGCGCTACGACATCGAGGTCTCGGGCTTCCCCAGCTCGCACGCCGGCCACCTGACGCTGTTGCGGCTGAAGGAAGACGATTACCCGAACACCACGCGCATCGAGCAATGGCCAAGCTGGGACCTGCCGGTGCTCAAGTGGGGCAAGGACCAGGGGGGCGTCGTCGGCTTCTCACACAGCGGCTGGGGCCTAAAGGTCAAGGCGACCTCGCTGCCGACGTTCGAGATGCCGCCGTTCGACGGCATTGGCGCGAACGAATACGTCATCGACGTGGCCAACAACGTGTGCGATTTCATTTCCACGGTCGATACGCCGTCGGTGTGGGAGCTGAACGTCTGGTATCACACGCTCAACTGCGGCGCCACCGCTCGGATCAGCGGTGAGACCGACTTCCCCTGCATCTACGGCGAGCGCGTCGGCCTCGGCCGGTCGTACATCAAGCTCCCCAAGGAAGGCAAGCTCGACTACGATCAGTGGGTCTTCGGCCTCCGCGACGGCCGCTGCTACGTCAGTGACGGGCTGAGCCACCTGATCGACTACAAGGTCAATGGCCTGGGCGTCGGCGAGCCGGGCAAAGAGAAGCGGCCCAGCGTGCTGGCCGCCAAGAAGGGCGAGAAGCTTAGCATCGCGGTGCGTGCAGCGGCGATGCTCGAAGAGAAACCACGCGACGACATCCGCCAGAAGCCGCTCGATCAAAAGCCGTACTGGCACGTCGAGCGGGCGCGCGTCGGCGAAACGCGCAAGGTGCCCGTCGAGCTGATCGTCAACGGCGAAGCAGTCGCGAAAAAGGAAATCGCCGCCGACGGCAAGATCGAAGACGTGAAGTTCGATTACACGCCGACCCAATCGAGCTGGGTCGCGGTGCGGATCTTCCCCAGCTCGCACACCAACCCGGTGTTCGTTGAAGTCGACGGCCAGCCGATTCGCGCCAGCAAGCGCAGCGCCCAGTGGTGCCTCGACGCGGTGGACGTCTGCTGGAAGCAGAAAGAGAAGGCCACTCGCGCCGAAGAAAAGCCCGCCGCCGCCGCCGCCTATCAAACCGCCCGCGAGGTCTACCGCAAGGTCCTCGCCGAGTGCAAAGTTGAGTAAGGAGTGCGACGGAGGGGGTGTGAACAGCGTGCGGCAGAACCATTGGCTTTTGCTGGAAAATTTATTTGCAGCCGCAACGACATAACTTTCACGGAAAATCGTACTTGCGGCGTTTTTGCTGAGTAATTGCGCTCCGTGCTTTCATCGATTTTATAAACAAGAGTTACGTGTCCCAAGAAGGGCCGGCGGCAGCGCTGGACAGGGTGACATGGACGAAGGAGACCGACCGAAACGTTCGGCGACGCGAAGGACTTGGTTCCAGTACAGCCTCAGGGGCCTAATGGCTGTGACGTGCCTTATCGGCGTCTGGCTGGGATTCTGGGTGAACGGTGTGCGCGAGCAGAAGTCAGCGATAACCGCCATCACCGTGGTGGATGGTTACTACTACTATGGCTTTCAACGGGACGGTGAAAGGTACAGTCAAAACGAGCACCCATCGGGGCCAGTGTGGCTGTGGGCGCACGTTGATCTTGATTACGCCTGCAACGTGGTTGCCGTCGGCCTGAACTGTAAACCGGCAACCGATGAAACACTCCATCGCCTTGCGAAACTGCCGCATTTGGAAGTGCTGGACTTGACGAACACGCGGATTACCGATCGCGGATTGGCGGACGTAGGAAAGCTCAAAGGCCTCAAGTACCTTCGATTGGACGGCACTGAGACGACCGACGCGGGACTGGTACATCTTCGGCATCTCACCCATTTGGAGACGCTGATGGTCTCGTGTAAGCGTGTCACGGATGCCGGGATCGAACGCCTCAAAAACCTGCGACAACTGAAGATACTGGACCTTTCGGGCACCAAGCTCACGGACGAGGGATTGATGGCGCTCAAGACGTTTCCGCAACTCAAAGAACTGAATCTGTCGGAGACGCAAGTTACCGATGAAGCCGTAACCAAACTGCGGCACGTTCTACCCAATTGCAGCATCTGGCATCATCCGCCAACGGGTGACGACTAGGCAGTTCTGACACGTAACAACGGCGTGCACCGGAGCCGCGATCCGGTCTTGGAAAATGGTTGGCGTCATCGGCGCGGCCCGGTGACGCCTGTCGTTCGCCCAACTAGCCGAGACATGCGCCATTTCGCACCATTCCTCGTCGCTCTCGCCCTCTCGACGGTCGTCATCGGTGCAGAGCCAAAGCTCGCAGCGCTGATATCGAAGGCAGAGGACGAGTATCAGGAGGCCACAGAGAGGGCGTCCGCAGACTATCGCAAGAGCTTTGCAGCAGCCATGCGCACTGCGAGCAAGGTCGAGGTCTATCTTTTGGACTTTGAGACAGAGCACGTGGACGACGCTAAGTTTGACTCTGCGTGGGCGATCAAGCTGCCAGAGGATCGATTCCCAATCGTTCCGTATGGGAGTTCCTCGAAGATACTGAAGCGAAAGAAGCTGACAGCGGACGAGGTTAAGCTGCTGATGCCAAGTCTTCAGGCCACGATAGGTGTTGAGAGGAATATTCTAGGTGCGTTTTGCCACCTTCCGATCCACGGCATACGCATTTGGGACGGGGACGACGTCATTTTCCAGACGAGCATCTGCTACCACTGCTCTAATTTTTACATGAACTATCCGTATGGAGGAGCAGCTTGGACGAACTTGAGCGACCCGAACTTCCAGAAAGTAATGAAGCAACTTATGCCGATACCCCAGGCCGAGGTAGATCGCTTCGAGGCCGAGTATGGCCCTAAAAATAAGAAGCAGGATAAGAAGTGAACGCTCGACAAACCGCGGGCGAACAAGCGGATGCAGGCAACCTCGCTTCGCTCGGTACCCGATCCTTATCGTTATGCGGCAGGAAGTCGCAGATTCGATTCAGGACGGGTCATCCATCGCTCGTGGTTGGCAACCCGCTCTCTATCTTGAGAGGATTTTCGACATGGCGCGTACAACGTGGTTGCTCGCGGCGGTTGGCGTCTGCCTGGTTCCCCTGGAGGCGGTCCGAGCCGACAAGGCGGACTGGTTGACGGAGACCTACACCAACGCGAAGAAGGAACAGCTCCCCTACCGGCTGTTCGAGCCCGTGAACCGCGATCCCAAGGCGGTCTATCCGCTCCTCGTGTACCTGCACGGTCGCGGCTCCCGCGGCACCGACAATGAAAAACAACTCGGGGGCACGGTCCTCCAGTTCGCCAGCAAGGAACAACGCACGAAGTACCCCTGCTTCATCGTGGCGCCGCAGTGTTCGAAGAAGGAGCCGCACGATTTCTGGGCCAAAACGGTGGACGGCGGCATCGTCATGGAGATGATCAAGGACCTGCAAAGGAAACATCGCATCGACCCCCGGCGGATCTACATTACGGGCATTTCCGATGGCGGTTGGGGCGTGTGGGCCTTCCTCGAACGCGATCCCAACATGATCGCGGCGGCCATTCCCATCAGCGGCCGGGGCGAACCGAAGGCTGCGGCGAAGTTCGCCCACGTTCCCATCTGGGTTTTTCACGGGGCCAAAGACAACACCGAGCCGGTCAAGTCGTCGCGCGAGATGGTCGCGGCGCTGAAGAAGGCCGGCGGCAGCCCGAAGTACACGGAATTCGCGGACGAAGGCCACAACGTTTGGGACAAGGCCTACCACGACCCCAAGGTGTTCGAGTGGCTCTTCGCCCAGAAGCGAAAGTGATGGGGAAGGCGAAAAAGGGCATTCAGAAAAGGTGCCATCCAAGATATTCGGGCCGAACGAGGCGTTGCCTCCGACCGGGGTCGCCATGACGACTTGCCAAAGTCAGTGAGCGGGAACGTTATCCTGTTTAAAGAGTATGGACTCGATCCGAAACCATCCTCGACGTTTTGGCTTGACGCTCCGCCAATGCTCAGGCGAAGAGCCCGATCTGGACGCCGTCCTATCGGCCGCTCAAGCACTCAATCGCGTCCCATATATCACCGACCGCGCTGGATATGATTGCGACATACTTGCCGCAGCGATGCATCCCGATGGATCGCAGTTCACCTACATCGAACAACGCTCAAAACCGGAGCCAGGTCGTGTCGATGTCACAATCAAGATTCATCACGTCACGAACGAGGACGACAATCGCTCAGAAGACATCAAGTCCTACAATCCGTTTTTCGGCTGCAACGTCCGATACTTGCGATGGCATGGTGACTCCGCCCTGTTGGTCTATCGTGAAAAGAGCCACACTTACGCCGCAACATATGGACGAGTTTGGCCGCCCGACTTTCGCCCGCTAGGCGATCGTTGGATAATCAATGGAACCTCTTTGGCGTACGTGAATAATAACGGAAAAATTAAACGACTTTCCGTTCCGGAACTTGCCGACGCTGGCTCGTTGTCAGAATCGAAAGCCAAAGAGCTCAACCTATATCCCGATGAATTAGACACCTTCCTCGGCTGGCCTGAAAACGCGGGATAATGTGAGCGCTAGCCAAGTAGGTCAGGCACCCCGTGCCTAACAATTGCCGGATGTCTGTCATGCACGGGGTGCATGACCTACTCCCTATCAAACCGCCCGCGAGGTCTATCGCAAGGTCCTCGCCGAGTGCAAAGTTGAGTGAGGTGGGGGGGAGTGACAAGTGTGGTTGCGTTATTAGTTGGGATCGTTCTTATTCTGGCCTGCGGCTACCTCTTGTTGAGCATTGCGATTCGAGGCAGGTTTGAGGCCAGTGGCCGGGTGAACGATTGGAAAACCAATCCAGTAGGCATGATTATTACACTATTTTCGCTTTGTACTTGTCTGTCGATAATAATCTGGGGTTTGGTTACCCAATGGGGTGTCGGTACCAGGATTGAACCATATCGTCTCTATGTGATCGTGGCGTCCGTGCTAATTCTTCTGCCCTTCGGCTATTGGTTTGTGAGGATCATGAATCGACGTTAGGCCTTCGTGCCGCGAAGACCCACACGCTAGCCAAGTAGGTGAGGCACCTCGTGCCTGACAATCGCCGGATGTCTGTCATGCACGGGGTGCATGACCTACTTCTTGGAATAGTTTGATATTCACGTACTGTGAGAAGGGCGGGGCCGAACTAATCGCTGCACCCGGCGCGTCGGAGTATATTCGATTCCAAAATGACAGTTTCACCTGCCGCCGTGCAGGTGAGAGAAAGCGTTATGCGGTTCCAAGGCAGCCCCGAGATGTTTGGTGATCCTGCCGACTTTGCCATCGAGGCCGGCGTTGAGCCGCAGCTCGTCGCGCCGTCGTCGGTCTGGGGACACATGCGCGTCTGGTGCGGCGGACAAGGGCTTGGGGATATCGATGACCGACACTGCGCACTTTACCCCTCGTACATGGCATTCGATTGGATGGGCGTACACCTCGAAGACCTCTGGGATGACGCCCTCAACGGCTTGGACGACCGGGGTGTTTGGAACTTCCTAGACGGGGCGTTGTATGGCTATCACGGCGACGTTGAGATCGAGGATGATCGCTCGCTCGAAGAGGCGAGGCGGGACGCACAGCGCTTTGGGAAGTTCAACTTCCTGACCAATTGGGGCGAACAGTTCGACGGGGGCTACAAGTCTTTTGTGGTCTGTCCGCCAAACAAGCCGCTACGAGTGTTTTCCCGTGCATTCCCAGAGTCGGTTGGCTTGGGCGTGAACGTCTCGCGGATCGGATTCGCGCGGGCATCGCGAGCGTTCGTCGAATGGTTCAAGGATCAAGAGCGACGACTGAGCCAAGTAGGTCATACACCCCGTGCTTGACAATTGCCGGATGTCTGTCATGCACGGGGTGCATGACCTACTACTTGATCTACCGCTCAGCGTCAGGTTGCGGTTAAGCTGTGGGGGGCAAGGTTCTTTGCGCACAGTGGTGGAGGCAAGGATGCCAAATTTAGCGAATAAATTCCAGGTGCTTCTGACGCCCTCAATGCGGGCGGAATTGGAAGGGGTGCTGCGGAAGACTTCGGCAGGGGTCGCTCAAGTGCGGCGTGCCAAGATTCTGTTGATGTCCGACGAAGCCCATCCCGATGGCGGATGTCCCGATTGGGAAATCGCCGAAGAAGTCGGTTTGTGTGAGCGGCAAGTAGTGCGGATTCGGCAGAAGTTCGTGAAATCGGGCGTCCAGGCGACCTTGGCGCGGGCTGTGCGTTCCGACGCGGGAACTCGTCGCGCGATCGACGGCAAGGCCGAAGCTCGACTGATTACGATCGCCTGCAGCACACCTCCTGAGGGTCGCGACCACTGGACGCTGCAGATGCTGTGCGATGAGCTTCAACGGTTGCAGATCGTCAAATCGGTCTGCTGCGAAACGGTGCGCCAGGTTCTCAAAAAAACGAACTGTGTCCCTGGAAAACGGAACGCTTCTGCATCGCCGAAGCGGACCGGCCGCGGTTTGTCGCGCGGATGGAGGAAGTTCTCGACGTCTACCAGGAAGAGTTCGACGAAAAACGCCCGCTGATCTGCATGGACGAAGCCTCACGGCAAGTGCTGGAGGATGTCACGCCGCCGTTGCCGATGAAGCCCGGTGCCCTGCGCCGCGTCGACGACAAATACGAACGGCACGAGGTGCGTTCGCTGTTGATGTTCTACAATCCCGTCGCCGGCTGGCGGCGCGTGGGCTGCCGGGAGAGTCGCACGCGTCGGGATTGGGCGCACGAAGTGCGGCGTCTGCTGGAGGTGGATTACCCGGAGGCGGAACTGGTGACGTTAGTCTGCGACAACCTCAACACTCACGACCTGGCGAGCCTGTACTTTGCCTTCGACGCCGCCACGGCGCATCGGCTGGTGCGACGGTTGCGACTGATTCACACTCCCAAGAACGGAAGTTGGCTGAACATGGCGGAGATGGAATTGAGCTTGCTGTCGCGTCAGTGTCTCGCAGGGCGGCGGTTCGCCACGGCAACCGCCATGGATTCGGCGATCGCCGCGTGGGAACGAGAGCGCAACGAGCAACGCCGCGGCACGAATTGGCGATTCACGACGGCGGATGCCCAAATCAAATTAAAATCCCTCTACCCAGTGCCCGACACAGAGCGATAGACAGACTACTACTACTTCCTACTTCCTGAAATCTGGACGTGTTCGGATTCGTGTCAGGGCAAGCCCTGACCTACGCGCTCGACGAGCCTGTCGAGAAAGGGGGCCTGGTCGGGATGGATCAGCTCGCGTGCTTTGGCGAGCGGGACGAACTCGGCGCAGTCGACTTCCCACGACGCGCAGCGCGGCGCGGCGGCGGCCGGAGCGGGCCCGGCGAAACAGTGGATCGTCTTGGGGCTTTTCCGATAGGTGATCGAGCCTAACGAAACGAGCGGGCCGGCCTCGACGCCCGTCTCTTCCAGCGTCTCGCGCCGCGCGGCCGCCTCGTACTCTTCCCCTTCGTCGGGCAGCCCCTTGGGAATGCCCCACGGCTTGCCGCGATTGTAGGCCCCCGACGAATGCACCAAAAGCACTTCGATCGATCCCTTCTCGACGCGATACAGCAGCGTGCCGCACGAATGCTTCATGGCGATGATTCCAAATAGCGAGGGAAAACGCGTGTTCACCCTCGGTTGCGCTTCGGCCAGACGACAGTTGCGGGATTGATGCTTTCTTGCCCTCAACAAAACTAGAACCGAATAGATGCTAAGCTCAAATGCTTTATCTGTCCGGACTATTTAACTTCATCAAAAAGTCCTTTGGTCTCGAGAGTTTTGGGAATCGGCAAGACTGTGCCGATCTTTTTGTTGAGCCGCTCGATAAAATGCGCGGCAAGGGCGGGTGATTCCTGTTCAGCATTTTGATGGATGAAGAAAAAGAGTTTCTGCAAACCAGCATTTTTCCAGTTGGAAATTCGTCCGATCCATTCGTCGAGACGCGCGCGATCCGATTTGGGCTCGTTCGCCCCTACCCAGCGTATGAACGCTGTTGGGGTTGTTAATCGCATGTGCATCAGATCGCGACGGCCTGCGGTATCGACAAGCACATTCGTGACGCCGTGCATTCCAAGCAGGTCATAAAGCTTGCTTGAAACTGCGGCATCGTTGTACCAATCGGTGTGACGAAACTCTATCGCCAGCGGCACTTCATACGTCCAGTTTTCAACAAATGCCACAACACGGTCGAAATCCCGAGGCCCAAATTTATCGTGCATTTGCAGGAACGGCATTTCCAGCTTTTCATGCAGGTGCGACATGTTGGCGACGTTGCGTTCGACGATCTCTTTGACATCTTTCAACCGCAGGAAGTGCGAGATCGTTTGCTCGAGTTTGGGAAAGAACCTGAAATTCTCGGGCACTGTGGCATACCAGTTGTCGAATGTCGCAGGAGGAAACAAGCGGTAAAAGGTTGCATTTAACTCGATAGAATTGAACTGCGTCGAATAGTACGCAAGTTCGTCTTTTACTCCTCTCGGAAAGAAGTTCTTGAGATCTTTTTTATTCCACTTGGCACAACCAACGTAGACTTCAAAACCACTTGATTTCAAGGTTTGTATTTTCAGTGCTTTCGCAGTGTCTGGATGGTCGGGTGGAATCGTGAAATCAATCCCTTCTGGATTATCGACTTGTCCAAATTTCATGTTACGCTCCTCAGTTGCCTACGACGCGGTAAGCTGCTGGCTGCTGCGTGCGAGTGGCTTGTCATTCTAACCACTCAGTTGTTGCGATTCGAGCTTTGGGCAGCGTTGAAGTCGCGAAGTGGAGAATATTGTGGTGACGCAACGTGCCAAGTAATTCCTGGACTCCTTCCACCGGCTCTATCTCATCAAGAACTCGCTGCTGAGAGAACATATTATGAATTGTCCTCCATTCTTCACGGCAGGAGATCCTGCGGGCTTCACAAAGTCACTTGGAAATATCTGCACGGAGTTCAGTGATGACGTATTGAAGATCGGTACTGGAGTCGGTGTTTTTGGCCTCGGCATCTGGCTAGTGCTAGATGCAGGGGCCGCCGAACCAATGAGGGCGACACAATCGGCTCAAGAAGTAGAGACTCCTGGTGGAAATCCTGGAAGTAACTTGGCCTCACCGTGACGTTAGGCGGCGAGGCATTTCGCCATGAGCAAACGCGCAGTCCCCATGACCTTACGTAATCTACAGCATTCGCGGCGGCCTACATCGAGGCCGCTCCTGCGTTTGGAGCCAATCTTGTTGCACTCTATCACGGTGGCGATACGGCAATTCTCTTGCTTTTGGCGCGAAGGGGGAATTGGTCATCCCGAATCGACGCTACTTCTACCAAAACGATTCCACCGGTTTTCGAATCCCTCAAATACATGCTTGGTTCGCCGGGCGTAGCCCGACATCTCGCCGCGATTGGACGATCACCCGATGCAAATGGTACATGATTCTCGCCAACCACGCTGCTAATTTTTACCTGACTTCATTAATCAAGTGCGTGCCGACCTCAAAGAGTTTGCCAATCGTATCCTCTTCCACCGCCATGGGCAGATACTTTGGAACGCTGGGCCGGCCTGGCCCAGCGGAAGGCCAATCGGGAACGCCAGGGGGCCAGGAACGAAGACTATTGTATATGGTCGCCCCAGCGCAGCGATCGCCAACCCGGCCCCCGGTAGTGGGCTACAGGTGTGTTGGGATTTCGTGTCCACCAGCCGGCAGTGCCTGAGGACTTAGCCGGGATTCAGAGGAGGCTGAAAGCCTGGGGACGCGGATTTATCTATCTGCGGCGGCGGTGGATCTGTGGCGACAGGCAGGAAAGGGTATTTCGCTGCTCTCTCGAATTTCCAAAAAAGATCCTGGTGGTATTCAGAAAGGCATTGTCGGTAATGCCGATGGGCATCAGTGCTAACTAAGTCTCTGGTTTCGTCATAAAGATAAGACGAACTGAATTTCGCTTCGTATATCAGTTCCCTGTGCTCATCCGCGCGTATCGCAAACTCAACGCTTCGTCGCCACATCCAACAGCCCACGCAAACCAGCGTCACCACCACGAACAGCGTCCGCAGGCTGAACTGAAAACGGGGGCGGGGGCGATTCTCTTCCATGCCGTCAGTCTAGCAGAGGGCGGGCGGGGGCGCTGGGCATCGCCTCAGTTTTGTCTGCAATTCTCTTTCTTTCCATCGTGGAATTGTTCGGCCTCTTGATTCTCACCCATCTCATCAATCGGCCCATAGGCGATCGGGAAGGAAAAGCTTTGCGGCGCGATTCCGCCGACTGAGGATAAGCGCCACTCGGGAAAGACATTCGGTTGCGACCGCTTCGCGAGGCATTTGAAGCATCGGATCGCTGTTTAATTCGCAGCTTCGCATCCTTCCGAACTCGCCCCCAAACTGATAAATTAGCGTTCTGCTGCGAAGGGGGGTATCCCTTCCGGCGAAAACGATCGTTATTTCACGTCACGACCCGTGAACTCGCCAATTGTTCGGCCCGGAAGCATCGTGCGCAGTCCTACCTTGCCGGAACCGGTCGAGGTGCTGGCCACCGCTGCGCTTGGCGATTCGCTCAAGATCATCGGCCGGGGACTTAACTCTGGACTGACTTACGACCCTGTTCTGTCGCCGGCCCAGCTCGCGCAACTCACCGTTTCGGCAGACGAGGCTCCCTTCGATGGCGACGCTCGCCTCTTCCGTCTGGGCGTCGAGGCGCACCGCCTTGGGCTGGCCTACGAGTACGATCCCTTCTTTTCGCTCTCCATCGCGCGCGTTGATCCGCTGCCGCACCAGCTCGAAGCGGTCTACGGTTACTTCATGCAATTGCCGCGGATTCGATTCTTGCTCGCCGACGATCCCGGGGCCGGCAAGACGATCATGGCCGGACTCTTGCTGAAGGAGCTCAAGGCCCGTGGCCTCGTCCGCCGCGTACTCATCGTCGCGCCAGCCAACCTGACCTTCCAGTGGCAGCGCGAGCTGTCGGACAAGTTCCGCGAGCGGTTCGACGTCATCCGTGGCGACGTGCTCCGCGCCAATTACGGCCAGAACCCTTGGCAGGAGCGCGACCAGGTCATCACTTCGGTCTCATGGGTGTCCATCGTCGAAGACGCCCGCGAGAGCCTGTTCCGGTCGCGATGGGACTTGGTGATCGTCGATGAGGCGCACAAGATGAGCGCCAGGTCGGAAGACCACAAGACCTACGCCTACAAGCTGGGCGAGAACCTGTCGAAGATGACGGATCACTTCCTCTTGATGACAGCCACCCCGCACAAGGGCGACCCCGATCACTTCCGCCGCTTCCTGGCCCTGCTCGACGCCGACGTCTACGGCAGCATCGAAAGCTTGCAGCAGGCGATGCGCGAGCACGAGGCCCCGTTCTACCTGCGGCGCACGAAGGAGGCCTTGGTCACGTTCCCGCATCCGGATACTGGCGAAGTCCATAAGCTGTTCACCAAGCGCGAAGTGCGCACTGCGGCCTTCTACCTCGACGGAGAAGAGCTCGAATTCTACGACGCCCTTACGCGCTACGTCGAAGACCAGTCCATTGCCGCCGCCGGCGACGAATCGGCTCGGGGCCGTGCGGTCGGCTTCACAATGGCTATGCTCCAGCGCCGCATGGCCTCGTCGATCTACGCTGTGCGCCGCACCCTGGAGCGGATGTGCGAACGCCGAAAGAAGATTCTGGACGACCCGGAAGCATACCGCCGCGAGCAGATCGAACGACGCATCCCCGATGACTTCGACGACTTGACGGAGGAAGAACAGCAGCGCATCGTCGACCAGCTCGAAAGCGAAGTGCTTTCCGCCGACCCCGCGGTGCTGCGCGACGAGATTGCCCGGCTCACGAAGCTCGTCGATCACGCCAAGGGTCTGGAAGCCCGCGAAGTTGAATCGAAGATGCTGATGCTCAAGGGCGTGCTCGACATGGAAGGCATCTTCCGTGACGGCAGTATGCGGCTGCTCATTTTCACCGAGCACAAGGACACGCTCGACTACCTGGCTGGCGACGGCAAGGATAGCCGCCCGCTCGGCAAGCTGCGGGAATGGGGGCTCACGCTCACGCAGATTCATGGCGGTATGAAGATCGGCGACCGCGACACGCCTGGCTCGCGCATCTACGCCGAGCGCGAGTTTCGCGAGTCGGCCCAGGTGCTCGTCGCCACCGAAGCTGCGGGCGAAGGGATCAACCTGCAATTCTGCTGGCTGATGATCAACTTCGACATCCCGTGGAATCCGGTGCGGCTCGAACAGCGTGTCGGCCGCATCCACCGCTACGGCCAACCCCATGATTGCCTGGTGTTTAACTTCGTCGCGCTCAATACCCGCGAAGGGCGCGTGCTGCAAAAACTGCTCGACCGGCTGGCGGAAATCCGCCGCGAGCTGGGGACCGACCAGGTGTTCGACGTGGTGGGCACGGTCTTCCCGTCGAACCAGCTCGAAAAGCTGTTCCGCGACATGTATGCCCGCGTCACCGACGAACACCAGATCGCCGACCGGATCGTGCGCGACGTCAGCCCGCAGCGATTCCGCGCCATTACCGAAAGCGCCCTGGAAGGCCTGGCCAAGAAGGAGCTGAACCTGTCGGCCATCGTCGGCAAATCCGCCGAAGCGAAGGAACGGCGGCTCGTGCCCGAGGTGGTCGAATCGTTCTTCGTCCAGGCCGCGCCCGAAACGGGCCTTATGCCCAAAGAGACGGCCAAGGCGAGCGGCGTCTTTCGCATCGGCAAAGTGCCGCGCAATTTGCTCCCCATTGGCGACCGCCAGGAAGCGCGCTTCGGGCGGCTCGGCCGCGAATACGGCAAAATCGTGTTCAACAAGACGCTCCTGCCCAGCGATCCATCGCTCGAGTGGGTGACGCCTGGCCATGCGCTCTTCGAGGCGGTCCGCACCGACTGTGTCGTTCGTTTCGAGGACCATTTGCGCCGCGGCGCGGTCTTCCACGATCTGCATCGCGAGGCGCCGACGCTACTCGATGTGTTCGCCGCTTCGATTAAGGATGGCCGAGGCAATACGCTACACCGAAGGCTGTTCGTCGTCGAAACCCCCCAGCCGCCGGCAGGCACAACGCAGGCGGGCACTATGCAGATTCATGAGCCGACGATCCTGCACGAGATTGTTCCCGCGCCGGTTGGCACCCGAGCGCCGTCAGGCGCGGTCGCTCCCGACCGGGCAGCCGTCGAACAATTCCTCTACCAACAGTCGCTTCAGCCCTGGATCGCCGACGCTGCGCACCAGCGACTTGGCGAAGTAGGCCGGGTTGCCCGGCATGTTGAGATCAGCCTGAATGCTCTGATTGACCGGCAGCAGCTTCAGCTCGGCGAATTCCTCAACCGCCAGATCGCGGGTCAAACCGTCCCCGGTCTCGACGGGCTCATCGCCCAGGCCGAACAGCACCTGGACGAGCTGAACAACCGGCTCGACACTCGCAAGCGCGAGCTGGAATTGGAGCGCCACTGCACCATTTCCGACATTGTCCACCTCGGCCGCGCTTGGGTGCTGCCGCACCCCGAGCGCACAACGCCTCAGCTTGCTCCGATGGTCAGCGATCCGGAGATCGAGCGTATCGCCGTGCGGGAAGCCATCCGCCACGAAGAAGCTCGCGGCTGGGTCGTCGAGAGCGTAGAAACCGAGAACCGCGGCTTCGACCTTATCAGCCGCCGTCCACACCCCGAGGACTCCAAGACATTCATCGAGGTCCGCTTCATTGAGGTCAAAGGCCGCGCTGGCGTTGGTGTCGTGGCGCTAAGCGAGAACGAATACCGCACGGCGGATCGACTGAAAAACGACTATTGGCTCTATGCCGTCTTCAATTGCGGTGGAACGCCGCAGTTGTATATTGTCCAGAACCCGGCGCGACTTGATTGGCAGCCGATTATGGCTGTAGAGCACTATCAACTATCGCCGGGAGCGATTTCCCAGGCTGGAGAATCCGCGAAATGAGTCTACCAACAGATCCGCTCGCACACCTCGAGTCATTGGCCAATAAGTTTAAGGAACAGGAAGGGCAGCTGCGAGACTCTTTGAGGACGATGGAGCATAAGCTCAAAACCGTGTGCGAAGGAGCACAGGTCTATTGCTCCAGTAACAACCGCGTGCTTGCTCAGTATGGGCCGGACGACTACTACCGCGGCCACTTTTCATTTGACGGTAAGACGCTATCAATAGCGTACCGGTCGACTGACGACGACATGATTTATTACTACGATCCTGACTCGGATGAGGGGCCAACATACAGCGTCAAGTCACTCGATGAATGTCCAATTGAATGGTTGCGGTCACTATTGAAGACGAAAGCACTGGACGAGATTCTTCCTCAAATCGGCGAGCAACTCGCAGACCAACTTTCTGCGACGAAACTGGCGGCTGACGCTATCGACAGCATTTCTGCCAATCCAACGAGTGCGATCAAATCGGGCTTCGTGAAGTCAGCAGTTGCCCTCGGATACGACGAAGTCCTCCGTGTTTGGAAGGAAGCGCAGTCCGCCGTAATCACGAATCCAGATGCAGCCATTACAAAGGCAAGCAGCCTCATCGAGAGTGTTTGTAAGCACATCATCCACGACGTAGGTGCTCAGCTTCCCACTAATCAGGATATTCAGGGGCTCTACAAGGTTGCATCTAAGTGTTTGAAACTCGATCCGGGAAGCCAAGCCGATGCCGACTTGCGAGGCTTGTGCGGAGGATTGAACACAGTTACGAACAGCGTTGGATCGCTCAGAACGCATTTTGGGGACGCACACGGAAGAGGCCCCGAACAGAAGGCATTAGCAGCCGCCCACGCTCAGCTATCGGTCTCGGCCGCCGGGGCTGTATCAACATTTCTTATGGAGCGATGGCTAGGTACGAAGCCTACTGTTCCCGCAGCGAATCAACCGCAAACATGAACTACCCGAAGCGACTCATCGAAGTCGACCTGCCCATCGCTCGCATCTCGGCGCATGCGCGGCGGGAGAAGTCGATTCGGCATGGGCATATTTCGACGCTGCATATTTGGTGGGCGCGGCGACCATTGGCAGCTTGCCGGGCGGTGATCTGCGCTGCGCTGTGGCCCGACCCGGCCGACGAACATTGCCCAACGGCGTTTCGCGAGGCGGCGATTGCGGCGCTATGCGGGTTTGCGAAGCGAGTGTTTCCCGACCGAGTGAACCAGGTAGGGCACGATCTTCAGCAACATGTCTCGCAAGAAAGCTGGGGGCGGTGGGAGGCGCTGGCGGCGGGCACGCTGACGTTCGATGCCGCTCAGCCGGCCGACATGCCGATTCTGCGGATGGCGCTCCTCGATTTCATTGCCGACTTCGCCAATTGGGACAACAGCACGGCGTCCGCCTATCTGGAAACGTCGCGGTCCATCACTCAGGCGGCCCATGTAGCCCTCGGCGGCGAACCGGGGACGCGGCCGTTGGTCGTCGATCCATTCGCCGGTGGCGGCAGCATCCCGTTGGAGGCGCTCCGCGTCGGGGCCGACGCGTTCGCAAGTGATCTTAATCCAGTCGCCGTGTTACTTAACAAGGTAGTGCTGGAATACATACCTACCTTTGGAAATTCCAAGATCACAATGCAGGGTCCAGCCGGGAACAATGTCACATTTCAAGGCTTGGCTGACGCGGTGCGGTATTGGGGAAAATGGGTCAAAGAACAAGCGGAAAAGGAACTGGCCGAGTTCTATCCAAAAGACCCCAACGGAAGCACTCCGATCGCATATCTTTGGGCACGAACCATCCTAAGTGAAGCACCGGGCGAAGCAGACATTCCAATTGAAGTCCCGTTGATCCGCAGTCTATGGCTGTGCAAAAAACCAAACCGGAAGGTGGCACTGCGCTGGGTGCGCGGGGAAAATGGCGCTGTTCAGACGGAGTTGGTTGAGGTCACGCACGCGGATGGCGTGACACGAAAAGTCCGTCGTCCGCTGTTGGAGATTTTCGAGCCGAAATGGGACAGCGAAGTCGAAGGGGGAACGGTCGCTCGCGGCTCGGCGACATGCCCAGTGACGGGTTACACGACAAAAGTGGCGAGCGTGCGTAACCAACTGCGCAAGCGCAGCGGTGGTAGTCGAGATGGTCGCATCTACGCGGTTATCACCTTACACCCACGTGAGACTGGACGACACCAGCGAATCCCGACAATAGCAGACGTAGCAGCCGTCGAAAATGCTGCAACCCGCTGGCACCAGAGGTTTGCGGGAGGTGATTTTGAACTAAAGGAGCAGTTCTCCGGGACAGAACCACGCCGTATTCCCTTACCCTTGTATGGAATCAAAGGGTTCGCGGACATGTTCAATCCGCGCCAGTTAATGGCAGTATCGACGATAGCAAGGTTAGTTCGGGACCTTCCACTCGCCAAGATCAACACGCCCGACTCTCCGGCGGTAGCACTGAGAGTTCTTCTCGCACTCTGCCTCGACAAGGTAGCTGACCTTTGTAACATGTGCTGCCGTTGGGAGCCAATCGCCGAATGCCCGCGACAGCTTTTCGCGCGCCAAGCAATACCGATGGTATGGGATCCTGCCGAGGGCGTTCCGATCGGAGAGTCGAGTGGGTCGTTCAGCGTTATGGTCGAACGACTAGCAAATGTTCTCGAGGGCATCCGGTGTAGTTGGACAGCAACAATCCCTCAAGAAGCAAGTGCGACGAACCATCCTCTTCCAGACGATTCGGTGAACGCATTCATTACTGATCCGCCCTACTACTTTTCAGTACCGTACTCTGACCTTTCGGATTTCTTCTATGTCTGGCTTAAGCGATCTATTGGGCCACATTTAGGCGAGCTATTCGCTCGCGATACGACGCCAAAATCAGAAGAATGCGTTCAGAATCTACCACACGCAGAAGTTCGTTCCATCCAAAAAATCGCACCTTCTATGAGAATGCGATGAGAGTTGCGCTTGGAGAGGGGCGGCGTGTGACGATGCCTACGGGTATCGGGACGGTGGTTTTTGCTCACACTGAGACGGAAGCCTGGGAGGCTCTAATTCAAGCACTTATCGGCGCTGGGTGGCGCGTAACCGCATCTTGGCCGATCGATACTGAAATGGCGAGTAGAGTCATTGCACAACGGCAAAGTGCACTTGCATCGTCGATCCACCTCGTCTGCCGACCAAGAGAGGATTCTGATGGCAAAATATCCGAACTGGTCGGCGAATGGCGTGACGTACTCGACGAACTTCCGAAGCGAATCCACGAATGGATGCCACGGTTGGCGGCCGAAGGAGTGGTTGGCGCCGATGCCATTTTCGCTTGCCTCGGCCCGGCGCTTGAGATATTTAGCCGTTACAGCCGGGTTGAAAAGGCTAGTGGAGAGGCCGCGATCCTGCGCGAGTATCTGGAGCACGTATGGGGAGCGGTATCGACTGAAGCGCTGTCGATGATCTTCCGTGATGCCGATGCGGCTGGACTTGAGCCCGACGCGCGAATTACCGCCATGTGGCTCTGGACGCTTGGCGGTGGGTCGAACGGGAATGCCAAGCCCAAACCGGCATCCGAGGTGGACGGGGAAACAGACGAAGCGGAGGGCGACGCAACGGACGAAGACGACGAGGAAGGCGGACCGAAGCAGGCGAAAGTGAGCGGCTACGTGCTGGAGTTCGACGCAGCCCGCAAGATCGCCCAGGGGCTGGGCGTTCATTTAGAACAGAGCGAGTCGATTGTCGAAGTGAAGGGTGACAAAGCCCGGCTGCTTCCCGTGGGCGAACGGACTCGCCATTTGTTCGGCCAGGGGGCCGAGGCCGGCGCGGTCGGGGGTCGCAAGAAGAAGGCCCAGCAGAAGTCGTTGTTCGGAGAACTCGACGAGGCGGAAGCGGCCGACGCCGGTTGGGCCGGCGTCAAAGGCCCCGCGCCTGGCAGCACAGTCCTCGACCGACTGCACCAATCGATGATCCTCTTCGCCGCCGGCCGTGGCGAACTGATCAAGCGATTCCTCGTTGACGACGGCGTCGGCCGCGACGCCCGCTTCTGGAAGCTGGCCCAATCCCTCGCCGCCCTCTATCCCAAAGGCACCGACGAGCGCCGCTGGGTCGAAGGCGTTTTGGCACGCAAGAAGGGGTTGGGGCTATGAACCACTTTCCAATTCGAATTGCGAAGCGCGCATTCTTGATTGCCATGCCCCTGACAATCGCTGGCTGCTCGCTCGTAAACGAAGCAACGTCCACGAAAGAGTCGATGATGCCGGGAATCGTTACGGCAATCGTTTCGGCGATCATCGCTGGCATCGGAGGTTTTGCCGCGTCTGAATGGCGGAAACGCGACGAACGTATAAAGGAATGGGAAAGAGTCCGATCTCGTTACCTCACACCCTTTCGCATTACAACGCCAGAACTTCGAAAATGGCTGGAAGAGGTTGTTCGCCACCTTCGGGATCCCAATCGGTGCGCGAGACTGCTCGCTTGGTTTCAGAGAATCAAAGACGATGCAGAAAAGCGCCAAAACGTTGGCTCCTTCTTTTGGGAATGTAATGGAGAGCTTTATTTTGCGGCCGGCACCATGTATGCCACTGCACGCCATTTTGCACTCTCAAATCGAGTTCGGAATGAGTCCCCTTATTTGGAGTATCGCGATGCGGAACGAAAATCCGTTAGCGACGAGACGCTCTTGGATCGTTTGAATGGTATCCGCGATGAATTTTCAGGCGAGGATGGATTGTGGGGCACATTGCAAGAGTCAATTGGCTTTGCACTGACCAAAGCAGACGGCACGATTTGCTCGTATCGAGAATTCTGCCAATTGCTAGTCGATGAACGCGAATGGGTCTGGCTATTGCGACTCATCGATTTCTTCCGCGACATCGGCAATAAGGCGGACAAACTAGAGCGAATCGCGAAACGGCTGGACGATCTCAATGCGTTGATCGTGCGAATGGCCGCGCGACGAATTCGATGGTGACGACACGTTTGAGGCAATTGTACTCCATCTACAGCACCGCATAGCGAAGACTTGGACGATGGCAAAACTCAAACCCTGGTATCAAGTCGTCGAGCCGCGCGAAGACCTGCGGGAGAACCGCCCGCTGGATGCCTCGGAGTTTGCGATCCATCTCGATCAGATTCGTGAAGGCCGCGCGCACAAGGACTACATCGAGCCCGACCGATTCTTCGAGCGAACCCACATCACGGGCAGCCTGCTCGACCTGGCGTCGCAGGTGGTGCGGCGGCTGTCGGGCATTCAGCTCGAAACGTCGGCCGTCTTCAATATGTCCACGCAGTTCGGCGGCGGGAAATCGCACTCGCTGACCGCCCTGTACCACCTGGCGCGGCACGGCGACCGGGCCAAATCGTGGAAAGGAATCGACCGCATCTTGACGAAGGCCGGCGTCCCGACCGTGCCCGAGGCCGCCGTCGCGGTGTTCATGGGCAAAACCTTTGACTCGTTGACCGGCCGCGGCGGGCCGGGTTCCGACAATGCCGACGAGCCGCTGCGCAAGACCCCCTGGGGCGAGATTGCGTGGCAGATCGGCGGCCCCCAATCGTTCGCGGCGGTCGAGCAGCATGAGCGCGAATTCATCGAGCCGAAGGGGGACGCCATCCGGGCCATGCTGCCGAAGAATAAGCCGGTGCTCATTCTGTTCGACGAAGTGATCAGCTACGCCAGCACGTACCGCAACAAGGGCTATGGCGATCGGCTCTACAATTTCCTCGATTGCCTGGCCGAGACGGCTAGGGGAGAGAAGAACGTCAGCATCGTGGCCAGCATTCCGGCCTCCGAGCTGGACTATACGGCCGACGACACCGCCGACGAGGCCCGGTTCAAGAAGATGCTCGACCGGCTCGGCAAAGCGATCATGATGTCGGCCGACACCGATATGGGAGAGATTATTCGGCGTCGATTGTTCGATTGGCATGGCCTGCACGATGACGCCAAGAAGACGGTGTCTGCCTATGCCGAGTGGGCGACCGAGCACGCACCCGAGCTGACGGGCATCGACGGCCAGACCGCCTATGATCGCTTCGCGGCAGCGTATCCCTTCCACCCCTCGGTCCTCTCAGTCTTCGAGCGCAAGTGGCAAAGTCTTCCCCGATTTCAGCGGACGCGCGGCGTGCTGCGGATGCTGGCGTTGTGGGTGGCACACAACTATCAGGAAGAGCACCGCAAAGTGTCGGGGGAGCCGCTGGTTACGCTCGGCCTTGCGCCGCTCGACGACCCGACGTTTCGGGCGGCGATGTTCGAGCAGCTCGGCAACGACAGCCTGGAGATCCCGGTTACCACCGACATCGCTGGCAAGAGCGACGCGCACGGGATGCGACTAGACAAGGAGGCCGCCGAGGCAATTCGCAAGGCGCAGCTTCATCGGAAGGTCGCTACGACGATTTTCTTCGAGTCGAACGGCGGTATGAGCCAGGCCAAGGCCGACGCATCCGTCACGGAGATCAAGACGGCGGTGGGGAGTCCCGACCAGAACCTGGTGGACGTCGATAACGTGCTTGAAGGGCTGGCAAACACCTGCTTCTACCTGAATTGGGAGCGGAACCGCTATCGGTTCGGCATGGCCCCGAACCTGAACCAGATCCTGGTCACGCGCCGCGGCGAAGTGCGGGCCAAAGACATGGACGACCGGATTAAGAAGCAGACCCAGGCATTGTTCGACAAGAATACCGTCGAAGGCGCCAAGCTGTTGGATCGCAAGCATTTCCCGGAGCGCAGCAGTGATATTCCTAATCGGCCGGTGCTGACGCTGTGCGTCATGGGCCTCAATCACCCGGTGACCGAACCGGCGACGGTCGAATTGATCGACTCGATCATCGTTGGGGGCGGGAAGCGGACGTTCAAGTCGGCTCTTCTGTTTGCCGTGCCCGACGCCGGTGAGGACGTGCGCGACGCAGCCAGGAACGTGCTTGCTTGGGAGGACATCAACGACGACGACGACACCAAAAAGCGTGTCGATCCGGCACAGCTCAAGCTGCTGGAGCGAAATCTGGCCTCGGCAAAACGTGATCTCGACGAAGCGATTTTTCGCACCTATCGCCACGTGTTCTTGCTTGGCAAGGACAATAAGCCGCAGCACCTCGACCTGGGGCAGATAACAGGGAGCTCGGCCGCCAGCCCGGTCGAGTTGAGCCTGAGCGAGTTAACGCGGGCTGACATCATCACCGGCAGCATTAGCCCCAGCAAGCTAGTAAAGTATTGGCCTCCATCCCTTCCGGAATGGTCCACGCAAGGCGTTCGCGACGCTTTCTTTTCGTCGCCGCAGCTCTATCGCATCTTAAACCCTGACCTGATCAAGCGGGCGATTTCCGATGGAGTCACTTCTGGTGCATTTGGGTACGCGACGAAGGATGCCAGCGGCAAGATCAAGCTGGAAAAGTTGAAGGAAAGCCTGTTTGACACGGAAGTCGATGTCTCCGAGGAAACCTTTATCCTGAAGGCCGAGGACGCCCAGAAGCTCAAGGAGCCGCCGCGTCTTACCCGGTTGACCGTGCATCCCGAGCACGTGGTGCTGAAGATCGGCGAGCAAGGTTCGTTTACCTGCACGGCCGTGGACCAATACGGCGATCCGTTCGCGGTGTCGACGGTGCAATGGTCGGCGACGGGTGGCACGATCACGGATGCCGGGCTGTTCACCGCCGGCTCGATCGGCGGCGTCCATACCGTTCGCGCCGACGCTGCGGGCCATGAAGCCATCGCCGAAGTGCGGATCACCACCAAGGACGAACCGCCGCCGCCGCGCCGCCACCCGGGGAGCAGATCATCCGCTGGCGCGGCGCGGTGCCGACGCAAAAATGGATGAACTTCTACACCAAAGTGTTGACGCGTTTTGCGTCGAATCCCGGCCTGCGACTAGAAGTTCGGCGTCGAGGTGCCGGTCGAACGAGAGCAAGCCCCTGGCAAGACGGCTGAAACCCGCGCGGGCCTGAAAGAACTGGGGCTGAACGACAATGCGATCTCTTCTGAATAGAACCATGTCGCCGTCGAAGAAATCACAACATGCACTGCAAATGATCTGAAATGGGATTGGTCTGAACCTCGAGCGATTCCATTTTGCCGGCGGCCGCTGAATGACAGTATTCTTCGTGTCGGGGAACACCATCCCAATCGCCACGTACTGCTCGAGCATGACCCGTAGGGCAACGTGGCAATGGGCGCTTGCTTACGCCGCCGATAATGTGTACATATGATCATTAACAACATTGGCAGCCACCGTCGGCCCATATCAGAAGCCAGGAAGCGCAGGCCGAAGGCCATGTCTTATTTCTGAAGAGCCCGTATTTGGACAGGGGATATTTGAGATGTCACAGACAAGTGCCGCATGCGGACCCTGGCTGAGTCACATCACCGAGTCGATGAGGAACGGCCTTTCTCGGTTCGTCGTCAAGAAACACCATGCGGCCCATCTGCATTACGATTTCCGATTGGAGTACGCGGGCGTTCTCATAAGTTGGGCGATGCGGCCGGGTCCTTGCCTCGATCCAACTCGACGCCGGCCGGCGGTGTTAGTCGAGGATCACGCGGTGAATTCCCGCCATTTCGAGGGGACATTTGCCGAGGGAAGGTATGGCGCGGGCCCGGTATTAGTGTGGGACGACGGTTTTTGGGAATGCGAGCAAGACGTGAGTCAAGCTCTCCGGTGCGGTCACCTGAGGTTTCGACTTCATGGTCTCAAACTCAAGGGGTGCTGGTCATGGATCCGAACGGGCTTTCAGCCCAGCAGTGGGCGGGAGATATGGGATCTGATAAAGGATCGCGACGAAGAAGCACGGTCCATGTGGGAGACGGATATTCTTCTCTCCCAACCGAGGAGCGTTTGCACAGGTCGAACTCTGGCCGAAGTTGCCGCTGGTCACCCACCCTATCCTGAATGGCAACGAACTCGGATGCCGTCTATTCGTTCCAAGGGGAATCCATCGGCATCAAATCAACTGTGCCTCTTTCCTCACGACCGGGATCGCTAACGTATATGCGGGACTTCGCACACCGGGCGTGTCCGTCGCGGCGCTTGTCCGCAGGGCCGGGCGATGTTCATTTTCCCCACGCTTCGTCGATAAGGAACGGAGCAGAGCGAGTACCGGCGGTTAAACTAGCCGGACAGAAAAAGAAGGACTTGGGACCTATCAGGCGACAAGGGGGTCGCCAGTTCCAAGGATTTTCTGCTCGTGGGGATGGTGGTTCGTGGAGCGCATTCCTGCGGGCAGATCGAGCGTAATGGGAAGCGCTATGAAAACACAAAACCCGCCGGCAGTTGCTTTCGCAACCAGCGGCGGGCTCTGGTGTTCCCGTTGA